>Ga0070741_10013658_pt1 | contig 14270 bp, 12 predicted proteins | sample Coa_R1_4_FD_66440 | JGI IMG/M metagenome (GOLD analysis project Ga0070741, IMG submission 66440) | Surface soil microbial communities from Centralia Pennsylvania, which are recovering from an underground coalmine fire - Coalmine... | ecosystem: Environmental > Terrestrial > Soil > Unclassified ... | reverse complement strand
GATCGCGCCGGTGAATGTCCCGTCCACCAGGTACTCCCGTGACGCCGGCGAGCCTGTCAACGGTGCCACCGGCTCCATCGATTCGTTGCTGCCCTGGACCGTCAATGTCCAGCCGTCCGGCGTCTTCAAGACACCCGGCGCGGCTGACGGCACTGGCCCATTTGGCCCCGCTGGCGGCGGTGCCGTGTCAGCAGCCGGTGTGACAGGGGCGGGCGGCGGATCAGCGAACGCGAGCGGCGCCGCCGCGGTCGGGACCATCACGCACACTACGGCCAAGGTGGCAAAACGATTGAACATGTCGCGTTGGCGCCTCTCATCGTCTGGATCCCGACGGGATCTGTCCCCTGGGATGATTGAGGGGACGGGTTTCCAAATGGTTAACGGACTGACAACAGTTCGCGCCAGACACCCGTCTAGTGAGCGACCGATGGTGCTAGCTCTCCGTGCCCGCAGGCAGGCAATGGATCGCTCTTGGTAACCAGTTGTTGACGCTCCGTTCACGATTGAGACAGCTGCTCGATCGATGCTGCTGCTTGCAGAACTCTGTCATCGTCATATTCAGCGGGGTCACCGCGGGGGAAGGAAGTGATGAGGCCATCACACGCGTTCGCGCGGACGTTGACGATCGCACTGACCGTCTGTGCTTTCGGGTTAGCCACCGGCCCCTCGGCTGTGGCCGACCCCACCGATGCCAATCAAACAGACGCGCAACCGGCAATCCCGGGCGCCAGCGCACCGACGGCGTTCACGCCGGGTTCTCCCGACGCCAGGCCCGCCGCGGCCGACGCCTGCAAGCAGTTCTCGGCGGCCATGAACTACGCGGCCACCAACTACGAAGACTTCGCTTACGCGAGCGCCGGTGCCGGCAACTATGTCAACTACGGAGATCCCAGCGTGGATAGCTCGAACGTCACTGGGCGGACCGCGCTGCGGGAAGCCGCCGGCGTGGCACTCGACGCTTCGGGTACACCAGGTTTGCAGCCGGAGATCGCGAATCCGATGCGCACCTGGTCGCTTGATGCGGCGAAGCTGCTGGTGATCATGGGAGTTCGCGGCGGCGGTGACTCGCTCAACTCGGCGGCAACGGACTTGAACAACGATGCGCGCAACGTGCAGATGGCGTGCGCCGCAGCGGGAACCCGCGCTTAGAGAAGCTTCGACAGAAACGCCTGTGTGCGTTCGTGTTTCGGATTCGCCAGCACCTCTCGCGGATTACCGCTCTCGACAATGACGCCGTCGTCCATGAACACCAGTTGATCCGCGACCTCGCGGGCGAAACCCATCTCGTGGGTGACCACCAACATCGTCATCCCGGCCCGGGCCAGGTCTCGCATCACGTTGAGGACATCGCCCACCAGTTCCGGGTCGAGCGAGGACGTCGGCTCGTCGAACAACATCAGCTTGGGATCCATCGCCAGCGCCCGCGCAATCGCGACGCGTTGCTGCTGACCGCCTGACAACTGCGCCGGGTACGCGTCGGCCTTCTCCGACAACCCCACTTGGTCGAGCAGGTCGCGTGCTCGCCGCACCGCGACGTTCTTCTTCATCTTCTTCACGTGAAGCGGCGCTTCGACGATGTTGTCCAGCGCGGTGCGATGCGGAAAGAGGTTGAAGTGCTGGAAGACCATTCCGATATCGCGGCGCTGCCTGGCTGCGTCCCGCGGACGCAACTCGTGGAGTTTGCCGCCGCGCTCACGGTAGCCTACCAGTTGCCCGTCGACGTAAAGTCGCCCAGCGCTTACCTTTTCGAGGTGATTGATGCAGCGCAAGAATGTCGACTTGCCCGATCCCGACGGCCCGACGATGCACAACACCTGACCGCGCTCCACGGTCAACGTGACGCCCTTCAGAACCTTCAATGCACCGAAGTTCTTGCACACTCGGTCGGCGACAACCATCGCCGTCACGGATGCTCACCCACGACGCGCTGCGCCTGAGCCAGCGCCTCGAGCTGTTTGGATGTCAGCTTGCGCGACGCCCCCCGAGAGAAATACCGCTCAAGGTAGAACTGCCCGACCATCAGGACGCTGGTGATCGCCAGATACCAAGTCGCAGCGACCAGCAGCAGTGGAATCGGCTCGAAGCGTGCCATCCCGACGTCGTGTGCGCGCCCGTAGAGCTCCAGGGTGTAGGGCACCGCGACCACCAGAGACGTGGTTTTCAGCATGCTGATCACCTCGTTCCCGGTCGGCGGGATGATCACGCGCATCGCCTGCGGAAGGATCGTGCGTCGCATCGTCATCCACCACGACATGCCCAGCGCGGTCGACGCCTCGGTCTGCCCTTCGGGCACGGAACTGATTCCCGCCCTGATGATTTCAGCCATGTACGCCGCCTCGTTGAGGCCGAGTCCGATGACCGACAGGCCGAAATAGAACGAAATGTGCTGCAGACTCAGATGAACGAAGCTGGGCCCGAACGGGATTCCGAACTGGATGCTCTGGTACAGCGTAGGAAACAGACCCCAGAAGACCAGCTGCACGTACACCGGTGTGCCCCGAAAGATCCAGATGTACACCCAGGAAGCAGAACGCAAGACGGGGTTCGGCGAAAGCCGCATCACCGCGAGCGAGACACCCAGGACGATCGCCAGCAGCATCGCCAGGGCCGTGAGTTGCACGGTATTCCATGCGCCGAGCGAAATCCGTTTGTCGAAAAGGTATTTCCAGAACGTCGGCCACGAGTACGCCTCGTTGGTCGCAACGCCGTTGAGGAACAAGCCGACGAACGCGAGAATGACAATCGCAGACGCCCAGCGCCAGGGATGCCGCAGTGGCACCGCGTTGATCGGGGCCGGCGCTGACTCCTCGGCCGTGACCATCAGTTGACGGCGCCGTTGATGACCGGCTTGTCGATCGCGCCTTTCTGGACATCCCAGTTCGTCAGGATCGTCTTGTAATCACCGGTCTGGATGACTTGCTGCAACGCCGCCAGCAGCGCCTTGCCCAGCGGCGACCCCTTTTCAATCGCCCACCCGTACGGTGCGGTCTTGAACAACTCTCCCGCGCCGACCAGTTTGCCGCCGCTGTCCTTGATGGCGTAGACGCTCACGGGGTAATCGGCCGTCATCGCGTCAGCTTGGCCGACGACGACAGCGCTGGTCACCTGGTCCTGCCCGTCGAATCTGAGGATGTTGATCGCGGGCTTGCCGGCCTTGATGCAGGCATCGTTCTTGGCGGGCAACTCATTTCGCTCCTGAATCGTCCCGGTCTGTACCGACACCTTCAGTCCGCAAGCGTTGTTCGGATCGATCGGGGGTCCGGAACGCTGGACCCACAGCGAACCCGCTTGGAAGTAGGTCACGAAATCTACTTGCTGTTCGCGTTCTTTGTTGTCCGTGAACGACGACATGCCCACGTCGACTGTTCCGCCTTTGATTGCGGGAATGATGTTGTCGAATACCGATTCTCGGTAGTCGGCTGTGACGCCCAGGACGGTGGCGACGGCGTTCATCAAGTCAACTTCGAAGCCGACGATCTTGCCGTCCGGGTCCTTGAATTCGTTGGGCTTGTATGTCGGGTCCGTGCCGACGATCAACTTGCCCGCCTTCTTGACGTTGTCGGGCAACAGATCGGCAATCTTGTCCACCTTGCCGAGTTTCACTGACGTCGTGGGATTGCTGGGCCCAGAGCTTTCGGTGTTGTTGGCGCATCCGGTCAATACCAACGCAACTGAAGCGACGACCGCCCCGGCTATCAGCCACCCGCGTGCCCTCACGATTGCCCCTTCCCTGGTTCACGACCACCGGTAACGAACCCTACGACCTCCGTGTTTCATCGGCGAGGTAATGACGGCAAGGGAATTTACCTTCAGCGTTCGTACAGCTGTGAAAGACTTTCCGGCATGACTGCACTCGAACCGCCAAGACTGTTGCAACACATGTGGAAGACGACCCTCGTGTCGGGAATCTTGTCGCTGATCCTCGGCATCCTCGTGCTGGCGTGGCCGGGGTCGACGATCATCGTCGCGGCAGTCCTGCTGGGGATCTATCTGTTGGTCAGCGGCCTCACCCAGGTGGTCATGGCGTTCAGTCTGCACTCCTCGGCGGGCGGACGCGTGTTGTTGTTCGTCAGCGGCGCCGCGTCGATCGTCCTCGCGATCTTGGCGTTCAGGCACTTCGCCAATGCGATTTGGCTGCTGGCGATCTGGATCGCCGTCGGCTTCATCTTCCGCGGCGTGGCGACCACGGTCTCAGCGCTCAGCGATCCCCATGTCCACGGTCGCGGGTGGGAGATCTTCTTCGGGGTGATCAGCCTCCTCGCGGGAATCGTGGTGCTCGCCTCGCCTCTTGAAAGCCTCGCGCTGCTGGTGATGGTGGTAGGCATCTGGCTGATCGTCATCGGCGTCTTCGAAATCGTGTCGGCCTTCGGGATCCGTAAGGCATCCAAGAATGGCGAAACCACGCCCCAACCGCACGCACCGGCGCAAGGATAGATCCATGACTGAAACACCGGGCCAGCCCGAAACACCACCACCGCCCGAGCCGTACGGTCAGGGCTACGGTCAGGGCCAAGCCGTGCCACCGCCGGCTCCGCCGCCGATGCCGTACGGGAGCGCGCCTCCCCCACCCGTGTCGCCGCGCAACGGGATGGGTATCACCGCGTTGATCCTCGCCATCATCGGCCTGCTCTTGTGTTGGATCCCGATCTTCGGCACCGTCGCCGCAGGGATTCTCGGCATCCTCGCGGTGATCTTCGGGTTCCTCGGCCGCGGCCGTGCCAAGCGCGGCGAGGCGACCAATAGCGGCGTGGCGCTTGCCGGAATCATCCTTGGCTTCCTGTCAATCCTCGCCGCGGTGGTGAGCATTGTGCTGTGGTTCTTGTTGTTCAAGTCGGTCGGTTTCAGCAGCTACATGGACTGCATGAACAGCGCCGGTAACGACACCACCGCACAGCAGAAGTGCAGCGACGAGTTCCAGCACCACATCGAAACGCAATTCAGCGTGACGCTGACGGACACGCCAACGCCGTAGCGCCTACAGCTGCCGCCGGCGGGGCATGAACTCCAGCGACAGCAGCACCACGAACGCGGGCAGTACGTGCCGCAGCGACAGCAGTGCATAGCGCTGCCCGCCGAGCGCATGGAACTTACGCAGGTAGCGGTACAGCGACTCCAACGCGATCCACGGGTCCAGCAAGTGGATCGCTTTGTAGGCGACCGTCTGGACCAATCCCCTGTCCTTGTTGTTGAAGATATCGGGGAAAGCCGCGAACGCTAACGACACCCGTTCCCCGCCAGTGGCTTTCGCCGCGTGCACCATGTCGACGGTCAGGCGCTCGTCGATACCGTTGGGTGCGCCGGGCCGCCGCCACGGCACATCGAGCGTGATGTCACGGCCGCCACCCGCCGTCGCATAGCGATGAAACCCTTGCACCTGTCCTGAGGCGTCCCGGCCGATGATCAGTTGAATCCCCGGATAGCGCCGCTCCAGCGCACGGTCGAGAATCATGGAGAAACCGCGCTCGGTGTGCGCGCCGCTGTGCGACGCGTAGAGCACCTTGGCGAGTTCGGCTTGCAGCGCGTCGTCAATCGCCTGCTCTGCGATCACCTCGGTGGTGATGCCGAAGTTGTGGGTGCGCTGCACGGCTTGACGAAGATTGCGGTACTTGCGGCCCACCATGTCGAACGCCCCGACGTCGATGACGACGTCGCGTCCGATCGGGATCGTGCGCATCGTTTGACCCACCACCGCAACGTCTTTCCACAGCGGCAGTCGCGGTTCGCTGCAGCAGAGCACCATGATCCGCCAGCCGCGGGTATGGCACATTCCGACGAAATCGGCTACCAGTTGCGGGAATTGCGCCTCGTCTCCGAGTGGGTCGCCGCTGACAACCGCGAAGCCGATGCGCGTGCGGTACGCGATCGCGGCGGTGCCGTCAGCGTTGAAGTAGTAGCTCTTCAGGGACTGCATCGCGAACGGCGCCAAGGGATCACCGTGCGTCGCGTTGATCAGTGCCCAGATTCGCGGCAGGTCCTCCGGGCGCGGCCGTGACGCCGTCGGCCACATCAAAACCCATGCGGCAGCGACGATCAGGATGCTGCCGAACAATTCGAACGACAACACGTGCGACGCGAGCCCGACGAGCAGAACGATCATCGCTGCGGTCGCATGTGCGGCTGTCACGGGTCGGCCGAGGAAGATGCCGCGGGCGATCAGCACGACGCCGCTAAGGATGGTCAGCGACCACGCGAGCCGGCCGTCGGCATCCCAGTCGGCGTGGTGGCGGTCGTGGGCCAGCAGGACCACCAGCCAGCAGAACACGCTGAGCACGCCCAGCGCGCCGATCCAGCGGGCCGCGGGCCCGTCGACCTTGACGACGACGCGCTCACGGACCGGAACCTTGGCGACTTTGACCGGCCTAGTCATCAGCTAGAGATTACGCCGGATCGGGCTTTGAGCCGGGGAAATACTTCACGATTCCCTCCTGAACCACGGTGGCGATCACCCCTCCGGTGCGGTCGAAAAAGTGCCCTGTGCCCAGTCCCCGGGAGTCGGCCGCGACGGGCGACGTCGTCGAGTACAGCACCCAATCGTCGAAGTTCACCTGCCGGTGAAACCACACCGAGTGGTTGACTGTCACGGCGAAAATGCGATCGAACCCCCAGGACAGGCCGTGGGTGGTGATGATCGAGTCGAGCACCGTGGTGTCCGAGGAGTACACCATCGCAGCCGTGTGCAACAGCGGATCCTCGGGCATGGCACCGTCGGCTTTCATCCACACCCGGTTGTAGGGAAGCCGGCCTCCCTTCTTACGCAATACCCAGGCGGGATCGTTGGTATACCGCCACTCGATGGGCCGCAAAGCATTGACGAAGGCGGGAACAGTCTTCTCGTAGCCGCGAAGCAACTCGTCGATCGGTGGCAGAGCTTCAGGAGGGGCAACGTCGGGAAAGTCCACGCCATGTTCGAGCCCACGCCCGCCGGACAGATACGAAAGCATCGCGGACGCAAGGAGTTTGCCGTCCTGCATCGCGTCGACACGCCGGTTGGCGAAGCGGCGCTCATCGCGCAGATTCACGACGTGGTATTCGATGTCGGCGTTCGGGTCGCCGCCGTTGATGAACGTCACCGCGAGCGCGGCGGGCGGCAAGCCGGTGGTCACAGTTCGCGTGCCGGCGACAAGCGACTGCGCCATCAACTGCCCGCCGAAGGTACGGATCGGGGTTTTCGAGGGGTGCGAGCCGCTGAAGAGGTTGTCGTCGATGCGCTTGAGGTCGAGGGTGGCAACGAGCTGCTGAAAGTCGCCGTGCGCCACGCAGCCCTCCCCTACAGGTCTTCCTCCCCGATCCGGTGCACGTGAATCAGGTTGGTCGAGCCTACTGTGCCGGGCGGAGCCCCGGCGACGATGACCACGAGGTCGCCGCGCTTGTAGCGGCCCAGCTCCAGCAGAGACTTGTCCACCTGTCGGATCATGCCGTCGGTGCTCTGCATGTGCGGCACGATGAACGTCTCGGTGCCCCAGGTCAGGGCCAGTTGGCTGCGCACCTCTTGCTGGTCGGTGAACGCCAGCAGCGGCAGTGGCGTGTGCAGTCGCGCGAGGCGGCGCACCGTGTCGCCGGATTGGGTGAACGCGACGAGGGCTTTGGCGTCCAGCCGCTCGCCGATGTCGCGGGCCGCGTATGAGATGACGCCGCGCTTGGTGCGCGGCACGTGCGTCAACGGTGGCGCGGCCGTCGAGTTCTGCTCGACGGCCGCGATGATGCGCGACATGGTTTTGACGGCCTCGAGAGGATGCCTGCCGACGGAGGTCTCGCCGGACAGCATCAACGCGTCGGCGCCGTCGAGCACCGCGTTGGCGACGTCGGAGGCCTCAGCGCGGGTGGGCCGGGAGTTTTCGATCATCGACTCGAGCATCTGAGTCGCGACGATCACGGGTTTGGCGTTCTCCCTTGCCATTTGGATCGCGCGCTTTTGGACCAGCGGCACTTCCTCCAGGGGCAGCTCGACGCCGAGGTCGCCGCGAGCGACCATCACCGCGTCGAATGCGAGAACAATCGCCTCGAGATTGTCGATCGCTTCAGGCTTTTCGAGCTTGGCGATGACGGGCACGCGCCGGCCGACGCGGTCCATGATGTCGTGCACCAGTTCGATATCGGCCGGAGACCTGACAAACGACAGGGCCACCAGGTCGATGCCGAGTCGCAGCGCAAACTCCAGGTCCTCAACGTCCTTGTCCGACAAGGCCGGTACCGACACATTCATGCCGGGCAGCGACAGGCCCTTGTTGTTGGACACCGGGCCGCCCTCGGTAACCGTGCAGACGACGTCGTCGGATTCGATGGTGTCGACGACGAGTGCGACCTTGCCGTCGTCGACAAGCAGTCGGTCGCCGGGCGCGGCGTCGTGGGCGAGCTGCTTGTAGGTGGTGGAGACACGGTCGTGGGTGCCGTCGCAGTCCTCGACGGTGATGCGCACGGTGTCGCCGCTTTGCCAGAACGCGTGTCCGGCGGCGAACCGGCCGAGCCGGATCTTCGGTCCCTGAAGGTCGGCCAGAGTGCCGACCGCGCGGCCCGTCACGTCGGACGCCGCGCGGACCCGGTCGTAGGCGGTCTTGTGATCGGCGTGGTCGCCGTGGCTGAAGTTGAGGCGGGCGACGTCCAGGCCCGCCTCGACGAGGTCGCGCACCATTTCGTCAGAGCTGGTGGCAGGGCCGAGCGTGCAGACGATCTTTCCGCGTCTATTCACAAATTTCGAGCATAGTCCGGGTCAGCCGGCCTTCGGGCGCGGCGACACTACCCGTAAACCGTGGGGACGAGCGGGAAGCCGGGCATGTTGCGAACGACCGTCCAGCCGATGGAGGCAACGATGATCAGGGCGACGAGCGCGGGCGTCATGGCGGGTTTATCTGCGCGGCGGCGGAACACCACCCAGGCGATGAGAGCCGGGATTCCGACGAGAAGGAAGACGTTGTCGATGACTGCGGCCGAGAAGTTTGCGTGCAGCAGGTCGTGAGTCATTCGCAGACCGCCGCAGGCGGGGCAGTTCCAGCCGGTCAGCAATTTGAACGGACACTGCGGAAAGATCGAACCGCGGACATGAGGGTCGACGAGGCCGGTGTAGGCCGCCGCGCCGGCGATGGCGGCTCCGGTCGCGAGCGCGGTGAAAGTCTTCCGTCGGCTAGTGGGAGCCGTGACACTCATGCGTTCAGCATGCCACCGGACGGCGGACCGGGACAGGTGCGGGCTCAAACGGCGTCTAATTTCGCGACCTGGTCGTTGAACAACTTAACGAGGGCAAGATTGTCTTGTTCATCTGGCGCACCCAATCCGAAACCCTTTGGCGCATCTTCACCTTGCGTTTGACTACAGGTGGCCCAGAGGAATACCCCACGATGAAAACCCACTGTCGACAAGAGCCAGTCACCACCATGTGTTCGCAGAGTTGTGATCGACCAGGCAGGCAACCCGGACAAATGCCGCTGTTCAATCGCATATTGCTGCTCATCGGCGGTTCGAACCGTACGGCAGGCGCTGACGAGTGATTGATAATCTGGGCGCTCCGCTGTCAGCCCAATCGTCATACCGAACGCACTTCCCTTACTCTGCAGGCTCATTCGTCCCACTTGGGTGGAGTGAGGCCCTTCGAAGAACGCCACACACTCCGGTGGCTTGACCTTGGATCCAGATACCGAAGAGATGTTTCCGCCGGTTTTAACCTCAGGGCCAATCCAGTTCGCTCCATCAATCACCGGGAAAGACGAAGGATCGACAAGCATCGACTGCTCAAGTTGCGTAACGTCTGGCTTCTGTTCATTTCCTGAATTGGTAAGCACGACAATCGAAATCCCCGCAATGACAACGATTACCACAGCGACCACAAGGAGTGTGGCACGCCTCGACAAGGGCGGCCACGAACTACCCGGACCACCACGCGGTCCATAAATGCCCGGATCCATCGGGTAGTAGTCCGTAGTTGCTCCTAACTTCTCTGACCCCCTCGACTGATCGTAGTACTTACCGAGCGGGAAAGGTTACCTAGCGGCCGTGGTCAAGGTCGTGATACAGCCGGATCGCGGATTGTCGGCTGCCGCAGGAGCATTCGCACTTAGTGGGCGGCAATAGATGTCGTACCCGGCCTCAATTGGTGGCACGCACCCGCAGCAGGCGAGCGAGCTCGTCACGGTCGGCTATGCCGAGTTTGGTGAAGATGCGGTAGAGGTGTCCCTCGACCGTGCGAGCGGAGACTTTGAGCCTGTCCCCGATTTGTCGGCTGGACAGGCCCGCAGCGACGAGTGTCGCGACTTCGCGCTCTCGATCGGTGATGGGAAGCGGCCGCTCAGTCGCGGCGATCGCTGGGCTGCGTAGTTCGCACTGGCTAGCGCGCCAGTGCGCATGCGTCGAGGACTCTAACTCCTTGAGCCGCATGCAGGCCCGAGCATGTTCACGCGCTGCGTGCGCTGACGCGTCGGCCGCCATGGCCATTGCGCCTAGCTCCTCGAAGCGACCGGCGACGACGTCAAGACGGTCGCCGTCGTGGTCGGCCAGGCCTCGGCTATGTGCGGCGATAGTTTCTGCCAGCGGACTCCGCAGCAAGTTGGCGAGTTCGCGAAGTCGCGCAGAGTGGGAACGGTCACCGAATCGCACAGCGGTGTGCAATGCGTGCATCTCGACGGGCAGCATGTCGGCATGGCGTGCCGTCTGCGCGGCGCGCTCCGCATGTACTCGCGCAACGGTTGTTTCACCGACCGCCGCACGTTCCCACGCCCGTGCTAATTCAAGTTCAGGCCGGAAAACCGCGACCTGCGGGCCCGTCGATGCCTCAGCTTGTGCCAGTGCGATCGCCGCCGCGGCACTGTTGCCGCGGGCTGCTTCCGCCTGAGCTTGCCAGGCGGCTACCAGCATCAGCCAGCCGCGCGGAAGTGCCTCAGCCATCACCGACACCGCGCTCTGCAGTTCGTCGCATGCCTGGGCCAGAGCTCCTCGACCAAGGTCGACACGCCCAGCCATCGCGTTCACAATTGAATTGGCTTGCGCTGCACCGGCTGTCATCTCACGGTACCGGGCGCATACCTGGTCCGCCGCGGCGAAATCCCCGGTGGCCGTGAGCGCCAGCACCTCCGCGAGCCCGATCGCGAACCGCTGAAGACCAGACTCACACCGCTGCGCGGCGGCCAGACCCCGCTGAGCAATCACGGGCACCTCCTCGAAGCGGCCGCGCAGCGCCAAGGCGCCCGCGGTCGCGGAGGCAGCCCACACCGTACCCAGCGGCACTTGGTCCGGCGTTTCGCACGCGGCCAAGCCAACTGAGATGGTGTGGTTCAGCCGACCGGCAAAGAAATCGAACGACAACTCCATCGCGGTGACCAAACTGAGCATGGCCGGCGACGAGACGCGGTCGCGAACCGTCGCTAACACAGAGCGTGCCAAATCGACGTCTCCGCATGCCCAATAGAGGTTCGCCGCTCTGGTGCACCCCCAGCGCACGATCGACAGCGCGTCTTTGCCGTCGGGCTCCAACGCGGACAGCAGTGATTCTGCCTCATCGCCGCGACCTTGCCAGCTCATCGCCTCCGCTAACACGATCGCCGCGGTCAAACCGCCGCCGCTGTCGTAGGCGAATTGTGCAAGTTGTTCTCCCAGAACAACATTCGACATAGTCACCGCGCTCGCCGCGGCATGAGTGATGAGATGCACGTCGGGTTTCACGTCGCTGTGGGTCATCAACTGGGCCAGCTGAATCTCGGCGCGCACATCGGTTCCGGCTCGGTTGCCGTCGGCGGGCGTCGATCTCGCCGGCCGCGACGTCAACAGGTGCTGGACCAGCAGAGTGTTGAGTTGCCGTGAGCGCACAACACCACCGCGTTTGCGCACGACTTCGCGCATTACTGGGTGCCCAAGCCGGGCTATCGTATGCGATCCGTCGGCGACCAGCTGAATCGCTCCTCGCCGCTCCGCGCGCGCGACGGCGTCCGCATCGCATAACTGGCGCAGTACATTCCAATCGAGCACCTCGGCCGCGGCAACGATTTCGACGACCTCGAACTCGTCAGCGGGCATCGTTTGGAGAGGTGCCTCCAAAAGATCGCTAAGGTCCGAGCCGACCTGCAATGGGCGCTTCAGCCGCCAGCGGCCATCGTCGTAAGTTAGATTGCCGTTCTCCAACGCGGCGGTCAGCAGACTGCGCACAACCAGCGCAACCCCGCTGGAGAGATCATGCAGCTGGTCGACCACCGCGTACGACACCACCCCATCGAGCACCGCGCTGACAAGCTCGCCGGTCTGCGCGCGCGTGAACGGCTCGATGTCGATGCGCAGGAGGTGGCGCTCTTTCCACAGCGCTGTCACAACGTCAGGAATCGCGTCACCGGAGCGGATCGTCACAATCATCTTCGTGTCACCGCTCGTCGCGACTTGGTGAATCACCAACGCCGACAACGGATCAAGTAAATGGGCGTCGTCCACGACCATGAGCAGATCTTGCTCGTCCGCCAAAGCGTGGTGCGCTGCCGCCAACAAAACGGCCGGCTCATGGGGTTCGGGGACGGGCACCCAACGCAAGAAAGCAGCCAACGGGACAGCACGCGCTGTTTCGGTGCCCAGTATGAAGCGTTGGCGAAGCCCCGTTGAGGCAAGCGTGTCTGCCAGAGAACGGGCCAGCGCCGATTTGCCTACGCCCCCCTCACCAATGAGGACGACACCGCGATAAGGCGAATCCGTTTCGAGCGCTTCCAAGGCGCGCTGTAACTCCCCGACACGACCAACGAATGGCCATTGCAACACCAGTCGCCCCTCCTCGACCGGGACCGACCGCCATCGATTACTGAGAGGCATGACTCTACTCGGTGGGAGGTACCGGGCCGACCAAATGAGCAGCTCACAATAACGGTCACCGAACGAAAGCATCCAGGCTGCCAGGTTCCGCGACCGTCGGGGTCGGCGGTCCCGCGCGAGGGTCAGCCGAATTTCACCGGGTTTACCACCGCGATTTCGTTTTGTGGACCAATGATGAGGACCGCATCCGCGCCGTGTATCCCAGGGGGAACCTTCAAGCTCGCTCCGGCACACTGTGGGCCGGCGCCCAACTTCCACTGGCTCTGCGCCTTGAAGAGAACCGTTTGCCCGGCTTCGTCGATGAAGGCGGTGGTGAACGGAGTTGTGTCAGGTACGCCGGAGACCTGGAAGTATGCATAGACCACATCGCCCGGTGCGACCGCTGCCAACGTCTGCGGCTGTTCTTTTGTGCTGTTGCCAGTGCAATCCTGCGATGGAGCTTTGGTCCAGCCGGCTGATTTCGCGGTCGCGTTCGGGTCAAGGTGTGGCAGCTTGGCCAGGTAGGGCGACGCATAGCTTGGATCGCCACCGTTACGCGCGATCCGGATCACGTCGGCGGCGAGTGCGACCGGTCGGATCAACGAGGAGCCGGATGTGAATTCGCCCAGTTCTCCGTGAGATGTCTCTGCTGTCACGACGGCGGAGTTGATGCCGATCAGCTCGCCGGCGTTGTTGATCGAAGCGCCGCCGGAGTTTCCCGAGCCGAGCCGCTCGGTGCTGTCGATCCAGAACCGATCGGTGTGTGTCGACGGATCGGAGGTAAAGGACGCGACGTCGCCGCTGGTGATGGTCAGCGGCCCGGCCGCAACTCCCGGAGTTCCCGTCAACGCCGGGTAACCGAGCGCAGTGATGTGGTCTCCCGTGTGCAGCGCATTGCTGTCTCCGAGGGGCACAGGTTCGGGCAATCCCAGGGGCCCAGGGTTGAGCGGGCTGCCGTCGTTCTTCGCGTTGATCTTCATCACCGCGATGTCGAGGTACCCGTCGGAGACGATGGTGGTCGCGCGGTACCTGGGTACAGCTGGGCTGGCGTCATCTTTCGCCAGCGCGATCAGGTACACCGCGGCGTCGTCCTGACGTTCGGGGTTTCCCGGGGGCAGGGCGCTGGGATGGCCGACGTGGGCGTTGGTCATGATCAGCCCATCGGATCCGATGATCGTTCCGGAGCCTTTCCATAAGGGCGTGCCGTCGTTCTGGGTGGCGACGATCTGGACGCTTGCCCGTTTGACCCGATTGAGGTGGGCGGCGGTCAATGCCGTCTGTTGCTCCCTGCCCCGTCGATCAGAAAGCAGGATCGCCGCGGTGATGCCGGCAGCGACGAGCACCAGCACCCCGACAATCGCAGCGGCTCGCATCGCGATCGTGTGACGACGTTTGGCGGCGATTGCTTTCTGGGCAGCCGCGATGTTGACCATCGGAACCAACTCCACCTCGTATCCGGCGGTCGGGTGCCCGAGGCGCACCGTTGTGGGCTCGGTGATCTTTTTCTCGACGATCTTCTG
>Ga0070741_10013657_pt1 | contig 14271 bp, 13 predicted proteins | sample Coa_R1_4_FD_66440 | JGI IMG/M metagenome (GOLD analysis project Ga0070741, IMG submission 66440) | Surface soil microbial communities from Centralia Pennsylvania, which are recovering from an underground coalmine fire - Coalmine... | ecosystem: Environmental > Terrestrial > Soil > Unclassified ... | reverse complement strand
CCTCGGCCTCGGCCTCGTCCGGCTCCGCAGGCGGCTTCGCCGGGCCGACGAGCACGGTCACGCTGGCGCTGGACTGGACGCCGAACACCAACCACACCGGCATCTTCGTCGCCCAGCAGCTCGGCTACTACAAGAGCGCCGGGATCGACCTGAAGCTGGTGCCCTACGGCTCCACCGCGCCGGAAACGCTGGTCGCCACGCACAAGGCCGACTTCGGCATCTCCTACCAGGACGGCCTCACCGAGGCGGCGGCCACCGGCGGCGACATCACCTCGGTCTTCGCGATCACGCAGAAGACGGACGTGGTGATCGGGGTGCGGGCGAACAGCGGGATCACCTCCCCCAAGCAGCTGGACGGCAAGACGTACGCGGGCTATGGCTCGCCGCTCGAGCAGCCGATGCTCAAGTACGTGATCAAGCAGGCGGGCGGCGCCGGCGCGTTCAAGGATGTGACCCTCAACACAGACGCTTACCAGGCGCTCTACGCGGGCCAGGCGGACTTCGCGCTGCCCGAGCCGACCTGGGAGGTCATCCAGGCCAAGCTGGTCGGCAAGCCGCTGCGCACCTTCGACGTGTCCGACTACGGCTTCCCGCCGATCTACTCCGCGCTGATCGCCTCTTCGCACCAATATCTCAGCGCGCACGCGGACCTCGCCCGCAGGTTCCTCGCGGCGACGCTCAAGGGCTACCAGTACGCCGCCGCGCAGCCGCAGCAGGCGGCGAATCTGCTGATCCAGGCGAACCGGTCGGTGCTCGGCGGGCAGCGCGAGCTGGTGGATCAGAGCGCCGCGCTGGAGGCCGCGCAGTACTACAAGGATCCTGACGGCAAGATCGGGGTGCAGAGCGAGGCGCGCTGGAAGGCGCTGACCGACTTCTTGTACGGCAACGGGATCCTGGCCGACGCCTCGGGTAAGTCGCTGTCCGCGGAGCCGCAGCTCTCGTCGCTGTATACGAACGCGTATCTGCCTGCTTCCGACCAGAGCCCGTGACCGCTGCGGTGACCGGTCGCCGGGTGTGGCGCACGCTGTGGCCGCCGCTGCTGCTCGCCGTCGCGCTGATCGCCGGCTGGCAGCTGGTCGCGCAGTTCGCGATCCGTGACGCGCAGGTGCTGCCCACTGCGTGGCAGGTGGTCTCGGCGGGCTGGCAGGTGCGCGGCGATCTGTGGCACAACGCGGTTCCGACGCTCACGGAGACCGCGACCGGCTTCGGCCTTTCCTTCGCGCTGTCCTGGCTGATCGCTACCGCGATGGACTTCTCCGACGCGGCGCGCCGCGCGGTTTATCCGCTGCTGGTGGCCTCGCAGACGATCCCGGTCGTCGCGATCGCCCCGCTGTTCGTGGTGATCTTCGGGTTCCAGCTGCTGCCGAAGGTGCTGCTGGTCGCGCTGGCCACCTTCTTCCCGCTGACCGCCTCGCTGGCGGAGGGCTTCGCCACCGCGGACGGGGACGCGATGCGGCTGCTGCGCTCGATGGGAGCGAGCCGGTGGCAGTCCTTTGCGAAGGTGCGGGTGCCTGGGGCGCTGCCGTTCTTCTTCACCGGCCTGCGGGTCTCGATCACGTACGCGATCGGCGGCGCGGTGTTCGCCGAGTACGCCGGGGCGGAGAACGGCCTGGGCATCTACATGCAGCAGATGCAGCAGAACTTCCGCATCGACCTGGTCTTCGCCACGATCCTGGTGATCGCGCTTCTCAGCGTGCTGCTGTTCGCCTCGACGTACGCGCTGGAGCGGCTGGTGACGCCCTGGCGCCGGTTCGAGGCACCGCGCGCTGCGGTCCGGGACCGGCCGTGAACGCCGGCGGCGGGTACCGGCTCGAAGTACGCGGGCTCGCCCACGAGTTCCCCCGGTCGGGCCAGGAGCCGCTGCGCGTGCTCGACGGCCTGGATCTGGCGGTACGGCCGGGCGAGTTCACCGCGGTCATCGGCCCGAGCGGAAGCGGCAAGTCGACCCTCTTCAACATCGTCGCCGGGCTGGACCGGCCGTCGCAGGGAACTGTCTTCATCGACGGACACGCGGCCACCGGGCACAGCGATCAGGTCGCGTACATGCCGCAGAAGGACCTGCTGTTCCCGTGGCGGACGATCGAGGACAACGCCGCGCTCGGCCTGGAAGTACAGGGCACGGCGAAGAAGGCGGCGCGCGCCGCGGTCCGGCCGCTGTTCGGGGAGTTCGGGCTCGACGGCTTCGAGCGCTCGTACCCCGCGCAGCTGTCCGGCGGCATGCGGCAGCGGGCGGCGCTGCTTCGGACCGTCGCAATGCAGCGTTCGGTGCTGTTGCTCGACGAGCCGTTCGGCGCGCTCGACTCGCTCACCCGCACCCAGATGCAGCTCTGGCTGGCACAGATGTGGCAGCGGCACGCGTGGACGGTGCTGCTGGTGACGCACGACATCCGGGAAGCGGTCTTCCTCTCCGACTCAGTGCACGTACTCACCTCGCGCCCGGCCACGCTCGCCGCCCGCATTCCCGTGGACCTGCCGCGTCCGCGCACCGCGCAGACGTTCCTGCTGCCGGAGTTCGCCCGGCTGGAGCAGCAGGTCCTCGGCGCGCTCGGCACGACTTCGGACGTGCCCTGATGTCGCACCTCGTGCACGGGATGGGCACCGAGAGCGTCGCACCCGACTGGCCGCCGCTCACTCTCACCGAAGTAGACGCCGTGCTGCGCCGGTATCCGCAGGCGGCCGGTGCCCGCGCGCTGACCTGGCGCTCGCCGCGTCCGCTGTCGGCCGCGGGACTGGTCGAGACCGCGCGCGGCGGATCGGTGTTCGTCAAGCGGCACCATCGGCGCGTGCGCTCCCTCGACGGGCTGCACGAGGAGCACGCCTTTCTCGCGCATCTTCGGCGCGGCGGCGCGGCCGTGGTGGACGTGATGACCGACGACGAGGGGGGCACCGCGGTCGCGGTCGGCGAGTGGACGTACGAGGTTCACTCGGTCGGCGACGGAGAGGACCTGTACCGGGAGGCGATCTCGTGGTCGCCGTTCACGCAGCCCAGCCACGCGCACGCGGCCGGGCGCGCCTTGGCCGAGCTGCATGAGGCAGCGCGCGGGTACGCCGCGCCGCCCCGCGCCCCGCGTCAGCTGACCGCCGGTTTCGCGATCTTCGCCGGCGATGATCCGATCGCCGCCGTCGATCAGTATGCTGCGGTGCGTCCGGCGCTGGCCGAGGACCTGTCGGCACGGTCCTGGCGCGAGGACGTCGAGCGCTGGCACCTGCCGCATCACGAGCGGCTGCGGTCGCAGCTCGCCGCACTGGATCCGCTCTGGACGCACAACGACTTCCACGCCTCCAACCTGCTGTGGCGCTCGACGCCGGCGTCCACAGTGTCCGGCTCTACAGTGCGGGTCTCCACAGTGCACGTCTCCACGGTGCTCGACTTCGGCCTCTGCGATCGGGCCTTCGCCGTACACGACCTGGCCACGGCCATCGAGCGCAACGCGGTCGAGTGGATCGCACTGGACGCGAAGGGCGAGGGTGCGGTGCATCCTGACGCGGCGCTCGCCCTCGTCGACGGCTACCAGGAGATCAGGAAGCTGACGGAGTCCGAACGCGCCGCGCTGCCCGACCTGCTCGCGCTGTGCCATGCCGACTACGCCCTCAGCGAGATCGACTACTTCCGCGACGTGACCGGCTCCGCGCAGAACGCCGAACTGGCGTACCGCTACTTCGTCGACCACACCGCCTGGTTCGCCGGTCCGGCCGGCGCCCGCTTCCTGGACCGGTTGCGCGCGGCCCTCGGGGACTGAGCGGCGACCGCGCTCATCCTGCCGCACTGCCTGCGCGAACGACTCCGCCTGGAGTAATGTCCCGCGTGCCAGGGCAGGGCAAAGCACCCATTCAGCATATTTTGATCATGTGGGAAGACGACGCACGCACTGGGCCCCGGACCGCGCAACCGCCCTCCCCGCCGCCGGTGGCCGCCGGTTCGGGGCGCGTGCCGCGACGGCGACGCGCCGTCGCCGCCGATGGGTGCGCGTCACGTTGTGGCTGACGTTCGGCCTGGTCGCGGGCGTCGGCGGCGGTGTCGGAGCGGTCTTCGCCGCCCCGGTGCTCACGCCCAAGGTCGTGCAGGAGATCCCCGCGTCGTACACCTTCCCGGGCACGCCGCCGGCGATCGCCTGGCCCGCGTCCGGACAGGCCGCCCTCGCCTTCGACGGGCTCGGCCGGCTCGGCACGTCCGGACCAGCGACCACCGCCGTGCCGATCGCGAGCGTCGCCAAGGTGCTGACCGCCTATCAGATCCTCACCGATCACCCGCTCTCCCCCGGCGCCTCCGGTCCGACGCTGACCATTGAGCACACGGAGGCTGCGGCGTATGGCTGGCAGTACGCGCAGGGCCAGTCGCTCGTGCCGGTCAAATCCGGCGAGCGGCTCACCGAGCGGCAGGCGCTCCAGGCATTGCTGCTCGCCTCGGCCGACAACGTCGCACAGATCCTCGCGCGCTGGGACGCCGGAAGCGTTCCGGCCTTCCTGACCCGGATCAACCGGACGGCCGTGCGGCTCGGGATGGCCCATTCGAGGTACACCGACCCCTCCGGTCTGGACCGGGGCACGGTCTCCACCGCGCTGGACCAACTGCTGCTCGCGCAGAAGGTGATGCGCATCCCGGCCTTCGCCGAGCTGGTCGCGGAGAAGAGCGCGGTGATCCCGGTCGCCGGGTCGATTCACAACTACAACACGCTGCTCGGCCGGGACGGAGTCGTGGGGATCAAGACCGGTTCCACGACGGCGGCCGGCGGCTGCCTGATGTTCGCGGCCGACGTGCCGGCCGGGCCGGACGGTGCCACGCGGCGGCTTTTCGGCGTGGTGCTCGGACAGCCGGGTTCGAGTTCGACGATCCTTCCGCATGCCCTGGCCGCGGCGAAGCGTCTCGTCGAGTCGGCGCACTCGGTGGTGACCACGGCGACCGTCGCGCCGGCCGCCCGGGAGGTCGCGATCGTGAGCGAGGCAATGCGCGCTGACAGAGCTCTGGCCCCGCCGGCGGCGGTGACGGTGATCGGCTGGCCCGGCCTGCGTTACCTGCTGCGCGTGTCAGGCTCGCCCTCCCAGGCGGTGCTCACCGTGCGGGAGCAGGCCGAGCCGGACAATCAAGTAGTCAGCAGCCTGCGATAACCCCTGCTTCAGAGCACGACGCGGAAGTGCGTGATGAGCCGGCGGTCGTCATCCAGGACGTGGTAGGCGAGCGCGGCCGGCGCCTCTTCGTCGATCAGGCCCTCGCCGTCCCAGGGCAGGGTGAGGGTCGAGATCACCGAGGGCGCGATCAGCAGCGGCAGTCCGGCGAAGGTCGTGGCGGCCGGAGTGTGCGCGTGCCCGGTGAGGATCGCGACGACGTCGTGGTGCCGGCCGAGGACCGCCGCGAGCCGCTCGCCGCCGGTTTGCCGCATGCCGTCGAGGTACGGCGCGTGCACCAGCACCGGAGGGTGACGGAAGCACACGAACACCGGGGCGTCGTCCGGGGCGTCGGCGAGTACCCGGTCCAGCCACTGCAGCGTCTCGTCGGCGAGGTAGCCGCCGGGCTTGCCGGGGATGACCGAGTCGCAGAGGGCGAAGACGGCGCCACCCGCCGAGTGCACCCGATTGACCGGCCCTTGCTCCGCGCCCTCCCGCTCCTCCCCGAGCAGCACCTTGACATAGGCGCCGCGCTCATCGTGGTTGCCGGGGCAGGTGAACACCGGGTACGGCAGCGTCGCGATCAGGGCCCTGATCTTCTCGTACTCCTCCGGCGCGCCGTGGTCCGCGATGTCGCCGGTGATGACGACCGCGTCGACCGGGCGCGGAAGCTCGGCCAGGTGCGCGAAAAGCCGCCGCGCGCGAGCCTCATTGCGCTCGGAGGTACCGATGTGAATATCGCTGACCTGCGCGACCGTGATCACTCGCGCGCTCCGTTCGCTTTCCGTGCCAGCTGTTCGACCTGCTCGACGAGGGACGCAGGCGGCGATTGCCCAAGTCGATCACTCGTATTGTAGATCGCGAAGTGTGGGACGGGAGGCGGTTGGTCAGGACGCATGCGCTCGATGAACTGCGTGTATGCCGCGAGCTTGGCACCGTCGCGTTCGCTGGCCCGGGTCATCAGGCGTTGGCGCAGGACTTCGGGATCGCAGGACACCCACACCAGGTGCACCTCTCCCCCGCCGAGCTGAACGCACCAGTCCGTCCACCGGGCCGGGTCGCGGATCTGGCCGGTGAACGGCGCGACGAGCAGCACCGGGCAGCCGAACGCGCGGATCTCCCGAGTCGTGTCCGTAAGACCCTGATACTCGTGCGCCTTGATGTTGCGGTCGTACCAGTCGCCTTCGCGTTCCCCGGGTTCCCGTCCGGCCGCCGCCAGCAGCGCGGCGACGAAGGGTCCGTAGACGGTGTCCTTGTCGAGCAGCGCGGGATGCGGGTCGAGCCGGTCGGCCAGCAGGGCGGCGACCGTCGACTTGCCGGCGCCGGGCGCTCCGGCCACGACCCACAAGGGCGCGCGCTTCTCGCCGATCTCCCGTTCGGAGACGTGCCCGCGACCTTCGTGATCACCCACATGAGGAATCCTCGCATACGCCACGCCACGGACGTGTGACCGGCGACGAGCCGCGCTAGGGTGGGCCGATGCATCGCGCACTGGTGTACACCCGCACGGCCCAGTTCCGGCACGATTCGATCCCGGCGGGCGTGGCGGCACTCGAGGAACTGGGCCGGGACGTGGGCCTCGGGGTCGATGCCACCGAGGCGCCCGAGGCGTTCACGCCGGAAGCGCTGGCCGATTACCGCGTGGTGGTCTTCCTGTCGACCAGCGGTGATGTGCTCACCGACGCGGGGCGCTCGGCTTTCGGCGCCTGGGTGCGCGAGGGCGGCGGGTTCGTTGGAGTGCACCTCGCCGCGGGCACCGAGCCGGGCTGGGACTTCTTCGGCGACCTGGTCGGCGCCCGGTTCACCCGGCACCCGGACTTCCAGCCCGCGACGGTGACGGTCGAGGACCAGCGGCACCCGGCCACGGAGCACCTGCCCGCGCAGTGGTCGTTCAGCGACGAGTGGTACGAGTTCGCGTCGAATCCCCGCGGGACGGTGCGCGTGCTCGCCTCGGTCGACGAGCGCGGCTACGAGGGCGGGGCGATGGGCCCGGACCACCCGTTGGCCTGGTGCCACGAGAACTGCGGCGGCAGGTCCTTCTACACCTCGCTCGGCCACGCCGAGGCCGCGTACGCCGATCCGGCCTTTCGCGCGCACCTGGCGGGTGGGCTGCGGTGGGCGGCCCGGCTGGACTGACGAGCCGGCCGAGTCCGCAGGGCCACGATCCAGTGGCGGGCCCGGACGGCGCGATTGAGCGGCGCGATCTCGGTTAGTGCGGGGTCCGCAGTACCACCGACAAGCTCGAACCCTGTGAATGGTGAACACGTGACTTCGAACCCGGATGTCCCGCTCGAACTGCGCTACACCCGGCCGGCCGAGATCTGGGCCGAGGCGCTGCCCGTCGGCAACGGCAGGCTGGGCGCGATGATCCACGGCACGCGACCGATCGAGCGGATCAATCTCAACGAGGACACGTTCTGGTCAGGTCCGGCGGACACCTCGATCCCCGAGGTCGCGCCGGAGTTGATCGCCGAGGTCCGCGAGCACGTGCGCGCGGGGCGGCACGTCGCGGCCGGCGAGGCGTCGCGCGCGACGCAGGGTGCTGACGCCGAGGCGTTACAGCCGATCGGCGACCTGCTCATCGAGTTCGTCGGCGCTTCGGGCGACGGATCCGCGCAGGGCGCCGGGGGTGGCGCGGGTACGTATCGGCGGTCGCTGAGCTTGCGTGACGGAGTGAGTTCGGTGGAGTGGGGCGGGGATGGGCGCCGCATCCGCCAGCAGGTGCTGGCGAGCGCGCAGTACGACGTGATCGCGGTGCACCTGGAGACCGACGATCCGGACGGACTCCAGGTGAATCTGAGCCTTGCGACGCCGCAGCACCGGGCCGAGGTGCGCGCCGTGGAAGATGACGAAAAGGGCGAGGAGGAAGGCGACCAGGCGTCGCTGGCGCTGCTGCTCGCCGCGCCACGGCACATCGTGCCCTGGCCGCGCACCGACGGGGTTGTCGACGAGGACGACGATCAGCAATCGATCCGCGCTGCCGCGCTCTTGCAGGTCGAGGCCGACGGTGTCGAGAACCAGGGCGCTGAGACGCAGGACGGCGGACTCGTCCGCGTCGAGCGGCGCGCTGAAGGGCCGGCGGAATCGGGCTCAACAGGCCAGCCGCGTATCGCGGTGCGGGGCGCGCGTGCGGTGACGGCGTATGTGGCGATCCGCACGGGTTTCGCGGGCTGGGAGACGGCGCCGACGCGCGACAGCGAGCAGTGCTTGGCTGAGGCGGCCCGGGACCTGCACAGCGCCCGCGCGGACGGTTGGGAGAAGATCCGCGCGGCGCACGTGGCCGAACATCGTGCCCTGATGGACCGGGTCGTCCTGGATCTCCCGGGCGATGTACCGGATCTTCCGACCGACGAGCGGCTGGCTCGGCGGGCGGCAGGCGAGCGGGACGAACACCTCTCAGTACTCGCATTCGCACTCGGTCGGTACCTTCTGCTCGCCTCCTCGCGTCCCGGCACGCAGGCCGCGACGTTACAAGGGGTCTGGAACGCCGAACTGACACCGCCGTGGAACTGCGAGTACACGGTCAACATCAACGCGGAGATGAACTACTGGCCAGCGGAGACCACCGCGCTGCCGGAGTGCCACGAGCCGCTGCTGCGCCTGGTCGCGGACTTGTCCGAGGCCGGGCGCCCGGTCGCACAGAAGATCTACGGCGCGCGCGGCTGGACGTGCCACCACAACACGGACCTGTGGCGGCTCGCCGTGCCGGTCGGCGGCGGTCAGGGCGACCCGATGTGGTCGCAGTGGCCCATGGCGGGAGCCTGGCTCTGCACGCACCTGGCCGAGCGCTGGCGCTTCGGCCGCGACCTGGCCTTCCTGGCCGCGGTCGCGATGCCGGTCGCGCTGGACGCGGCGCGCTTCGTGCTCGACCTGCTCGTCGAGGACGGCGAGGGACGCCTTGTGACGTCTCCCTGCACCAGCCCGGAGAACCAGTTCGCCACCCCGGAGGGCCCGGCGAGCGTGGATCAGGGTTGCGCGATGGACCTGACCCTGGCCCGGGAGCTGTTCGGCTTCGTGCTGGAGGGCGCCGAGGAGGTGCTGGCGGTCGGGGTGCCGCTGACGGGGCAGGACACCGCGACGATCGCCGAGGTGCGGTCGGCGCTGGAACGGCTGGCGCCGCTGCGGGTCGGCTCGCGCGGCCAGCTGCTGGAATGGTCGGCCGAGCGCACGGAGGTGGACCCGCATCACCGGCACGTGTCGCACCTCGTCGGCCTGTTCCCCGGCAGCGTCGTGGCGGCGGATCCGGTTCTGCGCGAGGCGGCCAGGCGTTCGCTGGAGGAGCGCGGCGACGCGGGCACCGGTTGGTCGCTCGTGTGGAAGGTCGCGCTGTGGGCGCGGCTCGGCGACGGTGACGCCGCGCATCGGCTGCTCGACCGGTACCTGCATCCGATCATCCCTCAGCGGTCTGATTCAGGCGCCGAAGGCGAGGGCGGGGCTGAGAGCGAGAACCAGGACGAGAACGCGACCGACGGGGATACGTGGTCCGGTGGCGGCGTGTACCGCTCGCTGCTCTGCGCCCATCCGCCGTTCCAGATCGACGGCAACTTCGGCGTGACCGCCGCGATCACGGAACTGCTCGTGCAAAGCCACGCAGTGGAGGGCGGCGTCCCGATCGTCGAGCTGCTGCCCGCGCTGCCGCCGCAGTGGCCGGACGGCCGCGTGACCGGGCTGCGGGCCCGCGGCGCGGTGACCATCGCCGAGCTGACCTGGTCTCAGGGCACGCCGACGGCCGTCGTGATCGAGGCGCAGACCGGCACCCGGGTCGAGCTGCACTGGCGAGACCAGTCGGGCGAGCCGCAATCTTGGCTGCTGGAGTTGACGGCCGGGCAGCGGGTCACAGTGATCTGATCCACATTTGTGCACCGCCGGTATTGGACTTGTTGGCGGGTGTGTCATGTCCAGGCAAACTCGGCGCCTGGGCGGCGGGCTTCAGACAGAATCGGGCTTCATGAAGAGCGACAGTATGTACTACGCCGATCCGCAGCTGGCCGTGGCGCGGCGGCTGCAGCGCGCCGGGGACTGGGACGGTGCGCTGCGGCTGACGCCACAGAGCGAGGACGGCGCGGTGCTGCGCGCGGAGATCATGGTGGACCGGCACACATGGTGCCTCGATCCGGCTGACGAGGCGCGCGGCGCGATCGCGCGGATCGCCGGGCCGGCGCCGGCCACCGCCGCGTTCCTGATCGCCGTGCTCGAATACTGGCGGCAACTGACCAAGTCGAGCGACCCGTTCATCGGGCCGGACCCGGTCGCGGAGTTCGAACGGCTGGACGGGCGGATCGCGCCGGGCTGGGCGGCGTTCTGGCTCGGGGTGTCCCTGGAGAACCTGCGCCTGGACCGGGACGGCGCGCAGGCGGTCTACCGTCGCGCGCTGGCGACCGCGTTGGAGGAGGGCGATCCGCTGCTGGAGTCGTACGTGGTGCGGCACCAGGGCTTTTACCTGCTGGAGCAGGACCGCGACGCCGGGCTCGACCTGCTGCGCCGTTCGCTGCACCTGCGGGCCGCCTGTGGCGCTCGTCCGCACGTGGCCGCGGCTCAGGCGGCGCTGGCCGAGGCGCTGGGCGTGGGACCGGAGTCGGTGCTGCTGCGGCGCATGGTGGCGCACAGCGCGCAGGAGTTGAACCTGACCTGGCTCAAGGATGAAGGGGAGGGCCTGGTCGGGCCGGACGAGCGCTGAGCCGGCCGCAGACCGCGTCCGCGGCGCTCGGGCAGGAGTCCAGCGCCGCTTGGTCGACCGAGTACAGCACGTTGGTTCCGTCCCTGCGGCGCAGCACGAGCCGCATGTCGGCGAGGATCTTGAGGTGGTGCGAGACCGTGGGCTGGCCGACCTCCGCGTGCTCGACGATCTCGCCGACGCTCAGCGGACCGTGCGCCGCGGCGAGCAGGTTGAGGATCTGCACGCGGGTCGGGTCGGAAAGGGCCTTGAACCACGCCGCGTAGGTCACGGCGGTGCTCCGGTCGATCAAGGCACTGCGGCTGAGGGAAACAGGCATCGGATAGTGGCTTTCGGCGTCGCACGACACGGAGGGTTTCGGAAGGGAGGAACTCGTCGCACCGTCGACGGATCCGGACACCGCACGCGCCGGACCCGCCGTGACTGCCGCCGACCGCACTCGGCTGCAAACCGACTGTAGTGGATCGGGGACGCAGCGCGTGCGCTTATCGGCCATCCGACTCAGAGGTCTGACGAATTCGCCGACGAGGCCCGCGCGCCGCGTTCAGGGTGCCCTGTTTCAGTCCATATAGCCCACTTCGGTTGACGTTCCGATGCGTTCCGATGCGACGGTTGGTTGGGGCGTGCGCGCCGTGATCGGGGCCGGGTGGGCGGATCACGCGCCGCGTGCCGGTCAGCCGGTCGCCGCCAGCCGTTGCGGTTGATGCCGCCGGTGCGCGCTGCGGAAGGAGGAGGGACGCGCGCCGTGCGATGTCGCCCGGTGCGCTTTGTCGGCCGCCGCGATCGCCTCGCGTACGGCGTCGTCGAGGGTTGACGGCGGGCAGACGACTCTGGCGTTGAGCGTGGCGTATCCGTACTCGACCGGCCGCGCGGGCGCCCGGTCGGCCAGCGGCGGCGCGCCGGTGTCCGTCACGCTGAGCTTGGCCAGGCCCGCCGGAGTGCGCACCGCGAGCTTGATGTGTCCGATGTAGTAGCCCGCCGCCGCGCTCCAGTCGGACAGGTACCGCAGCACCGTCCGGCCCCAGGCCAGCGCGTCGAAGGCCGGTCCGGACGCGGTGACCCGGAAGGCCTCGTTCAGCCAGGCGACCTGCGACTCGGCGTCGGCGTACCGGGTGAAGTCGAGCTTCGGCTCCCCGCGCACCGCGCGCACGTCCGCGTGCGGGCCAAGTCCGGCGGGTACGCCGGGCTCGTTGTTCGGGTGCTCGTTCGCGGCGGGGTTCGGCCGCGTCCAGAACCGCACGAGCGCTTCGAGCCCCGCGCCGGTCGTGGCGCTGTACGACAGCACGGCCGACGTCGGGTAGTCGGCGGCGAGCCTGGCTTCGAGCTTCGCGGTGCGCTCGTCGCCGATCAAGTCGGTCTTGTTGATCGCCAGCAGCTCGGCCTCGACGAGCTGGCGGCCGAACAGGTAGCCGAGGTCCGGCTCCGGTTCGCAGCGCTCCGCGGCCCTGGTGAAGGCGGCCAGCCGCAGCGGGTCGACGACCGCGGTGAGCGGGGCGACGGTCACCCGGTCGCGGTACCGGTCGCGCAGCGGGCGCACCACGGTGTTGCGCAGGTCGGCGCAGCTGCCTGACGCCTCGACGAGCACCACGTCGGCCTTCTTTGCCGTGTCGGCGTCGGCGAGCAGCGCGGCGAGGTCGGGCAGGCGGCGGCACAGGCAGCCGCCGGCCAGCTCCGCGACCTCGTCGAGGCCGCCGCGGGCGAGATTGGTGTCGACCAGGCCGGCGCCCGGGTCGTTGGTGACGACGGCGACCCGTCGACCGGTGCGCTGCATGGCGATCGCCGCCGAGATCAGCGTCGTGGTCTTGCCGGAGCCCAGGAAGCCGGAAAGCGGTACCAGGGTGATCACGGGCGGGTCGGTCCCTTCGTGTGGGCGTCGGCCGTGCTCACGGGTCTGCCTCGGTTCGGCCGGCCCGTTCTTCCTCGGCCGTAGCCGCGGTGCGTTCGTGATCCCCGTAGTGCGCCACCCGCCCGAAGCGCCGCGCCGATCCCGTGAGCAGCCGCCGAGCCGCGACACGGGGTCGCGGCGCCGCGGCGAACCACGCTCATGAGAACACTGGCACACCGGGTGGACGGGAACACCATGGCGCAGTCAATCGACGCGTGTCAATAATCCGCGCGACCGGAATGCGAGGACTGATAACGAACCCTGATACCCCTGCGCCGACCCGTTCATGACCTTGACGTCCAGCGGATCACGCAAAGCCCTGCCACGCTCGCCGCGCCACCTGCCGATCCGTCAGCTCCCGGGACGGCGGCGCGGCAGCTCACCCCCGCTGCATTCCCCCCGCGTGCTACGGCTTCCAGTCCGGCGAGCGGCCGAGCAGCGCGAGGACTCGGCCGAACAGATCCGTCCCGCCGCCGACGCGCACAGCGGGCCGGAACGGCGCGCCGGGCTGCTCCCGCGGCGGGCCGTCCGGTATCGCCAGCGAGATCACGAGCGCCGCTTCCAGCACCTCGTCGTCGAAGGACACCGGCAGGTCGAGCGCCCTGGCCACGTCCCAGCCATGCGCGACGCTGTCGACCAGGTGGAAGCCCACCGCGGTCTGCGCGGGGTAGAACCCGCCGCCGCGTATCTCCGCCAACCACAGCTCGCGCTGCTCGAAGCCCGGTATCGCGAAAGCCTCGGCGAGCCGCGTGGCGCTGTCGGCGTGCCGACCACAGGGGTCGTCGGTTATCGGGGCCGGCGCGAAGGCCTCCACGCCGTTGCGCTCCCCGCGCGCGGCCGCCGCGAAGCCGAGGTTCTGGCCGATCATGTGCGCGATCAGCTGGCCGAGGTCCCACTCGGCGCACGGGGTGGGCAGCCCCAGGCGGTCCGGCGTGACCCGGTTGACGACGTCCACACTGACCTGCAACGCCCGCCGATGCAACACCCGTAGATCAGTCATGATCGAGACACTACCCGCGACCACCGACAGTGCGCAGTCCCGAGCCGGCGGCGCGAAATCCCGATTGACCGGCGCCGGGCCCGCCCACAGGATGACCCGGTGACCCTACGCATTCAGTGCATAGATATCGACTGCCTGGACCCCTTCGCCGTCGCGGCCTTTTGGCAGGAAGCGCTCGGCTGGCGTCGTACGCATGAGGAGCCCGACGAGATCGTGCTCGAGCCGCCGGCCGGCAGCCCGCAGGACGGCGTCGCGCCGGATCTGCTGTTCCTGCGGGTGCCCGATCCCACGCCCGGCAAGAACCGGCTTCACCTCGACCTGCGGCCGGAGGATCAGGACGCCGAGGTGGAGCGGTTGATCTCGCTGGGCGCGCGGCGGGCCTCGATCGGACAGGGCGACGAGGTCAGCTGGGTTGTCATGGCCGACCCCGAGGGCAACGAGTTCTGCGTCCTGCGGTCGCTGCCGCCCGAGCAGCAGGCGTAGCCGCGCCGCGATCGATCCGCTGCCCGGCCGCCCCAGCCGGCATCACTTCGCGTCCGCGTAGCAGTCGACGATCGCGGTGGCCAGCGGGAAGCGCACCGGGGTCGGGCCGAACACGACGCGGCGGGC
>Ga0070741_10013656_pt1 | contig 14272 bp, 12 predicted proteins | sample Coa_R1_4_FD_66440 | JGI IMG/M metagenome (GOLD analysis project Ga0070741, IMG submission 66440) | Surface soil microbial communities from Centralia Pennsylvania, which are recovering from an underground coalmine fire - Coalmine... | ecosystem: Environmental > Terrestrial > Soil > Unclassified ... | reverse complement strand
CCCGGAAGGTGGCGTCGCCGAAGGCGAACACGCCGCCGTCGGAGGCGACCATGTAGTAGCCGTTGCCCGAGGGGGTGGCCACGGAGCTGCGGATGGCGCCGTTGAGGGCCTTGCCGGCCATGTCGCCGAAGCTCTTGGCATCGCCGAAGGTAAAGACCCGGCCCTTGGTGGTGAAGATCCAGTAGCCCTTGCCCGACGGCGTCGGCGAGAGACTGGTGACCGCCTCGCCGGCACCTAGCTCGGCCGGGGTCACACCGCCGGCGGCCAGGGCGTCGCCGTAGGCGTAGACGTCACCGTGGTCGTCGACGATCCAGTACCCGCCGGCCGTGGGCGTCGGCTCGATGTGGACGGCCTTCGTCGACGCCGGCAGTGCGGCGTTGGGGTCGCCGAGCGGCTTGGCATCACCGAATGCGTAGACCTTGCCGTCGTTGCCGAGCATCCAGTAACCGGACCGGCCGTTGGCGCCAGTGGCGTGACCGGGCGAACCCGGCGAACCCGACGAGCCGGGGGCCGGGGCGCCGCCGCCGGTCGAGCCGGGGGCGTCGGCCGGGTCGAAAATCATCCGGATGCGGTTGTCCTTCTGGTCGGCGACGTAGAGGTTGCCGTCCTTGAGGAGCAGGTCGTGGGGCCAGTTGAACTCGGCCTGCAGGGCCGGGGACGGGCCGGGGTCGCCGATGACGTTGCCGCGGCCGTTGGCCGTGCCGGTCCCGGCGATGGTGGTGATGGTGCCGGACGGGTCGATCCGGCGGATGCGGGCCCCGAGAGTCTCGGCGACGTAGATGTTGCCGGCGGCGTCGGCGATGATCCCCCGGGGGCCGTTGAGGTGGGCGTTGACAGCCGGGCCGCCGTCTCCGGAGGAGTCGCCCTGCAGCTTGGTGGTGCCACCCGGGGCCGGGATGGCCGCCTGCTGGGCGGCGTTGACGTCACCGGCGATCGTGTGGATGATCCCGTCGGGGGTGATCTTGCGGACCAGGTTGTTGTCGGTGTCGGAGATCAACATCGTCCCGTCGGGCTCCAGGAACATCCCCTTGGGGCTGTTCAGGTTGGCCTGGTTGGCCGGGCCGCCGTCACCGCTGAAGCGCTTCGATTGAATAGTGCCGGCCACCGTCTTCACCACCGGCGAGGCGGCCTTCAGGTCGATCGACCGGATCATGTTGTGGGCCGTGTCACAGAAGTACAGGACGTCGTTGACGATGATCATCTGCTTCGGGTCCTGGATCCCGGCCTGGGCCAGCGGCACGTTGTCGCCCGGCGGCGTCGTCTTCAGGCCGGTGCCGGCGAACAGCGTGATCGTCCCGGACGGGTCGATCCGCCGGATGCGGTTGTTCTGGCTGTCGGAGACGTAGATGTTCCCCTTCGAGTCCATGGCGATCCCGTGGGGTTCATTGAACCCGGCCCCGGAGGCGGGACCCCCGTCGCCGCAGGTGTTGGTCGACGACGCCACACAGGGCGTGGGATTCCCGTTGGCGTCGGGGACGGGGCTCCCGGCGAACGTCGAGATGTTGCCCTGCGTGTCGATCTTTCGGATCCGCTCGTTGAGGGAGTCGGCGATGTAGAGGTCACCGGCGGGGTCGAAGACGAAGGCCCGCGGGTCGTAGAGCTGGGCTTGGGCGGCCGGCCCGCCGTCGCCGTAGAAGCCGCCCTGGGCGAAGTTCCGGTTGGAGCCGGCGATGGTGAGAATCGTGCCCGGAGGGTTACCCGGGTCGGCATGGGCACCGTTCACAGCTAGACCGAGAGAGGCGAGGGGAAGGGATGAGACGACCGCGGCAGCCAACCAGCGCCTGACCGGCGCGGCCGGCCGCCTGGAAGACGAAAAGAACAACACAGTGAACTCCTTGGGGGGGGAATGAGCGCGTAAAGCAGCTGGGTACGCGATCGGATTCGGTGATCATCCTTCGAAGTCCTTCTCAAGTAATCCGAAGTTTGAAATAAGTAGATGACTACTGCACGATCGAAGTCTTTTTCTGAATTGACGCCTCGCTCTTTCAAAACCAGAACTCAAGTCACGCCGCGAAAGTGTGGGATCTTCTTCGCAAATCGGGACAACAGTCCTCCTGGCTGACGGACAGCGTTTCCACTAATCGTTCCTTCATCGCTGTCGCAGTACGCTCTCATCCGCCAAATATCACTTGGTCGTTGACCAAGCGTTGGCTGGGAAATACTTCGTGAAAAAGGATCCATCGGCTCGGGTTCATTTGCCGTCAACCGCCGGTGGTGCTCAGGGCCGCCCGGAATCGACCCTGGGCCGTTTGCCCGGGCCGCATCGGGAGCGCGCCGGGCGAGCGAGGAGAGCGGGTCTCCGGCTGCCTGCAGGCCGAGCAGCCGGAGACCCGCCATTCATTCAAAACGTCACGGGTCCGCCCCGACGGGCGACCCTCCGGTGGGAAGGGTGACTCTGTGAGAACTGCCCGACGACTCGCCTCGTCAATGCTGCTGGCCGCCATCGTGGCCGGCGCGGCCCCGGGACCGGAGGCGCTGGCCGCCTCAGGCCAGCACCCACCGACCTCGACGACCAGCACGGCGCCACCGACCACGACGACCAGTACGGCGGCACCGACCACCACCACCACGACCACCACCACGACCCCGTCGACGGCGGCGACGACGACGAGCACCACCACGACGACCACGCCGACGCAGACCGGACCGAACCCCGGATCGGCCGGAACCGGAAACGGCCAGCCACCGGCCGGATCCGCGGGCGGAGCGGGATCCGGCAAGTCCGGAAGCCACCACGGCCGGCATTCCGGAGCGGGCGCCGGCTCCACCACCGACCCCGGCCTGCCCGCAGGCGGGACAACGGCACCCGACCCAGCCCCGACGGCACCGGCCGCGCCTCCGGCCACCGGCGCAACCGGGCATCACAACCGGGTGGCGAACCCCACCCCGTCGACGGCCCCGACGACCACCACCGCCCGGACCAGCAGGCGGGGCGCGCCCGCCCTGTCCTCACCCACTCCCGTACCGGTCTCCGGGCTGGCCAACTTCACCGATCCGATCGTCGAGCTCCCACCGCCCACTCCGGCGAATGCGATTTCGGACGCCCCGCCGCCCGCGACCCCCGCCGTCACCCAACCCGCCTCATTCAGTGAGGGCAGCTCGAGCTCGGCCATCATCCTCCTCGGGCTCCTCGCCGCGCTGGCCCTCGCCGCCGCCGTCGGGGCCGTTGCCTTTTGGCGCAGCCGTTCCCACCGCTACTGGCCGGCCTGACAGGCACGGTGTAGCGCCAAGCGATCCGGGCCGGTCGGACCGGCCGGCCGGCTTGCCGGCGACCCCGTCCACTGCTCGCCGGCCGATCCACCGAACAGAGGCGGGTTACCATAAGAGATGTAGCAATCGTTACGAGGAGTGGCTGTGCTCCGGTTGCTCGTCTTCGCCTTGGTGGCGCTTGTCGGGTCGTGGGGTTTGCTGGTTGCCCTCGCAGCCCGGCTTCCGGCCGGGCCCCTGCGGGACCTGGCCGCGTTGCTGCCCGCCTGCGTGACGACGACCCGTCGCCTCCGGGGCGATCCCCGGGTTCCTCGGCGGGCCAAGCTGGTGGTGGCTTTCGCCCTTCTGTGGGTGTTGTCGCCGGTGGATCTCATTCCTGAGTTCCTGCCGGTCATCGGTCCGCTCGACGACGTCGTGGTCGTGGCACTGGCGCTCCGGTACGCCGCTCGTCGAGTCCCCCGCGACGTCCTGCTCGAGGCGTGGCCGGGGAACTCCGACACGATCGAGAGACTGCTCGGCCCACGCCGGTCGAACTGACGATCCATCCGGCGTTCCGCTCGGGCGATCGCTTCGTACGCCCGGGAGGAGTCGACCCTCCATCCCCCCGGCAAAGAACCGGGTGCTCTCGTTGAGCTACGGGCGCCGGAACGGCCATTGTAACAAGTGACACTCAGCATCCAGTAACATCGTCGGGTGGCGTGGCGGTTGTTGACGTATCGGGTGGTGGCGGAACCGTCCCGCCATCGGGTAGCGGTGTGGCGGGAGCTGCGCCGAGCCGGTGCCGTGTCGTTGCAGCAGGGTCTGTGGGCGGTGCCCGGCGGGTCGGCGTTCGACGAGGCGCTCGATCGGGCCGTGATGCTCATCGAGCGGGGCGACGGCGACGCCTTCGTGTTCGAGGTGGCGGCAACCGAGGCGACGACAGCCCGGCTCGAAGCGGCGTTCACGGCCGAGCGGGAAGCGGAGTGGGCGGAGTTCGTCTCGGAGTGTGACAAGTTCGACGCCGAGATCGCCGGTGAGATCGCCAAGGAGAAGTTCACCTTGGCCGAGCTGGACGAGGAGGAGCAGAACCTCGACCGGCTCAAGCGGTGGTACCGGGAGTTGCGGGGCCGGGACCTGTTCGGCGCGGCGACGGCGCCCGTGGCCGAGCGGCGGTTGAAGGCCTGCGAGGAGATCCTCGAGGACTTCGCCGAACAGGTCTTCGCGGCCCGAGAACGGTGATCGGCGGCATCGCCGATCGGATCCTCGAGCTGCACGGCTGGGCGGCCTTGGCCGTGGTGTTTCTCCTCCCGGCGCTGGAGTCCTCGGCCTTCGTCGGTTTCGTCTTTCCCGGCGAGATCGGAGTGCTCCTCGGTGGCGTGCTGGCCTCACAGCACAAGGTCGGGCTGGTGGCGGTGCTGCTGGCCGGCGTCACGGGTGCCATCGTCGGCGACAGCGTCGGCTACGAGGTGGGGAAGCGCTGGGGCCGCCGGCTCCTCCACGGCAGCGTCGGGCGGTTCATCAAGGCGGATCATCTCGAACGGGCCGAGCGGTCCCTGCGCAGCCGGGGCGGCCATGCGGTGTTCTTCGGACGCTTCACCGCCGCCCTGCGGGTCTTCGTCCCCGGCCTGGCCGGCATGTCCGGGATGGCCTACCACCGCTTCTTCGCCTCCAACGCGGCCGGTGGTGCGGTGTGGGCGACGGCGTTCGTCCTGGCCGGGTATCTCGCCGGGAACAGCTGGCGAACAGTGGAGCACATCGCCGGCCGGGCCAGCGTGGTGCTGCTCCTCGTCGTCGTGTTGGCCGTCACGATCCTGGTCGCGGCCCGCTGGGTCGCCCGGCACCAGGATCGCCTCGTGGCCAACCTGTCGGCCCAGCTCGACCGGCCCGCCGTGGCCCGGGTGCGGGACCGGTATCAGCGCCAGATCGCCTTCTTGGTCCGCCGACTGCAGCCGGGCGGTGCGTTCGGCCTGGCCCTCACCGCATCGTTGGTCGCCCTGATCGCCACGGGGTGGGTGCTCGGCGCCATTGTGCAGGACGTCGTGGTCGGCGACGGCTCGATCCGGTTCGACCGGCCCGTCCTGCGCTGGTTCGCCGGGCACCGTGAGGGGTGGCTCACCACCGCGCTGCGGGTCGTCACCGTATCGGGCGGCTCCGCCGCCCTCATCCCCCTCGTCCTCGGCGTGGGAGGCTGGTACTGGCGACGGCACCGCACGGCCCGCCCGCTCGCCCTCCTGAGCGCCGCCTATGCGGGGTCGCATCTCCTCTCCGAGTCGCTCAAGGCGCTCGTCGCCCGCCCTCGCCCCCCGGCCGGGCTCGCCACCGGCCACTTCCCCGGGGCCTCGTTCCCGTCCGGCCATGCCACCCAGGCCGCCGCCGTCTACGGGATGCTCGCCATCGTGCTCGCGGCCAGGACAACCCGGTGGCGTCGCAGGATCACCGCCTGGGCCGGCGCCGTATCGATCACCACGGTCGTCGGAATCACCCGCCTCTACCTCGGAGCCCACTGGTTCACCGATGTCCTCGGCGGCTGGATTCTCGGCAGCCTGTGGCTTCTCCTCGTCGCCGCTGCTTCCCAGGCCATCGCCGGGCGGAGGGCGGCGGCATGATCCCACGGATCCCGCGGAGGTTTGTCGGAGACGGCAGGGCCGACGGCCGGGGGAGGAACCTCAGGACACGCGCTCAACGAGCGGTGCATCGTCGCCGCGGAAAGAAGCCGATGTGGACGCTTCCCTCTACCGGTTCGTCAACCGTCTCGCCGACCGAACCGGGTTCGCCCATCCGCTGTTCGTCGCGAACGCCAGGTACGGCGTGGCGGTCTTCGCCGTCCTGTTGCTGGCCGGGTGGTGGTCCGCCCGGAGAACCCGAGATCGGCGGGCCATGGCGGCCGTCGTCTGGGGCGGGGCGGGGACTCTGGCTGCGCTGGGCGCTGGGCAACTGATCGGCCATGTTGTGGACCGGGCCCGGCCCTACGAGCTCATGCCGGCGGCCCACGTCCTGATCGACCGCACCAGCGATTTCTCGTTCCCCAGTGATCACGCCACCGCCGTCGGGGCAGTCGCCGCCGCCCTCTGGCTGGCGAACCGCCGGATCGGGCTCGTGGCCGGCGTTCTGGCGCTCGCCATGGCCTTCTCCCGGGTGTACGTCGGCGCCCACTATCCCGGTGACGTCCTCGGGGGACTGGTTCTGGGCGCGGCCATGATCGGCGGACTGTGGCCGCTGGCCGAGCGGTTGCTCCGGCCGGTGCTGGGGTGGGTGGAGCGTTCGCTCCTCGCCCCCCTGGTGAGCGCCCGGCGGACCGGCCCCGGAGCCTGACGCCGACCATCGGATGCCCGACCGGTTTCGACCCGTGGCTTTGCTGGGGGCGGATCGCTGCCCGAAGGACTCTGGGGGTGTGGCGGCCCGTCTGATTGGGTGGCGCTGTGAAGGCGGGCGGGCAGTCGGCAGCGGAGAGGCGAGTCGGTCGCCGCGCCCTGCTGCGTGCCGGCGCCGGCCTTGGGATCGGCCTCGTCGCTGGGCCGCTGGAGCTGCTGGGGCGCGTGGGTGCGGCCTGGGCGGACAAGGCCGGTGCGTCCCCGCTCTGGTCCCCGGCCAACGGTGGGTACGGGCCCTTGTCGGCCGCCGGCCCGGTCCTCGACCTTCCGGAGGGATTCCGTTACGTCCGTTTCGGCGATGAGGGGTCACCGATGGCCGGCGGCCGCCCGACCCCGCCCGCCCATGATGGAATGGCCGCCTTTCCCGGTGGTTCCGGGACGGTGCGGCTGGTCCGCAACCACGAAGTCACCGAGACGGGAACGGCCTTCGCCACCCCGGCCTACGACCCGGCGGCGACCGGCGGCACGACGACCCTGGTGTTCGACACCCGAGCCGGTCGGCTCCTGTCGAGCTTCCCGTCGCTGGCCGGGACCCACCGCAACTGCGCCGGCGGGCGAACGCCGTGGGGCTCTTGGCTGTCGTGCGAGGAGGGCACGGTCGGGCCGCAGAGCCGGTTCGAGCGCCTCCACGGCTATGTCTTCGAGGTGCCGGCCCAGGCCAACGGCCCGGTGAGCCCCGTTCCACTGCGGGCCATGGGCCGTTTCGTCCACGAAGCCGTGGCCGTCGACCCCGACTCCGGGATCGTCTACCTCACCGAGGACCGCCTGACCGGAGGCTTCTACCGCTTCGTGCCCCGTGCCCCGGGCAGGCTCCAAGCCGGCGGGCGGCTGCAGATGCTGGCCGTCGACCGCCACCCCCACTACGACACCCGCACCGGCCAGGCTCCGGGGGTCACGCTCGGGGCCGCCTGGGTCGATATCGCCGATCCCGACCCGCCCGACGCCGGTGCGAACCCACTGGCGGTGTTCCAGCAGGGACTGGGCCTGGGCGGCGCCATCTTCGGGCGTCTGGAAGGGTGCTGCTTCGACCGGGGGCGGGTGCTCCTCAACGCCACCGCGGGCGGTGACGCCGGCTGCGGGCAGGTGTGGGAGTACCGACCCCAGCCGGACGGGCGGGGCCTTCTCCGTCTCGTCTTCGAGTCGCCAGCGCCGCAGTTTCTCCGCCAACCGGACAACGTGACGGTCAGTCCCCGGGGCGGGGTCCTCGTCTGCGAGGATCACGAAGGCTACGACCGCCTGATCGGCCTCGACCCCGAGGGCCGACCGTTCGAATTCGCCCGCAATCGGCTGAGCCCGGGGGAGTTCGCCGGAGTGACCTTCGGCCCGGCCGGCAACTGGCTCTTCGTCAACATCCAACGCCCGGGCATGACCCTGGCCATCACCGGCCCCTGGCAACGGGGCTGCCTGTAGGAGGCGGCGCTGGCGGCGCTCCGTCATCCCCCGGAGGCATCGCCGCGTCGCCCGGGCGGTCGGCGGTTGGCAGCAGGAGGCTGAAGCAGGGTGCGGGGCCGGGTCGGCTGAGGATGAGCCGACCGCCTTCGGCGTCCGTGAGGGAGCGGGCGAGGGCGAGGCCGATGCCTCGGCCGGTGGCCGTTCCGGACCGGCGGCGGAAGAGGTCCTCGCCCGTGACGGACGGGCCGGGCCCTTCGTCGGTGATGTCGATGGCGAGGGCGTCGACGGCGGGGCGGGCGTGGACCGTCACGGCTCCGGCGCCGTGTTCCGTGGCGTTACCCAGAAGGACGTCGAGAACCTGCCGGAGGGCGGCGGTGGAAGCGTCCACCGGTGGGAGGTCGGGCTCGACGGTGACGCGCAGCGGCCGTCCCGCGGCGGCCAGCGGGCCGTGCCAACGCTGTTCCGCGTCGGCGAGGAGGGCGGGGAGATCGAGGCGCTCCCGGTGGGGCGCCACGTCGCGGGCCAGGGCGAGGAGGTCTTCCACGGTGACCTCAAGGTGGTCGATGTCGCCGAGGGCGGCCTCGATCGCTTCGCCGTGGTCGGCGCCGGGTGTCGACAGGGCGTTCTCCAGCTGCAGCCGCAGCCGGGTGAGGGGCGTGCGCAGCTGATGGGAGGCGTCGGCGCTGAAGGCCCGTTCCCGGGCCAGGAGTTCACCGAGGCGCCCGGCGGTGACGTTGAGGGCCTCGGCGGCGGCGTCGACTTCGGTGACCCCGGAAGGTCCGGCCCGGACGGAGAAGTCGCCGTGGCCCAGGCGGGTGGCCGTCTCGGCGAGGGCCCGGACGGGCTGGCCGAGGCGCCGGGCCTGGCGCCAGGCCAGGGCGCCGGCGGCGGCCAGCGCGGCGAGGGCCAGGGCGGCCATGGTGAGCCAGGCCCGGTGGATGCGGGCGTCGACCACCCGGCGGGGGACGGTGGCCCGGATGACGGCGAAGACCTGTTCGTCGCTGGTGAGGGGCACGGCGACGACCAGGGCGCCCGGCGGGTGGCCGGCGCTGACGTCGCCGCGTAGAGCCCCGGCCACCGCCTCGTCGGCCCGGGCCGGTCCCCGGCCGGCGACCCTGGCGCCGTCGACGCCGTAGAGCGCCAGGGTGATCGCGCCGCCGGGCTCGGGGAGCTCGACGGGATCGCCGCTGCGGGTGAAGGAGGCGGGCACGGCGATGCCGGCTTCGGCCGCCTCCCGTTCCAGGCGGACGACGGCCTCGTTGTCGTAGAGGCGGCGGACGCCGACGGCGAGGGGCACGCCGAAGAGCGCGACGGCCAGCGTCGTGACAGCCAGGATGGTGCTGAGGATCCGGCGGGTCACAGCCGTTCGAGGCGGTAGCCGACGAGGTCGAGGAGGATCAGGTCAGGGGCGGTCTCGGTGGCCTCCCGGAGGGCGTCGGACCCACTGGGAGCCCAGCGCACGGCGTACCCCTGACCGGCCAGAGCCTGGGAGAGGCCCCGACCGATCGCCTCGTCGTCTTCGACCACGAGGATCTGCCGCTCGTCCACGCCTGGAGCGTATGTGGGTGCAGGACGGGAACGGTGCGACGGGGGCCGCGGCGAGGCGTGCGCCGGGCAGATTTTACCGAGCGTTGACCATGCGGCGAACCGGGTTGACCGGCGCCGGAGGGACCCCATACCGCCCCTCCGTATGGTCGATCGCCTGACCCCGATCCTCGCGAGGAGCACGAACGTGAAACGCCTTCCCATCCTGGCCGGCGCCGTCACCGGCCCGGTCCTGCTCGCTGGCTGCGGCGGTGGCCGGGAGAACCCGGCGGCCCCGGCCGCCCTCCGACGGCGCTAGCCGTCCCCTGGACCTACCTCGGCGCCGTCAGCCGCTGCGGGCGCCTGATCCGCCGCCGGCCGGCCCCGGGGCGGCCGGTGCTCGGACGCGCCGTTCCGGGGGTTGGTGCAATTGGCTACGCAGCGGCGCGGCGCAGGTCGTCGGCCAGGTCGTCCACCTGCTCCCACGCAAATTCCTTCTCGGGCCGGCCGAAGTGCCCGTAGGCCGCCGTCTTGCGGTAGATGGGCCGGCGGAGCCGGAGGCGGTCGATGATGGCGGCGGGCCGCAGGTCGAAGTGGCCCTGAATGAGATCGGGGAGCCGAGCCGGGTCGATCTCGGCGGTACCGAAGGTGTCGACCATGACGGAGACGGGGCGGGCCTTGCCGATGGCGTAGGCGACCTGCACCTCGCAGCGGCGGGCGAGCCCGGCGGCCACGACCGCTTTGGCGGCCTGGCGGGCGGCGTAGGCCGCCGAGCGGTCGACCTTCGTCGGGTCCTTGCCCGAGAAGGCACCGCCGCCATGCCTTGCCATGCCGCCATACGTGTCGACGATGATCTTCCGCCCGGTCAGACCGGTGTCGGCATGCGGCCCGCCGAGTTCGAAGGTCCCGGTCGGGTTGCACAGCAGCGTGAACTCGTCATCGGCGAACTGCGGCGGCAGCAGGGGCCGGATGACGTGATCGAGGAGGTCCGGCTTGAGGAGCGTGTCGATGTCGATGCCGGGTTGGTGCTGGGTCGAGATCAGCACGGTGTCGAGGCGGACGGGCCGGTTCCCGTCGTACTCGATCGTCACCTGCGTCTTGCCGTCCGGCCGCAGGTAGCGAAGCAGGCCGGCTTTGCGGATCTCGGAGAGGCGGCGGGCCAGGCGGTGCGCCAGCCAGATCGGCATCGGCATGAGGTCTTCGGTCTCGTCGCAGGCGTAGCCGAACATCATCCCCTGGTCACCGGCGCCGACGGCGTCGAGTTCGTCGCCCGGCGATCCGGTGCGCCGCTCGAGGGCGGCGTCGACGCCCTGGGCGATGTTCGGGCTCTGCTCGTCGATCGACACGATGACGCCACAGGTGTGCCCGTCGAACCCGTAGGACTCTCGGTCGTAGCCGATCCCACAGATCGTCCGGCGGGCGATCTTCGGAATGTCGACGTACGCCTCGGTCGTGATCTCGCCGGCCACGACGACGAAGCCGGTGGTCAGCAGGGTCTCGCAGGCGACCCGGCCGGACGGGTCCTCGGCCAGGATGGCGTCGAGGATGGCGTCGCTGACCTGGTCGGCCATCTTGTCGGGGTGGCCCTCGGTGACCGATTCCGAGGTGAAGCGCCAGAGCGTGCTCAACGAAACAACCTCCAAAGGGGGAGCCTCTCGTCACCGTACGGAGCAACTCATGAGCACTTCGTGAGTTGCGACGCCGCAAAACGACATCAGTAGCGGTAGTGGTCGGGTTTGTAGGGCCCCTCGACGGGGATGCCAAGGTAAGCGGCCTGGTCGGGGGTGAGGGTGGTCAGCTTGACACCGAGGGCGTCGAGGTGGAGGCGGGCGACTTTCTCGTCGAGGTACTTGGGCAGCACGTAGACGCCGACGGGGTAGGCCTCGGTCCGGGTGAACAGCTCGACCTGGGCGATGACCTGGTTGGTGAAGGAGTTCGACATCACGAAGCTGGGGTGGCCGGTGGCGTTGCCCAGGTTGAGGAGCCGCCCCTCCGACAGGACGATGACGGCGTGGCTCGGCCGGTCAGCTGTGGCGGGGAAGACCCACTCGTCGACCTGGGGCTTCACGTTGACGTTCTTGATGCCGGGGATCGCCGCCAGACCGGCCATGTCGATCTCGTTGTCGAAATGTCCGATGTTTCCCACGATGGCCTGGTGCTTCATCTTGGCCATGTGGTCGGCCCGGATGACGTTGGCGTTGCCGGTGGCGGTGACGAAGATGTCGGCCTGGCCGACGATGTCGTCGACGGTGGTGACCTGGTAGCCGTCCATGGCCGCCTGGAGGGCGCAGATGGGGTCGATCTCGGTGATGATGACCCGGGCCCCCTGGCCCCGCAGCGACTCGGCGCAGCCCTTGCCGACGTCGCCGTAGCCGCAGACGACGGCCACCTTCCCGCCGATGAGGACGTCGGTGCCGCGGTTGATCCCGTCGACCAGCGAGTGGCGGCAGCCGTACTTGTTGTCGAACTTCGACTTCGTCACCGAGTCGTTGACGTTGATGGCCGGGAACAGCAGCGTGCCGGCCTTCTGCATCTCGTACAGCCGCTGGACACCGGTGGTCGTCTCCTCGGTCACGCCCTTGATGGCGTTGGCCATCGACGTCCACCGCTGCGGGTCGGCGGCCAGCGACCGGCCGAGGAGGCCCAGCACGATGGCCAGCTCCTCGTTGGGGGCGGTGGACGGGTCGGGCACCCGGCCGGCCTTCTCGTACTCCACGCCCTTGTGGACCAGCAGCGTGGCGTCGCCGCCGTCGTCGAGGATCATGTTGGGGCCGGGGCCGTCGGGCCAGGTGAGCGCCTGTTCGGTGCACCACCAGTACTCCTCCAGTGTCTCGCCCTTCCAGGCGAACACCGGTATGCCCGCCTCGGCGATCGCCGCCGCGGCGTGGTCCTGGGAGGAGAAGATGTTGCAGCTGGCCCAGCGGACCTCGGCGCCCAGCGCCACCAGGGTCTCGATGAGCACGGCCGTCTGGATCGTCATGTGCAGCGATCCGGTGATCCGCGCCCCCCGCAGCGGCTGCTCTTCCCCGTACTCCTTCCGCATGGCCATCAGACCCGGCATCTCGTGCTCGGCGAGCTGGATCTCCTTACGGCCGAAGGCGGCCAGCGACAGATCGGCGACTCTGAAATTCGCGACAAAGGAGTCGGGGGTGGGCAGGCTCATCGAATCGGCTCCTGACTCGGGGTCTTCATTGTGACGGCGCGGAAGCGAGACGCGACCCTTTGACCAGCGGGCAGTCAGGTTCGAGGGGGCATCTGCGGCAAAGACATCGATCCGTCACAAAGGGAACGGAAGGAATGCCCTCACCCTGCGGTGAACAGACACGCAGGCTCTCCGAAAGGAATGTCCGATGCCTGAATCCCTGTCTTCCGTTGACAGCGTGCTGTGGCGGATCGCCGAGCTCGGGGCGCAGTGTGGACAGCGAGCCGGCCCCGTTGACCGCCGTCCGATATGGGAGGAGCTCGAGCGGCTCATCGGTGACGTCGGTGCGGAGTTGTCGGCCGCTCGACGGGAAGGTGACCGCCTACGGGAACAGGCGCTTGCTCAGGCGCAAACAGCGCAGCGGGTTGAACGCGCCTGGCGCACCCGACTTCGCAAGGCCGAGGCTGCTCGATCCGACGCCGAGGGAAGGTTGGCCGCGTCGCTGACCGAGGGCGAAGCGATCGTCCGGCTGCTGGCCGCCCGGGCCAGCGGCGAAAACGTCGCCCTGACCGACCGTCAGATAGTCTGACGCTCCGTCGCAGGTCACGGCCGGCTGGTTCCGCGCGCGGACCACCTTCAGGAGTTGCTCGTCGGCCCTGGCCGACCCGGGGCGCGTGACGCCGACCACGGACCCGGCCCGCGTCGGTCCGACGGCGCGACGCAACGCTCCAGCAAGGAACGGAACCGATCACCAAGGGCTTGGTGCACTTCTTGGGAGCTGGGCACCTCCCTGCGGCAGGGCGTGCACGGTGACGCCCGGACGTTCATCCCCTCCGGCTCGCCGCGGAGCGCCACCAGCGCGACGGCCGGTCGGCCGATGCGGAGGTTGTCGGCCAGCCTCTCCGGGTCCGCTATGCCGGCACCATGGGACTCGGTGGTCACGTCGCCGGTCATGGCGTCACATCGGCGGCCCGCCGAGGTGGGTTTCAGCATGCGCCAGGTGCCGACTCGGTGCCACGGCTCGCACCGCCGGGGTTCCGCCTCTCAAGCCCGACGATCGTGACGTCGGCCCAGACGGTGCGGCCGAGCGCGGCGGCCGAGGAGAGGTCGAGCACGTCGCCGGGCTGACCGGCGGGATCGATGCGCTGCTCGAGGTGGTCGCGTCCGCAATAGACGTCGGCGGCGGCGCAGAAGTCGGCCATCGGATGGCGGACGGTGGGTGACGGGAGCCACAACGCGATGCCCGCGTCGATCGGGTGGCCGCCAGGATCGGGACCTGGAGGTGTGTCGCCGCAGAATGGGCAAGTGGTGCGGGTTTCGGCGTCGATGGCCAGGGCGGCGGGGATCCCGATGGCGTCGAAGGTGCACCAGGTGTGGTGGCGGCGTCCGCCGTGGACGAAGCCGTGGCGTGGCTCCCGGAGGGTGAGCCCGTGGACGCCGACGATCCGGCCCTCGTCGTCAACCTCGGCACGGCCACGCGTGACGAGCTCCGCAGTTCCCCGTCGGGCCCGGCGAGCCGGCCCCGGGATGAGCTCATTGGGCCGGGCCGCCCGGCCCTCCCACAGGGCGGCAAAGCCGGCCCTGGCGATGCGGGTGGCCGACGCCCTGGGCCTGGAGAAGGGGGCGGTCGACCGCAGCGTCTGGGGCTACGCCGTCA
>Ga0070741_10013655_pt1 | contig 14272 bp, 9 predicted proteins | sample Coa_R1_4_FD_66440 | JGI IMG/M metagenome (GOLD analysis project Ga0070741, IMG submission 66440) | Surface soil microbial communities from Centralia Pennsylvania, which are recovering from an underground coalmine fire - Coalmine... | ecosystem: Environmental > Terrestrial > Soil > Unclassified ... | reverse complement strand
CCGTGCTGATGTGGGCCCTTCCATTCTGGTGACTACAACCATGGTAAAGGGAGATTGTTCGCGTCCAACGATCGCGCCCCTTGACTGGTTGCTCTCCACGGTCCAAATTGAGTAGTTCCCGTGGCGGCATCTCCTCGTTCCTACATTCCAGCGATTAATCTTCAAATTGATATATGGGCACGGGAAGCATTGTTATTGGGACGATAAGGAGAGCCCACCGAGCTTCGCGAGCGTAATATCCCTCTATTACTAATAACCGGCGACAGTGTTTGTTTGTGCCGATTACCTTAGAAGAAATGTTAGAGCTATGCCACACGAACTGTGGAGGCATGAAAGCAGTCCACAAACTGGAAAGGATCTTCCTGACTATAGTTCTATGGATGGAGTAGGTTAATGGTTTTTAATCTAGACAGGCATTGGTCGTCCGTACAATAGTCGATCTACTTCGAGCAGCGTATTATCGAGTGCAATAGCGCGCTAATTTGTCCAGGAACACTTAGTGAATTACCAAAACCGACCTGTCAAGGGAGATGGGCGACCGTCCCGTTGCGAGACTGCATCTGAACTGCGTAGTCTGGACGATGAAGAATTGGCTCGCAAGGTACGTGATGGTTGTGACGATGCCCTGGCAATTCTTCATGAACGTCATTCTCGGGCTGTCTTCGGCACGGCCAGGAGAGTCGTTGGAGACATAGGCGAGGCGGAAGACACGGTCCAACAGGTTTTCTTCGAACTGCATCTAGCGGCAGGGACAATCGGCGATTCCGAAGGGAGTGTTAAAGCGTGGCTTCACAGACGAGTATTCCAGCGAGCACTCAATAAGAGGGAACATCTCAATTCCATCGGGTTCTATAAATCAGAAGATGCTGAGCAATTGGAGGCCGAATGTGAACGTGGTTTGGCAGCTCGATTTGAAATGCTCCCATCGGAATTGTCTTATTTGGTCAACGAGTTGTTGGAGCAGGTGTCCAGCCTGCAACGTGCAGTGATAAAGCTTTACCTTTACGAAGGTTTAGCGATGAAAGAGATCGCACCGCGTCTAGGCCAGACTCTCGACGTTGTCCGGCACAATTTTTACAATGGGCTTAAGAAGATGCGGTTGCTGCTGGAGAGGCGCGAACGACAGGGCAAGGGCGTCGACGTAGACAATGAATAACGGCGAAGATCTAACGACACTCGATCCGCACCAGCGGTATGAGGAGCTTTGTGCACTGGCTGGAGCAGGCCAAGTGACGCCCACCGAAGCCATCGAACTGAATGAACATTTGCGCGGGTGCCCAGAGTGTCGAGAGTCAGTGCGCGATTTCGCATTCCTCTGTGTCCAGGTCCTGCCAGCTGCGCTGAAATATCAGGGTGAGCTGCCTGCTGGCATGACGGAACGCTTCATCGCCAGGGCGCGATCAGAAGGGATACGTATCAGTGATCACATGAAAGCAGCAATAGTGGCGGAAGGAAAGGACGGGCCACCCAGGAATGCTTGGAAAACAGCCTTTTGGGCCGCATTCGCCGCTTGTCTGTTTATTGGGGGGATTCTCCTGTGGGTCGTGAAACCGGCCTCAAAGACACCGCCGGCAAGCGTGATGATAAAGGGGGCGCCCCCGACCGCAGGTCCGGGATCTTCAGAAAAATCGCCGGCCGGACCACAATCTGCGGTTAAATCCGGTGTAGCGCCTGATATCCAAGCTTTAGTAGCTCAGCTCAGATCCACAGAGGCGCGCCTCGCGACGGTGACCGAGGAACTGAAACAGCACCAGCGTGAATTGGATCGTCTACACAAATCGTCGAGCAAAACTACCGCAGCGAACCGTTCCGCGAGAGTATTGCTCGGGACGCGTAATCTCCATGTGATTAATACTTTTTCTAGAGATGCAAATGGGCAGCCGAGGCGTGAATTCGGACGCCTCTTCTATGTGGAAGGCAAAAGGCTTGAGTTTTATGCGTTCGACCTGGATAACCCCAAAGTACCCCATGCGAACACTGCTTTTTATGTGTGGGGAGAAACCAGGAATACAGCACAAGGTAACGGGCGTATTGTACCTTTGGGCAGGTTGAGCTTTGATCGGGCGCAGAACAGTTGCTGGGTTCTCATTGTCAGCGATCCTAAAGCACTTGTCGACCTGAAATATGTCTTTGTTACCACGGAGTCAACTGAGCGACCAGTCCTCGAGCCCACTGGCGCAAAAATACTCCTTACACCCCTGGACAGCCCGCTTAAGTAACCTTCGTTTTCAGAGGTGCTTCTTACACTTAATGCGCTGCAGACGAGACTTGGATTCCAGGTAAATTCATATGAAAAAAGGCTTCGATATCGGCTTTCTCTTTGTTGGTCCATGCACCCTGCCAGTTCTCAATGACCCGACCCTCTGCAGAGATCACTATCGCTTGAGGTGTGCCCCCCAGCTTGTAAGCGTTTATTGTCTCTTGAGAAGGTCCTGTGAGAATAGGAATCTCTAGCTTATTTGCACGCACATAGTCTGCCAACCCCACCTGCGAGAGAGACAGACCAATGAAACGGACGCTTTCACCTTTAGCTTTAAGCAAGGCTTTGAGATTATCCATGTTTCTGGCGCACCATTTGCACTCGGGCGCGAAAATATATAACATCGTCAACCGGTCGGTTCCGGCGTACTCAACGGTTGTGTTCTTTCCATCGAGTTCCCTTGCAGCAATCGGCGGTACCAAAGTTCCAACTTGAAGTTCTGCCTTCCGGGATTGTTTACCCATTACGGCTCCAAGCTGACGTACCCGATGCGCCAGCAGAACATTTAATCCAAGGGACGTGCACAGCAGAAGCAGGAGTAGAACGCGACGACCGGAGCGTACAAGGGGTGCAAAAATCTCCCGGAAATTAGCACCGACTGAAGAGTAGCGGATCAAATGCTCCAGTTCGCTCAGCATTGAGCGCCGCATTCTGTCCGGCATTGACTGTAGCTGCTACCGTCAGGGCACGAATAGTTATAGCAAACATAACAACACTCTCCCACGCCACCAGAGACGTAGTAACAAGAAGTGTCGTCATACGAGCATGATGCAAGCTGACACCCCGTTTGAGAACGTGCCAGAGTGCTCGCTAAGAGCGCAAATGTCGCGTATACTACGGGCGCAATGATTAGCGTGCCAAGCATTCCCTTCCGTGATTGCTGTAACACCCTAAGAAGCTTCATTTCCAGCCTCCTTTATTCTTAGTTGTGGCCCCAAGTGCTCACCTCTGACCATTTATTGCCAGGAGTGCAACGGAGTTTTACCACTTGCTGCGGGATTTTTTTCTGTTCGAATGAATTGAAAGCCATGATCGCGACTGCAGCAGGGGGTCGCTTATGCGAGCTGATGGAATTCCATGTCGAAACGGTGGTAACGATAGATTAGGGGGGATGGGGAAATTGACCTTGGTCAAGCTCTGGCAGTACCCGATCGTTACCTCATGAGGCTTCCTTTGCGGTCTCAATGTGCGACAAATCCCAGCTCGGGAAGACTGTGCGGGGAGCGCACGGGTTAGTTGCTAGTACTGTTCAGAGCCGGCAGCGAAGAGAAACAGATGAAGTCATGAACAGGGTCTCCTGCCGGGGCTTCACGCCCAAGAGAGCGCCGAACTCCAGATTTCAGCTCTTTTTCAGTTCAAAGTTTTGCGTGTCGATGGAATCTCCGGGAAAGACGAGATGGCGGCCGCAAGCGCCCGCACTACGCACTGGCTGGACGATCTGTTTGTAAGGAAATAGGCGACCGAAATCAGGAGCCAACAGGCAGCCGAAATCGACTCTCAACCATCAATTCCCGACAAACAATAATCGAGAAGCAAGTCCACGTCCGCGTCTTCTTGCTTCTGCCGCTTGTTCGATGTCGTATGCGCCTCAGGGCTCAGAATCTTCACTTGCAGGAGCATCAGAACCACAGCCTTTGCAACGGTATTCGGAGCCACTCTATTTTGAGACTCTTTTCCAGGAAAATGACGATGTATGGCAGTTGTCACCACACTCACGAGGTTATCCAGGGCAGTCATGGCGGACGAGCGCCAATCATCGCGGTGGCACAGAAGTGCGTGGATCAGCAGCTTGGCTGAAGAAACTGGTAGAGAAGAGTACCAGCGTTTTAAAGCTGACTGGAGCCAAGGCTTATGGGTGTCCCCGGTTTTATCGTCGTAAAGCACGCGCAGAAACTGAGACGGGTCGAATGAGCGCTTCACGACCTCCTCTAATACCTGATCGAAAAGAACATCCTTGTTCTCGAATCCTCGATACAACGTCATTTTGGTTACGCCGGCTTCCTCGGCTATTTCGCGTACGTTGATATCGCCGTAACCATGACGCGCAAACAGAGTGATGGCCGCATCCAGAACCTTAAGCTCAGACTTCGTTCTTCGGGTCGGATTCATCTGCACTGTTTTCTTTTTCGTCTTCTTAGGCATTGGAGAGCTGGTGGCTAATATTTAAACACAGGACTCCAATGAGCTGCCTCGATTTGCCCTGAGTGCGAGTCATTGATGAAGTCCGCAATAATTCAAGACATTCGTACAGTTCATACAGTGCCGAACGATTAAAGTGTCATGCCACCGCCAGAAGTTGTATTAGGCAACGTAACTCAAGGGCGTCGCAGAACAGCAAGCCAGAATGAGGATATGAAGAGCTTAATACATCCGCCGACCATGACTTAACAACTTCTCCACTCCCAGACTGTTGGACCGGAACAGATAACTCACCGGTTGATCTCCGCGCAACGACATTGTCTGGTGAGGATCCCAAAAACGGCTCACCACGTTCAAGCTTCAGACCGCACACATTAATCAATCAATGGAAACCAAATGAAACTGAGTCGGAACGAACTCTGCCCTATACACAGGTCACTGTTTTGTTGTGGCCGGGAGCAAAGTAAGAAGCAGCGCAGCCGTTGGATGCCTGTTCAGCGCATCGAGGATCCGCATCATCCCAGGGGATATCGAGAACTTAGATCGCCAGCCGAAATGAGAAAACTGCTCAACCGTAAGATTCTGGAGCAGAACCGAAGATGTGGAATCTGTCACAAAATCTTTCGAAACTACAATGACATCGTGCCTGAGCACAAGGAACCGAAAGGCATGGGATCGGCGCGACGCGACGATCATCCCGACAACATTCAGGCCGCTCACCGGGACTGTAACCTCGAAAAAGGGTCTAAGAGACAGCGCGCACCGCGCCAGTTAGAGGATACGTCCGTTTGAAAATTGTCCGCCCTAGGCGACTTGCGGCGTAGCAGAAACTAGGGTCGCGACCGTCGCATTACGACTGCGCTCTTCCCATCGCAACAACCTTCCTTGCGTGCAGCCGGGTATGGACAACGATCGCTGCGTGGATTGCAAGCGCAACCGCTAGCCCCACTGCATGATGAAGCTCTCGCACTTCTCCGAAGAAGGTTACTCGCAATAACGCTGTCGTGCCTACGGGCACGAATAGAATCAGGGCAGTCCAGAGCCCCGGATTGTATTGTCGCCACCCAATCGCAGCCGCAATGTGCGCCACTGCGTTTACGAGAGTGAGGTACACCATGCTCAGCCCCCATCCAATGCCCACAAAACTCGCCACGTAGATTGACAGAAGGCCCACGCCCCAAACGCCGGGCAGATTGATCCAGAGAACTGCGGAGTGACTCAACCCTTCGACGCCACCGAAAACTCTTTCGTTCACAAACTTCCGGAATCGGTCCCCTGTGTGCTCTTCGACTTGGTGGAACATATAAGTCGGCAGTAGCGCGTAGGTGAGCAGCCACGCGCTACCCCAATGCCGAGCCAGCACAGGCAGGAGCAGTGTCAGTGCTATTGCAATGTAGAGGGCCGCGGGAACCCAGTGCGCGTTGAGCCATCGGTCCATGTCAAAAGTGTTCCACGAATCCGCTCTCCCCAACAACTCCCTACAGACGTCCGCTGCAACCGGGTACTATTACGAATTTGTGGTGCTTGCCGCCCCAACCAAAGCGACCTGATGATGCTCTAGATTTCGTTCGGTCGACGTGCAGCCAAACAATTGGCCGCTCAATCCCCTTGGGATCGAGCACGCCTAATGTGGCAGCTTTGGCGATCTGATTTGCAATGCCGTGCTGGGGCAAGTTTCAGAAGAAGTTCGGTGAGATACAGTTGGGGGTCCATATCGTGCCGGCGGCAGGTGCTAGTCAGGCTGGCCAGATGGGCTGTCGAGCGTCTTACGAGCTGGATACGCTGCTGATTTTTGGACGATATTCAATTTCAATAGCCTCAAAGCTTCCTGGCTTTCTCTTACTTTTCCTGCAAACAAAGGAAAATTGTTCTCCTTTCCTTACATATTGGCGATCCGATTTTCGCACACCATTCTTGTGAAAAAAGATCTCGCCAAAAGCAGCGGAGTGCAACCACCCAAACCCTCTGTCAGGTTTCCAGTCGGACACTTCGCCTAGAAATCGTCCGTTTCCCTCACTCTGTAGCAATTTAAGCTCATTAATTAGATACCAAGCATCTTCGGCAAAGCGCGAAGGATGGTCTCGCCAGGAAGCATTTCCCCACAACTGATACATATCGAGATCAACCCGCGTGGCCACACAATGGAACGACCAACAAGGCCTGTTTTGGGTCGGTATTCCTAGCCGCCAGCCTGGCATCGTTCCAGGTATTGCCGAGATGGATACAGAGAGACACAAGAATCGGTTGATATCCCTGAAAAGATAGTCGCGCCTGTTTGAATATCGTTGCGGTAAAGTCTCCTTTTCCGCCAAACTGAGTGCGGACGCCACACGATCGACAATTTCTTGGGCCGCTTCTGGCGTGTAACAGAAGTCTTGGAGCTTCAGTTCTGTGTACAAATCATAAAATGAAGAACGTCTCAGAGCGGTGAAATCACCTGCTACTTGGAATGTTTCACTCTTGTGTCCTCGTTGGCACGAGCTATGTGGGAAAGATCGAGCATCTGCATCGAAGGTTGCTTTCAATGATGCCAAATCCTTGTTCGAACCCACATCCGTGAGGTCTGGTTCTTCTTCTTTAGACCCAGCATTTGTCGCATGGGAAGGCGCTTGCTGCTGGCCGGTAAATGTAGGAAGCTGTTTCATATTGGTGGCTGCGAGAGCCCCGTTGAGTCGGCTTAAATGCGCATCCGCCAGTTCTTGGAAATAACGTATTCGAGCATTCGCCAACACAAAAAGCATGTCTTGGGCTCGAGTTAAACCAACATAAACCAGCCTTCGTTCCCTTTCTTGGTCACGCCCGCGCCGGGGTACGTCCTCTAGTCCGAGCAGATACACGATCCTGAACTCCATTCCTTTGGCGGATTCGATTGTGCATAGCTTCACAGTATCAGAGGCAAAATCTACCATCAGCTTTGCATCGCGATCCTCTGTCACCCAACAAAGTCGAGCTTTGCCAAACCGGCGCGAAAACAATTGTGAAATGTTCTGTAAAAACAAACTGGACGGTGGGACCGCGTACAAAACTGCTATGTCACCCCATGAACACTGGGCAGACATTATTTGGTGATGGATCTCGTCCAAAAGAAACCCAATTAGTTTCTCGGAATAGAGATTCTGGATGATGATTGGTTCCTCTCCATGCCGTTTGACAACTGTCGGAAAGAGTGGGCTTCCAAAACCATCCTCTTCCCCTATGACATCTGCAATTTCTTCAGGCACTTTTGAAAAGATACGGGCCAGTTCGAGGATTTCGACTGTATTACGGTAGCTGCGCTTCAGCACGAGAGACTTTTTCCCTTGGACCCTTATACCGGCACGCTTGTAGGTGATCTGACGACCAAAAATGTTCTGCGCAGGATCGACACATAGAAGCAAGCTGTCTGTCTCTGCATTAAGGAGGATAGTCAATGACAGCAGCCATTCCAAAGTAAAATCCTGCGCCTCGTCCACCAGTATCGCCTCGTATCCATGAGAAACTCTATTTTGTTCAAGTGCGTCGAGGAGAGTTGTTCCAACCCGTTTATCCCATTCGTGCTCAGCCTCTCCGGGGCGCGGCTGCAGGTTTTGATTTGTGAGGTGTTTGACTAAGCCGTGGTAATGAAACACATCAATCTGCGCGTTGTTGGAGTCAGATTGAATACCATCTATAAGTGTGCGAAGAAAGCGGGAAAATGAAATGCCATAACAAACGACGAGGATGCGCCAATCAGAGTGAAGTGTCGCGAGGTATTTAGCACGAAACGCGAGAACCAGGCTTTTGCCACTGCCAGCAACACCTTTGAGCACACGATGCCCTTCAGGAATACTCTTAGCAATCTGCTCCTGGCGAAGATCAAGAACCTTTATCATCTGTGCATCTCTCGCAGACCGCAGCTCACGAATATTGTTAATGCGAATCTCGGGGAATATGAGAAATCGCAGCAACTTGAATTCGTCTGGGCTCAGGGGATTAAAAGGAAAGGGAGCTTTGAATACACTTTGCAGCTTGCCAAGAAATGATTGGCATGCCTCGTAGTTGTTGACATCAAACTTTAGGTCGTCGTCGAACAAGCAGACATTCCCTTTGAGCACGTCTAAGATACCGTGTTGAGCGGCTTGAGACTTTGTGATCCGAGTGAAAATGGCCGTGTACCCAATCGGGAATCGCAGCCGTCCGGGCTTCTTCTGGTCGTTATGGCAGAGCGGTTTGTGCTTTTCAAAAAGCTGCTTGAACTGGATGAAGCACTTGCGCGCTTGTTCAGTCGGACTGTCACAGATCTCGAGCACCCCACGCCGATGGATTTGCCATTCATTCGGATTAATCTGCCGAATGCTTCCGATATCCCAATCCTTTACCTCCACTATGAGGAGCCCAAAGCGATTGGACCAGATTAAGAAATCCGTCAATTTCCTGACTGCCTTCGGCTCGAACCACACAACAAAATCCTCGTCAGGTTGCAGACTATCGCGAAGCACTCTGAAAACACGTTGTTCTCCAGGGGTGGCTTCTGCACTGGCGCTGATTGTTTCCGGTATCATTTCTGCCATGGTCGCATCGGCTCCAGATAAATGCTCATGTCTTTTGACGGCCCATTAGAATAAGTGCAGCCGATATATAAGTTCAAGGTATGGCAATACGCCTGCCTGACTAAATCGCCTCCATATCAGCAAATATCTTCCGAGCATGTTGGGCGTGGCGCCAAAGGTTAGAATTATCTAACAAAGCGGCTTGTTGGCCGTTAACAATCGTGAGAGAGAATCATAGGTAAAGCGGCGCACCCGCCACTTGCTGGTGTCACTCGTTCCACCCTGTTGCGTGACCTGCACCAGATTACCCAAGGCATCGTAGCTATAGAGCGTGGTATAAGCATGGCCGCCAAAGACCGCCGGCCCATCCGTGCCGCCGCTGAGCGCATTTGGCCGGGAAGCCGTAAACGAAGGGTTGGAAAAGTTGGCTGTGTCCCACGTCCAGGAATAGGAGAGCGCAAAGCTGACTTGGTTGCCCGTGGCCCGCGACGTCAGCGAGAGAGTCCCGCCAGAAGAGGTAGCAACCAACACTCCATAAGTAACACGACATGGATCGTCGCGAGTGCAGGCGACTGAACTTCCTCGTCTCCTTCGGTGCTGTCCACAGTTGCTAAGAATGCCAACCAAACAGCTACTCTGCTTTGCTTTGCTTGGCGCGCCTATACCAGAACTCGGCTTTCTTCTTGTCCTCACGAACGCCGCGGCCGGTCTCGTAGAAGTACGCGACATTGTGAGCGGCATCCTGGTGCCCCCGCTGTGCTGCACGTAGGTACCACCTGAAGGCTTGTTTGAGATCGGGTGCCACACCTATGCCTCGACTAAAACAGACCCCCACTGAGAACTGTGCTTCGCGTTCGCCTTTTTTAGCGGCTTGCAGCTCCAGTTCAAATCCCTTCCTAACGTTTTTCTGCACACCCCAACCATATCGGTAAGCCTCGCCGAGTGCGCGTAATGCGGTTGCATCCCCATGCTCGGCGGCCCGCTGAAACCATGACGCGGCGAGCCGGTAGTTTTTGCGAACAGAAATTCCCCCGTGGTAGAAAACCCCAAGATGATATTCAGCATTTGCGTTGCCTGATTGGGCCGCAATCATATAGTGCTTGAATGACAGGCGCCGGTTGGAACGGGTCCCGTAACCGTAGTCGTAAACGTAACCCAACCACTCGTGGGCGTCGACATAGCCTTTTGAGGCTGCCTCTTTCAGAAGGACAAATCCAGCTTTGTCATCCTCCGGGCCTAGGCTTTCGTTAAACTTGCGCTTGGCTGCTAAAAAAGCCTGCCTCCCGAAGCGCTGATTACGACTGTTGGCTTCAGGCATCAACCTTCTAGACACGCCGCCGTTCGTCGATTCCCCTGCGGCGTGCAACGTCTTACGCGACTGTTTTTCTCTTTTTTTCATCGTCCAAGTAGTTTATCGGCAAGACCCTTATCGCGTGCACTCTCCGGAGGCCACTTCCCAGACTTATTTCCGAACCTACCTTCCTTCCACCCATCCGGAGGCCTTCTTGGATAGGTCCCTGCTTTCTGCCCCTTTTCACCACCATAATCGCGACCTGCACGTGCTTGCCCCTTTTGGTGATCCGGCCTCGCACTAGGTCGTGCACCCTTCGTGTGCTCGGCCATTGCAGAAGAGGGGGGCGTCTGAGTGTTGACCCCAGTTGTTGTTGCAGAGGGAGGCGTTTGAGTGTTAACCCCGGTTGTTGCTGTGGATGGAGGCGTCTGAGTGTTGACCCCAGTCGTGGTCGTTGAAGGCGGTGTTTGAGTATTCACCTGGGTTGGAGTTGTTACAAGCGGTTTGACTGTCGCTGCGTGACTATCGGTATGGAAATACTTGTATGCTGCATAAATTCCAAGTCCTACATCAATGACAACTCCAACAACGACTCCAACCCCCGCGCCAACCACGGTTCCCCCGCCTGGCTCAATAGCAGTACCAATACCTGCTCCAATCTCGGCCGCTACTGCGATTCCATCATGCCCATCTGGATCGCTCTTGCTCGTAGGGATATTGCGGACGTAAGTGTAGAGATTGAGAGTTTGTGGGTCTCCCAGAACCGCGTAGGGTATGGCAACAGGCTTGGCCGCCCAGTCCGGTGTAATGAATCTTCCGAGCGAGCTAGAGTAATGCCTGGCGAACATGTAATCCAGGCCGCTCTCGGCATCGCGTTCTTTGCCGGTGAACTTGTAATGATTGGGGTCACCGTTAGCAAACTGGAGTTCACCGCCCCAGGGATAGTAATCCGATTCCGATTTGATATTGCCAGTGGCATCAGTGATGACCGAGGCGGTCTTGAGATTGTCGGAGAAATAATATGAAACCGCATTCCCAGGGAAATCTTTCCGAGCAATACGTTCGCCATTGAAGAAGATATATTCGGATTGCAAATTGCCCGAAAGGTCTGACTCGGCCACGATGCCTGTCGTCATGTACCAATAGAGTGCTCCACTGGTTCCAGTCGATTTCTCCACGCGATTTCCATCAGCGTCATAGGTGTAAGTGAACCCCGCAGCACCAGAGATGCGGTTCTCGGCATCGTAGACATAGCTCGTGCCGTTGTTGTCTTTCGTCATGTTGCCGGCAGCATCATACGAATATCCCTGCAACTGGTTCGCCGCGCTGACGCTCACGCTCAGGCTCTCGGCCGAACACTTGGTTACCTGCTTCTGGTTGAGGTTGCCCCAGGCATCGTAGACATAGCTGTTGCCCCAATATTCGGTGTGCCCATCGAGAAGTTTTTGATTGCAATCGGTTCCGGCATTCTGGGCCGTGAGCAGTCGATTGAGCTGATCATAGGTGAAGGTCTGGCTGCGGTTGGTATCACGATTGTTGGTGATCGCGTAGACGTTGCCGTTGTCGCCATTGCCCACGTGAAAGTCGTAAATCAGGTTCATCAACGTGCGCGTGGGCGAGGCCGACCACAAGTTCACAGGTTGCAGGCGGCTGTTGAAGCTGAACTGATTGACAATGCCTGTGAAACTAGCGGTTCGGCCATAAGTAGAGCCAGTGAGTGCGCCTGGCGCATTGTAGGCCGCCCCGGTCACGTAGTTGATCTGGTTGCCATTATCGACTGCCGAGAGCATCCTGCCCGCCGCGTCTGGGGTGTACTTGATTACGGCTCCGCTCGGATAAGTCATCGTAGCCACCGAGCCGTCGAGGTTGTAGGTATAACTCATGCTCTTGGTTACACCCGCAATTGTGCGGCTTTCAGTCACCATCCGCCCCAAAACGTCATAAGTGTAGGCCGCAGAACCGGCCTGATCACTCAGGCTGGTCAAGTATCCTTTGCCGTTGGTTCCCTCATCGTAGCGATAACTGACCGCTGCTGTGCCTTGCGGCAATTGCCCATTCTGGCAGTTCTGCCAAGAATAGGCTCTGCCGGTGGCCCGGTTGAGCGCGTCATAGCAATAGCTGATGGTGTGCGTGGCTGTGCCCGGCTGATTGGGCGAAGGCATCACCTTTTGTGTCAAATTGCCATTGCTGTCATAGACGTATGTGATCGTGCCCGATTCGGGATTGTTGGCTGTGAGCAATCGTGAAAGCGAATCATAAGTAAAGCGGCGCACTCGCCACTTGCTGGTGTCACTCGTTCCACCCTGTTGCGTGACCTGCACCAGATTTCCGAGGGCGTCATAGCTATAGAGCGTGGTGTAAGCATTGCCGCCAAAGACCGCCGGCCCATCCGTACCGCCACTGAGCATGCTTGGCCCGGAAGCTGTGAACGAAGGGTTGGAAAAGTTGGTTGTGTCCCAAGTCCAGGAATAGGAGAGCGCAAAGCTGACTTGGTTGCCCGTGGCCCGCGACGTCAGCGAGAGAGTCCCGCCAGAAGAGGTGGCTGTTGCAACACCCAAAGCATCTGCATTGATGGCGGCGGCTAAATTACCAGCAACATTGGGATTTGCTACGTTGAACGCGACGGTATAGGCATGGCCGCCGATGTTAATGGTGACCGTTCCTGCGTCATAGATATAGTCCGTCCCGCCACCGCCGCCGCCCCCACCGCCATCACACAGTTGCCCTGGCCTGCACGTGGATATTCCACCGCCGCCCGGTGGAGAATTCACTTGCTTGGACTGCTCGCTGCCGCTGATTGTCACTGTTACGATTGCTGCGTTGCCGCCTCCATTTGCTACCGCTGAAGCACCCGCTGTGCTGTCTCCTGGTTCATCAACGCTGACCAGTCGCCCGAGAGCATCCGTACAAGCCCGGCGCTGCTTGCCAGCTTCGTCAGTAGCAATCGTGCAATTATCCGAATAGGAAATGCTGCTGATGCTGCCGTCCTGTCGGGTTGTCTGCGTCGGACGTCCCAAAGCATCATATTGGCTCTGGGTCACGCCATAAGTGAGATCGCTGGTGGTGAAATAGGGATTGGTCACGCTGGCCACGCGATCCAACCCATCGTAGGTGGTATCCCTCAAAGCATCGTTACCGCCGGGCAGCACGTGCTTGGTTCGAATGGTCCTGCCCAGGCCGTCGAAATATGTGAACCCATCATCAGTCAGGCTGGCCGTGATCTTGTGCAAACGTTCAACCGTGGTCAGATCGGGATAGTTAAATGTGGTCTGGGGATGATTGCCCGCACCATCGGCAGGGAGAGTTCCCGATGTTATCCGCGACATGAAATCGTAAGCATAAGTCGCTGTATGCGCCGTGTCACCGAAAGTGTTGCCACTAGCTTGCGTAGTGGCATTTGCGTTCGTGAAGCTGGTTAGCAAGCCAGTCGAGAAATCGTACGTCCCGCTGACGCACTGATTGAGTGCATTGCAGGTTTTGGTCGAGTAGGCCCCAACGTAAAATGGATCGTAGCTGTGGGTCGTCGTGTTCCCCAGCGCATCGATTTTCTGATAGACCTCGCCTGTGTCATACCAGTTGGTATGGCTGCTGATGAGGCTGTTGCCGGGATTGAGCCAATTGCTGACCGTCGTCAGGTTGCCGCGAACCGCACTCGGCGGAGTTCCATGTTGGGTCGTGACGTTCGCGGCTGTTAAATATTGCGATTCATCGTAGGTATAGTCAGTTTCGGCCATGCGGTTGCCATTGCCGTCCTTGACGATGACCGCAGTCGGCAAATCAAGCATGTGGGCAGTCAAGTACTTGCCGTTGATTTGCCAAACATAACTGGTATCAGTCTCGCGGAGCAGTGGCCCCGGAATCCCGGGCCCCCAGTCATAAACTTTTTCCGAAACCACATTGCCGAAGATGGGCGCATTCGCTCCCAATCCTGTGTCGTAAGTCTTGGTAACCAGGCTGACCTTGCCGCTCGGGTAGATGGTGGTCTTGATGCTGGTGGGAACGACATTGCCCAGAGCAGACACTTCGTCTGTGTCCACCCCAAACATCGTGCTCGAATAGGTGGTATCAACCTGT
>Ga0070741_10013654_pt1 | contig 14273 bp, 6 predicted proteins | sample Coa_R1_4_FD_66440 | JGI IMG/M metagenome (GOLD analysis project Ga0070741, IMG submission 66440) | Surface soil microbial communities from Centralia Pennsylvania, which are recovering from an underground coalmine fire - Coalmine... | ecosystem: Environmental > Terrestrial > Soil > Unclassified ... | reverse complement strand
ACGCGTGGCTGGCGGGCTGGGCGGCCGTTCCAGATTCATCAAAACCGCGCGCGATTATGACTATCTCACCTCGATTTGAAAAGCGCGGAGACAAAAACAACGACGGCGCCTTAAAGACGCCGCTGTTTGTTTGTCACTCTTAGTCGATAGTCAGCGACATCGCCTCTCGGCCTGCCGCTTGACTACAGTTTCGCGCTCACCGTCACGTTGGAAAACGACGACGTATTGACCAGTGAATTATTGTGCGCGCACACTGCCAGGCCGATGTAAACCGTGCGTGGCATCGTGATCTTGGCCGTGCCGATTTGGTTCCAAGTCTTGCCATTGCTGGAGTAGTAGCTGGTGAACGTGCTCCCAGACCGCGAAATCTTCAACCAACCCGGCGCCGCATCGGCGGCGAAGTCGCTCGCTTCAATCGCACTGGCTCCCGCGGCGGTGCGGTATTGGAAACTCGCTCCGTTTCCAGGCGTCAGAACAGCCATCGCCTGCGCGGCATTGGCCGTCAAACCAGCGCGAATCATCACGCCCGCTTTGGCCCACGGATCGGTGCTGCCGACGGATGTGACCCGGGCAATAATGCTCCCGTTGCCCGTCCAGGGCTGCTCGACGAATTGGCAGGCGTCGCTCGTGCCCCAAATATCCGTTCCCGAGCCGCTAACCGTGAAAGCGCCGGCGCTATACGACGCGCTCCCGGCAGATCCAACGCTGCCCAGGTCGCCATGCTTCCACGGCGTCGGCAACGGCGCTGCCGACGTGTTGGTGTTGGTGTTGGTCCCTGGGTTGGTGTAGTTGGTCCCGGTTCCGCCCGAACCCGAAACCTGCACGCCGCCGAACGTCGCAGTGCAAAGCTCGGCGTTATTATGGGCGCAAACGGCCAGGCCAACATAAACGGGACCGCTCATGTTTACAGACACTGAGCCCAGCCCAGCCCAGTTCACCCCGTCAGTCGAAGAGTAGGCCGTAAACAAGTTCCCGGCCCGAACCAGTTTCAGCCAGCAAGGCGCCTGGGCCGTGCCCCCGCCAAGGTTGACCGCTCCGTCGCCCGCGCTGGCGCGATATTGCAGCGCCGTGCCGCTGTCTGCCGAAACCAGCGCCAGGACTTGCGGCGAACCGGGATCTAGCGACTGCCGGAACATGAGCCCCGCCTTGGCCCACGCATCGGTCAATTGCACGCTGTTGACTTCAGCGACGATTTGACCATCCCCGCTCAACGGCTGATAAACGTAATTGAAGGCGTCCGCTGAGCCCCAGATATCCGCCCCGCCGCCGCTGATCGTAAAGGTGTTGCCCGCAACGGTCGCGCTGCCCGGGTAACCGACGCTGCCGATATTGGCGTCAAGCCAGTTGCCGATCGGGGTGATGGTGTACTGGGCGGAGACGACCGGACTGTTGCTCATCAAGTTGGCGACGGCCATGGCCTGCACGGTGGCGTTGGCCGAGACGGTAATAGGGCCAGACGCGACCGGGGAGGCGGTGGTTGGGGCCGTGCCGTCCAGGGTGTAATGAATCGCGGCGCCGGCGGTGGCGCACGTCATGCTGACCGAAACCGCGCTGTTGTAGCTGCCGGCCGCCGGAGAGATCGTGGGCGGGGCGACCGTTTGCGGCTGCGTGGGCTGGGTCGTATTAGTGGGATTTGTCCCGGTTCCAGCGGCGTTGTTGTAAATGGCAACTTCATCGATCCAGCCGTTGAAATTGCCCAACACGAGCTTATGCACGCCGCCGTTGTTGCCCCAATTGGCGAGATCGCTGCTCGGCGCGGTGGCGATGGTCTTGCCATCCACTTGCATCGTGTAGGCGCTTTGGCCGATCGACATCGTGAGTTGGTGCCAAGCCCCCGGCGTGAGGGCCTGGGTGATGGTCGAGCCGGAGGCCACAGAGGTTCCCGCTCCGCGGAAAGTGACGCCTCCGTACGGATTGTCCCACAACTCCAGGGTGGACTGCCAATTGTCGCCCTGCGTTCCCAAGGCGATAATATCGTTGTTATCGCCCAGGAAGCTGTTCACGTAAATCATGGCCTGCACGGTGATTTGAGTCGTGCCGGAGTTATAAAGATCGCTGCTGTTGATCGAGACGACAGCCTGATCGTTGGAAAGAACGGTGGCCAGCGAATCGCCAGACTGTGCGCTCATCCAGGAGACATTGGAGGGATCGAGCACGGCTCCGCCCGAAGGAGTCATCGCGCCTTCACGCCCAGTGGCGTCGTTCCAATTGCCGTCGAAGTGATAGAGCGCCACTAAGCCGGACGCGCTCGCCGAGACATCGGCGGACTCGACGGCATTAGGCGGGACATTCGTGGGAGCGCTGGCGCGGAATTGGTTCGTCGCGAAAACGCGCCGCCCATCCGGCAACGTCGCTTCCACTTCAATCCAATTGGCGCCGACGACGCTGGGCGCGAATGAGAAGACGGAACCAGGCGTTGGGTCCTGGCCGCTGGCTTCCCAGACATAGCTGGCCTGGCTCAAGTCGAGCCCGGGAGCGGTCAAGGTGGCGTTGATCGTCGTGCCGGCGGGAATTTGCGTCGGCAGGCCCTGAATGGTTCCGACGGCGTAAGTCCAGTTTTGGTTCGAGAGCGAGGTTTGCGCCATGAGATAGGCCATGGCGCCCAGGCAGCGGCCTTGTTGCGGGCTGATCAACTCGGTGCCCGTGTTGAACGCGTCGGCCCAGCGATCGTACGGCGCGTAATGAGGGCCGTTGGCCGCCGTGCCGTCATCACCCGGGAAGGTCAATGCCTCAGGCTGAGTGGTGTAGAGAGACGGGCTGGTGTCGAAATGCACCTGGACGCTGCCGAGCGGAATCCCTGTGGGCGGCAAAGCACGAACCTGATTGTCGGCATATTGGCTGACGATCTGGTGCTGGCGGCGCCAAGCCAAGCCGGTCACGAAGCCCATGTTGACTGGATTGCACCCAGCTTCATAGTTCATATTGCCGATCATCGTGTCGATGTAAGCCTGCTTGTTGCTGACCACGTTGGCGACGGCCACATCAAACATCTGATTGACCGAGAAGAACCAACCGGCGTTGTCCGGCCCTTTGTAAGCGGCCGAGAAGCTGTTGTGGTACGCGCTTTGGTTGGCCCAATTGACATTGTCATCACCACAGAGAACGATCTGCTGCTCGCATTTGGCGAGATAGGTGGGATCGAGCTGGCTCTGTTGCAAACGGCCAGTCCGGGCGGCGAAAGCGTAATCGCGAATGGCGCAGCCGTACGCATCATACATCCGCCACCAACTCCAATAAATGGTGTTGGGGTCAGAGGGATCGAAATGGTTGGTCAAGTCGTTTTCGTACGCCGTATTGCCAGTGGCGGCGTAGAGCGCCGCAGCCGCCCAGGCTGTCTCGTCGGCGTCGCCGTACTGCGCGCCGTACTGGTTGACATATTGGGCGCAGTTTCCGCGCCCGTGCTGGGCGAAGGCATTTTGCAGGAATTGCCAACCCAGTTGTGCTTCCGCAAGGTATTTGGCGGCTTGGGCAGGATAATACTTCTTGACCCACGGCGACGACCCCGCTTCGGCCAAGGCTCCCACCGCTGCGCCGGTGGCGATGGTGGTTTTGGGATAGACAACCTGTGGATCACCGTCATCCCCGGAGACCAATGACACCCGGCCCTCGTATTGTTCGTCGCGGGGATAAACAATGGAATAGAATCCGCCGTCGGCGTCCTGCAACCGCGAAAGGTAATCGATTTCCCACATCGCTTCTTCCAAAACGTCAGGAATGCCGTTGCCGCTCTCTGGAACGCCGAGGTTGTCCAGTTGGGCCACGCCCGGAAGCGCGTCCACCGCGAAAAGAAGATTATGACAGAGCTGCGCGACATCCACGGTGTATTTGGAGTAATCGCCGGCGTCATGATGGCCGCCATGGGTGTCCACTGTGCCGCTGTTCACGTAGGGGAAAAGCATGTTGCCGAAAGTCAGGGCGTCTGGTCCCATGTTCCCGGATAACGCCGCCAGAACATCGGCCGTGATCGCATTGGTGGCCAGGAACGCAGGGGTCGGAATGCTGGCCGGCGCCGTGTGGCAGGCGTCCTTGTGAAAACGCGTGTAGGGCAGTTCATTGGAACAGCCGCAGCGCTGATGGTAAAGGCCTAGTTCATACGTGCGCGCAAAAAGCGCCGCCACGCCGTTGTCAATCATGAACGGATACGACGCCCCAAGGCCGGGCGCTTGCAAACGATATTCGCCAGGCGTGTTGAACGAGGTGAAATTTGCCTCCAGCACGTCTTGATAAGGCAGCGGATTAAATTTGCTCGTCTCGTAACCGACATCCGCACGCACAGTCAAAGTCCCGGAGTAAACCACCTGATTGTTGCTGGCATTGATCAGATTGAAACCAAGGCTGGCCGCCAGTTGCAATTCTCCCATGCTCCCGGCGTAGTAGCCGATTTCGGCCGTCTTGATGTAGCCGGGCATGTAACCTTCCTGGTTGACATGAATGGCCGGGTTCAAGCGCATCGGGTCAACCGTGGCCTCATACTGCACCGGCGAGGTCCAAAGCGTGCCATCAGGATTGCTGACCGCGACCGAGGCATTGTCCGGAACCGGAACCGCCAGGGAAATATAAAGATAATTGCCCACCCGCAGATCGTATTCATTGAGCGGCGCCGAAATCGGGCGACGACGGAATCCCACGGATGAAATGACGTCAGGCAAGCCGTTGACCGTGACCGCGAGTGAGGAGGGAGCGCTGAAACTGTTATTATTGACAAAATTCCAGTTTGTCATCGTCGTCGATCCGCGGGCTGTCGTGTTGATCAGGGTCAACTCCAACAACGTCGGGGTCAGCACGCGCAATTGATAATCACCGACATGCGGGATGGCCATCGGGTTGGCGTCGGTGATGGCGTTGGCGGAATGAATACTTTGAACGCAGGAAAGTCCAACAAGGACCGAGGCGAAAACTGAAAAACTGCTTCCTTTGCTCATGCGCGTTTCTCCTTTCGGCGGCAAAAGCCGCGCGTCTGACTACTCACCCTGATTGCGTTGATACTGATTTGTCGGATGCGGACATCGTAGTCTGACCGTTGCCGCATCGGTCATCCCCCTAAGGATGACCTCGTAAAAGCCCTTGGGGTTAAGCAATGGATATGCCAGTGGCGCCATTCCGGCAAAAAATCAGGTTGCGCCAGCGCAAAAGACCCGACCATCAGGGCCTCGAGTGTCCAACTTTGGGATGGTTTTGTCTCGTCTGATGACGCCGGCGGGACACTTCGCACGCCCTGCGTCATCAGGGACCGCGCTGATTTCGGGCTGATTTAGGAGAGTTGCCGAAACGAATCCGTCCACCCATCAAACCGGCAAACACCCTGAAACTCGCATTGCTGACACGCCGTCAAGGCGCCTTTCTGAAAAGGATTCGGCCGCACCGCGCCATTATATATCTCCCGCCCCATGCGCCGCAGTTGCGTTTCCACTTTATCAAGCAATTGCCCCAATTCGGACTCCGTCATCGGGTCCCGATTCGTCGCGTTGGCGCCGCCTTGCTTGGTGATCTTGTAGTTGAATTGGGCTCCCTCCACGGCCCCGCTCGAATCGAATTTATCGCGATGCCCGAAATCAAACCGCCCATAGTGGCGAAACAGCGCCTGCCTCGCACCCGCGGAATCACGCAACGCTTCATCGCGCGTGGGCGCGCCCTCGGCCCGTCCCCGCAAATTCACGTAGAACATCCCGGCCGGAATCAACCGGGCAGCCCCAAAGATATTGTCCGGCGCGGCCAGTTGGCGGAGAACTCCCAGATAAGCCGCCAGTTGCAACTGCAGGCCATGGCGCATCAGAACTTCATCGAGCCTCTTTTGTCCGGACTTGTAATCCATCACCACAGCCAGCGCTTCCCCGGATTCGCGCGCGTGGCACAAATCAATTCTGTCAATAATTCCTCGAAAAATCAGCCGTCGGCCCCCGCCAAGATCAATCTCCCAGGGCGGCAACGGGCTGCCCTCGCTGCCAAACGACAATTCCGCCGCCACCGGATCGAAATGGTATTGACGCATCCACGCCACCGTCGCCGCGACGAATTCCCCCAAGGTTTCCGCCGTTGTGCGCGCGGAAAATCGCGCCGCCGGATTCGCCGCCAGCAACCCGTCGCGAAATTTGCCGGACAATGTGTCAACGATTCGATGCATCCGCGCCCGGCCTTCTTCCGGCGTCAGGTCGCGCCAGTGCTTCTCCTCCGCGCGGATCTCAGTGTGGAACGCCGCCAGCGCCGCGTGCAGAAAACTCCCGCGCTCCCGCACATCAAGGGTAAAAATCTGTCGTTCCTCCGCCCGCAACCCGGACCGGACAAAAAACTTGAACGCGCACGCCGCATAATCCTCCAACCGGCTGACAGACGTCCGCAGCGCGGGGCCGTAAAGCCCTTCTGTCAAGTCGGCGACCTCGAACGCCTCCCCTGCCCTCCTCCATTGCAATCGCTCCCGCAGCAAGCCAAATTCAGGCCGCGCCAGCATTTCCCCAAGCCTCGGCGGCGCGCTGTCGCCGACTTCAACCAGCCGTCCCGCCAATTCGCACGGATGCTCCGCGTTGCGCCAGTCGGCGCCGGAGAACTTCTCCGGCTCCAACGCCGGAAAAAGTCGCTTCAGATGCGTCACCAACGCCGATGGATTGATCGCTGTGTCGTCCGCGGAGGCTTCCGCCCACGTCACCGCCAGCTCTTCGCGCGCGCGTGTGCAGGCGACGTATCCCAGAAACTGCTCCCGTCCCAGCGCCTCCAGGCGCGACATCCCAACCTTGACCCCGCTTGCCCGCAACTGGTCCCGGTCCGCTTCGCTGAAAAGCGAATCCGTCCGCGGCGCCGCCGGAAACACCGTTTCGTTCAGCCCCAGCACAATGGCCAGGCGCAGTTCCGGATTGCGTGACCGGTCAATCGCCCCAATCAACACCTGATCCTGCGCCGGCGGAATCACGCCCACGCTCAGCCCCGTCAAGCCCGCCTCGATAATCGGCAGCCACTCGCGCAAGGAAAGGGTTTCCCCGCTGAAGGCCTTCGTCAGATCGTCAAGCAAAAGATTCATCTGCTCCCACACCGTCAAGTGCGCCGGCTCTCCGCGGCTCCATTCCTCCAGGCGTCCCTCGACCCGCAAATCGCGCCACAGACGGCGGATGCCCTGCGCCAATTCATCCCCTCCCGGCGGCAGCAGCCGCCCCGGGCCAAGTTCGCTCCGGAAACGCTCGAACGGCGCAATCCATTTCTGCCGCCATCGCTCCGCCGACGCCACCGCCTCCCCTTCGCCGATCAAGGGATGGAACCAATGCTCCCCCTTCCACCCGCGTTGCAGCGCCTCGTTTTCCAGCGCGTCCACCGTCTGCGCGTCAGCCGTCACCAGCCCCGTTTTCAGTGCCCCGAACCAATCCTGATGGCTCCACTCGAAGGCGGCCGCCCGCAAGGTCGCCCGCGTCAACTCCGCCAGCGGATGATGTGAAGCCGATTCCCGCCGATCCAGGAAGTGCGGTATGCCATACCTCGAGAAAACCCGCCGCAGATAGCCGCCGTGCGCGTCCATCGAACGCACCAGGACCGCCGCCTCGCGGTATCGCCCGCCTCGGTCGCGCGTGAATCGCACGATTTCTCGCGCCGCATACACCGCCTCCATCTCGGGCGTCGCGCACACCGCCGCCCGCAACGCGGGCGCGGCGTCTCCGGCAAATGGCTCCGGCAAGGTCCAATGGCGCTCCAGATGCCCGAGGGCCGCGTTGTTCGCGAATCGTCCCGTCCACCCTCGTGTTGGCTCCTCGACCATCTCCACATTCGGAACCTGCGAAAGCCGCAGCCAACATTCGCGCCGCGTCTCCTCGATCCCCGCCCACATCGAAAGTCGCGCGGTCGAGGCGGCCTTGTTGGATTGAGGCTCCAGACAAAACGCCAGCGTCAGTTCCTGGCAATGCCGCGCCACTGCTGTCAATAACGATAATTCTCCCGCCGACATTTCGGCGAAGCCATCCATCCACAGCGCCGCCACCGGAAATCTGCCCGGCTCCAGCGTTTCCAGCGCGCGCGCCGCCAAATCCAGCAAGCCATCGGGGTCCTGCGCCTCGTGCTTCGTTAACCACCGCAAATAGTCCCCCAGCAGCAGACCCAGGTCGTGCAACTTGCGCCGCACCGCTTCGCTCAATTCCGGCCCCGCCGACAGCCGCGCCAACCCCTCCGGCGTGTATCGCCGCCGCTGCCACTCCCGCATCTCCTGGCTGACATAGCCGGCCAGTCGCGCCAACCCGTCGCCCGCCCGAAAAATCTTCAGATCTTTCTGCCGCCGCGCCATCAGCGCGCGCAACGTCATCGTCCTCCCTTGTTCCGACAACAAGGCGCCGCTCTCCGCTCCCAGCTCGCTGAGAACAAATTGCGCCAGACGCTCAAATGAAAGAATTCGCAGCCGCGTGTAGCCGCCCAGGGCAAAGTCCCCCAGAAGTTGTCGCTCCAATTGGAACGTCGCCTGTTTCGGCGCCAGAAAAATCAACGGCGCCCCTTCCGGCTCCGCCTGCAAAGCCGCTCGCGCCTCCGCCAGACAGGCAAAGGTCTTCCCCGATCCCGCCCGCCCCAGGAGAAATCGCGCGCGCACGCGCTATTTATCGCCCGCGCTTGCCCTCGCGCAAAGTGCAAACTTCCCCTCCTTCGGGCGGCTCAATGGGAAGATCCTCCGAAAAACTATTCCGCTATCGGCTCCAGTTCGTCCGGGCAGCGGGCGCGGTCCACAATTTTCGCGTAGGCCGCGATCTCCTGTTCGGTGAAAACGTCAAGTAGAGAAATCTTCAACGGGCGCTTCGAGCCTTGCAGCGTGATGTGGTCCCATTGCGCCGAGATCACGCTGGCCGCAAATTTCTGGATACACCGCCCGCGGATGTAAGCTCGCGTCGTCCGCGGCGGCTCCCCAATCGCCCGGCGAATCAGGCTGTCGTCAGGCACCCCGAGCATCTGGCCCGATTGCTCCAGTCCATAATAAAGCCCGCAATCCCGGTCCAGCCGGTGATACTCCAGATCGAGGCTTTGCAGCCACGGGTCGTTGTTGGCCAGATTCTGGCTGTGCTGAAATTCTTTGATCAGCGCGTACTTCGCCACCCAGTCCAGCCGGTTGCGGCACCGCATCGGATCCGCTTCCAAGTCACTCAGCACGTCGCCCCAGTCATCGACCAGCCGCGCTTTTGCCGGATCGCTCAAATCGCAAAGATCGCTCACCGCCTGCCAGTATTCCCGTTGAATGGCCAGGCCCCCGCAGCAGTTGCCGTCCCGCAGGCTGACGTCCCAATGAAACTTTTGATCGCGCGATATCGAAACCAAGGCCGCCAGCGGATCAGCCAGGATCGGATATTCGCGGAGCGGATTGCGCGCCAGCGCCTCGAGCACCAAAGCCGTTGCCCCGATTTTCAAACGCGTCGCAAACGGCGACATGTTGGCGTCCCCTAAAATCACATGAAAGCGCCGGAACAAATTCGGGTTCGCATGCGGCTCATCGCGCGTGTTCACAATCGGACGCCGCTGCATCGTGTCCACGCTTTGCAATTCGCTGAAAAAATCGCTCCGTTGCGAAATCTGAAAGCCGGGGCCGACAAATTTGTCCTCCTCCTCCACCGCGAACTTCCCCGCCCCCGCAATAATTTGCCGCGTCACCAAAAAAGCCTGGATGCCCCGCGCCAGTTTTTCCCACGGCAGCGCGCGCGGCAGCAAGTAATTCTCGTGGCAGCCGTAACTGTGCCCGCAAAAGTCCGTGTTGTTCTTGTAGAGCCGGACCGCGCACCCGCGCTCTTCGGACAACTTCTGCGCGCACCGCATCAAAATGCGTTCGCCGGCGCGGTCGTGCGCCACCAATTCGTCAAACGCGCTGCATTCCGGCGTGCAATATTCGGGGTGCGCATGGTCGTTGTAATACCGCGCCCCATTGCCCAGAACCAGATCGCTCTTGATTTCCACAAAGCTTAACTCCCGCTCCGCGTCCTGCGCGAAATAATACGATTCGTCTGTGTCCTGCCGGAGTTGCTCCGCCCGGAAGCCGCGCATGTCCGCGTGCGGGTCCTCGCAATCGTAATCCCACCGCATCAGCACGCCGGATTTCGTCGCCGTCCGCACCAGCGCCATCGATTCGGCCACCACATCCAGGTTGTCCTCCTTGTCCCGCGCGATCCCAATTTCCGTTTCCGTGCCGAACTGGATGATCATCGGCTCTTTGGGGGACGAACGCGACGAACGGCCATCCGCAGCCGATTCGTGTTGCGGCAGAGTTTCCATGGTCAAACTATGCCCGAGGGGACGGTTTCTTGCTTCCGCGGCCGGATCGGCGCCAGACGGATCACGTTGTCAGGGTCAAAATCGGTCAGTTTCAACCAGTCCTCGGTGATGTCGGTCGGCGGGAACAGATCATTCTCGGCATATTCCCGTTGGAGGGCGACCAACAGGTCTTCGCGGCTCAAATGCGTGTCTTGCTTCGTGTCAATACTCCGTTTAATCGCCAGGCTCTTGGCCCTCTCCACGATCGCGGCGATGATCGCCCCGCTGGCCAGATCCCCACGGTAAAGAAAATCCCGTTTGCCGCTCCGGAACCCAATCTCCAAAAACTGGTTCTCCGCCGTGTGCGCATAATGCGCCTCCCCAATGGCCTTGGCCAGGACTTCCCGCGGCTCGGCGAGCGGCAGCGTCTCTTTCAAGTATATCTCGTAAATCTTTTGCGCCCCCTCTAGGTTTGGGCGGTTGACCTTGATTTTTCGGTCAATCCGCCCCGGCCGCAGGATCGCCGGGTCTATCAAATCCGCCCGATTGGACGCCAGAATCACCACCACATTCTGCAGCGGCTCCAGGCCGTCCATTTCCGTGCAGAACATCGGCACCAGCGTGCTCAAAATGCTGCTGTAACGCCCCGCCCGGCGCGTGCCCAGAATTGATTCCGCTTCGTCGATAAACAGAAACGCCAGCGAGCCGTCCGCCGCCCGTTCCCGGCATTGCGAAAAAAGATCGCGCACCTGCCGCTCCGATTCCCCCACCCACATGTTCAGAATCTCCGGCCCCTTGACGTGCAGGAAAAACTCGGGATGATCCACCCCGGTGTTCGCCAGAATTTGCTGGCGCAAGTTGTAGGCCGTCGCTTTTCCCAGCAGCGTCTTGCCGCACCCCGGCGGGCCGTGCAGCAAAAAACCCTTCGGCACATTGTGCTCAAAACGCTTGAACAATTCGCGATGCAGAAACGGCATTTCAATCGTGTCCCGAATGGCTTGCACCGCGTCCGCCTGTCCTCCCACCGCGGACCACGGAATGGCCGTCACATTTTCCAGCGCGCGCTCGATGCGTTTGCCCACGCCGATGACTTCCAGCGCGACGCGCTGATTGGCGTCCAGTCTGATTTCCATGCCGGGTTTCAGCTTTTCCTTCGCCAGCAACGCCGAGCGCAAAATCACCGAGCTCACCAAACCCGATTCCTGTCCCACCCGCACGCGCCCGCCCGAAAGTAATTCATCAATCCGCACCAGCGGCCCGTTGCGATCAAACCCCAATCCCTGCACCACCGCGAAAGCCTCGTTGAGCAGCACCCGCTGCCCCACTTGCAGGCTCGCCAGCGGAATTTGCGGATCCAGCCGGCAGACAAAGTCCGTCCCACCAGCGCAAACATGCGCCTTGTCCGGCTCCACCGGCATCAGAAAGGTTCCCACTCGATACGCCGGCGACCGCAATTTCTCCACAATTGCGTCCAGCTTCTCAATGGTCTGGCGCGCCTGGTCGTTGATTTCCTCAATTTCCGCGATCCGATCGCGCAAATACACCATGTCCATGATCGCGCTGTTCCGCGAGGGCATTTTGGCCACGATCATGTCGAGCACTTGCAACGCCGATAACGCGTCCAACTGCTCCCGCGAAAGCATTTCCGGCTCAACGGCCAGCGGATCGGATGGTTCGGACGGGACGGGTTTGGATGGCGAACTCCCTGGCACCGGCTTCTTCTTGGACTCTGCCATGGCGCTAAAGTAGCCCGCGCAAAAACCTTTTGCAAACGGGAACAAGGCGCGCCCTCAATTTTAAGCAAATATTATGATGCGCCGGGAGGTAAAGCAGCAACATTAGCCCATGGGAAAAAACCTCAATTCTGCTCTTGTCGCCGGCCCCAGCCGCGCAAAAAAAAGCGGTGGCCGCAAACATCGGCCACCGCTGTGTCGTGAAGAAAAACGCCCGGTTTATGGCTGTTGCCGAGGCGTGCTCACCGGCGCGCTCCCGCCGGTTCATTGATCATCGTCGAGTCCCGTTCGGCCATTTGCAGGTGTTCCTGCAAGGTCGGCAGCGTGCTCTGCGCAAACGCCTTCACATCAGGATCGGTGTTTTCAGCCGCCGCCTTTTGATAGTACGCGATGTCTTTCTTGTGATCGCGCACCATATCGCGGACATAACGCTGGTCGAACGCCGCCCCGTTCAATGACGAGAGCGTGTCCACCTTGCGTTGCGCTTTGGCTGACAGTTGGTCCGACAAATGGACGCCTTTTTGTTGCGCCAATTGCGCCAACTTGTCCGCATTGGCTTGATGATCCTGGCTCAACCGTTGCGCCAGGGCCTTGATCTGCGGATTGGCCGATTTCTCCTGCGCCAGTTGCGCCGAGCGGATTTCCACCTGATCGCCTTCCGCCGCCTTCAGAATGAATTGCTGCGGATCCACCGCTTTGCTGTTCATCTCCGACAACTCATCCGCCGTCTGGATGTTCCCGCTGGCCGAATCGTCCACCGCGTTGCCGGTGGCTGGGTTGGGCAAACGCGCGCGATCGTACGCGCGACCCGGTTCTGTCTGACTGGGCATGTCCTTGACCGTGCTCGGTTGCGTCTCCGTCTGCGCAAAAACCGAGGCGCCCAAGAACAAGCTGGCCGATGCCAGCGCCGCTGTAATGTAGTTCTTCATAGTTCTCCTTGTTTTGACCCGGGGACGCATCGGCGCGTCCCGCTTTTACGGACAACTTAGGTCCCCGGCCAGCCGGAACAATGGGCGCCCGCCCCGCTTTTGACGTGGGGGATTATTGGGGCTCGGACGCGGTTTCTGCCGGGGGAGCGCGCCCGGAGGAAGGCCAGTGGGCGCTACAGCGGCAATGCGCTGATCTCGATCTTCAGCGCGCAACTCTTTCCGGCCGGCAGCGTGATGCGATTGTCCGCCACGTTGCCTGATTCAACACAAAGCATCTGTTGGTACTCCTCGTTCCCAAAGTCCGGCATCTGTTGCGCTTTGGCGATCCATGGGTTCCACACCACCGTGGACAGCGAGCCGGATTTTTCAATGCGCACGCGCCGCTGCCACTTCGAGTCATGGATTTCCACCGGCGCGGCCGTGTCCAGGTAAATCCGGTCCGTCTCCTGTGAGATTTTGATGTGCTCCGAGCGCTCCGTCTTCCGCGCGAAGTTTTCCGTCTTGTCCAGATAATCAACACCCTTCAAACCCGTGACCGACGCGGACCCAATGTCGCCCACGCAAAAGTAGGAGTGGAGGCATGTCTCGAAAGTGAAGTCCTGGTCCTGCGATGCATTGGCCACAGTTAATTCCGCCGCCAGCGTCTGTCCCACCGTCACTGTGTATTCCACGGAAAACTTCGGAAACAACGCCGCCGACGGCGAGTCTGGCAAGGTCAAACGCAACGCCACCGCCCCTTGCGCAAGTTGCGAAACCTCCCGCAACTCCCACGTTTGCGCCCGCGCAAATCCATGCGCCGCCTCCCCTTCCCGCGAGCCAAACCACGGAAAGATCACCGGGATCCCGCCACGAATCGGAAGCCCCTCCTGAAACCGGCTGAGTTGGCTCATGAACAGAATCGGCGGCTCATTCGTGCGCTGAAAATGCGTGATATGCGCGCCGTGCAGATAGATTTCCGCGCTGGAATGGGCCGTGTTGATTTGCAGACGCGCCAGATCCCCATTGCCCTCGGTGAACAACACCCGCCCGGGGATTTCCAGGGATTTCTGCCATTGGTTTGTCGTCATAATCGGACCGTCGCCACGAAGCGTAGCAAAAGGCAGGACGCCAGACCAACCTCAAAAATTCAAGGGCTCTCGCCGCAAAGAGAATGGGCCGCCTCAAGCGCAACCATACACTCGAAGCGGCCCGTATCCCCCCAAACAACGCTGACACTCTAGAATCTCTCAGGTTCCCTCACAATCGGGATTCGCCTGCTTCATCGCTCGTGGTTTGCCTGAGGCAACCTCCTTGTTGTATCGTCCGGGGCATGAAGCGCCAACTGATGACTCAGTCAACCATGGTCGCCATGCTCGCTTTCGCGTGTCACCCCATGAGTTTGCCAGCCCAACCGCCTCCGCCCCCGCCGGGCGCCGACTTT
>Ga0070741_10013653_pt1 | contig 14274 bp, 21 predicted proteins | sample Coa_R1_4_FD_66440 | JGI IMG/M metagenome (GOLD analysis project Ga0070741, IMG submission 66440) | Surface soil microbial communities from Centralia Pennsylvania, which are recovering from an underground coalmine fire - Coalmine... | ecosystem: Environmental > Terrestrial > Soil > Unclassified ... | reverse complement strand
CCGAGTTCGCGCGACCGGCGCTCGAAGGCCTTCGGCAGCCGCTCGAGGACGGCGTCATCTCGATCGCCCGCGCCGCGGGACGAGCCGTGTTCCCCGCCCGCTTCGCGCTCGTCGCGACGACGAACCTCTCAGTTGTTCGGCATTATCCGCCCAGCCGCTCGGGAGCGACCGTGACGATCATCGTGGCGCAGGTAGTTGCGCCGCTGTCGGCGATTGCTCCACCGCTCGGCAAGCGCTGCCGCTGTCGCGGCTGCGAATGGCCGGCGACCGCCGTCGCCATCAGCGAATCCGCGGCGAGCTACCCGGTCGCGTACTGCGACCAGCACGGCCGGCTCGTTGAGCGCCTCGGCCGACACGTCACTTACTTCCCTGTGTGCGCGATGGACGGCTGTGATGAGCTCGCATCGCGGCTCGCGCTGATGGACGTCAGTCCCTCACGGGCCGAGTGGCAGCTCGCTTGCGACCATCACGCCGGTTGACATTGTGCTCCGTCACGGCGACTTGCTAGGGTCGTTCGCGCACCGCACCATCCACAACACTCGGAGAAGTAATTGCTTTGCGAGAGCCGCCTTCCTGGGGCGGCTCTCGTGTTTTCCACAGGGCGAATCGCGGCCGTTTTCCACAAGCCCTCGCAGCGAATGCGTGTGTCGTCCGGTCCCGTCTCGATCATGTCTCGTGCGCGGCGCAACGTGCGACGCGTCCCGGCCAGGAACCGGGAATCGAGTGGAAAGGTGGGTGGCAGCCGTGAAGGCTTCCCTCATGCTCGCCGACCATGCGCAGGTCGTCGACGGCAAATTCTTCATCTGCGGCGGCGGGTGGTCCGTGACCGGACCGCAGCCGTTTCCGTTCGCGGTCATCGCGGACATCAAGGTCCCGTGGGTGGGGATCGGCAAGAGCTACAAGCTCCGTCTGGAGCTGGTCGATGGGGACGGTCAGCCCGTCGAGGTCGAGATGCCTGACGGGACGCAGCAGCCGCTCGTCGTCGAAGGGGACTTCAACGTCGCGCCGCACCCGGGTATTAAGGCCGGTTCGACGCTGACGTTCCCGTTCGCGATCAACTTCGGCCCGCAGCCGGCGATCGCGCCCGGCGGCGTGTACGAGTGGCGCCTGTCGATCGACGGCAAGACGCACGAGGACTGGCGCGTCACCTTCTCGACGCGTCCGGCGCTCGCGCAGACGGGCTAGCCCGCGCCGCCTCGAATGAGTCGCAGGGCGGGCTTCGGCACGTCCTGCGGCTCACCGACATGCGACTGACCGACGACGACGACCAGCTCGCCCGTTCCTGTGAACTTCGTGATCTTCACACTCACCATCGCCGCTACTTTCGACGTGGGCGTGAAGGACCATTCTTCCGTGAGTCACCGCGTGGTAGGCCGAGCACTCGGTCGATTTCCTCGTCGCTAAGGCCGGACCTACGCAGCTCCGCGCGCACCTGCGCTGCAGGCCCACGGCCGTAACGAATGCGGTCGAGCAAATCCTGAGCGACTGTTGAGACACGCCGGTCGACGAAGTGCAAGTCGTGTTCGGCTCTCGTCGGCCGTGTATCGGGCACTGGCGAGACGGCCGTCGCGACCGCCTTCCGTTGCTCGGCGCGAGCGACGAGCTCGCGTCGGTCACGGCGGCTGACCTCGACCCACCCGCACTGAAAGCACAGAACCCGCCGCGTTGGCTCGTCGAGGGGCGGCGGCGCGAGGGGATGACCACACACGCCTACGACCGCTTGACGCCGCGGCCAATCACCCTTGCGCAGTTGCCGATTCGCAGGCGCGAGCCCGGCGTCGCGGATCCACGCTGCAACAGCCGTTTTCGACGCATGAACGCCCTCTCTGCTCATCGCGGCAGCGATGCGGCGACATCCCCAACCAGGATGCTGCCGCGCAAGCGCGAGTGCGAGAAGCTGCGCCGAAGCGCGCTCAGCGCGCGTCATGTTCTCGCCTCGCTCGCAATTGTTTTCCGGCGCTCATGCAACGAAGTTAGGCCGTATCTCGGACGACTACGTAGGGGCGCGCGAGCCTCGCAAGTATCTGGCGGGTTCGCACAGCAGCGCTATCGTCGTTTCACAGTGAGTAGACGACGTAAGGGACGGCCGAGGTCCCCGAAGGCAGCAGCGATCACACGTGCCGTCAAGAGAGGCGATAGCGACAGCGCAATCGCGGCTCGGCTCGGCGTCGCACGGTCGACGGTTCGCGATTACCGTCGCCGGCTCGGCATCGCGCCGTACACCCCGGGCGAAAACACGCCGGCAGCTCGTGCAGCTCGCAAGGCATCGCCACCTGCCCCACGGCCCGCCTCGCCCTCGACGAGTCTCGGAGCTATCGCAGCGTTCATGCGCGAGTGCACGGCTTCGATCGAGGCGGCGCGGGGCCGGAGGCGAGCCGAACGCCCGGGCGCTACCGCCGAACCACAGCCCCGCGCACCCCGACTCTAGAAGCGACGGCGCGCCGCGCTAGACGCCGTTCGGGACCTGCCCATTGCGGGCCCGTCCCGCCCGGTCATCCCGCACGTGGCCGCGTTAGTCCTCCAGACAGCAGATCGCAAAGTCGAAGGCGCGACGACGTGCCGCGTCCCACAGTTCGCGATTTGGCTCGTTGTAGTGGGGGTTGATCACACGGCCGATCGGGACGGCGGCAACGACATTCGCGCCGGCTAGAGCGAGTGCTGACGCCGCGCTTTGGATGCGCGCGCCCGATGTGAACGTGTCGTCGATCAAGAGAATGTCTACGCCACTTACGTCAGTGGTCACTCTGTAGCCCGTGTCGCTCGCTCGGTTGTGGTCGAGCGGCCCATCGCCCCGCTCAAGCGTGGGTTGGTACTGCTCGGCGAGAGGCTGCGCGAGTCCGATTGCGCGTTCGAGTGGGTGCCTGCCTTCGCGCGAGCTGCTTGATGGGACTGACGTGACGAGCGTCCAACCGCTGCCAGCGGCATCTGTGATGCATTGCTCATGCGCGCTGAGGAATCGCCAGAGGAGGGCCGTCACCCGCGGTCGGAGCTCGCGACGAAGTTCGGGTGTGTAACCGTCCTTGTAGTTGCGCAGCACGTGGTGAAGAGGTCCGGGGATCTCGTAGAGCGAAATCGGTACGACGAGTTCCACGGGATGCGTGACCTGAGCGGCGGTCTGCTCACAGCTGTAGCAGCGCGAGAAGCCCGGATTTGGGGCTCCGTGACAGACGTCGCAGACCCCTTCGCCGTGCGGCGGCGGCGGCGTGAAGTGACTCAGATAGGGGTCAGTGAAGTCGGCGACGTTCCGCCGCGGTGGCGCCATACCTTCTATCCGAGCACGAGCTGCTCGACGGGCTGCGCGAGCGCGGCGAGCACGTCGACGACGTCGTCGACGGATTCGATGACTGTTGCCGCCGGGCGCTTCGCGTAGCGCTGCGCCCACTCTTCACGCATTACGAGCGTATTGACGAGGAACAGGCGCTTCCCGTGTTCGAGTGCGAACCGGGCCTGCATCTTCGCGCCGCTCGTCTTGGATGCCTCGATAACGACCGTCCCTACTCCCATTCCGCTCATCACGACGTTGCGGGCAGGGAACGACCACCGCGTCGGCGGTGCATCAGGCCAGAACTGCGAGACGAGCGCGCCTCCGCTCTCGACGATCCGCTCGGCGAGGTCGCGGTGCTTCGCCGGATAGATCGTGTTGATACCGGTGCCCATGACCGCAACGGTGCGCCCGTTCGCAGCGAGTGCGCCTTCGTGAGCAGCTCCGTCGATGCCGAGCGCAAGCCCCGACAGAACCGTGACCTGCCGGTCAGCGAGCTGCTCGGCGAGCGACCGAGCCTGTTCGAGTCCCTCCGCCGACGCATTTCTCGTGCCAACGACCGCGATCGAGCGGTCGTCGCTCGGCAGGAGCGTTCCGCGGACCCACAGGAACGGCGGGCGGTTGTAGACGAGCCGAAGATTCCTCGGGTAGTCGCTGTCGAGGACCGTCAGCAGGCGGATGCCGCGCTGCTCGTACTCGGCGATCATCGCTTCGTATCCTGCGAGTGCGTCCGGCGTCACGCTGCCAACGAGCGAGCTTGCGGTAGCGTCGGCTGGCTCGAACCCCGACCAGTCGCCTTCGACGAGTCGCAGCGCGCTCCCGACACTCTCGATGAGGTCGGCTGTGCGGTGCCACTCACCTTTTGTCTCTTTCACCAGAGCGAGTACGGCGGCTTGCTCGCTGCGCGTCAGCAGGGCTCTACCTCCCGGGGATCGAACATATGTTCGATTCTAGCTTGGACGGGCCGTCGGACGGCATTCGAGACTATCGCGCCGGCCGGTTGTGGCCGTCATGGCCGCTTTGAGCCGTTGTGCTAGGAGTCGCTGCCCCCGCGCTGCCGTCCGCCACGCCGCTTGACGCGACCACCACCGGCCTCCGGTCGGCGTCGGGACCTGTTCGGCATTCAGGCGCGCTGCGATCTCCTCATATGTGAGGCCGCCCTCGCGCAGCTCGGCGACGTAGATCGCGACGTCGTTCGGTAGCAGCGGCGGGCGGCCGAGCCGCACACCGCGTGCCTTCGCGACGGCGAGCGCTGCGCGTGTGCGCTCCGAGATCAGGCGCCGTTCGAGCTGCGCGAAGACGGCCTGCATCGAGACCATCGCCTCGCCGGCCGGGGTTGTGAGGTCGACCGGCGCGTCAACCGCGATCAGCGCCCACCCTTCTGCCTGCGCTTGCCGCATCAGGTCGAGGAAGTCGAAGCTAGACCGCGAGAGGCGGTCCACCTTCGCGGCGATCAGGGCGGACGCGTCGCCGTCTCGGATCGTCGCGAGCGCTGCCTGTAGACCCGCACGTCGGCTCGGTCGCACGCCGCCGCTCACACCTGCGTCCTGGTAGATCCCGGCGAGCTCGTACCCGCGTCGTGCGGCTTCACTCGTGATCGCGCTGCGCTGCGCTTCGAGCCCGAGCCCCGAAACGGCTTGCTCTTCGGTCGACACGCGTACATAGCCGACTGCCACGGGTGACGTCGATTCGCTCACTTTCGCGAGGAACGTACAGCCCTTGTCCGATAACTACCCCTTTAGCGGACGAGTCATCGTTGCCGTGGCCTGGCGCCGGGCTGACACTGCACGCGCACCACAACTCGACGAAAGGACGCCGACGATGGCCGACAGGCACGACAACGACGACGCGTTCAGTGACCGCGACGACAGCGACGAGGTCACGATCGCCGACCTGCGCGCCTTTCAAGATCAGGTCGCGCAGTCGGTCGCCGCAAGGGTCCGCGGTGAGCTCGAAGCACATGACCGGGACGAGGCGCGCCGCGAGCGCGTGGCGACGGCTGTCGCACCTGCAGTCGCGACGACACCGAGTGGGCAGCCCGTCGTTCAGGTCGACCCGCTCGACCAGATGGCGCGTCAGCTCGGGATCTCGCGCGATTCGCTGGAGCGTGCCGCTGCCCGCGCGAGAGCGGCCGAGCAAGCCGAGGAGCTGCGGCCGTTCATCGCCGCGTGCATCCGCGAGGAATTGCCAGCGGCGCTCGACGAGCTCCTTGTCGACGACAACGACGATCAGCGGAGCGCCAGTAGGCGCGACGGCAGCCGGACGAACGGAAGCCGCTCCGCTCGCTCGACACGGCCGAGCGGAAACGGCACCAGCGGCGGCGGGAGCGCCACCGACGCGACGCTGCCCGACACAGCCCCGGGCGAGTCGAGGGCGCACTGGTCCGAACGCTCACTCTGGTAACCGACGATGAGCGACGCCGCTCCAGAGCCCGGGCACGGCTTCAGCGCCCGGATTAGTCGCCGAGTCGGCCCGCTGCCCCTGTACGCCTGGGTGGCGCTCGCCGTCGGCGTATGGGCCTTCTACACAAGGAACAAGCGCCCACAGACGTCGGACGCCGTCACCGGCCGGGCCGAGTCTCTCGACCCGATCCGGGGCGAGCTACTTGACCTGATCCGTGCGAACACGCGCGCGGTCGAAGCGCTCACGCGTGCGCTGCACGCACCGCGGCCGATCAGCGAGGACAGAGCAACGGAGGTCAAACGATCGTGAAGGCGTCGAATCCTCTTCTGCGGAAGGCAGGTCCGCTGCCGGTGTACGCATGGGCGGGGATCGCGCTCGCGATCGTGGTGGCATATCTCTACGTCCGACCTCGCAGCGCGACGGCGGACGCGACGCCTGTGCTCTTCTCGCCATCGATCGGCGGCAACGACCAGCCGTCGGCGGCGCAACAGCCGGCATCGGGGCAAGGAACGCCCGCCGACAACATGAGCGGCGACCTGCTCGCCGCACTCGGCGACAACACGAGTTCGTACGACGCGTTGCTCGCCGCGCTGCAGTACGGCTCGTTCGGCGGCTACGGCGGCTACAGCTCCGGCTACGGCTCGGGCGGCGGCGGCGCTGCCGGAGGCGTTCCGGCTGGCTTCGGCGTCGCGCCAACCATCGACAGCGGCGTCAACAACGCGCCGGTTGCGAGCTTTGCGCCGACGCCGCAGTCCGACCCTGCCGCGATCGCCGCATCCGGCGACGTGCCGTACACGGGGCCGCTCGCAAACGGCGACCCCGGCTACGTAATCGATCCGACCACGGGACAGGTGTACGGCCCCTCTACCGCGATCGAGGGCGGCATCCGTCAGCGTGTCGGGCAGCCCGCGCAGCCGGACGCGCTCGATCGCTACCTCGCCACCCAGGGCGTGCCGGATACGACGACGACGCAGTACACACAGCCGACACCGACCGTCGTCCAGGCGGCGCCCGTCGATACGCGGGGCGTGATCGTCGAGCCAACGCCGCAGCCGACGCCGGGGAGGGCGATCGCGGTCTGACGAGTCCTTCCGTCGCGCTTCCGGTGGTCGCGGAAGCTTCCTGCAATTCGTGCCTTGTGCTCAGCTTCCACTGCTTGCTATACAAGTGTTTATGCCTTCGATCACTGATGATCGGCCGCCCAAGGCGAACCCCCGGTACGTGCGCTTCCCCGAGCCTGTCGACCGTGAGGTCGCTGCACGCGCAAAGGCCGCCGGCATGAGCGCATCGGAACTGATCGTCGCCTTAGTGACACTTGCGCTCGCCGGGGCGTTTGCAAAGTCCAGGGACGCCACCCATGAATGAGGAACGGCGCCCTTCGGCGCCGTCCAAAGCAACAAGTGTTGCCGCCAGCGTAACAGTCGACCACGACGAAGAATCGTGGGACGAGCTCGAACTCCACGACCTAATCGCGGTGACGCTTGGCGCGACTAACGACGGCGAGCTAGAGCCGGCTGCAATCGTCACTCATGCTGCTGCCAGACGCAGGCAGCGCGCGGAACTCGGCGCCGCAGTGATCGAGCTCGCGTCGGTCGCCCTCGGGTCACAGAATCGTCGCCCGCGCGAACGCCAGCATCTTCGCGGTCGCAGCCGCCGCCGCGTCGTACGTGCCACCCGTCGGCGGCGCAGCACGCCGCGTCGGTCACCGCGCTCACGCTCATCCGGCGACGAATCATCTGATCCGCCCGCTCCTGAGCTAGCCGGAGGGATCGCAGCGCGCGTTCGGGCGCGCCACTCTCAGACGGCACAGCGGCTCGTCGTCGTATACGTCGTCGCGCTCGCGCTGATCGAGGTCGCGATGTTCACCTTGGGGCTCGCGCAATGACCGGCCGGGCAGAGCTGGCGGCCCTTCCGAGTTCGGAACCCGACGACGCAGCGTCGAGTAAGAAGCCGTCGCAGGCGACCCGCATGGCGGAGATCGGATACGCCCGCTACGACTGGGGCTGTACTCCGACCGGCGCGATCGTCGGCGTTCCGAAGAGTGGGCCGCCGATTGCGCGAACGATCGACGGCGATCTCGAGGATGAGCTCGCAGAGCAGTTCCGGATGCTGACGGGCACGGTCCCCGGGACGGGTTCCGTGAAGGACGCGGTGCGGACGCTGAAGGCGAGAGCGAAGGCGAGCGGCAGAGTATTCGAGCTCCTACCGCGAGTTGCTCGCCCGGCGGACGACATGGTCGTTATTGACCTCGGCGAGCCACACACCGCGCGAGCGGTCGTCGTTACGCGTGACGGGTGGGAGCTCGTCGAGCGACCGCCCGAGGGAACGTACTTCGAGCGTAACGCGCTCACGGGCGTGCTTCCCGAGCCTGTACGTGGGGGGAGCATCGACGAGCTCCGCGATGTTGTGAGCCCAATGTCTGACGAGTCGTGGCATCTCGCGATCGGGTGGGCGCTGATGGTCTTTCTTCCCGACGTTGCCGTCCCGATCCTCATGGTGCGTGGCCCCCAGGGAAGCGCGAAGTCCACGACAGCGCGCGTCTTATGCCGGCTTGTCGACCCGCTGTCTGCCCCGTTGCGCTCTGTCCCATCGAGCGTCACGGAGTGGAGCACAACTGCCGGGTCCTCGCGCGCCATCGGCATCGACAACGTTTCGAAGCTGGCGCCGCAACTCAGTGACGCGCTGTGTCGCGCAGTCACGGGAGACGGGATTGTCGTCAGGCAGCTCTACACGAATCGCGGGATCGTCGTCATGTACTTCAAGCGCGCCATCGCGCTCACGGGGATCACGATCGAGGGTGCGGGAGACGACCTCGCCGACCGGATGCTGATGCTCGAACTCGACCGCATTGCGGACGACGCGAGGCGGACAGATGCAGAGCTCGAAGCCGTCTTTCGGCGCGTCCATCCGCGGGCGCTCGGGGGCCTGCTCGACCTCCTCGCCGACGTGCTCGCTCGGCTTCCGTCGACACACCCGCGTGAGTTGCCCCGTCTCGCTGACGCCGCGCGGGTTTACGCCGCGATCGATGCTTCGCGTGGCACGTCGAGTTTTCCGGCTTTCGTCGAACGCGCTAGACAGCTCGCAACCGAGGCCGCCGAGCTCGACCCCGTCGCTGCGGCCATTCTCGACCTCGTTGCTGAGCGCGGTGAGTGGCGCGGAACGACCAAGGAGCTCCACAAGCGCATCTCGCCTGAACCATCACCGCGCGGCTGGCCCGACGATGCCCAAAAGCTCAGCTACCGGCTAAGGCGTTGCGCTCACGCGCTCCGCGCCGCCGGCGTTGAGCTCCGACACACCCGCAGCAAAGGGCAACGGATGGTCGCGATACAGCGACTTCCCGAATTGGGCTCCGAAGCCGTCCAACCCGCCACCCCCGTCACCCCTACCGTTCCATCGGGCTCAACCAGGCCGTTCGAGAGAGGGACGGCTAGCGCCCCAGCCGCCACCACCCCCCTTGAGGACCGTCACCCCAAGGGTGGCGGGTTCGCTAACCCGTCACCCCAGCCGTCACCCCCGGATTTCAGTCCTCAGACCAGGTTGCGCCGCCGGGGCGACGGGTTGGACGGCTTGGACAGCTTCTCTCTACATGTAGAAGAAGAACCTTCCCCAGGTGCTCGCGACTCCGACGACGAGCTTCGTGCGTGGGCGACGGAGGGGCCGCAGTCGTGAACGCCCTTCTTGACTACGCGCTCGCGTACGGCGCGCGCGGCTGGCCTGTGTTGCCGTTGCACACGCCGCGGGCCGATGGCCGCTGTGACTGCCAAGTCACCGACACAATCGAATGCACCTCGCGAGGCAAGCATCCCTGGACGCGGCGAGGGCTGACAGACGCCTCAGCCGATGAGGCGACGATCAGCCGGTCGTGGCGAAGGCATCGCATCGCGAACATCGGCATTCGCACGGGAGCGCCGGCAATCGTCGCGATCGATATCGACACCCCGGCGGCGGCACGAGCGCTACTCGACCTGGCTGAAGGCCGTCCGCTCGGTGGACTCGTCATCGCCACCGGGCGCGGACGGCAGCTCTGGTATATCGCACCCGTTGCCGACGACGTTCCGACCCGCAATGGTTGGCTCGGCGTCGCAGGGCTCGACGTACGCGGCCGTGGCGGCTACGTCGTTGCTCCCCCGTCACTTCACGCGCTCGGCGTTCTGTACCGAGTCGCGGGAGGTTGCTTGTGTCCGCTACCCGACTTCCTCTACGAGGAGCTCAGACAGTCGCCCCGCCGCCTGGTCGAGTCAGCGGTCGCTCCTCCACCCTTATGCGAAGGTAATGGCACAGCGTTCGGACGCGCGGTCCTGCATCGAGAATGTGCTGAGCTGCGTGCGACCGGCGAGGGGCGACGCAACCACAAGCTGTACCTCGTAGCTCGCCGCGCCGGACAATTAGTGGCAGGCGGAGAGCTCGGCGAGGACTACGCACGCCGCGAGATCACGCGGGCTGCGATAGACGCTCGACTCGGAGAGCGCGAGATCGTCGGGCACGACGGTCAGGGGGGCACGCTCGGAAGCGGAATGCGCGCCGGCAAGGCAGAACCGATGACCGAGGACTCTGCGCCCACGGCCGTGCCTGAGAAGCGGGTACGTCTGATTCTCGACGACCGAAACGACGACGCGGTGAGAGCATGATCCGCGCCGAGCATCTCGACGTCGTCGACGCACGCGTGCTCGTCGCGATCGCGCTCTACCACCGCGAGTACGGGCACGGTCCTGCGTGGCACCTGATCGCGAAAGCTGCGGGCTGGGAGGAACGCCACGAGCTGCCCGACCGCCTCGGACGGCTGCGTAACAGCGGCCTTGTGTGGTTCTCACGCGAACCGCGCTCGATACGTCTCCGTGGAGACGCTCTCGGGCTCGCGCTTGAACGCTTGAACGGCGAGGCGAGGAAGTGAAAGGGCTTCGGCGCTACAAGCTCGGCGAAACCGATCAAGGCTTCGCGGTCGTCGACGCAGACGGAGCGGTCATCGCGCATGCGCCACGGTGGATCGCTGAAAACGTCGCGGACCTGCTGGACGCGCTCGACCCCTCAGCGGCACAGCTTGCGGTTGTTCTGTGCGCCGACCGTGGCCACCGGCTGTACCGAAGATTGAGGCTCGCAAGGTCTGCGCAGTGCGTGCGCTGCGGCGGCGCGATCGTGAGAGGCGAGCCGGCCTGGTGGAGTCCGCGCCTGAGACTCGTCCGTCATATCGGCCGCTGCCACAAGAAGGGGGCGACGAGAGCGTGAGCGAAGGCGTCTGCCCGTGCTGTGGCGAGCCGGTCCCGGTCGAGGTCGCGTTTCAGATCGTCGCAGCCGCGGTGCTCGCGCGTCCGCTGAGCGAGCGCAGCGCCGCTCGCCGCGCCGACCTGTGGGCCGACGTCGCTGCCTACCTCGCTCGCAACCCCGACGCGAGCGCGAACGCTGTAGCCGCCTCGGTCACCGGCAGGCGCCTCGACGTCCTGCACGCCGTCCGGGAGCTGCGACGGCGCGCTGAGGTAGTTCCTGACGCTCGGAACCAGTCTCACGATGAGGCCGCAGCGTGACTCGGCGGCTTGTGCCTAGCGGCGGCTACCGGAACGCCGCGATGCATGGGCCGATGGTGCCGGCGTCCGTGCTCGCCGAACTTATCGCTGGCGTGGTCGAGCGGGACGGCGGGCCGGGCCAACTTGCGCGACGCGCAGGTGTTCCCGACCGCCGCATCTACAGCATCGTGACCGGCCGACAGCAGTGGGTCGGATTCGACGTCGCCGACCGGATCATCACGTGCGGGCTCGGCGATCCGTCTCTGTGGCGCTCCGTCCCCGAGCTCGCGGAAGTCATCTCGGCCTGTGAGGCTGCCTGATGCCCACATGTGTTAGATGCGGTGTCGTCGACACGACCGCCGAGATGCGGCGCCGTCGTGGCCACCCCGGTGAGTACGTGTGTCTCGACTCGGGACGTTGCGGCCGGCGTATTGCCCAACCGCGAGTCGATGCCATCGCGGCTGTACGCGAGGTCAGCGTCAGGCTGCACGACGCCAGCCACGAGCTGACGTCAGCGCTTCGCGCGGCGCGCGCGCTCGACAAGCCGGTGACGTTCCGCGAGCTCGCGCAGATAGCGGGGCTGAGCGAGAGCGATGTACGGAGGCGTATCGCATGATCGTCCACCTGCTGCTGACGACCGAGGTGGGAGGGTGAACGACGCGAGTGTCATTGTCGGGGTCGATCGCCAGATGCTCGACGCGTTGAAGGCGCTCGCGCGAGCCGAGGGCGTGACGATCGGCGATCTGCTGCGCCAAGCAATCAGCGGATACCTCGGTGGCAGGATTCCTGCTACTGACAGAAAACCTGTTGACAGTAAACCTGCCACGAGGGAGAATCCAGACTAGATGACAGCCTCGGATAGAGAGGTCGCTCGTGCACTCGCCAACGTCACACGGAAGGCCGGGACTCTCGTCACGGCTGAAGAGGAGTTCCGCGCAGCCATCGCCGACGCTTACAGGCTCGGTGTCAGCCTCCGCGACCTCGAACTAGCAGCACGCCGGCACACGCTCGTTGGCGACCGGCGCGGCTTCACGCGCGAGCGCATTCGGCAGATCGTCAAGCAGAAGGAGGAGTAATGCTCCACAAGTTTGGTCACGGCCACAGCCTCGCCCTCGGCGCTGTACTGACGCTCGCGATGGAACGGCACGCGCTGCTCGCGCTCGTGCTCGTGTTCGCCGCTGGCGTCGTCGCCGGTCGTGCGTGGCTTGTGTGGGCTCGCGTCGGGCACGCGGCACGTCGCTACTTCGACCGTCGAGCGAACAACTTGAAGGCACGCGGCCGGGCCCGGCTGTCGATGTTGCGCAACGAGGACATTCCGTTCTGATGGCTGCGCCAAAGGCAGCGTGCGTGCTATACGCCGCGAAAAGCACGTCGGACGAGCACGGCTCGATCCGCTCGCAGTTCGAGCGCTGCCGCGAGTACGCCGCACGTAACGGCTGGGAGATTGAGGGGGAATACAGCGACGAGGCGGCTTCGGCGTTCAAAGGCAGCCGCGGTCCCGGACTCCGCAACGCGAAGGCCCTCGCGGCTGAGCTCGCGACCACCCGGGAAACCGTCCTGCTCGTGTATGCGTCCGATCGTCTGGCACGCGGCGACGGCCGTACGGCTGCGCATCTCGTGGAGTATGTGGTGGAGGCGACGAAGGCCGGCTACAGGATCGAAGCTGTGACCGAGCATCTCGGCGGGAAGATGGCGCTCGTCCTTGCTGCGCTCTACGGTGAACGTGCGCACGCCGACTCGCAGGCGAAGTCGGTCCATACGAAGGCCGGCAAGAGGAGGGCCGCCGAACGAGGACGGCGCAACGGGGGCCCGCGTCCGTTCGGGTACACGCATCGTGCGGTCGTCGTCGATGGGAAGCCGACGAGCGTTCTGGAACACGTGCCGCAGGAAGCCGAGGCGGTGCGGTCGATGTTCGAGGACTATGCCCGCGGCGCCTCAATGTCGACCATAGCGCGGACACTGAACGCGGCGGGCGTCACGACAGTTCGTGGCAACGACTGGTCGCAGCCGGTGGTTGGGCAGGTACTCCGAAACCCGCTCTACCGCGGCATGGTCAGGTACCACGGGGAGCTCTTCGTAGGGCAGCACGAGGCGATCGTCTCGGATGAGCTTTGGTTCACGGTCGAGGCGTTGCGCAAGACGGCAAGGCGACGCGGTCATGCAGGCGGCCGTCCGCCGAAAGGGAGCCACCTGCTGACGAATGGGCTGTTGCGGTGCTCATGTGGAGAGGCATTGCGACCACGTACAGAACAGAAGCGCTACGGCACCTGGGAGGCATACCTCTGCGCCGGGCGTCACTCGGGTCGAACGACCTGCACGCTGCCGGCGATCAGTCGGGCCGACGTTGATCGTGCCGTCTGGACGTACTTCGAGACAGTCGCCCTCGACTACGGGGCGATGGTTCGCGAAGCCGACGAGCGGCGCTCGCTCCGGTTCGCCGAGACGACAAGTCAGCTTGGTGATGCGACCGACGAGCTACGCCGCGCGGAAGAGCGGCTCGAGCGCGTCCGACGGGACTACCTCGACGGAGAGCTAACAGCAGAACAGTGGCAGCACTTCACCGCCGACCTCGAACCAGAGCGCGACGCCGCCGCGGCCGCGGTCGAGCAGCTCGAAGCAAGTGTCGCCGCGGTCCGTGATGAGGAAGAGCTCGCCGACGCCGAGTCGCAAACGCTCGAAGCCATACAAGCGATCCGGAAGGCGCTCGCCGGCTTCGTTACCGGCTCGGCCGACCTACCCGCGGCTCGCGAGGCCCTGCGTCGCGTGTTCGAGTCATTCACCCTCCACCGTTACGACGACAGCATCTCGGGCATCCTCGACGCCGACCTCGCTGGCGGCGACTGGTACATCGTTCCGAACGTCCGCGCGGACGCGATCCTGACCCCGCTGGTTATCGGACGCGACGAGCACGGCGAGCCGACGGTGAAGCAGGACGCCGCGCTTCGACGCGTCACCGTGACGCCTCATCAGGGCCGAACGCAACAACTGTCGTCGTCGCGACGATGAATCTCTGCCCGTGCGGCGCGCGCGGCGACCCGTCGGTCGCGTGCCACTGCACGCCGCAAAGGATCGCCGGCTACCGCGCGAAGCTCTCGCGCGCGCTGCTCGACC
>Ga0070741_10013652_pt1 | contig 14275 bp, 11 predicted proteins | sample Coa_R1_4_FD_66440 | JGI IMG/M metagenome (GOLD analysis project Ga0070741, IMG submission 66440) | Surface soil microbial communities from Centralia Pennsylvania, which are recovering from an underground coalmine fire - Coalmine... | ecosystem: Environmental > Terrestrial > Soil > Unclassified ... | reverse complement strand
AACTGATTTTGGATTGCGACGTAACTCATACGGAGTTCGTAGAGAACTTCCTCGAGCAAGCCCGCTTCCTCTTCAGTCAGATTCCCGCGGGTCTTCTCCCCCAAAACCTCAAGCATGTCCACGGTCCGCCGTGCGTTGACGAGGTCGGGAGGAATGCGCTCGCCGCCGGGACCCGCCAGGAGGCCCAACTGAAACATGGCCGTGGTGCTGAGATAAGAGACCAGCGTCTCGAAACCCAAGCCCTCAGCCTCGCGAGTATGTTCATCCCGGGCGGCCCACGGGGCCGGGCCGGTTCCAGAGCCGCTCCTGGCGGGTTCGGTTCTTCCTTCTTGTCTGGCGGCCTTCGTGGACGCGTCCGTCTTTCCTTCGCCGAGTGGAGATCGCAGGTCCTCCGCCTTCTGGCTGGCAGGCACGTCCTCCCGCCTTGAACCATCTGCGCCAAAAGGTCGCCGGTCAATGACCTTGAATCCCCCGGGGTCGTTTTTTTCATCGGGCATAGTATTTGTTCCTCATGGGAGACGATAGGTATCGTTCCTCGCAGGCCGATCACTCAAGAGAGTGCAAGCTGTTCTCGATGCACGTGCACTCTTCATCCTGCCTAAGAGGCCACTGATCGAGGAAGCCTTTAATTTTCCAGTCTAGCAACATTTGCGTGCCTCAACAAGCGGCGTGGGCCAGAGTTCGACGGCTATTGCTATTTCGCTTTCCGGCTTGCTAGATTAGGTTGTTCGTGCTTGCATTCCTCGCTGGATGTTCCTCAAAAGGAGTTGTTCTGGCAGGAGAGAACCTCCGCAAACTCGTCGCGTTGACGGCTCGCCTTCGCGGTCCGGACGGTTGCCCGTGGGATCGGGAGCAGGATTTCGACTCCCTGAAAGCTCTGCTGCTTGAGGAGGCCTATGAGGTTGTGGATGCGGCCAGCGCCCGTGATTTCGCCGGTCTGGAAGATGAATTGGGTGATCTGTTATTCATGGTCCTCCTGTACACGCGCCTTGCGGAGGAGGAAGGGCATTTCGCGGTGGACGACGTCATCGAGCGCGTCCATGCCAAGCTGATCCGGCGCCATCCTCACGTCTTCGGCGGCGTTCAAGCCCGCACCGCGGAGGAAGCCCTTCGGAGCTGGCTCGCTGTCAAAGATAAGGAGCGGGAGGCGACACCGGACAAATCCAAGGAATCAAATTCGCTGCTTGACGGCATCCCGGCCCATATGCCGGCAACGCTGGAAGCATACGAGCTTGGGGTGCGCGCGGCAGAGGTCGGCTTTGACTGGGAGACAATTGAGGACCTCCTCGACAAAGTTGAGGAGGAAGTCGAGGAATTACGCCGCGAGCTGAAGGAGCACCTTCCAGAGAAAGATCGGCGCATTCAAGAGGAGGTCGGCGATCTGCTTTTTGCCGCTGCGAACCTGGCCCGGCATGTTCGCTCGGATCCCGAATCGTGCCTTCGCTTCGCCAACCAGAAATTCAAGCGCCGATTCCGCGCTCTGGAGGAAGAGGTTTCAAGGCGAGGGAAGAAGGTGCGTGAGTGTTCGCTGGCAGAGCTGGAAAGCATCTGGACCGAGGTAAAAGTGCGGTTTGGTTCATCTTAGCGGCTCCCGAAACCTGCTCGATGGCGCGCGCTTGAGATCAGTATGAAGATCGACTGCGTTGAACTCCGCGAGATACGCCTTCCGCTCGTCCGCTTCTTTGAGACGAGCTTCGGCCGGACAACCACTCGGAGGATTATCCTGGTGAGAGTTGAGGCCGACGGCCACACGGGCTGGGGAGAGGTCGCCTGCGGGGAAGAACCTTTCTACAGTTACGAAACGCCAGAGACCGCGTGGCACATCTTGCGCGATTATCTCATCCCTTGGAGTCGCAGCCGCGAGTGGGCCTCTCCCTCGGAGGTGGCCGAACACTTCCGGCCCATCCGAGGTCACAATTTCGCCAAGGCGGCACTGGAAGCTGCACTGTGGGACATCGAATCGCAGCGACGGGGGATTCCGCTGGCAAAGCTCATCGGCGGCACGAGGGAAACAATTCCTTGCGGGGTCTCCATCGGCATTCAGTCGAGTATCGAAGAATTGCTGGAGATGATCCAGCGCGAGCTGGACTCAGGCTACCAGAGAATCAAAATCAAGATCAAGCCCGGCTGGGACGTGGAAATCCTGGAGCAGGTGCGCACTCGGTATCCTCGCATCGCCTTGATGGCGGACGCGAACTCTGCTTATACGCTCGAAGACCTGGACCGCCTTAAACTTTTCGACCGTTTTTACCTGATGATGATCGAGCAGCCGCTGGGCTGGGACGACCTGGTGGACCATGCCCGGCTGCAACGGGAAATCTCGACGCCCATCTGCCTGGATGAATCAATCCACAGCGCGGACGACGCTCGTAAGGCCGCCGAACTCGGCGCCTGCATGATCATTAATCTCAAGCTGGGACGAGTGGGAGGCTACACGGTGGCCCGGAAGATCAATGCGCTTTGCGCGGCGCGGAAGATACCACTCTGGTGCGGCGGCATGCTGGAATCGGGAATTGGCCGCGCGCATAATATCGCCGTGTCAACGCTCTCCGCGTTCACGCTCCCCGGTGATGTCTCGGCCAGTCGCCGTTACTGGCACGAGGACATCATTGACCCGGAGGTGACGGTCACGCCGCAAGGGACTATTTGCGTGCCTCAGATTCCCGGGCTGGGCTTCGTGCCGAATCTTGCGCGGATTGAAAAAGTCACAGTGCGAAAGGAACGGTTTGAATAACGGCGCGAGCGCCAAGGCGGGGAAGGGAACCAGCCGTCACGGCCTGATGCACGTTCTGATGCTTTTCGCCACGCTATTCTGGGCGGCGAATATTGTGGCCGGGAAAGAAGCCGTGCGCGGATTCAACCCCATGACGGTTGCCCAATTGCGGCTCGCGGGGGCTGCCTTGCTGTTTGCCGGTGCGTTTGCGGTGTGGAAGGGGCGCCCGCAGGTGCGCCCGGCAAAGCGCGAGTGGCTCCTGCTCGCGTTTGCCGCTTTCAACGGCTTGACGCTTAATCAAATCTGCTTCGTCGGGGGACTGGCCCGGACCTCGGTGGCTCACACGGGCCTGATCGTCGCGCTCGGTCCAATCATGGTGCTGGTACTGGCCTGTGTCTTGCGCCTTGAGTCTTTGACGCTGCCGAAGTTCCTGGGAATGCTGATCTCGTTTGCCGGGGTTGCTGTGCTCGCGACGGGCAATTCCGAACGCGAAGCCGGGGCCCACTGGCAGGGAGACTTGATCGTACTGGCCGGCGCCGCCTCGTTTGCGTACTTCACCATCCAGCTCAAGGAGATCAGCTCCCGCTACGACTCGTTAACCCTCAATGCGCTCATGTTTCCGCTGGGGGCCTTGTTCATGGTACCCTTTGCACTGCATGGCGTGCTGCACGTCGATTGGGACAAGGTGGATGCCGCTGCCTGGTGGGGCGTGGTCTTCATGATCGTTCCGGGAACTGTCATCGCTTACCTGATCTACGCCTACGTCTTGACTGGCCTGGCTGCCTCGCGGGCCGCCGCGTTCGCCTATATTCAGCCGGCGATTGCCGCGGCGCTGGGCGCGTGGCTGCTGGCCGAGAAGATCACGGTCCGTGTAATCATTGGTGGCGCTCTCATCCTCCTGGGGGTCTACCTGGCCGAGCGCGAACGTGGGGAAGAGCCGGAACTCCAGGGCATTGCGGACACAGCAAATTGAGACGGCGCTTCGTCACCTGCGCTCTTTCCCGGTAGGATGCTTCACCTTCGGTGCCACAATTTCATCGAGCAGTTCTGATGCGTGGGCATCCAGAGCCGCAAGGTTGATCAGGAGGAACCATGGAGTCGCTCCTCACTGTCGTTATCTCCTCACTTGTCGGAGGTCTGGTGGCGTACGTCGGCGCGGTCGTGAAGAATGCACTGGATATGCGGGCGAAAGTTGACGAGAGCCTGCGCGACAAGAGGGTTGTGGTGTACCAAAGGTTGTGGCAAACAACGGAGATACTTCCCAAGTGGCCGCGCAGAACAGACGTCACTTACGAGGGCCTTACGCAATTCAGTCAAGGCCTCCGCGACTGGTATTTCCGAGAAGGGGGCATGTACCTCTCCCGGCAGGCGCGCAAAGCTTATGGAGAGTTGCAGGATACCATCGTGAAGCTCGGAACGAGCAAGACGGGCCCCATTACAGATCCGGTCTATGACGAGGTTCGAGACAAGTGCAGCCAACTGCGCACGGAACTTACCGACGACATTCTATCGCGCAGGCGACTGTTCCTCGCCTCCTGAGAATGCATTTGTGCTCCTGTCCGATGGACGGCTGAGGCGAGCAGGGATGAAACGCGAAGTACAGATAACAACCCGACTTGGACGGTTAAATCGTGGCGAAGCGCATCGCCCTCATCCCGGGTGACGGCATCGGTCGCGAGGTCACCGCAGAAGCCAGGAAGGTGATCTTGGCCTTGGTGAAAGCGCACCGTCTGCCGATGGAACTTGTGAACTTTGACTGGGGAGCCGACAAGTACCTGCGTGAGGGAGTTTCCTTGCCCAAGGGTGGGCTCGAGATGTTACGCCGTGAGTTCGATGCGATCTTCATCGGCGCGCTCGGTGACCCGCGAGTCCCCGACATGAAGCACGCCGCGGATATCCTTTTGGGGATCCGCTTCGGGCTGGATCTGTATGTCAACGAGCGGCCGGTGAAGCTGCTCGATGCGAGCCTCTGTCCTCTGAAGAATTGTTCAGAAAAGGACGTGAACTTTGTGGTCCTGCGCGAAAACACCGAAGGGGCCTACGTGGGCATGGGCGGAAACTTCAAGCGCGGCACGCCAGACGAGGTTGCCATCCAGGAGGATGTCAACACGCGCAAGGGCGTGGAACGAATCCTCGTCTATGCCTTCGAGTATGCACGCAGCAAGGGGCTCAAGAAAGTCTGCATGAGTGACAAATCGAATGCATTGCCTTACGGACACGGCCTCTGGCAGCGCACGTTTGCGGAGGTTCGCGAGCGTTATCCGGAGATTGAGTCCTGGCACCTTTACATTGATGCCCTGGCGATGCAGATGGTCAAGAATCCCGCACAATTTCAGGTCATCGTGACATCAAATATGTTCGGCGATATCGTGAGCGACCTCGGCGCTCAGCTCCAGGGCGGGCTGGGCCTTGCGGCGTCCGCGAATATCAATCCCGGAAGGGTTTCAATGTTTGAACCGGTGCATGGTTCGGCGCCGAAATATGCGGGGAAGAATCTCGCCAACCCCATGGCGGCGATTCTTACGGCAGCAATGATGCTTGACTATCTCGGCTTCGGTCAGGAGGCCCGCCGGGTTGAATCCGCCGTCTCCAACGCCATTCGCGAGGGGAAGACGACCCGGGACCTCGGCGGAGATTTGGGGACTCGAGAAGTTGGTGACTGGATATCGGCCCACCTGTGACACGCTGCCCCCTTCTTCCTTCTTGAGGGAGAATCACCAGCGAACAACTTCGACCACTGGCCTCCGTCGGCGAACAGGAAGAATCCAGGCAAGGAGCATCCCGGCCAAAAATCCTCCCACATGCGCAAACCATGCCACTCCGCCGCTGGTGGCAGACTCAATGGCCAGCATCTGGAAGCCGCTGAAAAACTGGATCAGGAACCAGTAACCCAGAACCAGGATCGCAGGAAGTTCAACCGTCCAAATGAAAAAGAACGGAATCAGGGTGGTGATCCTCGCACGAGGAAAGCTGACAAAGTAAGCTCCCAGGACGCCCGCAATGGCTCCACTGGCGCCGATGGTGGGATACCGCGAACCGGCGTTCAAGAGGATGTGCAGGAATGCGGCGCCAAGGCCCGAAACGAAATAGAGAAACAGAAACCTCAAGTGGCCGAAGCGATCTTCCACGCTGCGGCCAAAGACAAACAAGAACAGCATGTTCCCCAGCAAGTGCAGCCATCCGCCGTGCAGGAACATGGAAGCGAAGATGGGAATCAACAGTCCTTCGGGTGTCAGATGGGCCAGACCCTGCGGCGTGGTATACCGTGCTGGGATGATGCCGAACAGGAAGACGAGCTGATTCAGGCTGCGCCCGAGCGAAAGTTCGTAAAAGAAGACGAGAACGTTCGCCCCAATTACGCCCAGCGTCGCAACCCAGAATGTCTGGCGCCGGATATGGTCGTAGAGCGGGATGGGAAGCATTCGTGACTATTCTATCCCGCTCTGAGAAGCTGTCCCATTAAAAATGAATGCCTTTGGAGTGCGGTCTCTTCAGAATCTCAGTCCGCGCCGACCAAGGAGAATACTTGCTGGGTCCGAATCACGCCTTCAGAGGCGAGCCGCACTCCAAATTCTGGTGCCCCAAGGAGCGGTGGCGCGAACCGTGATCAGTCTCTGAAAACGATTGCCTGGTTCGTACCACCCAGCCGAATTTCGCTGATCGTCCTCTTGCCCTGGCTGTCGGTGTTGTAGATGACAGCATTGTGTTCGAATTTTCGGTCACGTTCCTCCAGTTTCCCTTCCACGGTCGCAACGACGTGCTTACCTTGCTTGAAAGTGACGGTTGCTTGGGGACTGTGGGCCACCCAGGTGATCTGGTAATTCCCTCCCTCGAGGGTCGTACCTTTCAGGACAGCCGGGTATAAGATGTCCAGTTGACGTGAGTTTTTTGCTGAAGCAGTTGACGTCCCCGCTGCCAGAACGCCGATCAACAAGTATCCAACCCCCAAGGGCCTTGTGCTTGACATGTGCTCCTCCTTGTTCATCGTCAATGAAAGTAATGGTGCAGGGTCTGGAGACGCGCGCCTGCCCCGTATCGGTCTGTCCGGCTTGGTTTCTGCGCCATCGCTTGGCATTGCGAAGAGGAAGGCCTACAATACGCGGGGGTTAAATGAAAAACGGCCGGGCCTTACGGGCTCGCACCGTTTCTCCACGGGATCTTTATCGCCGGGCCGCCAAACCTTCAGCGATAAAGCTCCGTTTAACCCCTTTTTCTATTTTGGCTCGTTCCCCGAATCGTTAGACGACCAAGCCAGGAACTCGTTAGCCCTTCGTCCTCCCCCCCTTCATAAACAGGTTGTGAGCCGACTTAACCCTGACATTTCCATGTACGCATCGAGCGCGCGCTGAGTTCCCACAAATTATGATTTCCCCCTTGCCGTGAAATCTGGCTGAAACCTTGCCACACTCCCACCGGCGCCGATAACTGACGAGGAATTTGCAGCGGGGTTTGGGTGTGATGCTGTCGATCTGGTGGTAACAGGCAGGTGACCCAAGGTTCCGAATCGCGAAGGTTGGTGAGTCGGGCCGATCCACAATTAACCTTCAGTCCCGTCATTCTTCTTGCCGGCAGACCAACTTCCCTCAGCCGCTCATCGGAGAAACGCAATGAAGAGTCGGCGCGTCACAATAATGTTGTGGAGTTCGGTTGACCCTGTCTTGGGGGCTTCGCTATACTGCCTTTCGCGGAGTCAAGGGACTGCGCCCGACGCCAGATTACATGCGTGTCATCCCTGGGCGCAAAACATGCCTGGTTGGGAAGTCCCGCCGCACGGATGGTCATGAAACCCGGGGCTTTAGTCCGCGAACTCCAGCGAATCGTTGGGCGTGACGCCGTGCTCTCGAGGCCGGAGGACCTCATGCTCTATGAGTATGATGGCCTCTCCTCCCAGAAGCAGCCCGATGCTGTGGTCTTGCCGACGACTACGGAGCACGTTATCCAAGTGGTCAAGCTTGCGGCGCGGGAGAAGATCCCGATTGTGCCGCGCGGCGCAGGTACGGGGCTGAGCGGCGGATCGGTGGTGACGGAAGGTGGGATCGTGCTGGGTTTCGCCCGCATGAAAAAGATCCTGGAGATTGATCTCGAAAACCAGAGAGCCCGCATCCAGCCGGGCGTGGTCAATCTTGATCTTTCCCTCGCGGTGGCTGACCAGGGATATTATTACGCGCCCGATCCCTCCAGCCAGAAAGCCTGCACGATTGGCGGCAATGTGGCGGAGAATGCCGGCGGCCCCCACACACTGGCCTACGGGGTCACGACCAATCATGTTCTGGGCCTTGAGATCGTGCTCCCGGACGGCTCGGTGATCCGCACCGGCGGGAAGTTCTGGGACCGGCCGGGCTACGATTTGACCGGATTGATTGTGGGGTCGGAAGGGACGCTGGGTGTCGTCACCGAGGCTACGGTGCGGCTCCTGCGCAAGCCCGAGGCCGTCAAAACCCTGCTGGCGGTCTATGACCGGGTTGTGGATGCCACGCGCACGGTGGCGGACATCACCGCTCGCGGCATAACGCCGGCGGCGCTGGAAATGATGGACGGCTTCATGTTGCGCGCGATTGAAGAGTCAACGCACGCCGGCTACCCGATGGACGCTGCCGCGGTGCTCCTGCTTGAGGTGGAAGGACTGCGCGAGGCTGCGGAAGACCACGCGGACGAAGTGGAAGCCGTGTGCCGGGAAAACCGGGCGCGGCAGGTGCGGCGCGCCAAATCGAGCGAGGAGCGCGAACTGCTTTGGAAAGGACGCAAGAACGCCTTTGGGGCGATCGGGCGCGTCTCTCCCAATTTCTATGTGCAGGACGGAGTGATTCCGCGCACGCGCCTGCCCGAGATGCTGGAATTCATCGGTGATGTCGAACGCCGTTACAGTCTCCGCATCGCCAATATTTTCCACGCCGGCGACGGAAACCTTCACCCGCTGATCATGTTTGACGCGCGGGACCGGGAAGAGGTCGCGCGGGTGCTCAAGGCAGCCAAGGAAATCATCACCCAGTGTGTGAACATGGGGGGCTCCATCACGGGTGAACACGGTGTCGGAATCGAAAAGAATGCCTTGATGCCGCTGCTTTTTTCCGAGGACGACCTGGACATGATGAGGTCGGTGAAGAAGGTTTTCAATCCGCTGGGCACTTTCAATCCCGGCAAGCTGCTCCCTACCCAGAAGATTTGCGGAGAACTCCAGGTCCAGGTATTGAGGGCTTAGCGTGCCCACAGCCGTCGAAGCTGTAAAACCCGATTTCGCCTCTATCGTGGGAGATTCCCGGGTGGTCTCCGACCCCAGCGTCCTGGCGACCTTTGCCGTCGACGGACGGGTGCCGCGGTTCGTCATTTATGCGCCGACCGCGGAACAGGTTGCGGAAACGCTCAAGTGTGCGGCGATGCACAACCTGGCAGTCATCCCCTGCCGAAACAGGACGAAACTATGCACCGGCAATCCGCCCAGCCGCTACGACGTGGCCTTATCCACGAAGGAAATGAACAACGTCTGGCACTACGAACCGGCGGACTTGACGATAACGGCGGAAGCCGGCATGAAGTTCGGAGACCTCCAGCATTTCCTCGCCCGCGATAGACTATGGCTGCCGCTTGATCCTCCGGGAGGTCCGAAGTCCAGCCTGGGCGGGATCCTCTCCAGTAATGCCTCCGGCCCGTTGCGCCTGCTTTACGGAGGGCCTCGGGATGTTGTGCTGGGCATGAAGATTGCCACGGCCGAAGGGAAGATTGTCAAGACGGGCGGGCGGGTGGTGAAGAACGTTGCCGGCTACGACCTGGGAAAACTTCTGATCGGTTCCTACGGGACGCTGGGGGTGATTGTCGAGGCCAGCTTCAAGCTTTTCCCTCAGCCAGCGGCGCGCGCCACCTTTGTCCTGCCGGTGGGAACGCTGGGCATTGCGAGGGACCTGCGGAGAAGCATTCTGGATTCTCCGCTTCAGCCGGCGCGTATGGTGCTCCTGAACGACCTCGCATCGCACTTCATCTGGCAGGATTCGTCCGCGAGAGAAAAGGCCAGGGAGCCGGAACTCTGGGTTGAGGCGCATGGATCACCGCGAGTGATTGAGCGCACATCCAAGGAGCTCGAAATCCTGGGGCGCGCGGTGGGCGCGCCGGTCCACCGGCTCGACGAGTCCCGCGCTGACCAGGGCTGGTCACGGATCTCCGACTTTGCGAGCTACTTGCACGAGACGCAGGCGTGCGGCCTTGTGCTGAAGGCGGCTCTGCCGCTGGCAGCCAGCGAGGAATTTCTCAGTCGCGGGCAACAGGAGGTGGAAGGCTGCGGAGCCCGCGCCGCAACGCTCGCGCAGGTCGGCCTCGGAATTGTGCACGTTGCGATTCTGCATGAGTCAGGGACGGACGAAATCACAGAACTTGCCGGCCGGCTGCGCAGGGCTGCGGTTGACCTGGGCGGGGCGCTGGTGATGGAGCGTGCATCGGTTGAGATAAAGTCCAGGATGGATGCCTGGGGAGACCCCGGCGAAAGTATTGAGGTCATGCGGAAATTGAAAGCTGTGTGGGATCCCAAAGGCATTCTTGCCCCCGGGCGACACGTGGGGGGCATTTGATAAACGAACCCGAAGTGATGAACCGTGCGTGGAATGGGGATTCGTGAAACAAGTTTGAGTGGAGGCTGGCATTGAAGGAGCAAGCTCCCGTGCTGACGCCGCCCGCCGCCGGATACGGCCCGGGCGAGGCGCCGCGGTGGGACTACTATTCCAAGTGCATCCATTGCGGACTGTGCCTGAATAGCTGCCCTACCTACCGCGAGCTGGGCGTGGAGATGGACTCGCCGCGCGGGCGCATCTACCAGATGGTTCAAGTCGAGGCCGGACGGCTGCCGCTGGGCGAAAGCTTCGTCAGGCACATCGAGCTCTGCCTGAACTGTCGGGCCTGCGAAACGGCCTGCCCTTCCGGCGTCGAGTACGGGCGCCTGGTGGAAGTTGCGCGAGGTCAGATTGACAGGTTCTATAAGCGCCCCTTTGTGGATAACCTCCTGAGGAAAGCCTTCTTTCATTATGTTCTCCCTCACCCGAAGCGGCTGGAACGCGTGGGAAAGTGGCTGCGGTTTTATCAGCGGTCGGGGCTGGAGAAACTGGTGCTCGCCTCGCGCCTGCTGAAGCTGCTCCCCGGCCGCCCGGATGCGGTGGCGCGACTGGCGCCGCGGATGGAAAAGCCGTTTTTCACGCACCGTCTGGGCACGGTTGTCCCGGCGAATGGGCAGCCGCGTTACCGGGTAGCCTTCTTCGCGGGCTGCATCGGCAACCTGGCCTTCGCGCGGCTGAACGATGCGACCGTGCGGGTTCTGGCGAGGAACGGCTGTGACGTCATCATCCCCGCGGCGCAGGGATGCTGCGGAGCCCTGCACACCCATGCGGGCATTCGCGATGTGGCGCGGCGGCTGGCGCGGCAGAACATCCAGGCCTTTCTCCACGAAGAGTGCGACGCGATTGTGACGAACGCCGCCGGCTGCGGAGCGCAGCTCAAGGAGTACCCCCTGCTCTTCGAGGAAGAGGAAAAGGAGATGTACGAACCCGCCAGGGCCTTCAGCGCCCGGGTACGAGATGTGACGGAGTTCCTGGCAGGGATTGACTTCAACAGGGAATTTGCAGTATTGAAAGTGCGGGCGACTTATCAAGATCCTTGTCACTTGTTGCACGCGCAGCGGATAAAGGCCGCGCCGCGAAAACTGATTGCGGCTGTTCCCGGGGTCGAACTTGTCGAGTTGAAGGAAGGGGAGATCTGCTGCGGCAGTGCCGGGGTCTATAACGTGATTCATAACGAGCTGGCGGAAAGGCTGCTCGCGAACAAGCTGCGCCGCATCGATGAAACCGGGGCCGACGTGGTCCTGACGGCGAATCAGGGATGTCTGTTGCAGCTTCGCGCGGGCCTGGCACGCGAAGGCGCAAAGCGCCGTGTCCTGCACGTTGTGGAGTTGCTCGATGAAGCCTACCGGAAGGCAAAACCTGAATAAGAGGTCGAAAGAATGGCGACCAACCGAACCCCTGAAGTAAACCATTATCTTGCGCCGACGGGGGACTCCCTTGAACACCACCTGAAGGACTATGAACAGACCTATGCCTCCTTCAAGTGGGAGGATGCTTACGCGGAATTCGACTGGGCCAGGACCGGCAAGCTCAATATGGCCCATGAGGCCATTGACCGACACCTCACGCGGGGCCGGCGGAATAAGCTGGCGCTGATCTACACGGACCGCGAGCACACTTCGCGATTTACGTTTGAAGACCTCTCGTTGCAGTCCAACCGATTTGCCAATGTTCTCCGCAGGCTCGGTGTGGCCAAGGGTGACCGGGTTTTCGTGTTTATGAGCCGCCGGCCAGAACTCTATATCGCGATCCTCGGAACGATCAAGATCGGAGCCATCCCCAGCCCGCTCTTTGAGGCGTTCATGGAAGACGCCGTTCGCGATCGAATGCAGAACGCGGAAGCGGTCGCCCTGGTCACTTCCCCGGAACTCCTGGACCGTGTTCCCCAGTGGGAATTGCCTTCACTCAAGCACATCATCCTGGTCGGCGCGGGTTCGGACGGCCTGCCGGCCGGTCACTACAGCTACGAAGCCTTGATGGATAACGTCGAGGACAAGACTGAGATTGAGTGGGTCAGCCTCGATGACCCGCTGATCATGCACTATACCTCCGGGTCCACGGGAAAGCCCAAGGGCGTGCTGCACGTGCAGCGAGCCATGCTGGGCCACCTGGTCACCGGACGCTGGGTGCTGGACCTTCACGAGGATGACACCTACTGGTGCACCGCGGACCCGGGCTGGGTGACGGGAACGTCCTACGGAATCTTCGCCCCGTGGCTGAACGGCGCCACGAACCTGATTCGCGGCGGGCGCTTCAATGCGGGCGAGTGGTATCGTACCATCGAGCGCTTTCGGGTGAACGTCTGGTACAGCGCGCCCACGGCCTTTCGCATGTTAATGGCCGCGGGGGAGGAAACCGCCAAGCGCTATGACCTCTCGTCGCTGCGGCATATCCTGAGCGTGGGCGAGCCGCTCAACCCGGAGGTGGTCTGGTGGGGCTGGCGCACGTATGGACGGCGCATCCACGACAACTGGTGGATGACCGAAACCGGACACATCCTGATTTCCAATTACCCCTGCATGCCGATTCGGCCCGGGTCGATGGGAAAACCTCTGCCCGGAGTCGTCGCCTCGATTGTCGATGACGAGGGAAAGGAACTGCCGGCGAACTCGCTCGGGAACCTGGTTATCAAACCCGGCTGGCCCGGCATGATGAAGACCATCTGGAAACAGCCGGAGCGTTATCAAGCTTATTTTCGGATTCCCGGCTGGTATGTGACCGGCGACAGCGCCTATCGCGATGCGGACGGCTATTACTGGTTCCAGGGCCGGATCGATGACCTCATCATTACGGCGGGAGAAAACGTGGGCCCCTTCGAAGTGGAAAGCTGCCTCGTGGAGCACCCCGCGGTGGCCGAGGCAGGCGTCATCGGGAAACCGGACCCGCTGCGAGGACACATCATCAAGGCCTTCATCTCTCTGCGGGACGGCTACAAGCCCAGCGATGAGCTGAAGGATGAGATTCAGAAATTCGTACGGCAGAAACTGGCCGTCCATGCAGCGCCGCGCGAAATCGAGTTCCGCGACAAGCTCCCCAAAACGCGCAGCGGGAAGATTATGCGCCGCGTGCTCAAGGCCTGGGAACTGGGACTGCCTACCGGGGATCTTTCGACACTTGAATAGCTCTCATCACGCATACCGGACGCAACGGGCCATCAAAGCGTCTATCGATTGAACGGAAGGGAAGACCTTACAGGGGAAGTACCGCCCCACCCCCAGAGACGCTTGAGAGTACACACGGCCGGCCGGTGCTATGGCGGCCTTTAGGTTATGACACGGGCGGGTATGAGCTCGGGTGCGCTCTCCAGTCTCCGCATCTCCCCTTCAATCTTCTCCGCCACTTCCGCGGCGTATGGAATAAAGTGATGGCCCGAGATCAGGATAGTACAGGCGAGCCAGATTTTCGGACGATTCAAGGCGTACCGGCCGAACATCCTTACCAAGAAGCCCCAGTAAGACTTCCGGTAGGACGACCAGATTCCCTGGTGCCAGACCGACCGCGCTAGAATTTTGACAATAGCGGCAGCGGTTGGCTGCTGGGCAGCGTGGTGGCATGGTTGCGTCTTCCAATTCTGCAAGGAACGCCACGCGCGTTGATAGAACTTCGACGGCTCGTATATCGAAGCGACCGTTTTTGCAAAGCCACGAAGCAGAATGGCGGGATCCATCATCGTTCGAAAATTCGGGGGAGTGCCGTCGCTGCTGCTGCCTCGCGACTCCAGCATTCGGCCCTCTTTCTGCAAGCGGTCGTAAAGGGCGGTGCGGGGCAGGGCGTGGAGAAAATTCAATAAAGCCCAGGGGATCGCCGTGCGCTCGATAAATTCGATTTGCTGGTCGAAAATCTCCTCTGTATCTGAATCAAAGCCTACGATGAAACCACCCGTCACCCAAAGCCCTTTCTTGTTCAGGAAATCTACGCAGGTCACAGGATCCATTGCCAGGTTCTGGAGCTTCTTCACCTCCTTGAG
>Ga0070741_10013651_pt1 | contig 14276 bp, 16 predicted proteins | sample Coa_R1_4_FD_66440 | JGI IMG/M metagenome (GOLD analysis project Ga0070741, IMG submission 66440) | Surface soil microbial communities from Centralia Pennsylvania, which are recovering from an underground coalmine fire - Coalmine... | ecosystem: Environmental > Terrestrial > Soil > Unclassified ... | reverse complement strand
CCGGATCGGCCATGGCGGCGGCCTGGTTGGTGTAGAGGCAGAAGTAATCGATCTGGCCGGCATGGGCCGTGCCGGCGAGCAGCGCGAGAGCGAGAGCGGCGGCGGGAGTGCGGATCATTTCGTCAGCGCATTCTGTCCGGCCTGCGAGCCCGAGTAATTGAGCCAGATGCCGAACTGTTCGAGATACATGACGGCCGGCGATGCTGCGTTGTAGCCATTGCCGAGGCGGGTATTCGTCAGCGCCGAGCCGGCAGGACCCGCCGTGGCGGACGTGCCGAGCGAGGTACCGGCGAACGATGCGGCGCTGTTGCCGGCCGTCGCCGCCGACATTGAGACGGCCCTTGACGCACTCTGCGGCCACGCCGCAGCCGAAGGCCCTAGGGCGACGAAGTTCGGGAGCATCTCGCCGAAGGCTTGTCCGGAATTAGAGGCGCGGAGCGTGAGCAACTGATTGGTGGCGGTGCCATCATCGGCGGCGATCGGATACTGGTTGTCGGCACCGTAGGCGGTCGGCGTGTTGAACGTGCCGCGCGCGTAGATCGTCTGCGCGTTGCCGTAGACCGGAGCCGGAGAGATCGTCACCGCATCGGCGGCGCGGGTGACGGCGGCGCTTGTCGTCGGTATCGGCGAGGTCGGGTAGGCTTGGTTGGCGTTGCTGGTCGGCGTCAGGTTAACCGTCGCGCCGGTCCATCCGGTAGCGGTGCCGGACACATAGGTGAGCGCCGCGGGCGAAGGCGGAAACGTCGTATAGTTGCCGATGTTGGCGACGCTGTTGACGGTCATGACGCCAGCGGCCCAAGTGACGTTGATCTGCGCGGCAGTCGGGCCGGTGCCGCCACCGACTTGATAGACGGCTGTACCGTTGACACCGCCCGTGCCGTCTGCGGCCTTTACGGCGCTGGCGAGCGTGGAGTTGATGTCGGAGTTGTTTTCGAGTTGGGGAAGGATAATTACGACGGTAAAATTTAGGACCGTCGTGCTGGCAATGGAATTTGTAAATACAGTGCTTCGGACGTTTGTCGTTCCACTATTGGCAAGAGTTCCGCTTACTGAAACACGGGCTAAAGTTGATTGAGCAACAAAATTACTTGAGGCGGTCGTCTCTGTCTGTGAGACGCCGTTCGTTCCTTGGACATTTGTTTCGACAACGGTAACACCGCTTGAACTAGTCACGGCCGCGAAGACACCACCTGTCCACGTTTGCCCATACGCAGCGGCAATGTTGTTGGCAGTTTCAAAGGCCAACACAATTTGTGCGGTCGAGGTAGCAGTCCCGGTCCAATTAATCGTAATAGAATTAAAGCCGATAGAACTCCCAAGCGTGATCGTTCGCGTCAATCCAGTTGGAGCGCTTGTTTGGGTCCAATTATTCGGAAGCGTTCCGGGCGAACCGGCAACCGCACCGGTCATGTCCGACGTGCGCAGGGAATTGGTCCGCTGCACGCTCTCGATCAGGCACCCTTTGCCGGTGCTGCGGGTGACACCGATGCCGAACTGATTCCAGTTGCCGGAAGCATCGTCCTCGTAGGCAACGGTCGAGCGGGTGTTGGCGAGAGCGGAGACGCCGCTTAGGCCATGGAAACTGCTGGTCTTGCAGTTGCCGAAGATGTTGGCGGGGATGTTTCCGAGGCGGGGGACGAAGGGCGGGGCGCCGCCACCGCATTCGACCACGCGACGGGGGCCGGAGCCGCACGCGGCTTCGGCTGGCGAAATGAACCAGCCCTGCGGCAGCCGCGTCGGCGTTTGGGCGATATTCCCAGCGACCGAACTGTTGCGGGCCTCGCTAACGGCCCCATAATGAGGACTGACGCCCAGGACGCAGGCGAGGCCGAGGAGGAGAACGGCGATGGGGGCGAGATGGGGCTTCATCGAGCCAGCACTCAATTATCGCGCAGCGTCGAGATCAGATAGGTGTGCGTCTCGCTTGATGCTGGCGTGTAGGCACCGAGGATTTCCTCAAGCACATTGATGTTCGTCGACCCGGCAAGCGCCTTGAACGGCAGGAATCCCGAGACCAATCCCGATGTCGAGCATTCCGAGAAATATTGCGCCGTCCCATCGTTCGTCTTGTTCCAGCTAGAGCAGGTGATCGAACCGATGTAAATGCCGCTCGTGATGTCAGCGGCGTAGGGCCCGATATAGGTGCTGCGATCGACAAGCGTCGTTGTAGTAGGGGTCCCAGAGAACAGCCACAGGATGATCGTGGGCGGCTGGTTCGGGCCGTTGGTCTCGACCAGCGCCTTGCTGATGAGGCCGGTCCCCGCGTTCGTGCCGGTGACCGTGATGGTCGAGGCCACGGCATTGCCGCCGGTGTTGTTGGCGAAGAGCTGGCCCCCGGTGCCATAGGCCGTGGTGACACCGGAATGAGTGGTGCTGCCGGTGCCGTTGTAGCTCGAGCCGGCGGTTGCGGAGTTGCAGATCGATTCTAGCACCTCGAGCTGCGAATTCGCGGTGACGCCCGACGTGTTGGGCGTCGTCGCCGGCGTGCAGGCGGCAAGCACAGAAGCAGCCGAACTTAAAGCAATGAACGCCGCGAGCGCAGCTGTCACGAAAATTGCCCTTACGTGCTTCATGCTCGCCCCTCCTTACCCGGAAATCCGCATCTCGATACGTACCAGCTCGCCCGCGAGCGTCACCGGATCGACGAACTCGATGTTCCGGACACGCCCATCGACCACGAGCTTGTCGTTACGCCGGGGCAGGCTCGGATCGACCACAGAAAGGCTCGGCAGCTCACCACCTGGCCACTGCGCGGCACTGATCTGCGTCGGCGACATCACCACCTTGGAATCGGTCTCGGCAATGTCGTTGACCAGCTCTTCCTTGGCGTATGCATCGACCCTGGCTCGCACGGTGACGTCGACCGGCATGGTGTTGGCACCCGTACCAACGATGCGGCGCAGGATGCAGTCGGCCCCATGCTTGGCGAGCTGGCGATCGAGCATGGCGATCGCGGCCTGCGGGGTCATTGGCCGCGCCAGCTCGCCTGCGGCTGCTGCGGGGTTCCTGGCGCACTCGGGGGCGCCGCCGGCGCGAGGTTAGTAGGCGAGGGCTGGGAGCCCGCGGAAGGCGCCGGCGAGGCGGCGCCCGACCCCGGCAAAGGGCCCGGAGGTGCGCCGTTGGTATGCGGCGCGAACTCGTCGCGGATCTCTTGGATTTCCTGCTTGTAGGAGTCCAGCTCGGCCTTTGGCAGCTTCAAAGCCTCAATGCCGTCCGCTCGCGCGGCATGCACCTGGGCCATGACGCCGTCGATCTCCTTGCCCATGTCGGCGACGAGCTGCTCTTTGGCTGCCCGCAGCGCCGCCATCTTCTGGCGGATTTCGCCGGCCATGCGCGCCTCCTCGAACTTGTGGTGATAGCGCAGCCGCAGATGCGCGATAGCAATGGCAAGTGTCAGACGGTCCACATCAGCGCACAGATGCCCGCACCGAGAGGGTGGCGCCAACATAAGTGCCGGTCGAGGTAACGACGCAGCGGAGCTGATTGCCAAGGACGCCATCATAGAAGCCCTCAGACCCGAGAGCCGCATAGGCCGTGATGCCCTTGGACAAGAGGCCTTCGCAGTTGGCGTGCTTGACGGCGCTCGCCGTCGTGAAATCCGCTCTGGCGATGTCCCGCCAATTTTTCCCATCGAGCGTGGTCTGCACGACCGCAGAGCAGGTCAGGCCGCCGCTCGATCCATATGCGAACGAGAACTCGAGCGTCGCCGCCGTCATCCCGTCAAGATCGGTGATGGCTTCCTGCGCCACGGCAGCAAGGGGCGCACCGATCTGCAGCGCCGCGAGGGCAAAGACGCCGGGATTATTCATCGTCACACCAGCGGGTTGATATAGGGGCCGAGGTCGTCGATGACGTCCTGCGGGATCGAGGGATCGGAGGCCGCACCGATCCAATAGGTCGCTTCGCCGACGCCAGGCACGTTCTCGCTACGCAACAGCGGATCGCGCTGGCCCTCGTGGAAAAAGAGCCTCACAAGCTTCTCGGCAGCGCTCTTCAATCCTTCCGGGACGTAGTCATAACCCGCGCTGTAACTGACCACGATCTTGTCGGGAGCCCAGCGCGAGGGCTCGTCGAGCAGCAAGCGAACGAGCTGGCCCTCGGCACTGCGGATTTCATAGTCAGAGGTCGGATCCAGCGTCACGCCGGCTTCGACGACGGATGTGACCTCGATGATCGGCCGGCGCGAAAGCACGAGCGTCTCGCGTGCGGTGTGGTGAAGCGTGCGCCCGAACCAACGATTGAGCCGGAACGTGTCCGTCACGGACTCGAGGCGCAGCGTCGGCGGCGTCGCTCCATCGGTCGCGACGTGGCAAGCGCGCGTAAGGACATCAGCAACGCGCCGGCCGATGCGATAGAGCGCGGTGTCCTGCGAGCCATCGGTGACGAGGACCGCGGCGCGCAGCTCGGTGATCGTGAGCAGCGTCAGGTCGCTCGCGGGCTCGACGACCGCGAAGGTCGGGGTCGTCGGGGTCATTGCGCGTCGGCCGCGATCAATGCGACTTAGACGGCCGCGCTGAAGGGCGTCGCGAAAGCCGCGCCGGTAGCGCTCAACATGCCCGAGACTTCCCACGTGTTCGCGGCAATGTCCTCGACCTCGAGCCATTCGCCGACCGAGACCGAGCCAGTGGTCGAGCGATTGAGCGTGATGGTGTCGGAGTTGGTCGACACCACCCCGCTGTTCGCTGCCGCAAAACCCAGCACCGCATTGCCGCTGTCGACCCGCGTGCCGTTGATGATGCCGACCATGAAATCGCTGGCATTCGCCACCTGCACCTTGTGGCTGTTCGACGTCGCAAGGACAGTCACCAGGAACTTGAACTTGGCTCCGGACCCCGTCGCCGCCGGCAAGGTGACAACCGAGCCGGTCGCGGTGTCGAGCTTGACGGTCTGGTTGTTGTTGGCGCTGGCCAGCGTCTTGGTCGAGCCGGCCGAAACATAGCGCGCGCCGTCATTCGCCTTCGACGCAAGCGAAGCCGTCAGATCGGTACCGCCGATCTGGAATGCACCGCCGCTCTCGATGTTGATCGTACCGCCGGAGGCGACGACGAGGCCATCGCCGCCGGAGACGTGCTGGACCTTGGTCTTGATGTTCGAATCGGAGGCGGCAACAGCGGTCATGACGACGGCTCCTTTTGCTCGCTGACGAGCGCGTTGGGGTGGCGGGAATGATCGTAGCGGGCCTCGATCTCGGCCGCGGTGGCGAGGCGGGTGCGCTCTTTCCGGATGACGCGGCAAAGCTCTTCGCCGCCGCCTTCGAACGACACGTCGAGCGTGTCATAGCCGTAGAGGAACTCGTCCTGGCGCCCGGCGTTGATGGCGATCGAATCCATCAGCGTCGTCTTTTCGGGCAGCCCGATGCGGATCCCGCGGGCGTGACCAATGGCAAGGTGAAACTCGACGCAGGCGCGGCCCTTCTCGGCCTGGTGGGCATTCGGATAGGTGAAATCCATGCCATAGCAGGTGATCTGCTTGACGCCGAGATGCACCGCGTAGGCGACTGCGTAGGCCGCAGTCGAGTTGAAATAGGCCATGCCGCAGGAATTGATCACTTCCTCGAGCGGAAACTCGACGAGACCCGGATAATCCGGATGTGCGCGGCTGGTGTAGATCGGGCCCGGGTGGTGCCGCATCCAACGCAGCATCTGCGCGATGTTGCTGTCAGGCTTCGCCGCGGCGCGTGCTTCCTGCACCCGAACGTCGTCCATGTGGAAGATGCGATCGCACTCGATCACCGCACCAAGCGCGTTGATCGCCCACACCTCATCGCAGAATGCGTGCCGGCCGCCGAGGCGCATCGCGCGGTCCATGTAGGACAGGCACGACGGACCGAGGCCAACGATGACAACGTGTCCGGGGATCGCGGGCGCGGACCGCACGGCCGGCGCATCGTGTGCGGCGGTCGCGCGGCGATTTCGGGTGCGCTTCGACATGTGGGGGCTGCCGTCGCTGCGTGCGATCAGGTCGCAACAGGCGCGCTGAAGGGCCCGCTCAGAAGCACCTTGGTCGAGACGATCGCGCCGGCCGTGACCGTCGACTTGATGTCGCACTCGACGTAGCGCTTCGTGCCGATGTAACCGATGCGCTTGGCGACATTCTTCGAGACGCCGGAGGTGCGGGTCGCCGCCTGGCCGACGGAGGCATTCGCCTCGAGGCCGATGAGATTCGCGTCGGCGATCGACGTCATGGTGCCGGTGACGTCGCCCTCTTTGCAGGTCACCGTGAAGGTCGCGTTGGTGGCGGTGATCACGCCGTAGTCGATCAGGAATTCCACCTTGGAATAGCCGGCGCGATCGACCGGCTTGCCGGTGCGGCCGGTGCCCGTCGTGCCGACGGTCTGCGGCGGCACCGAGAAGGCCTGTTTCATGTTGTCGTGAAGGTCATACTGTCCCATCGGAATGCTCCGGGTGTTGAGTGCCATTGTGACGATGGCGTCCCGGCGGCGGTGCCGGGACGAAGCCGATTAAATGCGCAGCGCTGCTACGTGGCAGAGTTTTGCAGATACTTGATCGGGTGCGTTCCCGCGTCGATCAGGTTGCCGTCCCAGCGCTGGAAGGCCAGGAAGCCGACCTGGTTGAAGTCGGCATAGCGCTCGGTGAGCCGAAGGATCTGCGTGCCGGCGATGCGACGGATGAAGTAGTTCTGGAAGTCGCCGAACAGCACCGGCTTCGCCGACGCCGCCATCGCCGCCATGTCCTGGTTGATCACGTACGGGTAGCTGTCGATCGTGTCGGGCTCTTTCTCGGCGAGCCCGGCGCGCCATAGCGGACGCCCGATGCCATCCTTGAGCTTCTTGATCGCCTTGAGCGTGGTGTCCGCGAACATGAAGCGCGCGTTCTTGCGGTAGGCCGGATCGACCGAGTGCTCAAGCTCGACCAAGTCATCGTAAGCGAGGCTCGTCGTCGAGCCCGAGGAGGTCGAACCGCCCGCCGTGTAGCCGAGCGTCGACGCGGTGACAACGCCGTTCGGCTTGTTGGCGCCGTTGCCGGTGGTGGTGTGGGTGTTGACGATGCGGGCCAGCCGAATGCCGAGCTTCTGCGACAGGAAGCCGTCGAGATTGAACGCGGAGTCCTGCAAGAGCTGATTGGACACCAACACGAGCTTCGACGTGTAGGTGTACGCGTTCATGGTGATGGAGCCGAAGGTCGTGTCCTGCGTGCCCACCTGCGTATTCTCGCCAAGAATCGCGCCAGCGTTGGTGGTGTCGTTGTCGGTCGGAATCGGCAGCGCGTTGCCGCTCGCGGTGTCGAACACGAAAGAGGATTCCAGCATGCCGCCGTAGGCGAGCTGGGCGTCGACCAACATCTGATAGAAGCCCTGCGGCACGAGGTATCCGCCGCCCGGATCGGTGCCGACGCCCAACGCCGCCTTGATGGCCTGGACGGTACGGGCCGCCGCGATCGCGGCAGCGTTCTGCGGCCGACGCGGCGCACTCAGCCGCCATCCCGCGGCCGCATCGGCACCGTTCTGCGCCGGCGCCTCGAAGCAGCGCTGATAGACGACGCGCTCCTGCTCGTTGAGCGCTGCCGGACCACGACGCAGCCAGGTGCCGAACGCGCTCTCTTCGACAGCGAGGCGCTCGCGCTCTTCGTCGATGTCGGTGCCGCGCTGTTCGGACGCGTTGCGCAGCGACTCGAGGTTTGCCGCCGCGAGCTCGTCGGCACGCTCGAGCCGATCGATCTGCTCCTTGAGCCGGTCGCCTTCCGCCATCATCTCGTCAAACTTGGCGACGTTTTCGGCGCTCGGATTGTCGCCAGCGATCAGCGCGCGGGCGTCCTCGATCAGCTTGTGGCGCTTGGCCCGAAGCTCTTTCGACTTCATGAGAGGCTCCTTCAGAGGGAATGGCGCGTCATCGCGACGGGCCGGGTGCCTTGCCGAAGGGCGTTTCGGCGGTGGCGCCGTTGAGGCGCCGAAGAAGTGAAATCAGCGGCGCGACGGCCAGCGCCAAGACAGGGCGCCAGGCGACACGCTCTTGACGTGCGGCACGCCAGAGATCGGATAGGGCTGCTCGCCGGCAGGCATCAGGAGCACATGCACGACGTCATCGCTGACAACGCCGGTGATGATCGCGGCGTGCTCGTCCTGTCCGCCGATCTTCTTGGCCGTCGTCACGATCACGGGCTGGGCGAGCCCGGGGCGCGGCGTCTTCGCCCTCTCGTCGGCGCTCATGCGGCCTCCGCGGCGGCGAGACGCGCGCGCAGCCGACGCGCGTTGAGCGTCGCCGCCCGATTTTCCGCGTCCTTCGATCTATTTTCGTAGGCGTCGAGCACGGCGCGCGCACGCGTCTTGACGTCATCCGGGATGTCGGTCTGCGGCAACCGGCTCGCGGCGGCGTCGATGCCGCCCTTGACGGCCTTCAGCTCGCCGCCGACGACATCCGCGAAGGGGAGCTTATAGCTGCCCTTGAGCTTCGGGTTGTGGTGGTCATAGACCAGGAACCCGCGCTTGGCCTTGGCGGGATCCGGGCTGTTGCCGTTGAAACCCGCGGCATCGAGCATCCGCTCGGCGGCAGCGGGGCCATCCCAAGACGTCTTGTCGTCGATGGCAAGGTCCTCGGCGGCACCGACAACCCATTCGGATTCGGTCGCGGCGTTTCGGGCGGCGTTCTGCTGGCTGTCCTCGTCGTCGCCGGCGCCGGTCAGGCACTCGATCGCGTCGGTCAGGCTGCCGAGCGCCGTCTGAATGTAGGAGATAGCCTCGGCGGCATCGTCGTCGCCGTCGCCGTCCGGGTCGTAGGCAACACTGATGCGCGCGGCCGACTTCGATTTCAGCGGCGTGGACGCACGCGCTTCCTGAGGTGAGGTCAGGATGGAATCGCATAGGCCCGCGTCCTTGGCCTCATTCGACGTGAACCACGTCTCGTCATCCATCATGGTACGCAGATCGGCTGCGGGCTTACCGCACTTGCCGGCGTAGATGTCGCCGAGCTGGCTGTCGATCTTGTCCATGACCGCCGCCATGTCGAGCATGTCGTTGCGGTCGCCCATGCAGATTCCCCACGCGTTGTGGATCATCAGCATCGACTGCTCGGCCATCACGGTCGACGCGCCGGCCATGGCGATGAACGATGCCGCCGAGGCCGCAAGGCCGTCGACGACGCAGGTCACCGGTGCCTTGCGGGCGCGCAGCGCGTTATAGATCGCGAGGCCGTCGAACACGTCGCCGCCTGGCGAATTGATGCGCAAGGTCAGCGGGCCATCGCCGGCCGCGGCAAGCCCCTGCATGAAATCCTTCGCGGTGACACCCCAATAGCCGATCTCGTCATAGAGCAGGATCTCGGCCGGCTCGTCACCCGCGGCCGCGACGATCGCGAGCTGCGCACTGCCTACGCGCGGCGCCTGGTAGGCGCGCAACGTGCGGGCCGAGAGCCGCGACGCACGATCACGCAAGCGCCGCCAGCCCTCGGCATAATTGCGCATGGTGCGGCTCGAAAACTGCGTTCCAAGCAACATTGATCAGCCCTCGCTTGCCTGTGCCTCGCCGCCGTCGTTGCCTTCGCCTTCACTGTCGGCCTCTTCGGCCGGCGCGTCGCCGCTCTCCTCGCCTCCGGTCGGTACCGCGGCGAGCGGGTCGGCGGCAGGCTGCGCGGTCGGCGCGAACACTTTGGCGAGAGGCACCATGGCAGCATTGACGAGCGGCTCGTCGCCATTCGCGACGGGCGGCCGGTTCTTGTGGCGGCGACGCTCGTTGATGAGCAGGACGCCGGTGGAAATCTCGGTCTGCGCGACCTGAGCCGCCTTGAGCGGGTCCATCGCCATCATGGCGTCGCGGTCGTACTCGGCGTAGTACTCGCTGCCGTTGAAGAGCTTGTAGTTGATCTCCGCTTCGATGCGGCCGAGGTCGGGATCGAGCGTGTAGATCAGGAAGGCGAGCGTCTGCTCCGAAAGACCGGTGCCCCACGAGGTCGACTTGTCGATCTGATTGAGCAGGTGCAGCGGCACACCGAAGAAGCGCGAGATGTCGGCGACCTGGAAACCCCTAAACGCAAGAGTATTCAGATCCTCTTGCGACATCTGAAACGCTTCGTACTTGGTGTCGCCGTCACCGAAGATGACCCGGCCAGCGTTGTGGCGTCCGGTGTTGATATCGTTGAATTGCGCCTTGAAGCGCGCAAAGCCTTCCTTCGAGATTTTCGACGGGACGGTCACCAAACCAGACGGCCGCGCCGAATTCTCGTGCACGAGACCCGTCTGCTCTTCCATCAACTGAGACAGCGAGACCGCATTCCGGGCGAAGGCACGTATGCGGGACATGCCCCGCACCCCGTTGAAACCTATGCCCGGTATATGCAGCACGTCCTCTTGATCGTGCCACTCGACCTTTTGCGCGACGCCCTCGGCGACCGGACCGAAGGATGAGTCCCAGATCACGCACCGATAGACGTTACGGTGATTGAGCCGATAGACCTCGACATCCCACGGCATGACCGGCTCGAAGCCGATGATGCGTCCGGCGCCGTCATAGCGGATGATCGAGACGTGATCGCCCCAGAGGAGAGTGTTGATCGACCACAGCTCGCGCCAGATGAACGACGTCATGGCGCGGCCGGGGAAAGGTGTCACGCGAAAGAACGGAGAGAGGCGATGCTGTGGCGCTTCATCGCGGCCGTGCGGCGTACGCCGGTAAACTTTCAGCGGCAGCATCGCCTGCGCGCCGGAGAGAAGCGAGACACAGCGGAACACGGCCGAGCAGGCCATTGCCGAGCGCTCGGATACGTGCGGCCCGAAAGGGCTCGGCGTGCCACCGTGGGCCCAATCGGTCAACCAGGACGCCGGATCGGCGAGATTGGTCGACGGGTTCTCCGGCGAAGCCGCGAGGATCACGCCCTCGCGCCGCGCCTCAACCAGCTCTGAGCCGCGATTGCGGGGTGGCCACATCGTCAACACCATCCCACAGCTCGGAGCGGTCAAAGATCGATTGACCAGTGGCCTCCGGATTAAGCGACATCAGGTGCGCCGCATTGGCGAGCGCCATGAACGGGTCGATCTTGCCGAAGCCAGCTTCGTCACGGGCGACCATCATGGCAGTACGGGTCGGAATCACCCGCAGGTTACCGACACACCAAGCGAGCAGCTCTAAACCACCATGCACGAAGGTGCGATCGGCGAGCTTGCGCTCCACTGTCTTGATCGCCCCCATCAGGGCGATGCCCTGGCGCACCGCGTCGAGCGTCTCGGCGTCCTGCGTCACGCCGATAGCGGCGAGGGCGTCCACCACGACGCCGATGCCGGCGGCATCGACCCCGACTTGCGCCAACAGCCCGGCATCCTGCACCCGCGAGACCAGGTCGATGACGTATTTCACGTCCGGCGGATACTCGGCGCCGGGCTCGGCGATCAGCACGTCCTGCAGCAGCTCGAGCGGGAGGTCGCGCAGCTCCGGATCATCGAGAGCATCCGGCGAGAACGCAAACACCGTGAGCGAGCCTTCGCGCTTGAACTTGGCGTAGTGCTCGGCATTGGCCTTCCGCCGCTTCAGACCCTCGAGCGAGACCAGCGCATGCGCCCAGGCGAGCCAGCGCTTGGTGAGCTTCTCCCGGCCGATGGCACCGATACCGAGGAGATCGTCGAGGCCGCCGCCGTCGTGGCCGATCGTGATGACTTCCGCGCGATCGAGCAGCGCATCGAGCGTGAGCGCCTTGTCGACGCCGCGTTCCCAGAAGAGAGCCCCGGCCCATCCGTCGGCCCGCTGGGCGAGCCCGACCTGCACGTTGAGGTGCTTGGCGTCGAAGTCGATCAGCGAGGCCTTGCCGGCGCGCTCGGCCTCGGCGCGCTTGCCGGCGATGAAGTGCGGGTCGACCGACTTACCCAAGTTCGGATTGGGGATATACCAATATTTCGGGTCTTCGTAGAGCGCCTTCTCTCCGCCCGCAGCTTTAAGAAACCGCGATGGAAACTCGTAGATGATCGACAGACTTTGCGGGTCGACGATCTCGCCGTCGCGCACCTTGCGGAAGTAGTCGAGCTTTTGCGCAAAAATTCCGACAGGCTGCTTCGGAGACTGCGTCGTGAGATAGATCACAAAACCTTCGGGACGAGAAGCAAGGCCGCCCTCGGCCTCACGGATCATGGACTCTGCGTTCGCTCGCGGACCGAATAGCCACAGCTCGTCGACGAGCAGACCAATCGTCTTTTTACCTGAAACCGTCTCAGCATCTGCGGCCACCACCTTCAGCGTGGCCCCGGTCGTCCGATGCGTGATCAGGCGTTGAGCCTCGTGAACATGCAGCAAGTCGTGAAGCTGCTTGTCGGCGCGGATCATATCGCGCGCCGGCACGAAGACGTTGTTTGCCGTCTCGATGGTCGGCGAAAGGATGTAGAACTCGCCGCTGTCGCGCCAGTTGCGCAACAGCGCCGTCACCATGGTGCCTGCAGCGCCAGTCGACTTGATGTTCTTCTTCGCAACCGACTGGAAGAAGTAGCGGATGAGCCGGCGGCCGGTCGCCGCCTCATAGGCGCCGAAGAGCGCGCGAGGAAGATCGAACACCCACGGCAGCGATACTTCACCGAACGTCGGACGCCCGGGAACATCGACGATGTGCAGCCCTCGAAAGATTTCGAGAGCGGTTTCGGCTTCTGCTGGGAAGAGCGGATCGAACGGAACGAGCGAACGGCGCTCGACGATGCGCTCTTCCCAATCTGGGCAGGCGGTGCTCCACACTGGAACGAGGGGCGCCGCGGCCACGCCGACGAGAGGGGCTGAGATCGGTTCCCCAGAGGAACCGATCTCACCGTCGGCGATGATCACTGCAGGGTCTCAGGCTTCACGGCGCCAGGCGGCGGCGGCGGCGCGTACCGGCCAGCGGCGGCATTGCGGGCAGCGACCGCGGCCTCTTCCCGCTTGCCGAGAGGCTTCGCGGCGAGACCCTCGGGGACCTTGGCGACGGCGACGGTACCGACTCCGCGATCGAGCATGGACTTCGCCGCCGACACGCGGGCGCCTTCGGTCTCGCCGCCGGTCGCGATACGGCGCAGGCATTCGAGGGCGAGCGTCGCGAACTTGCGCGCCTCGACCCTGATCTCGTCAGCAACCGCCGCCGTCGGCCGCAGGCCACCGAAGAGCGAGAGCTGCGCCAGGCCGCCGACGTCGACAGAGGGCTTGCCGTAACCGCGATCGAGGATGGCGTTCGCGGCATTCACCTTGGCGGTCTCGCTCTTTCCGAAACTGAGTTGCTTGACAAGCGAGGCGATGGCCTCGCGGGCATGCGCCTGGGCGGCGGACTCGATGTCTTCAGGCGGGGCTGCCTCGAGCGCGGCGGCGAGGTCGATCGCCGGGAGTGCCGAGGTCGAGGCCTGCCCCTTCCGCTTGCGCCCGGCGCCAGGCCGCGCACCACCACGCTTGGACTTGGCCGGCAGGGCCTCGGGAACGATCTCCGCCATGGGATTTTGATTTCTTTGATTACGCTTTGAAAAAATCAAACATCCTGGCCGGAAAAAGTTTTACGCGGATGAGCCCCGTGCGGTCCACGCCCCCAGAGCATGCGGAGATTTAACCCCCCGCCCCTACCGCGGTGCATTGCATGCGGGCGGTGCATTGCATGCGGGCGGCGCGCTGCTCACCGGTTTTGCGCGTGTGGCACGACCAACAGCGGAGCATCACGTTGCGCGGGTCAAGCAGGGCACCGCCGTCGCGCTTTTCCCGGATGTGGTCGCCGACCACGCGCACATCGCGCGGCTTATTCGGATCGTGCTCGGGGTCCTCGCACCGACGGCCGCGCGTGGCGATGATCTGTTCCATCAACGCGCGCCATTCGGCTGACTGGTAGAACGGATCGACGCGCTTGGGCGACGGTCGAACCTTGACGCCGCGCGGCGGACCGAGCTTTAAGCCGATCGTACGCAGCTTCGCCACGTCAGCGCCTTCCTTGCATGCGGCAGCACGCCGCGTGACGTCTTGTGTGACGATCGGCGTGACGGAAAGCGTGACGCAATGGAACGACGGCGCACATACGAACCTGATTCTCTTGTGAGGAGCAAGATCACGCCTTCAATATGCTCGTCAGCGGCAACTCGACAACTGTGCGGCGACCGAGGATCGCAACAAGCAGCTTGATCCGAACACGGTCATCCGGCGTATCGATGTCCACGTCCTCCGGGATCGACCACACTTCCGCTTCTTCGCCGATGAGGCTTCCCTCGCCGATGAGCACGCGCTCACCAGGCTTGAACGGTATCTCTTTGACCCAAAGCTCTTTTAGCCGCTCAATCGAGATCGCCCCGTCTACCTCTTTGCGCTTAAGCCGTACGATGTCCGTCTCAGCAACTGGCGCCGGCAATGCG
>Ga0070741_10013650_pt1 | contig 14277 bp, 16 predicted proteins | sample Coa_R1_4_FD_66440 | JGI IMG/M metagenome (GOLD analysis project Ga0070741, IMG submission 66440) | Surface soil microbial communities from Centralia Pennsylvania, which are recovering from an underground coalmine fire - Coalmine... | ecosystem: Environmental > Terrestrial > Soil > Unclassified ... | reverse complement strand
CGTCGCTGCGGGGCACGAGATAAACCCGCTTCGATCGCACAACGTGCTGGATAGCCGGACCGCCGACTACTGCCAGCATTTGTCCTTTCACAGGCCTTACCGGGAAGGCCTGTGGCCCGAACATTCCCGCCCAGGCTCCGGCGCAGTTCACGACGATGGGAGCAGCGTAGGTTGTCTTGTCCGTTCGAGCGCCGGATACCCGCCCGCTCTCCACGAGCAACGACTTCACCTCAGCGCCGGAGGAAATATCCACCTGACGATGATGCGCGGCCTTGAGCGCCGCCGCCATCAGAGCCCGCGGATCCACCGAGCGCTCGCTCAGAAGGCCGGCAACCATTCCCCTGGATCCATCCAAGCCCTCACCTCGTTCGCCCACGGCCAGCAGCGGCTCCAATGATCGCAGCTTCTGCAGCGATAGCGGCTCTGCTGCAGCTGGCAGGTGGTCTTCACAGGCGAGCACAATCGTGCCCTGTTCCCGAAGGTCAACATTGTTTCCGGACTCGTCCTCGAGCTCATGAACAAATTCCGGGTACGCTTGCGCACTCGCCGCGGCGAGCGGCCGGAGAGCCGCGGGAATTTCGTCACCGAGCGCGGCCAGCATGCCGGCCGCGGCATAGGATGCCTCGCGGCCGGGCTCGCTGCGATCTACTACCAGCACACGCATACCACGCTTTCGCAGGGAAATGGCCAGCGACAAACCGATAATCCCACCGCCGGCGATGATGACGTCCCAGGATTTCATAGCAGTAGTCAATGACCCGTGGTCAGTGACCGGTATCGGTGATCGGCGGTGTCAACATCGGGTAACTGGTCACTGGTCACTGCTTCTACAGCCGGCCCAGATACTCCGCGATCTCGGGCTGGCTCCAGTCCACGGCCCCGATGAACTTGCGCCGGATGGTTCCCTGTCGGTCAATGATGTAAGTTTCCGGCACTTTGATGGTGCCGTAACGCGAAGAGACCGGGGCCACCACGCCCGTCGGCGTTCGTTCTCCAGCCTCGCGGACGGTAAGCACATCAATTTTGTGGTCGCTGAGGAACTTGTGATAATCGTTGGCGTCGTCATCCACGCTGACCGCCAGCACGGTCACGCCTTTGTCCTGCATTCTTTTTTGCAGCTGCACGAGCGACGGCATCTCCTGAACACAAGGCGGGCACCAGGTGGCCCAGAAGTTCAGCACCACGATCTTGCCGCGAAATTGACTGAGGGTCACGCTCCGTTCCGGGTTCTGGATAGTGAAATCCGGCGCGGGATTGCCTATCCCCGCAGGCTTGGACCCGTGATAGCAGGCCGTAAGGGCGAGTCCGGCAAAAAGGACAGAAATCACAGAGAAAGAGCGCACATGCATATAATAAACAACTTGCAGCGGAGAGCATTGCCGCGCGCTTCTCCGGCGCCCGTACGTTTAGCTGTTGTCATTGCGAACCCGCCCGCCAAAGCGGGCGGGTGAGAATCTGCTGGTCGTCGGGGATTGGAGATGCCGTCAAGCAACTCAGAATTCCTCCACGCACACGTCCTAGAGATTCCCCTCCATGATCCGGACTGAAATTCCGGTTGTTTCGGTGATCATTCCCGCGCGCAATGAAGAAGCCTGCCTCGGTGCCTGCCTGGAGTCGCTGGTTTCGCAGGACGGAACTACCTTCGAGATTATCGTCGTGGACGATGCTTCGACCGATCGTACACCTGAAATCGCGCGTTCGTTCGTCAAGGCGAGTGTAGCTGCGGATCCCCAGGCACGCCCGCCGGGAACTCACGTCCGTTCCTCGAACGAGGACGCCCGGGGCCACGGGACTTCAAGTTTGGAACAGGCAGGAACAGATACCCCCGTCCGCCCCGCCGTCCGGATCATTCCCGCGGGCCCGCTCCCAAAAGGCTGGACCGGCAAGAACAATGCCATGGCTGCCGGGGCGAAGCTTGCGAGAGGGAAGTGGCTGCTCTTCACCGACGCCGACACCGTCCACAAGCCCGGGTCGCTGGCACGCGCTGTCGCCGAAGCGGAGGAGCATCGCGCCGCGTTGCTCTCCTATTCCCCCGAGCAGGAGGTCCGCACTTTCTGGGAGCATGCGGTCATGCCTGTAATCTTCGCTGAACTCGCGGCTGCGTATTCTCCCTCCAAGGTTCGCGATCCGGCATCGCCGATTGCCGCAGCCAATGGCCAGTACCTGATGATCTCGCGCGAAGTTTACGACGCAATCGGCGGGCACGCAAAGATAGCCGGCGACCTGCTCGAAGATGTGGCCATGGCGCGCCTGGTGAAGTCCTCAGGGCGGAGGGTGTTTTTCCGCTTCGGCGCCGATGCGGTGCGCACTCGCATGTACCGCAACTGGGCCCAGATGAAAGAGGGCTGGACAAAGAACCTGGCGCTGTTGTTCAGGCATCCGGTGCGTCGCGCTGCGCTGTTGCTGACCTTCTGGGTGTTTTCATGGATCACATTTGTTATGGGTCTGTGGGCAATTGCGCAGGACAACTGGAGGCCTAGCTATTACCTGCTCCCACTGTTTTTTCTGTATGGTCGGATCGCGCGGGGAAGATTTCGGCCGGCTGCTAATCTGGTTGGTCTCGCCGCGGGAATTCCGCTGACTGCATATCTCTTGTGTTGTTCGGCTTGGGCACAGAAGAACCGGGGCGTGACCTGGAAAGGCAGGAAGTACCACGCGAAGGCGGCTTGAAGGAGGCAGTGGTGGCCTTGTGAAGAAGTCAAGCGCTTTTTCATAGACGAGGCAAGAACCTTTCAACTCTCCTTACGCGCTGTTCTGCCGAGGCGCACAAATGCCGTGTTGGCCCCGTTACAATGAAGTAGTGTTGAGAAAGGAATTCAACAGGCTTGCTCTACCTCACCCGCAAAGCTGAATTCGCCGCCTCGCATTACTACCACAATCCGGAGCTTTCTCCGGAAGAAAACCAGCGCCTGTTCGGCAAGTGCAGCAATCCCAATGGACACGGGCACAACTACGTGCTTGAAGTCACCGTGAAAGGCGAGGTGGACCCGCGCTCGGGATTCGTTGTGGACCTCAAGCAGCTCAAGGAAACCATGAACCGCGAGGTACTGGACGCCATGGACCACCGCTTCCTGAACAAGGAAGTGCCGGAGTTCGCCACGCGTATTCCGACTACCGAGAACCTGGCCATCGCCATCTGGCAGCGCCTTGCGCCCAAGCTGACGAAAGCCAAGCTGCACCGCGTGCGCGTGTATGAAAACCATGATCTGTTTGTGGATTACTACGGCGAGGAGTGAAGGTTGCTAAGGAGTCCATGAAGGCATATCTCAATCGCCGCTACCGCTTCTCGGCATCGCATCGGTTGCATAGCGAGCACATGTCGGAGAAAGAGAACCGTGTCACGTACGGGAAGTGCAACAACCCGCACGGGCATGGGCATAATTATGTCCTCGAAGTCACCGTGAGCGGGCCGGTGGATGAAAATGGCATGGTCTGCAACCTGGCGGATCTCGACGATTGCGTGCAGCGCGAGGTTGTAACCAGATTCGACCTGGAAAATCTAAATACCAGGCCGGAATTTGCCAATTCCGTGCCTACGACGGAGAATCTTTGCACCGTTATTTACGATATTTTGAAGCGCTCCTTCCGCGCGGCACATCTGGAAAAGGTGCGGCTGGAAGAGACGATGATGAATGCGTTCGAGATAAGCTCCTAGCTTTTGGCCAGACCTGCCCGGTTAAGCTAAGAGCTGACAGCTGAGAGCTAAAGAGCCAAGAATGACATCTCGCGTCGAGACCCCGACCCTCACTTCCGCGACCTTTGAAGAACTGGTCAAAGAGATCCTCGTACGCCTGAACGAGAATCCCGAGCGTGAAGGCCTTCTGCGCACGCCATCGCGGGTGCACAAGGCATTCGAGTTCCTCACCAAGGGATACAACGAAGATCCGGAGGCCATGCTTAAGAACGCGCTGTTCACGGTCAGCTACGACGAAATGGTGATCGTGAAAGACGTGGAGATGTTCAGCCTGTGCGAGCACCACATGCTGCCGTTCTTCGGGAAGGTACACGTCGCCTACATTCCGAACGGGAAGGTTATCGGCCTGAGCAAAATTCCGCGCCTGATCGAAATTTTCTCCCGTCGTCTGCAGATCCAGGAGCGCCTGACCACGCAGATCGCGGAGACCATTCAGAAAGTGATCCAGCCCCAGGGCGTGGGGGTTGTAATTGAGGCCCGGCATCTGTGCATGATGATGCGCGGAGTCGAGAAGCAGCACTCCGCGGCCGTGACTTCTTCCATGCTGGGCTGCTTCCGCGAGGAGCAGGAGACGCGGACGGAATTCCTGTCGCTTATCCGCCAGCGGCCGAACGGAACATAAACTGCTCCGCCACATGCCTGCACAACCGCGCAAGCAGGGACTCGATTCCCTCAAACGTTCATCAAGCCTGAAGGGCAAGGTGGCGCTCGTAACCGGCGGCTCGCAAGGTATCGGCCGGGCCATAGCACAAGCCCTTGCCGAAGAAGGCTGCAATCTGGTTCTCAGCGCACGCAATGCTTCGCGACTCGAAAGAGTAAAGACAGAGTTATCACCAACGGGAGTTCGAATTGCGGCGCTCGCCTGCGACGTTCGCGATGAAAAGAGCGTAGCCCGGCTTTCAGGCGCGATTCAGAAGGAGTTTGCCCGTCTCGACATTCTCGTCAACTGCGCCGGGATCGTCAGCCCGATGCGGCCGGCGAGGGAGCTTTCTCTCCCGGAGTGGCAGGACGTTCTGGCTACGAACCTTACCGGCATGTTTCTGGTAACTCGTGCCGTGCTGCCGCTGATGGAGCGCGGCGCAACCATTGCGAACGTTCTTTCCATGTCGGCGAAGCAGGCCTTTCCCAACCAGGCCGCATACAATGCCTCAAAATTCGGCGCGCTTGGGTTCACGGAAACTCTGCGAGCGGAGCTCCGCGGTGAGGGAATTAGGGTGATCGCCTTACTTCCGGGCGCGACCGACACAGCGCTCTGGAATACACTGTGGCCGGATGCGCCCCGTCATAAGATGATTCGTCCGGAAACCGTGGCGCAGGCACTCGTTAGCGCACTTAAGCTGCCGGCTGAAAGCACCGTCGAAGAGCTTGAGCTGATGCCCACTTCCGGCGCGCTGTGAAGCTTCTGACCTAAGAACCTCAAATTCAGCTTGCCTTTGCAGTAATCATCGAGTAAGTTTTGTGCAACTCGACGCCTCTTACCACCCAGGCGCCTGGAGCCAACATGCAGCTCCGCGGTGCAGTTTCTTTCGCGTTCCTTTTGTGTGCGCCTCTGGCGGTCGCGCAAGTTGAGACCGCCATCTCCGAGCAACACTCTCTCGATCTGCCTGCAATCAAGAGCTACCACGACGGCGGCATTCGCGACATTGAAGCCATCGGCGAGCGCAACATCGGCTGCGGACGCGGTTTCGGCAACTGGTACAGCCTGGAACGGCAGATCGCCATGGGAAAGGAATATTCCTCGCGGGTAGAGGCGACGTCCCGGTTCGTCAAGGACCCGGTGGTCACCGCCTACGTCAATCAAATCGGACAAAACATCGTCCGCAACTCCGATTCGCAGGTGCCTTTCACCATCAAGGTCATTGACTCCGATGACATCAATGCCTTCGCGCTTCCTGGCGGGTTCTTCTACGTGGACGTGGGCTTGATCCTGGCCGCTGAAAGCGAGGCCGAACTGGCCGGCGTGATGGCGCACGAGATCGCGCACGTTGCCGCCTGCCATTCTGCCCGCGGCCGCACCCGCGGACAGCTGATGAACCTTGCCTCGCTCCCGCTGATGATGATCGGGGGCCCCATCGGCTACGTGGCCTATGAGGGCCTCACCGTGGCGACGCCGTTCACTTATATGAAATTCTCGCGCCGCTTCGAGTCAGACGCCGACTTTCTCGGCGTCCAGTACATGTACAAGGCAGGCTACGATCCGCAGGCCCTGACTTCTTTCTTTGAAAAGGTAAAGGCCCTGGAGAAGCGGAAGGAGGGCGTGGTGGTGAAGGCCTTCCGGACGCATCCGCAAACGCCACAGCGGATAGAGAATACGAGGCAGGAGATCGCCACGCTGCTCCCGCCCTTGACGCAATATAAAGTGGACACTTCGGAGTTTCAGGAGATCAAGGCGCGCCTGAACCAGGCGCAAGGCGGCTTGCGCATAGGTACGCCATTGCGGCGAAATCCCGCGCTGCGGCGCCGCGAGCCGGCCAGTTCTGACGAGAGTACCAGGCCTGGCGAGAGCGGGAACTTTCCCGCGCCCGAGATTCCGGAAAGGTAGCTCTGGAACGCGGCGGACACGCCGCCAGACTGATCATCGGCGGATCTTCCCCTCGGCCAAGTCCTTCACCAGTTCCAGGTCGGCTTCCAGAAAATCGTATGACGGCAGCGACGCCGGTTCCGCCCAAATCACATCGCGGAAAATCCGGTTCTCCAACTCACCCGCGTAACCGCGTACCTCGAAGAAGCGCAGTTCTACCGCATTGCCATTCGGATACTCGTGCAGAATCCGGGCAACCTCGTCGCCCACGACGGCTGCGATGCCCAGCTCCTCCTCTAATTCACGGCGCAGGGCATCTCGCGGCTGCTCGCCTTCTTCGATCTTGCCGCCGGGGAATTCCCATTTCAGCGGCATGGGCTGATGGCGCGTGCGCTGGCAGATGAGGAGTTTACCTTCCTGCCAGATCAGCGCCGCCGCAACGCGTTTCATGGTCTTCTGCGTTTTCCCGTCGTGTGCTTTCGTGCCCTTGGTAATTTCATCCCTCAATTCATCGTGAAGGGTGCGAAGAAACACGAAGAATCACAATACCCCACATTCATCGAGGGTGGTTCATCCATCGTAATCCGCCGGCCTGTGGAAAATGATCGGGATGAATCGCAGCGGCGAGCGCGTGCAGTCCCTGCACCAGCGTCGGTGCCGGAGTATTGAGATATTCATCCCGGATGCAGCAGACCCGGTTGTTCACGACGGCCGGAAGTTTGTTCCAACCGCGGACGCGGACGATTTTCTCCAAGGGCACGCGGTCTCCGGCCCCGCACCAGGCGGCGATGATCACCTGAGGCGCAGCAGATTCGACATCTGAGACCGAAATCTGCGCGCCGGGTTTGCCGATGAACTCTCCTCCTGCAGCCTCCACCAGCTCCGCCACCCAGGCCTGGGAAGCGATCAGCGGTTTGCCCCACTCTTCACAGAACACGCGCGGCCTGGGGAGGTTCGCCGTCTGAGTGCGCACAGACTCGACCTGCTCGCGCATGCGTCGAATGATGCGTTTGCCTTCCTCTCCTGCGTCCACGATTCGGGCGATCAGCGCAATGTCGGCGTAGATGTCTGGCAAAGTTCTTGGAGCCAGCGCAAGAACCGGCGTTCCTGACCTCAGGATCTCCGCCAGCGACTTTTCCTGATAGGGGACCGAGGCAATTACGAAATCCGGCTGAACTGAGCCAATCTGATCGCTGGTCGCGGTCCAGGAATCGGAGACGACTGTAACTCCTCGGGCCCGCAATTCAGGGCAGACTTCCAGACAATACCTGGTACACGCCGCCAGCAGATCCAGTCTGCCAAGGTCGCGCAGGGTGACGGTTGCGCTGGGCTGGAGCGAGACGATCCGTCGCGGGCCCAAGTCCATATCTCCAGTATTGCAGAGGCGGAAGAGCTTTGCCGCGATCAGGCCTTCACGAAAATCACCGTCGCATCATCGTGCAGCCCGGCGCCGTTGGCAAATGAGCGTACGTCTGCCAGGAGGCTGTCGGCGGAAGCGCGCGGATTCAGCAGATGGGCCTTTAACCGGTCGGGCCCATACTCTTCGCCGCCTGGCCCAAGGGCCTCAGTGATTCCATCGCTGTAGAAGACCAGGCGCGAGTTTGGCGGAAGCGCGATACGTGTTTCCGAGAAGCTGTTGAGCGCCAGTCCCAACGGCATGCCGCGCTCGGAATCGAGGAAGCTGGCTCCATCGTGGTTGACTAGCGCCGGCGGCAGGTGCCCGGCACTGGCAAAAGTAAGGGTCCGTTCCGCCGGGTTGAGCACTCCGTACAACATGGTCACAAACCTTCCGGCAGGGAAGTCCCCAGCCAGCAAGCGGTTCAGGCGGGTGAGGATTTCCGCAGGGCTCGCGCAGGTTTCGGCCAGGGAGCGCAATATCCCGCGCGTGGCGGACATGAGCAGAGCAGCCGCCATTCCTTTCCCGGCAACATCCGCCAGCACCAATCCCCAGCAGCCGTCGCCAAACGGAATGAAGTCGTACCAGTCACCCCCAACTTCGCCGGCAGGAATGCTCAGCCCGGAAATCGCAAACCCCGGCGCATAGGGGGAGCTCTTGGGAAACAGCGACTGCTGAATGAGGCGCGCTTCCTGCGCCTCGCGGCTCATCCTTTCGCGCTGCTGGCGCTCCTCGCGGAAGCGGCGCGCATTCTGGACGGCCACGGCCACGTGTACGCATAGCCCTTGAAGCAACCGAATCTGAGCGGGAGGAAAGGCGTCGAGTTCGGGGTGGGAAGCGGCGAACACTCCGACCAATTCGCCTTCAACCAGCAGCGGAATCGCAACTTCAGAGCGGATGGACGGCTCGCAGGGAATATAGTAAGGATCCAATCGCACATCGGGCGCGTAACGCATCTGCCGCGTGGCCGCAACCCAGCCGACCATCCCCTTACCAAGCTTCAGGCAGTCGCCTTTGCCATGAATCGTGCAGCCGCAAACGCCCGCCAGCACCAGTTCTCCCCGCTGCTCGTCGTGAAGATAGATGTTGGCTTCCACGCAGCCAAAGGAGCGGGCCACATCGTTGACCAGCTTATCTATCAGCAGGTCAAGATCCAGGATGGAAGAGATCTTCTGGGTCGCCTTCTGCAGTTTTAGAAGATCTTCGACCTGCTCAAGGGTGAGCGCCTGGGCCGAAGCCGACTCACTGGCGGCAAAAATTTGAGGACTGGCGGCCATGGCATACCTTTCGGCGGCAAACTACTTATACCATCGGATGCTCCTCGCTGCCAGCAAGATTCAGACTCCTTCGCTAAAATGGCCCGGTGTTCTCCTCCCTGCTTCTGGACCACTTCGAACGCCCGCGCAATGCGGGAACCCTGGATCTGCCCTCGGTTTCCGTACAGGTGGAGAATCCGGCCTGTGGGGATGTGCTTCAGCTGAGCGCGACGATTCTGCAGGGCCGGATTGCTGCAATCAAATTCAAGGCCAAGGGATGCGTGCCCGCCATCGCCTGCGGGTCGGCACTGACGGAACTTGTTTCCGGGAAGATGGTGCGCGAGGCTCACTCGGTCACGAGCGAGGACATCATCCGTGCTGTGGGGGGCCTTCCCCCGGCCAGCGGACACGCTGCTCACCTGGCGACAGACGCCCTTGCAGCATTGCTGCGGCAACTGACCTGAAATCCTTCTTCAGGCTGTTGACGATCCAGCCGGCGTTAACCGGCGCTTTTTGGCCAGTAAACGGTCCAGCCGCGCTGGCGCGCTTCCTGCTCGAGATCGGGGTTGGGGTTGACCGCCACCGCATAGCGGGCAATCCGCAACATCTCCAGGTCCCAGCGCGAATTGCCGAAGGCGGCATCCGGAGGGCGGCCAATTACTTCAAGTATTACTTTAGGTTTTCCGATACCGGATGGGACGCGAACCAAACGGCCAGTGATGGTGCCGTTCTGGATCTCTACTGCCGCCGCGAGTACCTTGTCCCCGGGAATGCCGAAGTGCTTCATGGCCTCGCGGATTACCCACTCATTGGTCGAGGATACCGCCCACACATCACAACCCGAAGACTGCAGGCGCGCGATCAGATCGCGCATTTCCGGGAAGATCTGCCGGGCGAAATTTTCCTCGAAAAACTGTCCAGCCAGGCGGAGCACATCGGCCTCGCGCAGCCCTTTGTGAAGGGTGACCATTTCGCCGCACATATCGTCTTCGCTGACCTTGCCCGCCTGATATTCGGCGTAGCGGGCGCGCGCCCAACGCGCCACCTCGGGCGCGACTACGCCGCGCGAGAGTTCCCAGTCGAAGAAGCGCTCGCCGGCATCGCCCGACCAGAGCGTACCGTCGCAGTCGAATACGGCAAGGCGGGGGCCCAGAGCTAAAACGGTATCAATCAGCTGGGAAGGTCTGCTCGGTGTGGTCACGTTCGCGGCGTCGGATTCTGTAATTTTCTAGCCTAACAGAACGTAGAAGGCCGGACCCTTACTTACCGGAGTTTGCGCTCTCCAATTCCTGCCTGCAGGGAAGCGTAGTCCTCGGGAGTATCCAGATTAGCCGTGACCAGGGGATCGCTGGTGGCAATGTACTGAATCCGGCCCTGATGGGCGTGTTCCACCTCGCGGGCGGTGGCCGTGGCCGGAGCTCGCAGAAAGGCCTCGATCATCTCGCGCCCGACCAAAATGGGATGCCCGTGCTTGCCCTGGTATTCGGGCACAACCGCCCAGATGCTGTAGTTGCGTGCGGCAAATGCCTCGACCAATTGCCGGAGGGTCTGCTCCGCTGGGGGCGGGCGGTCCACGAGGGTGATGAGCGCGTTATCCCGTCCGCGGTTCAACACTTCCTGAAGTCCAGTCTGCAGGGAACTGAATTGTCCGCGTTCCGGCGAGGGATTCCGCACCAGAAACGCGCCGCCACCGTAGACCACCGGGGAGAGCGCCGCCTGGTTGCCGCCGGCGACCACGATGACCAGATCACTGAATTGCGATAGCGTGTGGATCGCAGTGGAGAGAATTGTGCCGGCAACCGGCGCCGGCTGCGAAGCCTGGGACGGAGGCCAGGGCAAGAGCGCCTTGTCGCGCCCCATGCGCGAGGATGCGCCCGCCGCAAGGATGACTCCGCACAGCCCGAAGCTCATGGAGAAACTATTCCGGCGCGTCCCCGCTCAGAAGCTTGCCCAGGCCGCCCCGAGGACAGCGCACCCCAACATAGAACTGGCCGAACTGCGCGTACACCGCGCTGACTTCATCGAAGCGCATTTCGTAGATCAGCTTCTTGAAGACCAGGGGATCGTCTGCAAAAAGATCTACGCCCCATTCCCAGTCGTCGAAACCGATCGAGCCGGTGATGATCTGTTTCACCTCGCCGGCGTAACGGCGGCCCACCAGGCCGTGCTCGTTCATCTGGCGCGCGCGCTCCTCGATCGGCAGCGTGTACCAATTCTTGTTCTCGCCGCGGCGGCGGTCCATGGGATAGAAGCAGATGTAACGCGTATTGGGAATCTCCGGGAACAGGCGCGGCCTCATGGCTTCGCGCTGGCGGGCCAGCGTCTCCGCAACCGCCTGCTTCCATTGATCCGAGTGCGGCTCAATTCCGCGCTCAGCGAGTTCCCGGTAAGTTTTCAGGCTGGACTCGTATAGACCCAGTTCAATCACCGACAGATACGACGTGGCCGGTTCCAGGTAGTCGCTCAGCTTCAGCCCTGAGATCTGCAGTTCGGCCCGATTCAGTTCGTCGAAGCCAGGCCGGAAGTGGACCAGCATCAGGTCGCCCTTGTGCCCGAGCACGGAAAAAAGCGCGGACTGTCCCGCAGGGTTCTGCTCCATCCTGCTGAGCAGCCCGCTGGCCTGGCGGACGATCTCGCGTTTGTGAGAAGCCCGTAGCTGCCGCCACGCCGGCCAGCGAAACTTGAACATCTGATGCAGAACGCTGTAGCCCTCAATGGTAAGCGGCACCGCCGGCACTTCAGCGGCAGCAGTTTCAGGACGGATTGTGCGGGTCGCAGTCACAATGGCGGATTCCTGGCTATTCTACGCGAGGGTGCCCTGTCCTTGTATCGCCGTTCTTTGACGAGGTAAGGCCTGCCTGCGCAAAAGCCAAAGCCGCCGGACTTTTGACTTTGATCGCTGCCTGAGTCGAAACTCCCGCCCGCAAAGACCGGGGGAAGGGTGAGGCACCGGCGTTTATTCTGAATCCGAAATCGACTGGGCTTCAGGTAAACTTGCAAGCTCACCGGCTTGTCGCCGTCCGGCAAAGGAGACTGCGATGGCAAGATTCGTGCTCGTGCATGGCGCTTTTGCTGGCGCATGGATTTGGCAGCCGCTTGTAGACCGCCTGACTGCGGCTGGCCATTCCGCCGAGGCCTTCGATCTGCCTGGGCTGGGTGACGACCAGACACCGGTGAAGGATGCTACTCTCGATGCATATGCCGCCCGCTTGGGCAGCGTCCTGGCTTCCAGGCGCGAACCGGCGATCGTTGCAGGGAACAGCATGGGTGGCGTGGTCGCGACCCAGGGAGCGGCGCGTTGTCCGGAACGCGTGACGGCACTCGTCTACATCGCGGCCTTCATTCCAAAGGACGGCCAGAGCCTGCTCGACCTGACCAGGCTTCCAGAAGGGGCCGACGATCAGGTCCAGGCCAACATCGTGATTCAGGGCGAGCCTCCGCTTGCGATCATGCCGGCTGCAGCATCACGTCAGGCGCTGTACGGGTCATGCAGTGACGAGGCTGCAGCGTGGGCGATCGCGCGGCAACGGCCGCAGCCCGTCGCGCCGTTCGTCACGCCGGTATCCATTCCATCCGGAGCTCTTGACGGCATCAAACGGTATTACGTGCTGTGCAAGCGGGACCGGGCCATCCCGCCCGCCCTGCAGCGGCGGATGATTGCCGAGAACGGTTGCGCAGAGGTCATCGAGCTCGATACCGACCACACCCCGCAACTCTCCATGCCGGACGAGCTCGCGGACGCCCTGCAGCGGTTCGCGAAGCACTCGACCGGCGCGCAGAGGCTGGCCGCAAGCTGAGAAGGCCGGCGCAGACTTTCGTGCATCGTCCAAGACGAAAATTTCTGTTGCGAGTTATTGACAACCCGTCCGCTCCCGGCACATGCTGCAAATATGAGCACCATCGCGCTCAGCGAGCTGCTGGGAGCGCCTGTGATCGAGGCGTCGGGGATGCAGTGCGGGCGCGTACGCGAGGTGGCGCTTACCCCCGCTGAAGACCCGGCCCGGGTTTCCACTCTGGTAGTGCGCACCAGGAGCGGCGACCGGCTGTTGCCGTTTTCCGCGGTAGCTTCGGTGAACGGCGGCGTCCGGGCGACCTCCTCTGCCTCGGACTGGCCCTCGAACCAGGCCGACGGTTTGTTCCTGCTCGAGCGCGACCTGCTCGACCAGCAGATCATTGATGTCCACGGCCGTAAGGTGGTGCGGGTCAATGACGTCGAGCTTCACCGCGAAACCGGAAACGGGCACATTCTGCTTAAGGTCGGGTCGGTGGACGTGGGTGCCCGTGGAGCCATCCGGCGCTTGCTCAAAGGTGTGGTGCCGATGGCGGCCCTCCGGCCCGTGCTGCAGAGAATCCCCCCGCGGCTGATTCCCTGGGAATTTGTGGACCTGATCGAGACTGACCCGGCTCGCCGCGTGAAGCTGAAGATTTCACATGACCGCCTGGCCCGGCTGCACCCGGCTGACATCGCCGATATTGTCGAGCGGCTTGCCCCGGACGAACGCGAAGCGGTGTTCGAGACCCTGGACGAAGAGGTGGCCGCCGGCGCCCTGGAAGAGGTCCAGCCCAAAGTGCAGAAATCCATCGTCGAGTCGCTGGATTCCGAGCGCGCGGCCGAAATCGTCGAGGAAATGAATCCCGACGCCGCCGCCGACCTGCTGGCCGACCTGCCGGAAGAGCGCACCTCGGAGATCCTGCAGGGGATGGCGCCCGAGGAGCGCGAGGAAGTTGCCGAGCTGCTGGAATTCAGCGAGCGCACTGCCGCGGGGCGCATGAATACCGAGTTCCTGGCGCTCGACTCCGAGGCCACGGTGAATGACGCCATCGAGGCGCTGCGGAACTTCGAGGGCGGCGTCGAAACCGTAAGCACCATCTACCTCGTGGACCAGCAGGGCAAGCTGACCGGGGCGGTGCCGTTGGCCAGGCTGGTCCTGGCCAAGTCCGATGACAAGCTGTACTCCCTCAGCCAGGAGCCGCTCATCTCCTGCAGCGCCGGCTGCAGTGAAAAGGAAGTGGCCGCCCTGTTCGACAAATACAATCTGCTGACCCTGCCGGTGGTGGACGACAGCAACATGCTTACCGGGGTGATCACCTCCGACGACGTAATCAGCCTGCTGCGGGCGAAGCTGTAGCCGTTCGAGAACGCGGAAGACAACGGCCGCGGGCTTTCCCCGTACCTCCAGGGACAGGGTCTCCGGCGGGCGGAGAAGCAGGACGGGTGGCTTGATCCGGCTCGCCCGGCTGTAATACAATATGTGCATATGAGTAATACGCTTCTTACCTTTCGCCTGTCCGAGGATCTTGCCCAGTGGCTGGCTGAAGCCTCACGCCGGACAGGAATTCCCGTGGGAAGGCTGATCCGGGAACACCTGGAGAAAGCCCGCCATCAGGGTGGCGAGCCTGCGTTCATGCG
>Ga0070741_10013649_pt1 | contig 14277 bp, 14 predicted proteins | sample Coa_R1_4_FD_66440 | JGI IMG/M metagenome (GOLD analysis project Ga0070741, IMG submission 66440) | Surface soil microbial communities from Centralia Pennsylvania, which are recovering from an underground coalmine fire - Coalmine... | ecosystem: Environmental > Terrestrial > Soil > Unclassified ... | reverse complement strand
GTCCACAACCCGGGGCTGGAGGAGGCGCGCGCCGACGTGATCGTGGGCGGGGCGATCGTGCTCGTCACGATCATGCGCCACTTCGGTTTCGACGAGTGCCTGGTGTCCGAGGCCGACATCCTCGACGGCCTCATCCTCAGCCAGCTCCAACCGCGACCGTGACCGACGAGCCGACCACGGGGTCGATCGCCTTCGACCGGGCGGTCGAGTACTACGACCGCACGCGCGGACTGCCGGCGGAGGTGCAGGCCAAGGTCACCGAGTTGCTGGCCGGCGAGTTGTCGGGCCGCGGTCTCTGCCTCGAGCCGGGCGTCGGTACCGGCCGAATCTCCTTGCCACTGCACGAGGGCGGCATCCCGATGGTCGGGGCCGATCTCTCGAAGCCGATGATGGCGCGCCTGGTCGAGAACGCCGGCGGGCGCATGCCGTTCCCGTTGCTGCAGGCTGACCTCACTGCGCTGCCGTTCGCGGCGGACTCGTTCGGCGCCGCGCTCATCTGCCACGTCTTTCACCTGGTGCCTGCCTGGCGCGCCGCTACCGTCGAGTTGGCGCGCGTCGTCCGGCCCGGTGGTGTCGTCGTCGTCAACCTGGGCGGCAGCCCGACGAGCATCGGTGCCGAGATCTTTCGCGAGCTGAGCCGCCAGGCGGGTGACCAGGGACTGCGCCCGGGAGCCACCGAGCCCGGCGAGGTCGACGAGGCCATGGCCGCTGCTGGCGCCCCGCTGAGACTGGTCCGTGCCGTCCCCAACACGTGGCGGTTCTCCCTCAGCGAACACTTCGCCCACCTCGAGGCCAACCGGTCGGCGGTCACGTGGCGCCTCGAGGAGGAGACCCGCATCCGCGCCCTGGCCGCCACCAAGGCCTGGGCCCGAGACCGCTACGGCGATCTGGATGCCCAGCGCGAGGAGGACGGCGCCATCACCTGGCGCGTGTACGAGGTCTCATAACAGCGTCGCGAACAGTTCGTCGGGGTCGGCGTCGATGCCCTTGCGCTGGAACCAGGTGACGATGTTGGTGACGTCGCGGTGGAGGAACTCGTAGCCGTTGGGGTTGACGGCGATGTCGACCGCCTGGGGGAAGTCGATCACCCACAGGCGTTCGTCCCACACCAGCAGGTTGTAGGGCGACAGGTCGGCGTGGACGATGCGCGCCATCGTCATGATGCGCAGCGCTTCGACGGCCTGGTGGAACATCTCCTCGATGCCGTCTCGGTCGAGGCGGGCGTCGACGAGCCGCGGTGCGCCGGCCGTCTCGTCTCCCAGGTACTCGAGCATGAGCTCGGTGCCGCTGATCTGCACCGGGTAGGGGACGCTGGCACCCGCCTCCCAGAGCCGGGCCAGCATCGTCATCTCGTTCTGGGCCCAGTAGCCGGCCCGGAACGAGAGGCCGACGGCAGTGCCCTTGGCCATGGCGCGCATCTCCCGGCTGTCGCGCACGCGACGACCCTCGCGATAGGAGGCGTCACGTTTGAAGCCGCCACGGTCGTGGCGCCGGTAGCGCTTGGCGGCCAGCAGGTTGAGGTTGTCGTCCCACCGGCGTTCGACGAGGTGGACCTCGGCCTCCTTGCCGGTCTTGAGCAACCCGAGCTCGGTGTCGCGGGCGAAGCCGCTGGTGATGACCCAGTCGGGCACGGGCTCGGGACCGTGCTCGGCCTCGGGGTAGCTGGACGCGCCGAGATCTGGCACGTCGTCGTCCCACTGGACGCGTTCGGGTCTGGTGCTGTGTTCGAAGTTGGTGTGCTTGCCGGAAAGCGGCAGTACGTCGTCGTTCTCGATGTCCCGCAACGGGGCCTCCTCGAAAAGAGATGCCCCTGCGACGGACTGCTAGTACACGCGCACGCGGAGGGGCACTGAACAGGACCTGCTGAACAATGGACTCACCTCCCAGGTCGGCGGACGAACGGCGCCACGCTGCCACGTCTATCGGCCGCTGTCGCCCGAATTTCCGTAGGCTGCGCCCATCAATGAGCGAGCCGGCGTGGGTACCTCCTCCTGACGCGATGTCGACGACGAACGTGGGGCGGTTCATGACCGCCCACGGCATCGCCGACATCGGCGAGCTGCGCACGCGCTCGGTGGAGGACCCGGTGTGGTTCTGGGACGCCGTGGTGCGCTTCCTCGGCATCGAGTTCTCCCACCCCTACGGCGAGGTACTCGACACGCATGAGGGGATCCCGTGGGCCACCTGGTTCGTGGGCGGCCGCCTCAACTTCGCCGACGCCTGCCTGCGCCACCCCACCGACAAGCCGGCGGTGATCTGGGAGGGCGAGGACGGTGCGGTGCGGACCTGGACGTACGGCGAACTGCGCGCCCAGGTCGACGGCCTCGCCGCGCTGTTGGCCGACCGCGGCATCCGCCCAGGCGACGCCGTCGGCATCTACCTGCCGATGCTCCCGGAGACGATCGCCACGGTGCTGGCGGTGGCCAAGCTCGGCGCTGTTTTTCTGCCCCTGTTCAGCGGCTACGGCGCCGAGGCCGTCCGCACCCGGCTCGAGGACGCCGGCGCCAAGGCGCTGGTCGCCGCTGACTGGTTCTACCGGCGAGGACAGCAGGTCGACATGGTCGGCACGGCGCGCGCCGGCCGCACCGACGAAGTGCACACCACCGTCATCGCGTCGCGCAGCAACGAGCTCGGCTTGTTCGCGGGCGAGGTGTCGTGGCCCGCGCCCGCGGCCGAGCCGTTTGAGTCGGTGCAGGTCGACAGCGAGCACCCGTTGTTCATCGCCTACACCTCGGGCACGACGGGACGGCCCAAAGGCTCGGTCCACGTGCATGCGGGCTGGCTCGCCAAGGTGGCCGAGGAGGGCGCGTTCCAGACCGACATCGGTCCCGACGACCGCCTGTTCTGGTTCACCGACATGGGTTGGATCATGGGCCCGTGGGAGCTGACCGCCGGGCTGGCCAACGGCGCCACCGTGCTGCTGTTCGAAGGGGCGCCCGACTTCCCGCAACCCGACCGCCTGTGGGCGTTCCTCGAGCGCCACCGCGCCACTGCCCTCGGCATCAGCCCCACACTTGTGCGCGCACTCATGCCGCACGGTGAGGAACCGGTGCGGGCCCACGACCTGTCCGCGCTCCGCATCCTCGGCTCCACGGGCGAGCCGTGGAACGAGGACCCGTGGCGCTGGTACTTCGACGTCGTCGGGGGAGGCCGCTGTCCGGTCATCAACATCTCGGGCGGCACCGAGGTGGGTGCGTGTTTCCTCTCACCTCACCCGGTGGAGCCGATCAAGCCCATGTCATTGGGCGGCCCGTCGCTGGGTATGGCTGTAGACGTGTTCGACGAGCACGGCAAGCCCGTGCGCGGCGAGGTGGGGGAACTGGTGTGCACCCAGCCGTGGCCCGGCATGACCCGCGGCCTGTACAAGGACCCCGAGCGTTACATCGAGACGTACTGGAGTCGCTGGCCCGACGTCTGGGTGCACGGCGACTGGGCGTCGATCGACGAGGACGGCGAGTGGTTCCTGCACGGCCGCAGCGACGACACCATCAAGCTGGCGGGCAAGCGGCTCGGCCCCGCCGAGGTGGAGTCGGCGGCCGTTAGTCATCCGTTCGTGGTCGAGGCGGCCGCCGTCGGCATCCCCGACGAGGTCAAGGGTGAGGTGCTGTGGGTCTACGTCGTGGCTGCGCCCGGCGCGCCCGCCGACCTGCGTGAACAGGTCGCCGGCGTGGTGGCCGAGCGGCTCGGGAAGTCCTTCAAGCCCTCGGCCGTGAAACTCACCTCCGCGCTGCCAAAAACCCGCAATGCCAAGGTCTTGCGCAGAGCCGTGCGGGCCGTCGCCCTCGACCGCGACCCGGGGGACTTGTCGTCGCTCGAAGACCCGAGCACCATCGAGGCCGTGCGGAGCGCCACATGATCCGGTCGGGGGCCCTCGAGCTGCATGGCCGTCGCGTCATGCTGCGGCCGTTGGTGACGTCCGACTTCGACGAGTGGCGCGAGGTGCGGCGCCGCTGCCGGGACTGGCTGGAGAAGTGGGAGCCCCGCCCGCTGCCCGGCCATCCCGACGTCACCGAAGACCGCCGGGCGTTCGCCGCCAGCTGCGGCGCCCGCGACCGTGAGCGCCAGCTGGGCACCGGCTACGGGTTCGGCATCTTCGTCGACGGCCGGTTCGCGGGCGCCATCAACCTGTCGAGCATCCAGCGGGGCCCGTTCCAGAACGCGTACGTCGGCTACTGGATCGACGAGGCGCAGGCCGGCAAGGGCTACGTGCCCGAGGCGGCCGTGGTGGTGCTCCGGTTCGCGTTCGACGAGTTGGCGCTGCACCGGGTGCAGATCGCCATCATCCCCCGGAACAAGGCCAGCCGGCGGGTCGTCGACAAGCTCGCCATCCGCGAGGAGGGCGTGGCCCTCAACTATCTCGAAATCAACGGCGTGTGGGAGGACCACATCCGCTACGCCATCACCGCCGAGGAGTGGGCGAGCCGGCGGGCCGAGCTGCTCAAGGAGTGGATCGAGCCCGGCTAGCAGTCGTCGCGCCCTACGACGGTGTGAGCCTCTGCAGGGTGGCGGTGTAGTTGCTGTTCAGCGTGACGACCGACGCCTTGACCGTCGCCGAGCTCGTCTCCTTGAGGACGATGCGGCGCGACATGTCGAACCACTGGTCGTACTGCAGCGTGCCCGACGCGGTGCCGCCGAGGTGCAGCACCGTGCGCACCACGACGGCGTTGATGTTCTGGCCGGCGATGGTGACGTTCTCGGTGCGCAGGACGTCGACCACCTCGTGGGCTGAGACGACGGGGCTGGCGAGGTCGAACTCGTGGTGCTCGCCGGGGGCCGGCGTCGGCGACAGGAACAGCTGCGTCGTCGGCGTCTTGAGGTCGCGCACGGTCGTGGAGTGGTTGAACGTCGTGGTGATCATCTGCCCGCCCACCCGGATGCCGGTCTGGCCGTACTCGAGCCACTGGTCGAGAACGAACCCTTCGCCGGCAACGGTGAGGATCTGGCGGCGCGAGTGCTGGCGGCCGTTGACGGCGGGGTCGACGGTCAGTGTCGAGGCGTTGGGGAACACCGTCTTGCCGAGGCCCCATGCCGCCGAGCCGCTGGTCGTGTAGGTATAGGTGCCCGGCGTCGGCGGCTGCATGGCGAGCGTCTCGACGTGCGGCGCGCCCGGGGTCGACGCCGCCGGCCTGGCAGCGGCCGTGGCCCCAGCGCGGGTCGTGGTCGACGTCGTGCCGCGCGTCGTGGCGGTGTGGCCGGTGGTGCTCGTCGTGCCGGCAGCTGCCGCGGTGGTGCTCGTCGCCGCCGGAGCGGTCGAGGATGTCGACGCGTCGGGAGCAACCGTGGTGGACGGCGCCGCCGTGGTCGAGGTCGGGCCGCCGGCGGTGGCGAGCACCGAACCCGCCTGGGGGCTGACGAGCGCGGTGAGCAGCGCGGCGGACACGACCGCGCTGCTCGCCGGCCCGATGATGCGAATGCGCCAGGTGGCAACGGCGTCGGCGACGCGGGGGAGTCGCCGAACCGCCAGTGCCCACCCGGCCGTGGCCCCGACCGAGGCCCACGCGCCGGCGAGGAAGAACGCGCCGACCATGTCGATGTGCACGCGTGCGTTCATGCCGGCGCCGAACGACGCGCCCATGCGGGAGACCGCCACTGCGGCGATGGCGCTGACCGACGCGAAGGTGAACGCCGCGCCCGCAGCCGCCCGGGCCGCCGATCGGCCGGTGCGGGTTGCATGGCGGGCGGCCAGCCAGCCCATGGCCAGCACCGTGGCTGCGACGGCGGCGGGGCCGAGCAGCACGAGCGGGTGCCCATGGGCGACGGCGCCGGCCCGCAGGGTGCCAGTGAGATGGTCGCTCGTACCAGCGGCGCCGATCGTCCACCGCAGCGGGGCACCGATGGCGAACAGGACCGTGGCCAGCCCGCTCAGGGGCTGCATGCCCAACAACTTGCTGGCGATCGGCTGGAACGTGTGGGGGACCAGGGCGTGCGCGGCAACCGCCGCCGATGTCGTCAGCGCGACTGTGAGGGCCCCGAACCCGGCAAACGCCGCACCGACACCTGCCGGACGTGGCATCCGGCCACGCAACTCCGGCGCGGCGGGCGAAAGGGTCGCGTCGGGCATCCTCCCTCAACGGCACGAACAGCCGCCACCGAAAGGCCTATTTCGGAAATGGCCGTGGCGGTCTAGTTCCCTACCTGAGCGTTACCTGATGCCGAGATGAGGCCGCTCCGCCTCTCTCCCGACCTTCTGGTGCACTAACGGGCCGCCCGCGTCAGTAACTGCACCAGAAGCGAAGCCGCCCGCGTCCCCGTGCTCCGCGGAGCACGCTCCGCGCGGGTAGCGGCGGATCCGGCATTTCAGTGCGGTCGCGCCGCCAAGATGCAGATCTGAAACGAGCGACTGCCAAGTTTGCTCGCCGGCACCGGTTTGTCCGGGTTTCCAGCACCCGAATTCGCAACTCGGCCGACGTTCGTAACAGCGCGAGGCGCGATCACCGTTACCGGTTGGGTGGAGTTGCACGGTCGTAGGCTGCGTCCAGTGGATCGACGCCAGGGCACGCGAAGCGAGTTGGCCGTCGCCGAGGGCGCGCTTGTAGCACTTCTGGTCTGCGCCGGCCTGCTCTCGCTGGGGTGGGTCACGATATTGATCTGGGCTTTGGTGGCGACGTGGGTGTTTTTCGATGCCCGACACGTTGGCCGGGCCCCCCTTGCGAGCGCGCTCGCGGCGTTCCTCCTTCCCGGGTTCGGCGTGGCGTTCTACGTGCGGAACCGACGGGCCTCGAGCCAGGCGGTCGGCCGGTCGGCCAGCGGACGGTCGTGAACTGACCAGCGTGGACGAGCTTCGGTGTCGACCGGCGGGAGCGGAGGACTTCACCTTTCTCGCGACGATGCTCGGTGAGGCCGCAGTCTGGCGGCCTGACAAGCCGACGCCGACCGCTGAACAGGTGATGGCCGATCCGCGTTACGCGATGTACCTCGCTGGATGGCCGAGGCAAGGCGACTATGGACTGGTTGCCGAACAAGACAGACCGGTGGGTGCGGCGTGGTATCGGACGTATACCGAGGCGAACCATGGCTATGGCTTCGTCGCTGAGGACGTGCCCGAACTGTCCATCGCAGTGATCGCGTCCCGCCGGCACGAGGGGATCGGACGCCGGCTCCTCGTCGACCTCATCGAGGCCAGCGTCGCCCAGGGATTCCGAGCCCTGAGCCTCAGCGTCGCCGAGAACAATCCAGCGCGCCGCCTCTACGAGTCGACTGGCTTCGTCCTGGTCGACAAGCACGGACACTCCTGCACAATGGTCCGACCGAATGGTCGGTCAGCTCACGCGACAGCATCGATACTCCATTGGGGGGAGATCCGAGAACTGGGCGTCGGCAGTGCAGAGCAGCTGGTGGCACTGTTCGCTGCGGTCCTCCCGGAGTCTCCGACAGCGCAGGCTGAAGGAGTCGGCGAGGCTGACGCGTTCCTCCGCGATCCGAGCTCGTTCGTGCTCGGCGCCTACACGGGCGATACACCTGTCGGGCTGGCGTGGGGCTTGCAGATGCGTTCGCCCAGCGGTCGGCTGACGACCTACGTCCACGAACTCGAGGTGCATGAGCACTGGCGGCGACAGGGCGTCGGCTCTGCCCTCATCCAGGAGGCGATGACGGTCGCTCGTCGACAAGGGTCGACCAAGTTCTGGCTCTCGACGGGCGGCCAGAACGAGGCAGCACAAGCCCTGTACGAGTCGCTCGGAGGAGACCGCAAGCCGCTCGGCGACGTCAACTACTGGTGGAACCTCGATTGAGCTCTCGGTGCCTGGTCAGCGGACCACGGCCTGAACGACGAAGAGCACCATGGCGAGCAGGAGCAGCGTCGCGACCGCCTTTTGCACGAGTCGTCTCGGCGGTGCCTGGGCTTCGCCGCAGTAGGGGCAGTACGCGGCATCGTCGTCATCGATGACGCGATCACAGAACCCGCAGACCCTCACGCCGAGGGCTCGGCCACGATCCGGCGGTGGATCTCGGTCGTGAGGGCGTGGATGGCGCGGGTCAACTCGGTGTTCGACTTGAGCTCGAGCTCACCTTCGACGAAGTCGTGATCGGCCTTGGCCTGCTGGAAGGCGGCTTGGCGGTTCTGGCCGATCATCACGAACGTCGACAGGAAGATGGCCTCCAACGACACGATGAGGGTGAGCTTCGGCCACGGGTCCGACTCCACGAACACCATCCACACGGCGAAGACGACCGCGTGGATGTAGACGAAGGGCATGGACCCGGCGAACGCGGTGATGGCATCGGCAACGCGCAGCTGGATGTCGGCGGCACGATGAGCTTGGTGTGCGACGACCGCCGGATGATGCTTCGGCCTCGCCTCGGTGTCCGGCACGGTCACGGCGATCTCCTCCCGGGAGCAGGGCTGATGGCGTGAGCACTGAGCGTATGACGGGTAGCGCGCGGTAGGGGGTGACGCGACGACCGCTGAACTCGCGCGCAAGATCGCCCTGCTGCAGTCCTGCTCAACCGAACCAGTCGAAGGCGAAGGCCACCGCCTTCTTCTCCTTGGGACCGCGCTCGATTTCAGTCCGCACCGCCATGTCCGCCGATCGTAGGCCGCCCGTCGATGAGCGCTACGGGACGCCGGCGAGGCGTTCGACGGCGCGGAGGCCGGTGTCGGTGCCCGGCCAGTGGCGGGCCAGGGCGTCGTGGCCGGCGCGGCGGACGACGGCGCGCAGGGCGACCCCGACGATCACGGCGTCGTCGGCGTACCCGACGACCGGGATGAAGTCGGGCACCAGGTCGATCGGCGAGGCGAGGTAGGCGACCAGCGCCCACAGCCACAGGCGCAGCGAACGGGGCAGCGACGCGTCGCGGGCCAGCCGGGGGATGAGCCGCACGACGTCGGGGATCGCCCGCAGCGCCTCGGCCGCGACGCCGTGCTGAGGGCGCAGGCGCCAGATGACGAACAGCAGCACCAGCCAGCTGAAGACCAGGCCGGCCACCACGCCGAGGGCGATCTCCAACCCCTTCACGGGCCCGCGCCGATCACGGCGGCAGCATACGGCGGCGCGCTAGGAACTCTGGGTGCGCCGTGTTCGCCGCGTCGGGCGATGGCTGGGGATCGTCGTCGTGTCGATGGCGCTGCTGTCGACGATGCTGAGCTTCGCGTACAACGCGCTGACCCAGGGGACCGTGCCCCTCACCAGCGGCGGCGGGCACTTCGTACGCACCGGCGACGTGCGCACCCACTACGAGACGTGGGGGACGACCGGGCCGCCCGTCATCCTGGTCCATGGCTTCGCCGAGTCGACGTTCGCGTGGCACCTGTTCGGACCTGCGCTGGCCGCCCTCGGCTACCGCGTGTTCGCCATCGACGTGCGCGGCTTCGGCTACACCGAACGGCGTCCGCCCTACTCCCTGTCGGCCGACACCACCCAGCTGCAACGGTTCATCACCGCCATGCATCTCGACGCGGGCGACGCCCCCAAGCCGGTGCTCGTCGGGCACTCGAGCGGCGCCGCCATCATCGGCAACTTGGCCCGCCTGCACCCCTCGCTGACCGCGGGCGTCGTGTTCGTCGACGGCGACGGCACGCCCTACGGCGCCGGGCCCGGGTGGGCCGGAGTCTTCGTGCGCGACCCGTACATGCGCAGTATCGTGCGCCTCGTCACCCGGCACGCGTGGGTGGTCAGTCCGTCCTACCGCCGGCTGTGCGGATCCACGTGCCCGAAGTGGACGGCGAAGGAGGCGGACGGCTGGGCCCGCCCGTTCCGCGTCCCCGGCGCCGAGGACGCCCTGGAGGCGGTCATCCATCAGGGCCTGATCGGGCTGAAACCGGCCCAGATCGAGGCCATCCGCGTTCCCGCGGCGGTGATCGTGGGCGCGCACGACCCGCAGATGGGCCAGGGCTCGGCCCGCACCACGGCCGCGCGCCTGCACACCGACCGCGTCACCACCATCGCCGACGCCGGTCACCTGGTGATGCTGGCCCAACCGCACGCCCTGGCATCTGCGATCGACGCCGACGCCAAGGCGTTCGCGGGTCGGTAACCGGTCAGAGCGACTGCACCATCGTCTGCATGTGCAGACGCCCGCCGGTCCGTGACCGGAACCCGGGGATACGGGGCTGCCCGCCCACTGGAGAGAAGCCGCATGACGTGAAGAAAGCGATGGCCGGCGCGTTCTCGGCCATCGTCTGCAGGTGGCAGCCGGGCGCGCCCTTCTCGCGCAGGTGCCCGAGCCAACGCCGCATCAGCTGCCCGCCGGCGCCCATGCCGCGCGCGTTGGGAAGCAGATCGATGTGCAGGTGCGCGGGATACCGCGCGTCGGCGAACTCGAGCTCGTGCATCGCCTGCCGGTGCAGCGCCAACGCGCCGATGCCGTCGGCCACCGTGCGCCAGATAGTGCCCGCCGTCCCGCGACGGAAGGCGATGCCGCGGCGCACGATGTGGCGGCCCGCCACCGCCCCCGGGTTCCACGCCCGGGAACTGTCGACGCACCCGAGCAGGTAGCCCGATACCACGCCGTTGACCTCGACGACCGAGGCCGACTCCGGCTCCCGGTCGGTGTAGTAGCCGCTGAACATGTCGGCGAAGCTCTCCCGGTCGCGCCAGAACCAGTCGGCCGGCTCGCCCATGTAGCCCGTGACGTGGCAGATCTCCCGCACCGCGGCGCGGTCCTCCGGCTCATACGCACGCACGACCACCGACGGCACGGGCCCGATCGATAGCAGGAGACGGGCGGGTCGGGGCCGAAGTCCTCCTACCTATGGGCAGGCTGTTCCGTCGCGGCGGCGCGCTGATCGTGGCTGCGGTGGCACTCGCGGCCATGTCGATCCCCCTCGTGGCCCAGGCGGCCGATCCCCCGGGCCAGACAGCGGTGCCGAAGGCGACGTGCGGGCCTGGCTCGCACCCGGAGACGGGCATCCAGGGCCGGGTCAGCCCGGAGGACATCGCCAGCGGCCACGACGCCAACGGCCTCACCTGCAACACGGAGCTGGTCAGCCATGCCGGTCACAGCGGCGGGTTCCGCGTGCACCGCTACGTCGACCCGTCCGGGCACGAGTGCGCCTACTTCGACACCGCCCTGCTGTTTCCGATGAACGTGCCGGCCAACCTGCCCGACGCGACCGGCGTGTGGGTGCTCGACATGAGCAACCCCAAGAACCCCGTGCACACCGACAGCCTGCTGACGCCCGCCATGCAGAGCCCTCACGAGTCACTCAGCCTCAACCAGACGCGCGGCCTGCTGGCGGCCGACATGGGCAACCCGGCGAGCGGGCCCGGCATCGTCGACATCTACGACCTCAAGACCGACTGCCGGCACCCGGTGCTCAAGTCGTCTCTGCCGATCGGCGTGCTCGGCCACGAGGGCACGTTCTCGCCCGACGGCAACACATTCTGGGTGAGCTCCGGCGGCTTCAGCACGATCACGGCCATCGACGTGAGCGACCCCGCCGTTCCCAAGTTCCTCACGCTGCTCACCGCCTACCGGTCCCACGGCCTCAACGTCAGTGACGACGGCAACCGGCTCTACGTCGCCATCCTCCCCGGGAGCGGCACCCCCGGGTTGGTGATCCTCGACGTGAGCGACATCCAGAAACGGGTGGCGAACCCGACGGTGAAGCTCATCAGTCAGACGACGTGGCCCGACGTGAGCATCCCGCAGGTGCCGATCCCGGTGACGATCGGCGGCCATCCGTACCTGGTTGAGGTCGACGAGTACGCCACCGCCGGCGGGAGTCCGATCCCGAGCGCGGCGGCCGACGCCAGCGTGGGCGGGGCCCGCATCATCGACATCGCCGACGAGAAGAAGCCGAAGGTCACGTCGACGATCAAGCTCGAGGCCAACCTGGTCAAGAACCGGGGCACCGAGGCGAGCGACAACGGCATGAAGTCGTCCCTGCAGGGCTACGCCGGCCACTACTGCAACGTCCCGCAGCGGACCGACCCCGGGATCATGGCGTGCAGCTTCATCGCCTCCGGCCTGCGAGTGTTCGACATCCGCGATCCCCAACACCCGCGCGAGCTGGCGTACTACAACGCCCCGCCGTCGATGGGCACGACCAGCCAGAGCCCGTCCAACTACGCCATGTCGGCGCCCACCTTCGTCCCCGGCCGCAGTGAGATCTGGTACTCCGACGGCAACAGCGGCTTCTACGACGTGCACCTGGCCAACGGCGTGTGGCCGTTCAGCACCGGCAGCGCCACGCCCGCCGTGGCACCTCCCAAGGTGCTCGGCAGCACCGTCACGGCGCCCACGCCCCGGCCCGCTCCCGCTGGCACGCGGGACCTCCCGGCCACCGGTGGCCTGCCCTGGGCCCCTGCCGGTGTGGCTGCGCTGGCCCTGGCGGGGGGTTGCCGGATGGTAAGGCGCGCCTCGCGACGTCCCTCGAAGGTGTAGTCGCGGGGGCGATTACCGCCCGACCCTGAAAATCAGACGATGTCCCCGTACTCCGGCATCCGGCCGGTCAAGCGAAAGGGACATCGAGATGCCGCAGTCTTCCGAGGGGCTCACCACCCACGTGTTCGGGGCGACCATGCTGCCCTCGTTCATGATGGGCCTGTTCTACAAGGGCCGGGCCGAGCGCCTGGCCGAGGGTGGCGACGTCCACTACCACGCCATGCCGAAGGGCGGCCTCGGTCGCACCGACGACATCGTCGAGCAGTTCCTGCCGATCCTCGAGGACGCCCGCTCGAACGGCGAGAAGCTCCGCCTGATGGGTCACTCGCTCGGTGGCGTGGTCGCCTGGGCGCTGGCCCACGAGGTCACCGACGCCGTCGACACGGTCGAGATGTACGGCGCCCCGCTGCGGGGCACCGGTCTGGCCAACTTCTTCAAGTTCATCAAGCAGGTTCCCGAGGCGACCTACCTGGCACGGGGCAGCGAGTTCCTCAAGGGCTATGACAAGCCGCTCAACGGCCCCGTCGTCCGCTCGCTGTACACCTCCATGGACCTCTTCGTCGTCCCGCCCCGCGAGTCGTGCTTCGTCGAGGGTGACCGGGCCGAGAACCACCTGCTCTCCCCGCGGGCCCTGCCGTTCAACGAGCAGCGGGCCGGCGAGAAGGTGCACCCCGGCTTTGCCGACCATGTCCTCCTTCCCCGCCACGGGCGGCTGCTGGCGGCGGTGGCGGCGTGATGGGCGGCTACCTGTACCTCCTGCTCAAGTCGCTCGTGGAGAGCGAGAACAACAAGAAGAACGAAGCCGAGCACCTGCCCGCCTTCGTGTTCGGGGACGAGGGCGAGTTCCTCGGCCGAGTCGATGTGCCGGTCCTCGCCGGCAGCGAGAAAGGGAACTGAGATGGGCGGCTTCATGCTTCTGCAGCTGCACCTGGTGGCCAAGGGCGGGCAGTCGCTCGAGGACGCCGGCCGTTCGGCCCGTGAGCAGCTCACGGGCCGGCGAGCTACTTCTTCTGCTGCACCCGTTCGCGGATGGCGGCGAGCCGTTCGGCAAAGAAGGGCTGCTGCGCAGACCACGTCTGCACGGTGAGCTCAAGGTCGACGGCCTCGTCGTGGGTGGGGACGCCGGGCATCTGCCGCAGCACGTCCTTGGCCCGCTTGGCCAGCTCGGGCGGGGTGTCGGCGGCCCGGGCCGCCAGCCGCCTGGCCTCGTCGAGCAGGGCGTCGTCGTCGACACAGCGCCACACCAGCCCGGCCTTCTCGGCCGCCTCGCCGTCGAGGATGTCGCCGAACAGCACCATGGCGGCCGCACCCTGCGGTCCGATGGCCCGCTGCAGCATCCACGTGTGACCGCCGCCGGGGTGCAGCCCCAGCTTGAGGAAGCGGGTGTCGAAGCGGGCCGACCGCCCGGCGATGCGCACGTCGCAGCACAGGGCGAGGTTCATGCCGGCTCCCACGGCGGCGCCGTTGACGGCGGCCAGCGTCGGGAACGGCGAGCGGGCCACCCGCAGGAAGCCCTCGTAGATCGAGCGCAGGCCCTTGTCGCTCGATGCCGAGCCACCGGTGCGGCCCAGGTCGCCGAGGTCGGCGCCGGCGCAGAACGCGGGAGGCGCGCCGGTGATGACGAACGCACCGACGTCGCCGGACGCCTCGAGCCGGTCGAACGTCTCGACGATCTCGTCGACGAGAGGCAACGTCAGGGCGTTGCGCCGCTCGCCCTCGTCGATGGTGACGACGGCGACGCGGTCGTCGGTGACCTCGACCTTCAGTCCACTCACGTGACCGTCCTCAGGGGTTGCGCACGACGGCGGGCGAGTGACGGAAGAAGTTCTCGACGTCGCGCTCGTATTTGTAAGCCGGCCTGCCCTCGCCGACGGCGTTGCGCAGCCGGCTGGCGTGAGCGAAGTTCTGGATCGCGCCGGCCGTGGTGTAGCGGTAGTCGAACCCGGCCCGCTT
>Ga0070741_10013648_pt1 | contig 14281 bp, 15 predicted proteins | sample Coa_R1_4_FD_66440 | JGI IMG/M metagenome (GOLD analysis project Ga0070741, IMG submission 66440) | Surface soil microbial communities from Centralia Pennsylvania, which are recovering from an underground coalmine fire - Coalmine... | ecosystem: Environmental > Terrestrial > Soil > Unclassified ... | reverse complement strand
GGGGGCATGCGGCATGGACGAAGCGCGGCTGTTGGAAGTGGTGCTGCTGCTCGCGGCGGCGGTCATTCTCGTTCCGCTCTCGAAGCGCGTGGGCTTCGGCGCCGTGCTGGGCTACCTCGGCGCCGGCATACTGATCGGTCCCTGGGTGCTCGGGCTCGTGGTCGACGTCCAACGCATCATGGGGATAGCCGAGCTCGGCGTGGTGTTCCTGCTGTTCGTCATCGGTCTCGAGCTGCAGCCGTCACGGCTGTGGGCGCTGCGCCAGCCCATCTTCGGTTACGGCAGCGCGCAGGTGCTGATCACCGGGGCGCTCGGCGCGGCGATCGGCGTCGCCGCCGGCCTCGAGCCCGCGACCGCCGTCATCGTCGGCCTCGGCTTGTCGCTGTCCTCCACGGCGTTCGCGCTGCAGTTGCTCGCCGAGCGCAAGGAGCTGAACACGCGCCACGGCCGCATGTCGTTCGCGATTCTGCTGTTCCAGGATCTCGCCGCCATTCCCATGATCGCGATCATTCCGCTGCTCGCCATCATCCCCGCGACGGACAGCATTCCGGCAAAGTTCATCGATCCATGGGCGATCGCCAAAGCGATCGCCGTGATCGCCGTGATCGTGGTCGGCGGCAGGCTGTTGCTGCGGCCGTTGTTTCGGCGCATCGCCCGCACCGGCATTCCGGAAATTTTCACCGCAGGCGCGTTGCTGGTGGTGATCGGAAACGCGCTCCTGATGGAGGCGGTCGGCCTGTCGATGGCGCTCGGGGCGTTTCTCGCGGGCGTGCTGCTTGCCGACTCCGAGTATCGGCATGAGCTCGAAGGCGACATCGCGCCGTTTCGCGGGCTGCTGCTCGGGCTCTTCTTTATATCGGTGGGAATGTCGCTCGATCTCGGGCTGGTCGCGAGCCGTCCCTTGCTTGTCTTCGGGCTCATCGCCGGTCTCTTGGCGCTGAAAGGAATCGTGCTGTGGGCGCTCTCTCTGTTCAGCGGGCAAGGCAAGCGCTGCGCGCTGAATCTCGCGCTCTATCTCTCGCAGGGCGGCGAGTTCGCGTTCGTGCTTTTCAGCCTGGCGGCGGGCGCGCACGTCATGGAGAAGAGCCTGGGGGATTTAATGATCGTGGTCGTGTCGTTATCGATGGCGGCGACGCCATTACTTCTCGCGGGCGCCAACTTGCTCGGTTTGCGGGGAGGGGCGGGCACGCCGCGCCCGTACGACGAGATCCGGGGCGAGGAAAACCGGGTGATCATCGCCGGCTTTGGACGCTTCGGACAGGTCGTGGCGCGGGTGCTGCGCATGCACCGCATCGCGTTCACGGCGCTCGAGGCGAGCTTCGAGCAGGTCGACTTCGTGCGCCGCTTCGGGAGCAAGATCTATTTCGGCGACGCCTCGCGTCTCGAATTGCTGAACGCGGCCAACGCGGCGCAGGCGGAGGTGTTCGTGCTCGCCATCGACAACGTCGAGGCGTCGATCAAGACGGCGCAGCTGGTGAAGCGGCATTTTCCGCATCTGAAGATCTATGCGCGCGCCCGCAATCGGCATCACGCCTACCGGCTGCTCGATGTCGGCGTGGAACGGATCGTGCGCGAGACGTTTTTGTCGAGCCTCGATCTCGCGGAATCAGTGTTGTGGGGGCTCGGCGTGAACCGGGAGGTGGCCGCGCGCGCCGTGCAGCGTTTCCGTGAGTACGACGAGGCGTTGCTGCGGCGCCAGTATCAGTTCCATCAGGACGAGGAACAGTTGATCGCGAGCACCAAAGAAGCGGCGGAAGAGCTCGAGCGCGTGTTCGAGCAGGACACGCTCGCGCGCGAAGCGCAGACGGAGAGTTGAGGAAAGCGCCCGCCGCTGTGACCGGCGGGCGCTACGCCGCTAGATGTTCAGCATCTTCATCGCTTTGGCGAGCGTGTCGACGGATTCCTGGTGCTTGCCTTGCTTGTGCAAGGTCTCGCCTTGGGCGCGCAAGCGCTTTACTTCCGCCAACTGCGCGTCGCTCAATTTGGGATTCGACGCGAGCGCCTGATCGATCTTCTGCATATCCGCCGGACAATGAAACGCGAAGGCCGGAGCCGTTGCCAGTACGAACAGGCTTGCTGCTGCGAGTGCGCGAAGCTTCATAACCGTGTCTCCTGTGATTGTCATGCGTTTGGCCGGGTAGCCGATCTTTCTTCCGTAACCGCTGGCCTTTCATCCGGTACGCCGCGACGAATAGGCCGATAAAGCATACCGGGGTTGCGGCATACGTAAAACCGGGTTTTTCTGCCAACCGGGCGTGGTTAGAATGACGCGCTGAGGATCGCAACGATGACATCCAGAGGCCATGGGCCGCGCAAGCCACGCAGTGGCACGATCGACACGGCAAAGCTCGACCAGATCGTCGCGCGCGCCCGCAAGGAAACGGATGCGCGCATGGGCGGTTACCGCGAGCAGTCGTTGCGCCTGCATCCGTGGGTGTGCGCGCGCTGCGGGCGCGAATACACGCGCGAAAACCTGCACGAGCTCACCGTGCACCATAAGGACCATAATCACGATAACAATCCCGCCGACGGCGGTAACTGGGAGAACCTATGCCTTTACTGCCACGATTGGGAGCATCAGAAATACTCCCACCTGGTGCGCGGCGAAGGCGCGGGTTTCGGCGTCACCGCGGCTTCCACGAAGCCGAGCACGCACAGCCCATTCGCCAATCTGAAGAACTTGCTCAAGAAAACGTGAAGCCGACAGCCTACGCGCCACCATGAAGAAATATTTGATCATCTCGGCCGTCGGTTCCGACCGGCCCGGCCTTATCCGGGATCTCGCCAAGGCGATCGCCGATGCCGGTTGCAGCATCAGCGACTGCCGCATGACGATACTCGGAGCCGAGTTCACGCTGCTCCTGCTCGCGAGCGGCAACTGGAACGCCGTCGCCAAGCTCGAAAGCCAGGCGGCGTCGCTCGGCAAGAAGCTCGATCTCGCGATCGTCACCCGGCGTACCGAGGAGCGCGCGCCGCGCAATATGGCGCCCTACGTGGTGGACATCGCGGCGCTCGACCGGCCGGGAATCCTCGGTGAAGTCGCGGAATTCTTCGCGCAGCGGGACATCAGCGTCGATGAGCTGAGCACCTGGTCCTACACCGCCGTCAACACCGGAGCGGAGATGATTTCCTTGAGCGTCAATATCAGCGTGCCGGCGGATCTCCACATCGGCCGGCTGCGCGACGACTTCACCGATTTCTGCGACGGCCTGAATCTCGACGCTACCCTGGAGCCGGCGCGGCGCTAGTGTCCTGAGTCATTAATTCATTCATCAATGTAGGGTGCGGCCGTGTACGCCGGTCGACAGAAAAACGGTGCACGGCGTACCCCTACACGCAAAGAGATCTTCAGCTAACGAATCACTCAGGACACTCGAGAGGCGCGCGGGCCTACAGCCGATCGGCATACGCGGATTACGGCTACGGTCTGGGAAGGGTGCGGCCGCTTAAGGAAGCGACGGAGTCCGGCGCTTGTGATCAGGAAAGCAGGACGCCGCGGTTTCCGCCCGCGCGCGCCTGATGCAAGGCCTCGCTGGCCCGGCCGAGGAACTTCGCCGGATCTTCGCCCGCCGAATACGTGATGAGCGCCCCGGCAAAAGGCGGCAACGGAATGCTGCGGCCGTCGTGGTTCAGGTGCGTCTCGACCGCGCGCTTGTAGGCCTTTTCGAGCGCGCGCCGCGCGCCTTCCTTGGGCGTGTCGGGAAACATGACGATGAATTGATCGTTGTCGTACATGCCGACAATATCGTACGCACGAAAATTCGACAGCACCTCTTCCGCGTAGCAGCGCAACGCGGCGGCCGCGGCCTGTTGACCGTGCTGTTCCATCAGCACGTCGAGATTGTCGACGCCGATCAGCCCGAGCGCGAGCGGCGCGCCGGAGCGCTTGATGCGCTTGATCTCCGCCTCCAGGCTTTTGATGAATCCGTCGCGCTTCGGCAGCGGTCCGGGGCGATTGCCGCGCGATAACAGGCGGGGAATCGACGGTAGCCGCGCGCGCTTGGGAGTTTCCGTGCGTGCGCTTTGTAATTCCGTGCGCACCTTGTCGTGCTCGACCTCGAGCTTGGTCAACTGCTCGGTGGTCTTGAGGAGCTTTTCTTCCAGTGCGTCGCGCTGCCGCGATAATTCATCCAGACTCTTGAGCCAAGCGTCCTTCAAGTGTTGATAATCCTTGACGGTTCCGTAGATCGCCTGCCACGCATCTTTCTCGGAGCGCAACAGTTGCTGATATTTCTCCGTGCGCTCTTCCGCCGCCGCTTGCTCCTTTTCGCCGGGACGTTCCAGCACGCCTTCGACCGCGGTGTTTCCCGCCGCTTCCGGCGCCACCGCTGCCGTCGTCGCGGGCGCCGCCGGGGCCGGCGCGAGCGTGATCTCTTCTACCACCGGGTGAACTCTCGCTGTTTCGGCCGCCGGCGCGGCTCGCGTGGTGTCGGACAACGAATCGAGCTTGAGATCGGAAATGTACGGCGCGATGTGCTGCTGCAATAACCGCGCGCGGATGCGCATGCTCGGCAGCGACACGGCATCCCGCGCGTACGCGTCGAGTTGCCCGTACAGGTCGATCAGATAATCGGGGCCGAGCGGACCGTTGCGGGAATGGCGCCGCAGCGTGCGGGCGATGAGGCCGTGAAGCTCATCGCCGTCGACCGAGCTGCGGAGGGTCTCCAGGTAACGCGTAATGGTATGCATCACGCGTGAATCGCCTGACAGGACCTGGCTCGCCGTCAAACTTGGCTGTCTCCCGACTTTTGTTAGAGGGGCAGGACGAACGCAAGTAAATGTACCGGCGGAAATGGAAAAGCACAATATGTCGTGTGAAAAATCTGTCGACTCACAACACGACCGGACGATCGGAAACTTCGTTGGCGGGTTTGCCGCTCGAGGGGTAATGGCGCGCGAGATGGGTGCCCACCGCCTTGATGCCTTCGATCACGCCTTCCTCGAACCGGCCGTCGTGAAACGCACGTTCCATCTTGCGGCAGATTCCCTCCCACTCCGCCGCGCCGACACGCGGGTGGATGCCGCGATCCGCGAGTATCTCGACGTCACGGTCGGCGAGCAGCAGGTAGATCAGCACGCCGTTGTTGTGTTCGGTGTCCCAAACTCTCAGTTGCGAGAAAACATCGACCGCGCGCTCGCGCGCCGAGCGCCCGCGCAGCAGCGGCGCGATTTCCAAGGCGGCTTCGACGGCAAAGCAGATTTGTCCGCTGTGCGTCGCTTCGGTGTGTTTGATCGCGGCTTCGATGGCGGCGAGTGAAGCGGCGGGGAATTTACGCCGCACCTGCCAGCGCGGCGTACCCAGGTGTCGCAACAGGCGTGTGATGTTCATCACCACCGTCCCGAGGCGCCGCCGCCCCCGAAGCCGCCACCGCCGCCGCTCCATCCCCCGCCACCCAAGCCGCCTCCCCCCAGACCGCCGCCGCCCCAGCCGCCGCCGAACCCCCCCGGGCGACTCGACCACCCGCCGTAACCGCCGCGCGCGGGAAGGCCGAGGATCAGCGTGAACAGAAACACGAGAACGCCCAGAACCACCGCCACCCCGAGTGAACTCGCGATGAACCAGATGACGAGTGTCGCGATCCCGCCGGCGGCCGTTGCCCCGAGCAGGCGTCCGAAGATCGCGCGCAGGATGCCCCCGAGCACGAATACCGCGATAAACGCGAAGGGCAGCGCCCGTTCGACGCCGGACCAGCCGGTGTCGCGGGCGGAAGGCGGCGGCAGCGGTTCGCCGTTGATCAGGCGCATGAGGCGCTGCACGCCCGCGTGGATGCCGCCGTAGTAGTCGCCCTGCTTGAAGAACGGCACGATGACTTCGGCGACGACGCGCTTCGCGACCGCGTCCGGTATCACGCCCTCGAGGCCGTAGCCCACCTCGATGCGCAGCGCCCGATCCTTCATCGCGACGATGAGTATCGCGCCGTCGTCCACGCGTTTGCGTCCGACCTTCCACGCCTCGCCGACGCGGATGCCGTATTGCTCGATGGTCTCGGGTTCGGTGCTCGGCACCAGCAGCACCGCGATCTGCGACCCCTTGCGCGCTTCGAAATCGGCGAGCTCGTGCTCGAGCGTGGCGCGCTGTTCGGGGGTGAGGGTGCCGGTGAGGTCGGTGACGCGCGCCTGCAACGGTGGCACCGCGACCTCGGCATGCGCGGAGGCGAGCACGCAGAGCAGCAGCACCAGCACCACGTGCCGCGGAAAGCGGGACACGCCCCGCACGGCGTCAGCGGCGCTCGGCGGGCGCCGGACTCGGCGTCGCTCCAAAATCCACCTTCGGCGGACGGGCGATTTCGCGCTCGTTTTCGACCGCGAAGTTCGGCTTCGTTTTGAAGCCGAAGACCATGGCCGTCAGGTTGGTCGGAAAGGAACGGACCGTGACGTTGTAGTCCTGCACCGCCTTGATGTAACGGTTGCGCGCGACCGCGATGCGGTTCTCCGTGCCCTCGAGCTGCGCTTGCAGATCGCGGAAGTTGGCGTCGGACTTGAGCTGCGGATAGTTTTCGGCGACGACCAACAAACGCGACAGTGCCGACGTCAACTCGCCCTGCGCCGCGACGAAGCGTTGAAACGCGGCCGGGTCGTTCACCAGCGCGGGCGTCGCCTGGATGGCGCCGACTTTGGCGCGCGCTTCGGTGACGCCGAGGAGCACCTGCTGTTCCTGCGCGGCGAAGCCCTTCACCGTGTTCACCAGATTCGGCACGAGGTCGGCGCGGCGCTGGTACTGGTTCAGCACCTCCGACCAGGCGGCGTTGATCTGCTCGTCATTTCTTTGCAAGGTGTTGTAGCCGCAACCGCTGAGGAGCAGCAGGGCGGCGAGCAATCCGAACCAGCGAAAATTACGCATGTCACCTCCAGGGACGACGGCGCGAGCGCGAATTATACAAGAGCCGGGCGGCGCGATTCCTACGGGGCGCCCAACAGGCCGCACAGACGCTCCACCACCGTCGGTTTGCCGAAGACGGCGCTGTAGATGGGAACGCCGTCGACCACGAAGCTGCGCACCACCCGATAGACTCCGCCCGCTTCCTCGACGGTGATCTGGCTCGCCGCGAGATCCCAGGGCGTGTCGTGGTAATCGACCATCGCATCCACCGCGCCGCTCGCGACCAGGCTGTGCCCGTAGCAGGAGCGATAGACGCGGTGATTGGGAAAGGCGCGGGTGAGGGCGTCGAAGCTGGGTCCTTCATCGCGATAGCGGATGAAGTTGCCGCGGGCGCTGAGCACGAGTCGCACCTGTTCGTTGGCCGTTTGCTCGGGCAGATCGGCGAGCGTCACGCGCTCGCCGTTCTTGCGCGTGCCGCGCCCGCGCGCGGCGTCGCAGCGCAAATCGAGCGCGGGATGATCCAGGACGCCGACCACGGGCGCACCGTTGTCATACAGGGCCAGAATGCTCCCGAAGGTCGGCACCCGATGCACGAAGTCCTCGGTGCCGTCGATCGGATCGAGAATCCATTGGAAGCGCGCACCGGGGCGCGCGGGTGGAAATTCCTCGCCGAGGATGCCGTGCTCCGGATAGCGCCGCGTGATCAGAGCGCGCAGCCGGTCTTCGACTTCGAGGTCGACGTTGGTCACGAAGCTGCCGTCGCGCTTGCGCTCGACGCTGAAGCCCGAACGCCACGCGCGCGCAATGATGTCGCGCGCGACGTCCGCGAATTCAAGCGCCGCGGCATGCAGCTCCGCGACTTCGTCCACGGCAAGTACGTTGCGCAGCTCGTTCATCCGGGCATTCTAGCGCGCAGCGTATGATTCTTCAGTCAATCAATAACCGGTCGCGGTGGACGGGTTGCGACAATCGGCTTTAATTCCGCACGATACTCGAAAAGAGTGGTCTTTGTGGGCGCGCCGGCCTCTGCATTTTATTTTCTATTGCCGCTCGCTTTGTGATCCCTGCCGGCGTGGCGCCGCTCGGGCGGTACGCCTAGACTGTAAATACCGTTTCAACGTAACCCGTGCCGATGCTTCGCCCCAGGCGTCTACTGTTGTTGCTGTTGTTGCTAAGCGCCGCCGGTGACATGGCAATCAGCGCCGAACGACCGGACTCCGCCCGCCGCAGCGATCATAGCTCCAGCGCCGTTCAGAATGCCGAGCCGCCGCGCGTGATCACTATTCCGACGGAGCTGGTCGTCCGCGTCGATGCAAACCGCGCTCTCGGAAGCGCGTCCGCCAAGGTTGCCATCGTCGAGTTCGGCGATTATCAGTGCCCCTACTGCCGCGCGTTTCACGTCGGTACCTTGCCGCAGCTCCAGACCGCTTACATCGACACCGGCAAGGTGCGTTACTTTTACAAAGACTTTCCCCTGTCCATCCATGAACACGCCTTTGGCGCGAGCGTGGCGGCGTATTGCGCGGGAGCGCAGGGACGGTATTGGCAGATGCAGGAGCTGCTGTATGCCGAGCAGGCGCGATTGGGCGTGGAGCTCTATGGCGAGCTCGCGGGCGAGCTCAAGCTCGACCCCGAACGCTTCCAGGCGTGCCGCAAGTCGGCTGCGGCGCGCGGCGCGGTGAGGCGCGACGTCGGCGAAGGCCGCGATCTCGGGATTAACGCGACGCCGAGCTTCATTCTCGGTTACATCGAACAGGACCGCGTTGTCGTTAAGCGCACGGCGGCCGGCGCGCCGTCCTTTGAAGTGTTCGCCAAGGAAATCGAAGCGCTCAACCGCTGAGCGCGTCTGGTCAATTCATCGCGATGACGCGGTTACGCCCGCGCTGTTTGGCGAGATACAGCCGCCGGTCCGCGACTTCCAGCAGGCGTTCGAGGCTCTCCTCCCCGTCGAGCCCATAGGCGGCGACCCCGGCGCTGGCCGTAACCGTAATCGCGTGTTCGCCTAACTGGAACTGACTCTGCTGGATCGCGACGCGAATGCGGTCGGCGAGCAGGGCGGCGCCGGAGCGCTTGGTGTTCGGCAGGAGGATGCCGAACTCCTCGCCGCCGAGGCGAGCCGGCAGGTCGCTCGCGCGCGTCTTGCTCGTCAGCACGTGCGCCACGCTCATCAGCACCTGATCGCCGGCCGGGTGGCCATAGGTGTCGTTGATCTTCTTGAAGTGGTCGATATCGAGGACGATGATCGACAATTCGATGTCGTGGCGCTGCGCGAGCGCGAAGTGCCGCAAGCCGAGCTCCGCGAACGCGCGGCGGTTCTTGAGCCTGGTCAGCGGGTCCGTGGTCGCCTGCTCCTGGAGCATCTGGCGGCTGGTCTCAAGCTCCCGGATCGTGCGCGCCAGCTTCTGATGGACGGTCACACGCGCTCGTAGCTCGAGTGCGTCGACGGGTTTGACGAGAAAATCGCTCGCGCCGTTCGTGAACGCCTCCTGGCGCGCGTTGTCGTCATTGCTGGTGGTCATGACGAGCACCGCCATGTCCTTGACCCGCGGCACATCGCTATGGCGGATCTTGCGCAGCAGATCCTGGCCGGACAACCGCGGCATTTGCACGTCGGTAATGACCACCTCTATCTCAGGATTCGCCGCGAGCAAGTTCCAGGCGTCGAGACCATCGCGCGCGTGCAAGACTTCGAACTTTCCCTGCAAGTGCCGGGCGACGATGGCGGCGGAGGTTTCGGAATCTTCTGCGAGCAGAATTCGGGGTAGCGAGCGCGGGGGCGATGCCGGGTCGATCATTCAGTGATGCTGCATTTCTTGTTGTAGGGAATCCGAAACAGCCGGTTAATCGGACCTTCCCTAGCTTTGTGCGCGCACTATAACCGAGATTTCGCGCGGCGTCAGTCTTTCGTGGGGTGCCACGCTCTCGGCCGGACGTTTCGTCGCCGGAATTCACACGACCAGCCGCCGGCGGGCGAAGCGAACCGCGATCAGGAAGGCCGGTACGGCATAGAGAACCAGCACGCTCAAATGCAGACCGATTTGGTCGGGAACCCGACCCGCGACCAGCGGGCGCACCAGCTCGACGGCGTGGTAGAGCGGCAGCACCTGAACGATCGACTGAAGGACGCCGGGGAGCGCGCTGACGGGATAGAACACGCCGGACAGAACGAACATCGGCGTGACCACGAGGGTCATGTAGTAGCTGAAATAGTCGTAGCCGTTGGCCATCGAGCTCATGATGAGCCCGAGACAGGCGAACGCGACGCCGACGACGAAGAGCACCGGTATCACCCACAGCGCCGGCCAGCCGTGCACGCCGCCGAGGAGCGCGGCGACGAGCAGGATGCCCGCCCCGCTGATCACGCACTTGGTGGCGGCCCAGAGCGCTTCGCCGGCGAGCACGTCCTGCACCTCGAGCGGGGTGGCCAGGATGGCGTCGTAAGTGCGCTGCGGCACCATGCGGGTGTAAACCGAATACATCGCCTCGAAGCTCGCCGTGTTCATGGCCGATGACGCGAGAATGCCGGAGGCGAGGAACGTGAGATAGGGCATCTGCATGGTGTCGCCGATGAAGAGACCGAGTCCGTAGCCAAGGCCGAGCAAATACAAAAACGGCTCGCCGAGGTTGAACAGGAGACTCGGCACCATCAGCTTGCGCCATACCAGCACGTTGCGGCGCCACACCGCGAAGGCGCCGTGGCGCAGCCGCGGCAACACCAGGTAGGCGGCGCTCATTCGCGCAGCTCCCGGCCGGTCAGCTTCAAGAACACGTCCTCCAGGTTGGCCGGACGATGCTGGAATACCACATGCGGATCGCTTTCGAGTCGTGCAACCGCCGCACGGGCGTTGTCGGTGTAGTAGTAAAGCGTATCGCCGACGGTTTCCAGGCGGCCGCTGCATCCGGACAGGAGCCGGCGCGCATCGCCGTCGCCGCGTACCTCGAGCACCTCGGGCTCGACGTGCCGGCGAATAAGATCGCGCGTCGCCCCGCGCTCGAGGACGCGGCCTTCGTCCATGACGACCAGCTGATCGCACAGGCGCTCGGCTTCCTCCATGTAATGGGTGGTGAGCAGCAGCGTTTTGCCTTGGGCGCGCAGGTCGCGCAGCCGCGCCCAGATCATGTGGCGCACCTGCGGGTCGAGCCCGGTGGTGGGCTCATCGAGCACGACGAGCTCGGGGTCGTTGATGAGCGAGCGCGCGATCGTGAGGCGCCGGCGCATGCCGCCGGAAAGCGTGGTGATTTTTGTATCAGCCCTGTCGCTCAGCTCGACGAACGCCAGGAGCGAGGCGATGCGCTGCTCCAGCATCGCGTCCGGCAAACCGAAGTAATTGCCGTAGATGCGCAGATTCTCGGCGACCGTGAAATCGGGGTCGAGGTTGTCCATTTGCGGCACGAGGCCGATGCGCGCCCGCACGGCCCTGCCATTTTCCGGGATGGGCAGCCCGAAGACTTCAAGCGTCCCGCCGCTCGGCGGCGACTGGCCGAGCACCATGCGCAGCGTCGTCGTCTTGCCCGCGCCGTTCGGGCCGAGGATACCGAAGCAACTCCCGGCGGGGATGGCGAAGTCGATGCCGCGCACGACCTCGCGCGCGTCGAAACGTTTTATCAGCCCGCGCGCGCTGACCACCGGCGCCGCGGGCGCGCTGCCTGCCTCATCGACCACGTGCGCGCCCGGGCAATTCGCACTCGATCCGATGCAGCCGTTCTTCCAGTTCGCGAATCCGCTCGCGGTAGGTGAGCGCGAGCGCCACGCCGGCGAGCGGCAATTCGAAATCGAGCTGCAGCCGCCGTGCGGCGCGCGCGAGCTCGATGCAGCGCGCGGAAAAGAGCGCGTGCGCCGCCTCGTGCGCGCGCGGCTCGAATACGCCGAGCTCGACGAGCTCCTCGATCTCGCGCGGGCTCAAGCCCGAGCTCGCCGCGATGTCGCTCACGGAAACGAGGGTGAATTCGCTGAGGAGCAGTTCCTGCGGAGTCATGGCGCTAGCGCCGATCGAAGTGTTCGCGTGGGTTGAAGGTGGAGAGGCGTCCGAGTTGCTCGTACAGCTCGCGCTCCTTCGGCGTCAGCGTGCTCGGCGTGACGACCTGCACGACCGCATAAAGATCGCCGTGCGCGCCATCCGGCGTCGGCAGTCCCTTGCCCGCGAGACGCAGCTTCTGCCCCGAGCGCGCGCCCGCGGGAATTTTTAAACGTACGCGGCCTTCCAGTGTCGGCACTTCGATGGCGGTGCCGAGCGCCGCCTCGGTCGGCGTGACGGGCACTTCGAGATAGAGGTCGTGCCCGCTCGGCTGGAACAGCGGATGCGGGCGCAGCTTGATGTCGAGGTAAAGCGCGCCGGGCGGACCGCCGTTCATGCCGGGCCCGCCTTTGCCCGGCACGCGCAGTTTCTGTCCGTCGGTGACGCCTTTGGGGATGCGCACCTTGATCGTCTTCGGCTTGCGCCGCGGCATGCCTTCCGCGTCGTACTCCGGCACGTTGAGGTCGAGGCTCACTTCCGTGCCGCGCGCGGCGTCTTCGAGCGGAAGTTGTACCACGGCCTCGTAGTCTTGCCCGGGCATGGCGAACTTCGCGCCGCGGCCGGCGCCGCGCGCCGTGCCGAAGAGATCGCCGAAGAGATCGGAGAGGTCAACTTCCTCGGTGTAGGCGCCGGCGCCGAAACCCCCGCGGCCGAAGCCGCGCGCGAATTGCTCGGCCCAGTCGGGCGGCGGGCGAAAATCTTCGCCCGGCCGGTGTTGCCCGAGGCGGTCGTAGGCCGCGCGCTTTTCCTTGTCCTTCAGGACCTCGTACGCCTCGCCGATTTCCTTGAAGCGCTCCTCGGCGTTCGGTTCCTTGGAAACGTCCGGGTGATACTTGTGCGCCAGCCGGCGGTATGCCTTCTTGATCTCGTCTTCCGTGGCGCCGCGGGCCACGCCGAGTATTTGGTAGTAGTCCTTGTATTTCATCGCCGTTCGTGAAGAAAACGGCGTCTATTTTAGCAGGATGTTGAAAAAGACCGTCCAGGGTCTTTGCAACCCGCTTCGGCGCGCACCTTTAAATATAAATACCTGCGTGCTTCTGAAGATGTTTCCGCATTCCGGTAGCCCGCTCGCGGCCGCCTCCGCGGGCCGCACCGCCTAGTGATAAGTATGATGCTGTTCTTGCTCCGCCAGCTCCACTCCGCATTTCTTACAGTTCAATTTCGCCCCGATGCGTCCGCGGCGGCCCTCCGCGGTGATCACCCATGGGCGATTGATCCACGGCGGACGATGCCGCACGTGTTGCGCGTGGCCGCATTCGAGATCGGCCACCCAGTCATTTCGTTCGTCCTTGTGGAAGCCTACGATCCGTCGTTTCATGGCTAAGCGTTTCCTTGTTGACGATGTGCACCACCGTAACGCGATACTCGCCACTCGCAGACGGGCCGTGCTTGTAGTAATAATTTTGAGCGCCCCATCGGGCGTAGAGTCTGCGAACGAGCGTCGCAGCGAGACGCGCAGTCTATCGATCCGCTTCGTGCCATAACAGACGCCGCGAGCAAGGGGAACCGCGTTCACCGAGGAGGGTCGAACGTTGGGCGCTGCTTCCGCGCAATGGACGCGCGCAGGGAAGGGGTTAGGTCGCCGCCGCGTGTTGCAATTTGGATAAACGAGTCACCGGAGAATGAAAGCCATGGATCCGAGGCAAGAGCAAGAGCGGCGGCCGCCGCAGCATCAGGCGCGCCAGCCCGGCCGCGAGCACGAGATGCGCCCGCGTCCCATTTACATTCGTGAGGATTATCGGGGCAGCGCTCGCCTGCAAAATAAAATCGCCCTAATCACCGGTGGCGATAGTGGCATTGGCCGCGCGATCGCGGTGCACTTTGCGCGCGAAGGCGCGCACGTCGCCATCGTGTATCTGGAAGAGCATTCCGATGCGGAGGAGACCCGGCGCCTGGTCGAAGCCGAAGGCCGCCGCTGTCTGACGCTCGCCGGCGACGTCACTGACGAGGGATTTTGCTACGCGGCGGTCAATCGCGCGGTGCAGGAGTTCGGCGCTCTCGATGTTCTCGTCAACAACGCGGCGGAACAGCATCCCCGGCACGATCTCCGGGAGATCGCGGCGGAGCAGCTGGTGCGCACTTTTCGCACCAACATCTTCGCTTACTTCTTCATGGCGAAAGCCGCGCTCGATCACTTGCCGCCCGGCGGCGTGATACTGAATACCACATCGGTCACCGCGTATGCCGGCAACAGGCAGCTGCTCGATTATTCCGCGACCAAGGGAGCCATCGTCTCGTTCACGCGCTCGCTCGCGCTTGCGCTCGCGGACAAAGGCATCCGCGTGAACGGCGTCGCGCCCGGTCCGATCTGGACGCCGCTCATTCCCTCCACCTTCCCGGAAGACAAAGTGAAAAGCTTCGGCGCCGAAACGCCGCTCGGCCGCGCCGGACAGCCGGCGGAAGTGGCGCCGGCGTACGTGTTCCTGGCGTCGGCGGACGGTTCCTA
>Ga0070741_10013647_pt1 | contig 14282 bp, 11 predicted proteins | sample Coa_R1_4_FD_66440 | JGI IMG/M metagenome (GOLD analysis project Ga0070741, IMG submission 66440) | Surface soil microbial communities from Centralia Pennsylvania, which are recovering from an underground coalmine fire - Coalmine... | ecosystem: Environmental > Terrestrial > Soil > Unclassified ... | reverse complement strand
GGGGCATGCGGGCATTCCTCAGATGATCGTACTTGTCCCCAAAACGCAAGAGATCAAAGGCAGGCCCTCTGGCTATCAACTCCATCACCTGGCACTGGAGTTGCCCGAAGACGCGTTCGATGCCCAGCACGCAGCCCTCGTATCTGCAGGCTTCGAACCACGTGGAGGCAAACATCCCGTCTTCGCCAGTCGCACTATGTATGTAGATGATCCCGATGGCAACGAGGTAGAATTTATTTGTCGTGCGCCCACATCTGCTTAACCCTATGAGCCTTCCGTGACTCACGGGAAAACAATTTCTTTCAACCTCTGCTGCAGCAGAGGTTGAAAGAAATTGTTTTCCCGTGAGCGGTGGCTTCCTATCATCATTGCAGGTCCAGGTCGACAAGCAAGGAGGGAGACATGGACGAACTCAAAGCAGCTGTCAGGAGCGCAACCGTCATAGACGACCATTGGGAAATGGCGCTCCAGCAAGCACTCGCACAGACACGAGATATCGTAGCCGATCTTGTAGTATTGTTTGCTCATAATGCATATGCTGAACATTTTCCCGAACTGGTGCGGCGAGTTCGTCAGGAAACTGGAGCAGGCGTCCTGATCGGCTGCTCCGGTCAGGGTATCATCGGAACAGGGCAGGAAATAGAAGATGTACCGGCCTTATCACTGCTCGTGCTCTCTCTCCCCGGAGCAGTCCTGAAACCCGCCCACTTCACCCAGCAGATGGTTGAGACCTGCGCCCATCCGCAAGCATGGCGCGACCAGTTAGATATTCCGTTAGACGATGTGAATGCCTGGCTTGTCTTTGCCGATCCATTCCATATGGATTGCGAGAGGTGGCTTGATGGCCTTGCCCGCGCGTATATCGACCTTCCCATGCTCGGCGGCATGGCCTCGGGAGATACGGAAGAGCAGCGCACGTATGTTTTTCTGAACGATGAGGTTTTTGATGAAGGGGCCGTAGGGCTGGCGCTTGGTGGTTCTTACACCCTTCTCCCCCTGGTCTCGCAGGGATGTGAACCAATTGGCGAACCCTGGACAATTACCGGCGTGCATGACAACGGCCTGATCCGCACGATCTCGAACCGTCCCGCCTATGATCTGCTCGTCGATACATTTCAGTGCCTCAGTCTGGATGTCCAGTTTCGTGCACAGCGCAACCTGCTCGTCGGACTGGCAGCCGATGAATATCGTGACAGCTTTGGTCGAGGCAGTTTCCTGATTCGCCCATTGCTCGGCGTCGACCGGCGGCAGGGAGCGATTGCTATTGGCGCACTGCCACGCGTCGGCCAAACCATTCAATTTCAGATGCGTGATGCTGCCACCGCCGACCTTGACTTGCGCGAACTGCTGGAGCAAACCAATGCCCGACTTGGCACCAACCGTCCCATTGCCGGCGTACTGTGCACCTGCAATGGTCGTGGGACGAGCATGTTCGGCCTACCCCATCACGACGCCAATATTGTTGCCGAAGAACTGGGAGATCTGCCTCTCACCGGCCTGTTCTGCAACGGCGAAATCGGCCCCGTTGGCAAGCGCCCCTTCCTGCACGGCTTCACCGCCAGTCTGGCCTTGCTGATTCAACGACAATAGGAGTATTGATCAGCGCCGCCCCGCCTGAGGCGAGCACTCACGAGAAAAATTTTCTTTCAACACTGCCAAAGGTAGGTGTTGAAAGAAAATTTTTCTCGTGACACATTGCTCTCTCACGGTATTCTCGTGATATACTGAGAGGCATTGTATGCTCCTGAAAAGCACAAGAAGACTAGCCATTAAGGAGGCTGTAATGGAAGATAAAACGATCCTACGCGACATCGAAAAGCTGGTGAATCAGGAACACGAACTTTTGGGCAAGGCATCACAGGGCGGCCTTGACGACGAGGAGCGCGCTCAATTGCACGCAATTGAGGTGCATCTGGACCAATGCTGGGACCTGTTACGTCAACGCCGCGCCCGCCGCGAGTTCGGTCTCAACCCTGATGATGCGCAAACACGCAACGAAGGAACCGTTGAACATTACCTGCAATAACTCTTGCTAAAGGTTCCTTTCGGCTTCGTATGGCATACAACAGCGGCGCTGATCCGAAAAGGCTCAAGCTTTATTTGCGCTCGGTCAAATAGGGCTTGAGCCTTTTTTGAGCTATATAAGCTTTTTCAAAGTCGCTCATTCAGTAATATGCTACGAGGCATCTATGCCTGCGGAGGATAGAGTAGCTTGTTCATGCGAGACGGCGAAACTGCGTGCTCAGGAGGTAAACCTGGCAGGTAGACAACATCGTTGCGGGCGCAGTAGTATAATCTTTCCCAGATTGCCCTTGCCTGTTCCCAACGTGGGCGCTTCTTATGCCGTATAATAGCAACTACTACAAAGCCTATGATCGGATACAGCGCGAATCCAAGGCCAAACAAGATAAAGAGCAAACTAAATAGATTGCTGTTATTGGCAGGTCCACTTGTGCTAGGTAGCCCGAATAGCCAGCCTATAGCAACAAAGCATAATCCTGAGAGAATGATCAGTGGTACCGCACACCCATTATAGCCTTCAGCGGCAACTCGAAAGCGTGGAAGCGACGGAGGAGCTAATTTGCCAGCTAGAGCAGTCATGCTTGTTGTGACGCTCATTCCAGAGAAACGACCTGCCGCATGATATCCAACGCTTGTTGCGCTGCCACCATCAACAATGGAACTGACTTTTGTCACGGTATCCATACTATGGCACAGTGGGCAGTGAAAGCTGCTTGCGAAACGTTCCATCTCTTTCCTCCTTCAAAAAGGACTCTTCCCGGGCTTACCAGTAACAAATTGCCTGACTCTGCCTACTCGCTTATTTTGGTTATATAGCTTGAGTATAGAGTTCAGATCCTGAAAAATCGGGAGAAACTGGACATTTCAGTACTACTTTCCTACCTACAGGTTAAAGCTACTCATAGCGCAGGTTGCTTGCGTGCAAACTTGATCGGCGCATAGGGCAGGGACAATACTGGTGAGTGTTGCAATGATCAGCAGTACGAGCAGCATCAGCTGGATCGAGAGGTGCTGAACGAGCCATACATGTTTCAACAAGCGCGCTCAGTGCGTTTGTTGAAACATGTATGGCTCGTTCAGCACCTCTCGATCGATTTCGACGGTTAAATAATTAGATCGACAGGCATCTCACTCACGCATCACGTGTATTGTACTCGATGGCAATAAGCAGCAAAATCAATTCAGAGGCAGCATACAACACGAGAAAATAGAAAGCCGCTCCCAGCAGGGCGAGGAATGTAAATATACCACTTACCAGAGGACCCCCCAGAGGCGTGCCGGGGGGCAACATACCAACTGCTATATGTACCCCAGCAGCAGCACTGACGATAATGCCAATAGCTGCCAGCAGACCAACCACAGCAACGAGCCAGGCCAGCACCTTGAGAAGACCCGCGAAAATTCTCAGAGCCGTCCATCGAGGTCCAAAACGCTTTGCCGACAATCGAATTTGACCCAAGGCTCTTCCTCCTTTTTTTGTTTACATAAGCTGTTCAATTACTGGAAAAATGCACCATTGCTTACCTGCTTTTTAACATGAATACACTCTAACATAGAGACTGAAAGTATCCCAAAATATTGTAATATATTTCATACAAATAGGAAAAATGGAGTACTGCTTCTCTCAGTTAGTATTCAACCTTTGTCACGGGGACATTTCACGCCTGCGGCGCTCACACTAAAAAAAGATTTTTTAGTGTGAGCGCCGCAGGCGTGAAATGTGGACAGGCAAAAAGAGGGAATAAAAATGACTATAGGGAAGTTGTACCAAATACACTATGTCCCTTGTCGAATGAGGGACCGCGTGCTATACTGAGATTAGCGATTTGAGATCCGAGATCCGAAGCTTGAAATTTCCTTGTCGAAATTTCTTTTTTGTGTCTACCCACAATTGCCACTTATCTCCAGGAGAGGTCTCAGGCACTATTGAGAGTGCCACCTCTGGAGCGTGCCAATCGTGAGGTGCAAAGGAGGTGAGGGACATGGACGCTGGCCCTAGTCATAGTAGGTATGTGATCAGTTACGTGCCTGCTTTCTGGAATTGTCCTTCTCCTCATCGAGTGAGGGTGTGCCTATCGTAGATCGGTAGCAACGCTTTTCCTCAAAAAGACTTTTGGGTATCATACGTACCACTGCCTTGCTCGATGAGTGTGCATTATCCCCATTGATGCGAGTGATGTCGAGTAAGGACCTTTCCTTCTGCCAGTAAGTCCTTCAACTGCTTCCCGCAGTCGTCCCCTGCATACATCTTGCATGTTCCCTGAAGAACATGTTTTTGCGCACTTTTTTCCATGCGCCGAAATGTGTGTCTTCCTGGCATGTCTGCATGCCTTGTAACAGCCGTTACACAGGTGGATGAGTTATCCACTTATGCACATTTATGTGGATAAGTGACTGGACCCTATTCTCTCTATTCATTCACACCCGCTGCTAGCTGTGCTAGCAGCGGGTGTGAATGAAAGGAAATATTACTCTGTAGAAGGTGGTGATACCCATGATTTTTTTGAGCACTCTGCTGCGCCAGAGCGTTTACGACCGCGAGAATCGCCGTGTCGGCACGCTGCGCGATGTTTGTGTATCGAACAATGAAACCTTTCCTGTGATTACTGCTCTGATCGTCCAGCCCTCACTGGGCAGCGAGCCATTGATGATTCCCTGGTACCAGGTGCAAAGTATAGAAGAATTACCTATCCGTCTCACCGTTAATCAATCACAAATTGCCTCATATGAGCCACGTAATGATGAATTGTTGCTCAAGCGCGATATTCTGGATAAGCAAATTGTGGATACGCAGGGCTTCCGGGTTGTGAAGGTCAATGATTTAAAACTGGCACAAATTAAGAAGACGGCTCGCCTCGTGGGCGTCGATATCAGTTTGAGTGGATTGCTGCGCCGCCTGGGCTGGCAGCCGATCATCAATGGCTTGAGTCGCGTCTTGCCGGTACAGCTTTCAGAGCGCACGGTGACCTGGAATTACGTTGAGCCGGTACAGGTAGTCAGCACGAGTCAAACGGGCCAGTTGTCGCCCGTGCTGGCAGGGGCCGCCGTGGGTGCGGGCGCAGCTGGCGTCGTGCCGCAGGTACAACTCAATGTGAGCCATACCAAGCTCGCTGACCTGCATCCTGCCGATATCGCCGATATCCTGGAGCAACTCGATGTGGAGGAGGCCGGCGCAATGCTGGACCGCCTCGACACCGAAACAGCTGCCGATACGCTCAACGAAGTTGAATATCCGTTACAATCTGAGCTGCTGGGCGAACTCGATCCCGAACGCGCTTCCGATCTGCTCGAACATCTGCCACCCGATGATGTGGCCGACATCCTGGCCGATATGCCCCGCCTGGAGGCAGAGCGTCTGTTGAGCCTGATGCAGCCCGGAGATGCACGCCCCATTCGCGAACTGTTAAGCTACGGTGCGGAGACTGCTGGTGGCATCATGACCACCGAAGTCCTGGCGCTGCCACTGGAGGCGACCGTTGAAGAGGCTCTGGCCTATCTGCGCCACAACTCCGCGCACCTGGAGATGATCTACTACCTCTACATTATCGACGAAGAGCGCCACCTGATGGGTGTGGTCTCGCTGCGCCAGCTTGTTACGGCAGAGCCAGACATGCGCATGCATGACTTGATGGATCGCGATGTCATTAAAGTATCTACCACGACCGACCAGGAGGAGGTTGCCCGCATCATTGCGAAATATGACCTGCTCGGCGTCCCGGTCGTCGATGCCGAGAACCATCTCGTCGGACTGGTTACAGTCGATGATGTGATCGACGTGATCCACGAAGAGCAAGCCGAAGACCTTTCGGAAATAGCAGGCGCGGATGTCGAGGAGGCGCAGGAGGAAGAGCGCATTTCGCTGCGCACAGCCATCAACCGTTTTTCCTGGCTGGCGGTAAGCACCGTCGCCGGTCTCATTCTGGCAATCGTCATCTACCAGGTCTTCCAGCCACTCTTCACCGCCACTGTTGCACTCGCGGCTATGAGCGGCTTCATCGCTAATATGGCACCTTCGCGACTGCAACTGAGCGGAGTAGTCTGCCTCATTCCAATGATGTTGCTGACCAGCGGCAGTGCAGCTTCACAGGCACTTGGTATCGCGGGGTGGCAGTTGCGCATGAAGCGAGGACGTGATTTCTTGCGCGGCATCTTGCGCGAAGTCGTCCTGGGCACCGTAGGCGGCGTACTGACGAGCATCCTGGTAGGCGCGCTGGCCTGGTTGCTTTTCCGCTCATTGTCGCTGAGCATTGCCGTCGTTGTGGGATTTGGCGTTGCCTTGCTGGTCGCCTATCTATGTGGCCTGACCCTGCCCAACCTCTTCCAACGCCTGCACCTGCGCGGCAGCCTGATCTCAGCACCCTTGCTCGATCCAGTGATCTCGGTCCTCAGTGTGAGCGCATTCTTTATCGTCGCATTAGAACTGATCAATACGCTCAGCATTTAGGCAATTTTCTGAAAAAGGTATTGACAGGGGTCGCGACCTCTGATATACTGCAAGTGTTCTTGAAGAGCACACCTTCCTCGATAGCTCAACGGTAGAGCAATCGGCTGTTAACCGATGGGTTACAGGTTCGAATCCTGTTCGAGGAGCTACAAACGCCTTGGAAGCCAGTTCCGGGCGTTTTTTAGTGTGTACCGTATAAATTAGCTGAACAGGTGTCAATCTATGACTACTTTTCCTCAATCACATCAAGACCTGCTCAAGGCAAATGTTGCCATGCTCGCCACGTTAGGGCCAGATGGATATCCGCAGGTCACTGCCATCTGGTTTTTGTTCGACGAGGATGGCACACTTAAGCTCTCGCTCAACAACACTCGCCAGAAGGTGAAAAATCTCCAGGCGCATCCAGAATGCACGTTCTTTGTCCTCGATACGGCCAATCCGTATCGGACGCTAGAGGTCCGAGCACGTGCGGAGATCCAGCCAGATGTGGATTTAGCGTTTGCGAAGAAGCTCTCAGCCAAATACGGCGGAGCCGAGTTCTGGACCCATGATCGCCCCGGTGAACTCCGCGTTGTCGTCTCGCTCCAGCCCATCAAAGTGAATACATGGGGCCATTGAGCATAATGAGGATGGTGATCAGGTTTGATCGACGATACAACTATTGATTATCAACACTTCACCACGAGTCTGCTGGAGGCAATCCCCCTACCAGTCTTTATCGTTGATCGAACCTTATCTATCCGTCACTTTAATCAGGCAGTTTTGCACTTACCCGGCGCTTCCTCCCTCTCAAACATTCCACAACGCCAGAGGCGCAGCCGAACGCGCGCTACAAAAGCAGCGTCCGCTCAGCTGTCCAAGCAGCAGGACACCAAAGCAGCACAATACCCTCTTCTCGACGAGATAATCCATGATCCGGCAATCATACAGCTTGCACGTGAGAGTATTGCTACGGGGACCGTACAAAAGGGACAGTACGAACAGCACGGCTCAGATGTTGTCTGGAAAATCACGGTCACTCCCCTCTCTTATCGGTCACGAGGCAAGAAACTGGCAGAGGAGCGCTACTTCGCTGTGCTGATCGAGGACATGACAGAGCAGCACCGCCTGGAACGCATGAAACGCGACTTCGTCGCCAATATCTCGCACGAATTGCGCACACCGCTCACTTCTGTACGTTTGCTGGCTGAGACGCTTGAGGATGTCATCGATACAGACCCGGATAAGGCACAGATGTTTGTAGAGAAGATCGAAAAAGAGGTAGAATACCTTAGCGAACTGGTCGCAGAATTGCTCGAATTGTCACGCATTGAGTCGGGCCAGATCATTATGACAATAGAGCCCGTTGCGGCAGAACAACTGGTGCGCGAAATACTGGCACGTATGTTACCACTGGCCCAGCGCAACCGTGTGCGCTTGCGTACCGCTATCGAGCAGGGGCATACCCTGGTGCCTGCCGATAGCAAACAGATCACTCGGGTACTCGTCAACCTGGTACACAATGCTATCAAATTTACACCTTCTGGTGGTAACATTGTTATTGGCACAATCCGTTCGGAGGACCAACGCACACAGCGCTTTTTTGTTCGTGATACAGGTGTAGGCATTCGTCCAGAAGAACTTCCCCGCATCTTTGAACGTTTCTATAAAACTGATCGAGCGCGCTCCAAAGCGGACTTCATCGGACCTGGCGGCGGTGGTACTGGTCTGGGCCTGGCAATTGCCCGCCACGTTGTCGAAGCTCACGGCGGACGCATCTGGGCCGAGAGCACGCTCGGCGAGGGCAGTACTTTTACGTTTACTCTTCCAGTGGCTATGAGAACAGATTCGAAGCCTACGTAATCCCCTATTGGCACAATCTGCGTGAGTATATAATAACAAGGTCAATAGAGGGACCAGGAGGAAGAAGTCATGGAGCCAGAGTTGGTACAACGGTTACATAACAGCACGAAGGAACAACTTGTTCTCCTCTTGCAGGAACTTGGCAGGCGTCATACTCCACTAGTAGGAGAGATTGCGGAGATCCTTGATAGCCTTGCGCAGACAGCACAAGACGATAACGAGAACGCCCAGGAAAAAGAGCAGGCAGCATTTAATGCGGACGATCTAGTAATCCGACGACCTCTGCCCCAGTCCGTTTTGTCCACGCATGACCTGCATGCCTACCAGCAGCGCCTTGAGGGCTACCCGGCTCTCCTGGATCAAGGAGGAGCTCCACAGGCTATTTTCGATGACCTGATCAGCATTTTACAAGAGGTCGAGACACGCGCTGACCGCCTTGAGCAGCGCTATCACCTCCAGGCGCTAGACATCTACGCCCTCGTACTGGATACTCGTCTGGCAACACGCAATCCAGCACTTACCTCCATTTTTGATCGCGGCATCGATGAATTTATGCCTATGCTGGCAACCTTACTGGTCGAAACCAGCAGCACAGTCGAGCTCGATACCTCCATCGTTGCGCCCCTCCTCTCTGCAAACACACGCCAGCGATGGCTGGAGCGCCTCCTTACTCTCTGGCTCAAGCGCCTGGATGCCTATCACACAGAAGAAAACCTGCCAGAAGTCATCCTCGAAGTTGCCTGGAGCGAAGATGTGTCCGTGTTGCGCAACCTGATACAGGACGAACTCCATCAGCAGCGCCATAAAGACCATTCCAACATCGTCGATTTCTCCCATCAATCGCGAATCCGCATCCTGGAAAAATTCCTAAAAGAACTACCCCTTATCTAGCAGCAGATTCGCACCCGCAGACATAGGAAAAACAATTTCTTTCAACTTCTGCTGCTAGAAAAGTTCTTTCAAGAATTGCCCCTTATCTAGTAGCAGATCCGCACCCGCAGACATAGGAAAAACAATTTCTTTCAACTTCTGCCGGAGGCAGAAGTTGAAAGAAATTGTTTTTCCTACGCCCCCGTCGCAGGCGGGGATTCAGCATGATTGAATAGATAATCGAAAATTCAGAATGACCTATGGCAAGATCACGGCTAAATATTTCCTCTAAGAATTGAGAAAATTTTGAGGGAGAATATGTTGCAACTTGACCCCGCTGTATGGTAACATTCCCAGATAGAAAGCTCAGCTCTACCGAAGTACTATTCTTTGAGGATACGGTTGTAGATGAGTACTCTTTATCACAGCCGCGTCACAACTGACGGTGTGCTTCAGCAGATAGACAAGTCATTTAGTACTTGCTCTTGTGTATTGATATGAAAGTCGGGTACAATTGGATGGTAGTGGGACGAGAGAAAGAGGACACAAGCATGAGCAAATTAATCATGGTCATCGATGACTCAGCCACGGTACGCAAAATTATCGAGACGTGTCTGGGACGCGAAGGGTTCGAGGTCCGAGGTTTCCCTGACGGCGTGGAAGCTATGCGCTGGCTCACTGAGCCTGGTTCGCGTATACCTGATCTGGTAATACTCGATATCGGCCTCCCCAAAATGGATGGCTACGAAGTGGCTCGCCGCCTCAAAACAAAGCCACAATTCGCTAATACGGTGATCATTATGCTCTCGCGACGCGATGGTGTAATTGATCGCCTCAAAGGTCGCCTCGCTGGCGCAAAAGATTATATTACCAAGCCATTCAAGACACAAGAAATCATTAACGTCATTGAATCATACCTGGGCATTCCGGCTTCAGGCTAACAGGGCGTGGACTGAATGAGTGAGCATCCCGTCTTACCTTCTGTCCTACTAAGTGGTTCTCACGCTCAGTTCCTTGAGGAACTCACCGATAAGGAGTTCTGGAATTATGCAACTGAGCTAGCTTATGCTGTGTCTGCTTCTCCTTCTCGCCCTGAAGAATACCTGGAATGTAATTGCGAGGCCATCGGGCATAGACGTGGTTGGCTGGCCTTAGTAGATTTACGCGAGGTCGTGTCGCCTCCCCATCAATTCACGCGTTTGCCTGGCTCGCCTACCTGGATGCACGGCATCATGGCATGGCGCGACGAGATCATTCCTGTGGTTGATCTGGGTGCCTACCTTACGAATAATATAGCGCAACCTCGTGCCGACGGCATGGTCCTGGTTGCTCACTATAAAGATCTCATTGTTGGTTTGTTTGTTGGGGGTGTTGGATCGATGACTACCTTCGAGCTGGAACACATGGTCCCTCTTGAGCATACACCAGCAAACGATGCTGCTCTCTGCACAAGAACGACAAAAGCTATAAAGGGTGTGTATGCAGATGCCCTGGTACTCGATATTCCAGTCATCCTTGCTGATATAGTAGAACATTTGAGGATGACGGTCTCCTTATGAACGACGCATTACCACCTTCCGACGAAAATGAGCTTTCAGCCGAAGACCTTGAGGTGCTCCGCGCTTTCGATGCGATGGAGAACTGGAACAGCTCTCTATCCACTTCCACACTGCCGCCATCTCCTGGGGCGCAAGAATCTTCGACGCATACGAAGCCGCTTGCACTTGACGATATCGTCGATGAGATGATGATGGTCTTCGTAACAGAAGCCGATGAAGATATCAGCAAGATGCGCCGTGCGCTCAACCAGCTGGAGCAAGAAGAGCAAATCAATCCAGCGCGCTTTGTCGCACTACAACGTGCGGGCCATAAATTGCGCGGCACTGCTGGGGCCGTCGATTGTCATACCATTGCCACGATTGCCCATCACGTCGAGGTTATCGCCGAACAGGTAACTCTGGGCCTGCTTTTCCCTCTCATCGGCAGCAACGCGCTGTCACAGGCCGTTTCGGCCCTGGAATTACTTGAGAAGAATTTGATTACCTATGGATCAGAGCAAGAGGGAGAGGCGTTACTGGCAGCGCTGGCAACCGTCTATCAAACCCTCAACATCGATCTACAACAGCCTCTAGCCCGGCCTGCAGAACAGACCACCAGCGTCACCCACCCGCTTGAGATCGAACTTGTAGAAGAAACCAGCGAAGAGGCCGGGGTGTCCGTCCACATTCCAGCCAGGCAGTTTCAAGATAGCCCATCCAGCAAGCCATTTATCCGTATAGACTCACGCCGCTTTGAACAGCTGGTCAAACATAGCGAACATCTAGCGGAACTGCGCGCTCCTCTGGATAACGCGCAGGCCCAGGTAGAAACAGCTTTACAAGATTTGCATACCGCGCAAGCACGTTTGCAAGAGCTTGAGTCTTTTCTTCCCACCTTGCTTGCCAGCAGTATACCACCATCTTATAAGCGCAACGGACACACCTCTTCATCCTTGATTGCGCGCATTCTCAACGATGCTAACCAGCGCAGCTCTTCTACCCTTCAGCGCAGGATCAAGGCCCGCACCTCACTTGCCAGAACGTCGGACCCTTCAACGTGGGACGAGTTGCAGATGGAGCGCTACACCGAGAAGGATACACTGATCCGTTCTCTCAGAGAGGCTATCGCCGATGTGACGGTCTGTGCTTCGCGGGTGCGCATCGCTTACGGACAGCTTGAGCTGTTATTGCAAGATTATATAACCCAGGTTGCTAGCGTGCGCAGTGATACGCTGCTCTTACGCCTGGCTCCTCTCAGCACGCTGGTTCCTCGTTTGCAACGGGCCATCAAGATGAGCACGCTGGCGCAAGCACAAGAGGTACAGTTTGAAGTCAGAGGCGAGACAACGGAGATCGATGAGGAGATCCTGGAGGCTCTGGCAGAGCCCTTACTCCAATTGCTGCGCACCTGTGCCAGCGACACTCACACAGAAGATGGCGACTCGCAGGGACCATATCGTGTCTGGCTACATGCACAGGGACTGGGCAACGAGATCATCATTGAAATTGGCTTCTCTATGACGGTGCATGGCGGTGCGATCAATGCTATCCGTGACCCCGTACAGCGACTCAACGGCACCATCTTCTCACAACGCAATACTGCTGGAGGAGTCAGCTTCTACCTGCGCTTTCCGCGTTCGCACAGCGCGGCCCAGTGCTTGCTCATACGTGCCGGCAACCAGCATCTTATCGTACCGGCAGTGCAAGTGCAGCGCATCAGTGAAAAGCAGCGCGAAAAGTTTGATATCTTTTACCATCTCGGCGAACTACTAGGTTTTTCAGCTGAGGATGCAACTGCCGATTCTCGTGTGCAGCCTGTGCTAATCGTAGCACCGGGAGCCGGAGCATCCCGCACCACTATAGGCATAGCCGTAGACGAAATCATCAATGAGCTAGAACTCATCGTCAGACCCCTTCAACCCTACCTGCAACGTCCTGGTATTGTAGGTGCCGCTGTCGATGGTGATGAACGTGTCCTGTTAATGCTGGATCTGCCCGAACTGGTAAGATATGCGACTAAGGCCGGAGCGCACCGTCAGATGTTCGGCGGCAAGACACCTGCACCAGCGGCATCTGATAAGCAACCGGGAGCTGTGAAGATTCTTATCGCCGACGACTCGGTGTATATGCGACAGTCTTTGCTGCAAACGCTGCAGCACGCCCATTATACCGTAATGGAGGCACGCGATGGCATGGAGGCCCTGGAACAATTGCTGGAAAACAAGCCAGATGCCTTCTTACTAGATGTGGAGATGCCCAATTTGAACGGCTACGACCTGCTCAGCATCATGCAACTGTACCCAGAACTTGCCAGCGTCAGAATTATCATGCTTACCTCGCGATCCTCCGAAAAACATAAACAGCGTGCCCGTGAACTGGGCGCGCACGCCTACCTCACCAAACCCTGTGACCCGGAGACGTTGCTCCAGACCATTCGAGATCAGCTTGCACTCTAATCCATACATACCGTTGCTTCCGCTATTTATCTTAAATACCTCTTTACTTTTGTATTCAGAAGCATGCTGATTAGAAGCGCGAACATGGTTGATGCCCTGGCTTGTGGCAAGGTGGCAAAGTGCTGTGTTTCACGTGAAACGCAATGTATGGAAGCCATAAAATGAGTCATCCCGATTTTTGAACAAATATCCACGATGATCTCAACTGGGCCTGCGGTACAGGTCTATGGGAAATTTTTCTTCTCATAGACCTGTACCGCAGGCCTGGCATATTCGTGTCCTAAAATCTGCAACTGCCTCGTTCATCATTCGACAGATGATTGATATACTCGTTGTGCGGCCAGAAAGAGTGATCGTGACGGGCATAGAGCCATGGACCAGAGCCAGAATATCATAGAAAGCATACAACAAGACAGAAGCACAAATATCGTGCAAATCCCTCATCAAGCCATGAATGGCACTGCAAAAAATGCTGGAGCAGGCAAAACACAGGCTACAAACGGGCGTTGGCATTATATAGATATATTCATAAGGATGTGTATTCGTACTTATGTAACTTCACTGATGGGTACAGCAGTGACTTTACCCATTGCCATTTCGGTGGTAACAGTAGGCTTTTACCTCTCCGGTCAGTCGGCCCTTGATTCCATGATTAAGGGAGCTCTCGCTACCTGTGGTGCCTGGCTGGTCATCTCGGCGTTCTGTTACTACTTCGCAACCGTGCGAGGGGCGAACGCGCGCAGCTATGGTTTAATAAAGAGTCGCGTAGCTCAGTTGAAGGCCCATCTTGGCATAAAAGATGGTCCCGATGGCAAACCGTTACCGATGACGCTCGACGAGATGCAACAGGCTGCCGGGCTAGATAAGCGCGATGAGTGCAGCCTGGTTGCACTGAAAGAGGCGCATGCCATTTACGCCGATATCAGTGAGACCTTGCACACGTCGCCATCTGGCCTGGAATGGCTGCTGGCCACAGGCTACATCAACGTATGGAGCATGATCCATCGCGCCGAAGAGGCCTTGATCGAGGTCGAGCCGGCCAGTATCGTTATTCGCGAGGCCATACATGATAAACTGGCAATCCAGGGGTCCGGCATAAACAATCGAGAC
>Ga0070741_10013646_pt1 | contig 14282 bp, 16 predicted proteins | sample Coa_R1_4_FD_66440 | JGI IMG/M metagenome (GOLD analysis project Ga0070741, IMG submission 66440) | Surface soil microbial communities from Centralia Pennsylvania, which are recovering from an underground coalmine fire - Coalmine... | ecosystem: Environmental > Terrestrial > Soil > Unclassified ... | reverse complement strand
GACCCCGATCGATCCGCCGCACCACGACCATCGACACGACGCGCACCGAGGGGCTCCCGGGCCCGATGGTCATGCACGGCGCGGCGCGCGACCTCGTGACCGGGGCGGACGGCACGGCGGGCGAGCTCGCCGCCGCCGACCTGCTGGCCCGGGTCGAGGGCGAGTCGCACCGGCTCCTCGAGCTGACGACCCGGCCCGACCTCCCCGCGGCGCAGGCGCTGCTCGGCGCCGTCGTCGGACCGGGCTTCCGGCGCCGGGCCGTCGACGCCGCGCCCGGCGAGGCCGCGGCCGGCACCCTGCTCAACCTCGTGCTCGACGACCTACCCGGCGCCGCGCTCGTCTCGGGCTTCGCCCTGCTCGCGGCCGACGCCGTCCCCCAGCGCCACGCGGCCGACGAGTACCTCGACGCCCGCGGCGACCTCTGCGCCGGATGGGCGGTCGAGGCCACGATGATGACGATCATCCGCGAGGAGCGGCAGAGCCCGGTGTCGATCGGGCCCCTCGCGCCGGCGCTCCTGCGCGAGGACGACCCCGACGCGTGGCACCCGCTCCCGCCACTGCCGCCGCACTCCACCCGCCGGCTGCGCCGCCTCGACGTCGCCGCGCCCGAGCGCCCCGGCGCGCCTGCGGCGGTCGACGTGTTCTTCCGCGACAGCCACTTCGACGAGCACGCCGTCGAGCGCATCATCCACGAGTACTCGGTGCGCGCCACGGTCGACCCCGTCTCGCTGACGATCGTCGACATCGACGCCCGTGCGGACGTCCTTCCCTGGAAGGAGTGCCCGGGCGCCGTCGCCAGCGCGGCGCGCCTCGCCGGCCGCCCGACCGCGGGCCTGCGCGGCTACGTGCGCGAGACGTTCGTGGGCACCTCGACGTGCACCCACCTCAACGACGTCCTGCGCGGCCTCGCCGACGTCGGCCCGCTCCTCGCCGCCCTCGCCTGACTGACCCGGAGGATCAGGCGGCGGCCTTCTCCAGGATGTGGACGCCGCAGGCCGAGCCGAGGCCGATGACGTGGGCGAGGCCGACGGTCGCACCCTCGATCTGGCGGTCGCCGCCCTCACCGCGCAGATGCGTGCAGACCTCCCAGATGTTGGCGATGCCGGTCGCCGCGATCGGGTGGCCCTTCGACTCGAGGCCGCCCGACACGTTGACCGGCGTCTTGCCGTCCCGCCACGTCGCGCCCGACTCGAAGAACGGCACCGCCTCGCCCTCGCCGCAGAGCATGAGGTTGTCGTAGTGGACGAGCTCCGCGGTCGCGAAGCAGTCGTGCAGCTCGACCAGATCGAGGTCCTCGGGGCCGACACCCGCCTGCTCGTAGGCCTGCTTCGCCGCGTTGCGGGTCAGCGTGTTCACGTTGGGGAGGACCTGGCAGGCCTCCTCCCACGGGTCGGTCGTGAGGACCGACGCCGCGACCTTGATCGCCCGGCGGCGCTGGTCGGGGTCCATCGTCTTCAGCTTGGCGTCGGAGACGACGACGGCCGCGGCCGCGCCGTCGCAGTTCGCGGAGCACATCGGCCGAGTGTTGGGGTAGGCGATCATGACGTCGTTCATGATCTCCTCGAGCGTGAACCGCTTCTGGTACGCGGCGAGCGGGTTGAGCGTCGAGTGCGCGTGGTTCTTCTCGGCGATCTTGGCGAACAGCTCGAAGCTCGTGCCGCCGTACTTGTGGCCGTACTCCATGCCGACCTGCGCGAAGACGCCGGGCATCGTCTCGGTGCCGATCCGGCCGTCGACTGCCGCGACCGCGCCGTAGCGGCCGGACGGCTGCCACGTGTCGGACTCCGCCTTGCGCGACCCGCCGGCGAGCAACCCGGCACCCGACAGCTTCTCGACGCCGACCGCCAGGCCCATGTCGGTCTCGCCCGCCTTCACCGCCATGATCGCCGTGCGCAGCGCGGTCGCGCCGGTCGCGCACGCGTTGGCGACGTTGTAGACGGGGATGCCGGTCTGGCCGATCTGCTTCTGCAGCTGCTGTCCGATGCCGCCGGAAGCCGCCATCAGGTTCCCGGCCGCCAGCACCCCGACGTCCCTCATCGTCACGCCGGCGTCCTTCAGCGCGGCCATGGCCGCCTCGGCGGCGAGGTCGACGGTGTCCTGCTCGGGGTGCTTCCCGAACTTGGTCATGTGGATGCCGAGGATCCAGATGTCGCCACTGGCCATGGTCAGTTCCCTTCCACGGGTTCGAAGCCGAAGCCGACGGCCTCGGTCCCCTCGCTGTCGGTGCCCACGGGCACGGTCGTGAGCCGCACCTTCATCCCGAGCGTCACGTGCTCGGGGTCGGGCGGTGTGTTGACGATGTTGGCCCGCACGCTGGTCCCGTCGCAGTCGACGATGCCCGCGACGAACGGCACCGGGATGCCGGGTGCGGCCATCGACACGATCGTGAACGCCTTGAGCTCGCCGTCGGTCGGGACGTCGACGTCGCGGAACTCGGTGGCGAAGCAGTTGGCGCAGGCGTTGCGGCGGTCGAAGTAGCGCGCCCCGCAGCTCGTGCACTCGTGTGCGACGAGGTGTGGGGTGTCGCCCAGCACCAGGTAGTCCACCAACGGGACCTGACTCACGATCGTCCTCCCCGGTCGATCTCGCTCGGCGCGCGCGGGCGTCGCCGGCTCGGTAACGGGCCCGACAGTACCAACTCGCGCCCGGGCACCTCTCTTCCGGCTCGTCCGGGAGCCCGCTCGTAACGTCCGCCCCGTCGGCGAGACGGCACTGCGACCCCTGGAGGAGGCGGACATGCCCGTGAACGACCCGCGATCCGAGGTGGCGTCCCTACTGCACGAGGCGGGCGAGACCCACCACCGCGTCTACCGCATCACCGACGGCGACGATCCGGACTGGGCGTCCTGGTACGCCGACTGGCTCATCGGGCACTCGGAGCTCCCCGAGCTCCTCGGCGGCGCGCCGGTGCGCAGCGAGCTCGTCTGGATGCTCGTCCAGCTCGACAAGGACTTCGGCACGGCGGCGCCCGGCGGCCGCTGGGAGGACTTCTACGCCGACCGGATCGTCACCGAGCTCAGCCGGTAGGCGCGCCCGTACAGTACGGGGACGCGGGGCGAGCCGACGCCGCCCACGACCCCCGAGACAGGACCGCGCGATGGCATGGGACTTCGAGACCGACCCCGGGTACCAGAAGAAGCTCGACTGGGCAGCCGAGCTCGTGCGCGACGAGATCGAGCCGCTCGACCTCGTCCTGAAGAACCCCTACGACAAGACCGACACCCGGGCGCAGGCCGTCATCCGGCCGCTCCAGCAGCGGGTACGTGACGAGGGCCTCTGGGCCTGCCACCTCGAGCCCGCGCTCGGCGGCCAGGGCTACGGGCAGCTCAAGCTCGCGCTGCTCAACGAGATCATCGGCAGCTCGAAGTGGGCGCCGTCGGTGTTCGGTTGCCAGGCGCCCGACTCGGGCAACGCGGAGATCATCGCCCACTTCGGAACGCCGTCGCAGCGGGAGAAGTACCTGCAGCCGCTGCTCGACGGCGAGATCTCGTCGAGCTACGCGATGACGGAGCTGCACGCGGGCGCCGACCCCACGTTGTTCACGACCCGGGCCCGGCGCGACGGCGACGAGTGGGTCATCGACGGCGAGAAGTGGTTCGCGAGCAACGCCCGTCACGCCGCGTTCTACGTGCTCATGGCGGTGAGCGACCCGGACGTCAGCGCGTACCAGGGAATGTCGATGTTCCTCGTGCCCGCGGACACGCCCGGCATCACCATCGTGCGCAACATCGGCACGGGCACGGAGCGACCCGGCGGCGGCGGCCACGGCTACCTCCGCTTCGAAGGCGTGCGTGTCCCGGCCGACAACCTCCTGGGCCAGGAGGGCGGCGCGTTCGCGATCGCCCAGACCCGCCTCGGCGGCGGCCGCGTGCACCACGCCATGCGGACGATCTCCCAGCTCCGCAAGGCGTTCGACATGATGTGCGAGCGCGCGCTCTCACGGACGGTGCGCGGCGGGAAGCTGCTCGCGAGCATGCAGATGACGCAGGAGAAGATCGCCGACAGCTGGATCGAGATCGAGCAGTTCCGGCTGCTCGTCCTGCGGACGGCCTGGCTCATCGACAAGCACAAGGACTACAAGAAGGTGCGCAAGGACATCGCCGCCGTGAAGGTGGCGATGCCGCGAGTGCTACACGACGTCGTGCAGCGCGCGATGCACCTGCACGGCGCGCTCGGCGTCTCCAACGAGATGCCGTTCAGCTCGATGCTCATCGCTGCCGAGGTGCTGGGGATCGCCGACGGCCCCACCGAGGTGCACCAGCAGACCGTGGCCCGCCAGATCCTCAAGGAGTACCAGGGCGTCGACGGCCCGTGGCCCTCCGAGCACCTCCCCACGAAGCGGGAACAGGCCGAGGCGCGCCTCGCCGAGATCCTCGAGCACGAGCTCGCCAACGACTGACCGCGCTGCCGGGCGGTGGGAGACCGGACTCAGCCCACCTGGCCCGACGAACGTGAGGGCGCTTCGCCCTTGGCGGCCTCGACCCGGTCGTGGAGCTCGCCGGCATCGACGCCGGCGCGACGCATCGCCGGGAACAGCTCCTGCTCCTCGAAGGCGACGTGGACCTGCACGTCCCGCTCGATGTCGCGCATGATCCCGCCGAGGTCGGGAGGCGGCGCCTCGTAGACGCGGGCGATGTGTGAGCTGACGAGCCCGTGCTCGTCGGTCGCGCGCACGCTCAGGGTCGCTCCGTTCGGCACCTGCTCGCGGAGCAACGGGTACACGACTTGCTCCTCCACCTCGGTGTGGAGCGTCAGCGCCGCGCAGATCTCACGCGCGATCGCGTCGTCCTTCGCGGAGCGGTACTTCTCGAACAGGCGCTCGACCTCTCGATGGTCCTGCTGCAGGGTCTCGTATCCGTCGGGCATGGTTCGCCTCCCGTCGGCGGCATCACCGTCACGTCAGTGGTCGGACCGGAGCGCGTCGCGAACGCGGTCCGCGACGGCCACGAAGGTGCCGGCGAGGATGTTGCCGGTCGCCGATTCGGGACTGTGCGCGTGCGCGTGGGTCGGCGCAACACGTTCGGCCTTGCGGAACAGCTCGCCGGCGCTCCGCAGCCGGTCGGCGTCGACCGTCTGGCGCAGGCGCGGGTGCTCCTCCTGCTCCTCGTGCTCGGCGTGGGCGAGCACCTCCTGGCGGAGCCTCGCGAACTCGGCTGTGAACGCCGGCGCGTCGACGCCCATCTTCTCGAGCTTCGCCAGGGCCTTCTTGCCGCCCTTCTCCTCCTTCAGGCGCGCCTCGACGAGCGCGTCACCGCCGGGCCCCTTGCGCGCCAACGGGTGCACCACCTCTTCCTCGGCGGTCTCGTGGGTCGCCAGCTTCGTGACGAGTCGCCGGAACGCGTCCTCGCGGTCGGCCGTGGCGTGGTCGACCTGTTCCATCAGCGCCTTGATCTCGGCGTGGTCCGTACGGACGGCTTCGATGAGATCCTGGTCCACGTCTCAACTCCTTGCTCAGGTGCCGCCAGGGCCGACGGCGTGCTCGTCCGGGTGCTTGTCGGCATCCGCCTCGCGGGCGTCGCCCCCGCGGGCATCGCCCCCGGGTCGTTCCTCGGCGTCCCGCTGCTCGCCGGACTCGTCGTCACGCGGGCCGGTCATCGCGAGCGCGCCGCCGCCTTGCCGCCCTTGCGGCCCGCGGCCTTGTGCTGGGCGGTGGTGCCGCCCTGCTTCGAGCTGCCACCCGAGCCCGACTTCTTCCCACCGCGCTTGGAGGCGCCCGGGCTGTTCGCGATCCGCGCAGCGCGCTGCTTCGACATCCCCTTGTCGCGCAGCGCCTCGTACTGCTTCTCGTTCTTGACGCTCGCTCGTTTCGCCGGCATGGCTCTGCTCCTCTTTCCCCGGGCGCTCCTCGCGACCCGTGCCCGCGTGCTACCCAATGCCGCGCGGTTGCGAACGCCGGGCGTCCGTCAGCTCCCGCGAGCGCACGCCGCGCGCTCAGCCCGCCGGCGCGGTCGTCGTGGTCGTCGCGGACGGCGATCGGGCGGTCGTCGTGGTGGTACCGGTCGTCGACGGTGTCGCGGGCAGGGTCGTGGTGGTCGGCGTCGTCGCCGACGGCGGTGCCGGCGCCGGGCCGGTCGTCGTGGACGTCGGGGTCGGCCGCGAGGGTGCGACCGCCGGCGGCACGGTTGTGGCCGGTGCAGGCGCGTTCCCCGTCCCGGAGGGCGAGCTCGCGGGCGCAGGTCGGACGAGGACGTACAGCACGAGCGCGCCGAGGAAGACGGCGCCCAGCACCACGGTCGACGCCCGGAGTCGGAGGCGGCTCACGGCGTCGCGGTCGGGCGGGCCGCCTCGAGCCCGGTCGGGACCGTGATCCCGGCACGCCGGAACGCGAACGCGATCCGCGCCCGAAGGTCGCGGCCGATCTCGAACTGCTTGCCGGGGAGCGTGCGCGCCAGCACGCGCACCTTCACCTGGTCGACCTCGAAGGTCTCGACCCCGGTCACCGACGGCCGGTCGAGCAGCAGGCGCCGGCCCGACTCGTCGTGCGCGATCTGCTCGCACACCTCGTCGAGGATCTCGTACACCCGGTCCATGTCGGCCGCGATCGGCACCGGTACGTCGACCACGGCGCGCGCCCAGTCGCTCGAGAGGTTCGTCACCTGCGTGATCTGCCCGTTGGGAACGATCACCACCTCCCCGTTGACCGTCCGCAGCCGCGTGATCCGGAGCGTGACGTCCTCGACCGTGCCCGACACGCCGGACGTGGCACCGAGCGGTGCGATCCGCACGACGTCGCCGTAGCCGTACTGCCGCTCCGCCACCAGGAAGAAGCCCGCGAGGAGGTCCTGCACGATGCGCTGGGCCCCGAAGCCGACCGCGACGCCGATAACCGTGGCCGGCGCGATCAGCGCCGTGAGCGGGACGCCGAGGCGCTGCAGGACGAGCACGGTGGCGACGAGGTAGACGAGCACGACGAGCACCCAGGTGCAGACCTGGGTCACGGCATGGCGGTGCTTGGTCGCCTCGGGCACGACGAGATCGCCGTGCTCGCGTGCGTGGGCGTCGATGTGGTGCGTGATGCGGTCGCCGAGCCAGCCGACGGCGCGCGCCAGCAGCACCGCTCCGGTGACGAGCATGACGATCTCGAGCCCCGGACCGCGTGCCCAGTGGTCGAGGTCGTCGAGCGACGTGATCCCGAGCATGGCGGGAGTGATTCCCGCCCGGGCGCCGGCCGATGCCTCCCCCTGCGGTTTTCCCGCGGGGCGCGAGGGGCAAGGAATCGGACAGAGGCCGTGCATGAAACGGAACCGCCCGGATCTCGGGAACTTCGTCCCCGGCAGCGTCTACCGGCACAGTGCGACCGGCGAGTTGGTCGAGTTCGTCGGGATCGCATTCGCGGCCCGGGCCGAGGACACGGAGGACATCGCCGTCTTCCGACCAGTGACCCGGCGGGGTGCGCCGATCACGGCGGATCGCGCGGGTTACGACCGCGGCGAGACGTTCGAGCCCGTCCGGGTGGCGGACTGGGACGTCCTCGACGTCGCGGAACACGGCGCTGCGCCGGCCGAGGTCGGCCGGATCGATCGCGACGACATCTTCGGTCTGCGGCGGGCGCTGGCCCCTCTCCCCGACGACGACCGGGAGACGTTCCTGCAGCAGTGGTCGGAGATCGGCCTGCGCTGCGAGTACGACGTGACGCTCGTGCGCACGGCGGTCGTCCGTGCCGCGCACGAGGCGCGCACGCGAGCGCCGCGGCTCGCGGACGCGTGGGCGACCGTGGCGGCTGCGATGGCGGGCTACCTGGCCTGGCGCGACGACCGCTACGGCCGGCGCCCCGCATGACGCGTCGTCACGCCCCGGGGTGGAGGGACGCCCGGAAGTGCTTGATCAGCTGCGGCGGGCCCGCGATGCCGACGTGGGAGAACCGGCACCGCTCGAAGGTGCAGTTCCGCACCTCGATCACGCCGACCACCTCCTTGCGCTTCGTCGGCACCTCCCAGAACAACGCCTCGGGGTTCGGGGAGCTGAAGTTGTTGCCGGCGAAGATCGAGTCGCGTGGGAGGATGACCGCAGGCCCGTCGATCTGGCAACCCACGAACGTGAAGCCGTCGAGCACGGTGCCCGCCCCGACGAGCTCGGCGAGCCGAACCACGCGGTCCTCGTAGTAGCGGTCGTCCGTCACCGCTTCCCTGCGACTCGACGCCCGCTCATGTTCCGAGCGTAACGGGGCGTGGTCGCAGATGGCCGAGTGTCCGGTTTCGGACGTTCGCGCGCCGGGTCACGACCCGCGTCCCGCCGATGGACGTCATCGAGTACCCGATCCGAAGGCCGGGCGCCACGCCGGCCAGTCACCGAGCAGTCAGACGAGCAGCGGTCCCGAGCGAGCCGGGCTGACGCCGGCCGCCACGAGGTGGCCGGCCAGCGTCGCGGTGACCTCGTCCGCCGAGCGGTTCCCGTCGACGTGGACGAGGATGCCGCGGCGGCCGTAGTGGTCGAGCAGGGGGCGGGTGTCGGTCTCGTACGAGATCAGGCGCGTGCGGAGGACGTCGATCTGGTCGTCGGCGCGCCCGCGCGAGCGGAGGCGTTCGAGGAGCACCGCGCGCGGCACGATCAGCGCGACCGCGAGCCGCACGGTGCCGAGGTCGAGGTCCTCGAGGAGCCGCGCTTGGGGCGCGGTGCGCGGGAAGCCGTCGAGCAGCACACCGGACGTCGCGCCGGAGCGCGCGATCGCATTCGTCATCGCGTCGACGACGAGCGCGTCGGGCACGAGTCGGCCGCGATCGAGGTAGCGCGCCGCGAGCGCGCCGAGCCGCGTCCCTCGTCGAACCTCCTCGCGAAGTGCGTGACCGGTGGAAACGTGGGTGAGCCCGAGCCGCCGGGCGAGACGTTCGCACTGCGTCCCCTTGCCCGCACCGGGCGGCCCGAGCAGCACGACGAGCGTGGCGTCGGAGTCGCGCGCGTCGATCGCGCGGTTCGAGATCAGCGGCGCAGCCGTCATGCGCGCGACGCCCCACTGCCGGACGGGCGGTCGTACACCGTTCGGTCCTCCGAATTCCCAGGTCGGGCCTCATTTGCGCACAGGGTCCGTGGTGATGCATCCGGGGTTCGCCGCAAACTCCTGCGACCACGCCGCAGCGCGAAGGGGTCGTGCGCCGCCCATGACTAGGGCCGAAGGTCCCTGACAACCAGGGTCGCCGAACGGGCACACTGCCCATGCCCTCGGGCGATTCGGTTTTCTCGGGGCCACTGGGACCGACGGCCAGGGTTTTGCTCCCCGCCCAGTTCTCGGCATCCATGCGTTGCGAAGGGCTCGATGACCCTTGTGACTCGACTTGGACAGGCCCGAGCGCGCAGTTGGGGCGCTGTGGCTCGGACGGTGGGCCCGCACCGACCGTCCGGGCCAGAGCGAATCCGTCGCGACTGTCGAGCGCGCGAAGACGTGGCGCGCGCCGATCGGTGTCACACGCGTGCGAACTCGACGATCGTGCGCTGCGGGACGGGCTCGTGCTCGATCCCGACGAGCTGGATCCCGTAGCCGCAGACGATGATCTGCACCGGCTTCTCCCACTGGAAGCTCTTGACGACGTGCGACGAACCGCACCGCTCGCACCGGAGCGACTCTCCGTCGCGGATCTCCACCCCGCCATCCATACGTCCAGCATCGGCCGGATCGCGGTCATGACCAAGTCTCGAACGTCACAGCCTCGTTGGTCATCGTGGATCACGCGCCCTGCGCGCGCATGGTCATGAGGATGACGCGACTGAACGACGCGGTCGCTCGCAGTCGACCGCGTGGTTCCCCGTCGCCGCGCCCGACCGTGCTCCCGACGATCGGCGCGCACCGTCTTCCGAGGTTCGGACGGATGGACGCGACCGAGCGCGCGGTCGCCGGACGGTCGAGTGGTGCGATCGCCACGGGCTGGGTGGGCCTCGCCGTCGTCGCTGCCTTCGTCGCCACCTTCGTCGCGCTCGGCCTCGCGTCGACCGTGCTCGAGCCCGACGCGGTGCAGCGGCTCTCGTTCTCGGCACCGGCCGGTCTCGGCTGCGCCGTCGCGGCCGTCGTGCCCCGACGCCGGCTCACCGTGGTGCTCGTCGCCGTGTTCGCCGCGACCTTCGTGCTGCGCGGAGCCGTGCTCGGGTTCGGGATCGCCCCCGCGACGGCCGCCGCCACCGCCAACGTCGTCGAGGCGGCGACGTTCGCGTGGTTCGTCGCGTCGCCGTGGCCCGGCATCCGGAACCTCGCAGGTCGTGGAGACGTCGCGCAGTTCTTCGCCGCCGGGGCGACGGCGGCTGCACTGGGCGCGCTCGTCGCGGCCCCGGTGCTGGGCGGGTCGGGGTCGTGGTCCGCGGCGTGGGCCGTCCGCTTCACGGGCCACTGGCTCGGGATCCTGGCGGTGGCACCCGCGGCCCTGCTCATCGGGAAGCTGCACCGGATCCATGCGACCCGTTGGATGGAGATCGGCGCACTGGCGCTCGTCCTCCTCGCGACGACCGAGATCGGGTTCGATTCGCGCCTGACGACGATCGTCTTCCCCTACGTCCCCCTCGGCGTGATGCTCGTGATGGTCACGCGGCTCGGGACCCCGGGCGCCGTCGTCCTGCCCTGGGCGCTCGCCCCGGTCGCGCTGTGGCACACGAAGATCGGCAACGGTCCGTTCGCGCAGCTCACAGGTTCGACCTTCGGCCGCACGCTCGCGGTCCAGTTCTACGGGCTCACCGGCGTGACCTGCTCGTGGCTGATCGCCGCGGTGCTCGCCGAGCGTCAGGCGGCGACGGCCGCGCTCGAACACGCTCGCGCGACGCTCGAGGAGCGGGTGGGCGAGCGCACCGCGCGACTCGCGGCGGCGACTCGGATGGCCCAGGTCGCGACGACGGTCTCGCAAACTCTGGCCGAGGCGCGCCTCGATCAGTCGATCACGATCTGCGACATCGCCCGGCACCTCGGCGACGCGTTCGACGCCCTGTGCGTGATCGCGCTGGCTCGCGACGACGACGGTGCGCTCGTGCCGAACGCGGCCTACGCCGCCGACCCGGCGATGCAACGCGCGACGTGGCAGGCGTTCTCGTCGATCCGGTTCGATGCCCGCAGCCAGGGACTGACGGGACGGGCGGTCGCGACCGGCCGGACGGTCCGCGTCGACGGATCCCCGGAGGAGCTCGCGGCGCAGTCGCACCCCTCACTGCGGGCACAGGTCTGCGCGCTCGGCATCCGCAACGTCGCGATCGTCGTCATGCACAGCGCAGGCGCGACCGTCGGGACGATCACGTTGATGCGGACGACCGGCGTTCCGTTCGACGACGACGAGGCGCACCTGCTCGAGGACCTCGCGGCTCGCGCCGGCCTCGCCATCGTCAACGCACGCCTGCACGCCGAGGTGGCGAAGAGCGAAGAGCGCTTCCACGCCGCGTTCGACGACGGCCCGATCGGGATGGCGCTCGTGGATCTCGAGCCGGGCCGGCTGGGGTCGATCCTGCGGGCCAACGACGCGCTCTGCCGCCTCACCGGGTACGCCCAACACGAGCTCGTCGGGCAGGGGTTGTCGATGCTCGTCCCGCGTTCGCGGGATCGTGCCGACGCACCCGGGCTCGACGAGATGGTCATCGGCGGCTTCAGCGCGCGCCGCCCGATGGAGTTTCCCCTGGTGCGGGCCGATCGCTCGCGGATCTGGGTCCGCTACAGCCAGTCCGTCGTCTGGCACGACGCCCACCCGGCCTACGCCGTGGCGCTCCTCGAGGACGTCACGGCGATGAAGCGGGCAGAGGGCGAGCTCCGGCGGCGCGCGCTCTACGACCCGCTCACGGGCCTCGCGAACCGCCACCTGCTCGCCGACCACCTCGACCTCGCGCTCGAGCAGCTCGAACGGACGCCGGGAACGGTCGCGGTCCTCTACGTCGACCTCGACCGCTTCAAGGAGGTGAACGACAACCTCGGCCACGAGGTGGGGGACGACGTGCTGCGCGAGGTCGGGCTCCGCCTGTCACGCTGCGTCCGCGCTCCTGACACCGCGGCGCGCCTGGGCGGCGACGAGTTCGTCGTCGTCTGCCCGGGGATCACGGAGGACGTCGACGCGGCCGGCATCGCCGAACGGCTCGAGCGGGCGCTCGCGAGGCCGCACGTGATCGCCGGGAAGGCGATCGACGTCACGGCCAGCATCGGGGTGACGACCACCCATGACAGTCGGGTCGAGGCCGACGAGCTGCTCCACCAGGCCGACCTCGCGATGTACGAGGCGAAGAGCACGGGGCGCCATCGGTGGGTCCTCTACGACGACCGTGTCGGCAACCAGTCGAGACGGCGGCGCGAGATCGAGCAGGACGTGCGCTCGGCGATCGAGAACGGCTGGCTTGTGCTCTACTACCAGCCCGTCGTGGATCTGCGCTCCGAACGGATCGTCGGCGTCGAGGCGCTCCTGCGCATCGCCCATCCGGAGCACGGGCTCGTCATGCCCGACGAGTTCATCGACATCGCCGAGGAGTCCGACCTCATCCTGCCCATCGGCGAATGGGTGCTCCACGAGGCTTGCCGGCAGCTCGCCCGCTGGCGGGAGGACGTCGACCTCGACGCGTCCGTGAACATCTCCGGTCGCCAGGTCGCGACCCACAACGTGACGAGGACGGTGCTCGGCGCCACCGCCGAGAACGGCATCGCACCGGCGAACCTCACCCTCGAGATGACGGAGCGCGTCCTGATCGAGGCGGCCGACCCGACGCTGCTCGATCTCGAACGTCTGACCGAGCACGGCGTCCGACTCGCGATCGACGACTTCGGTACCGGGTACTCGTCGCTCACGTATCTCAACCGCTTCCCCGTCGACACGGTGAAGATCGACCGCTCGTTCATCGCCGGCCTCGGCGTGCGCGACCGCGACACCGCGATCGTGGAGGCGATCACGAGCCTTGCCCGCACGCTCGACATCACCGCCGTCGCCGAGGGCGTCGAGACCCGCGAGCAGCTCGAGGCGCTCAAGGAGCTCGGGTGCCACCGCGCCCAGGGCTACCACCTCGGGCGCCCGATGCCGGCCGACGAGCTCACCGAGGTCCTCCGCGCCCAGCGGTGAGCGGTGAGCGGTGAGCGGTGAGCGGATCAGCGCCCGAGCGTCGACATCGCGTCGGGGAACGACGCCGAATCCAGGGTGTCCAGCACGACTTCGAGCTCGCTCAGACGCAGCGCGCCGTCCTCGATGCGGACGGCGCCCCGGCAGATGCCGCTCGACAGCGGCGACGGATGGCCGCCGACGATCTGCGTCACGAAGATGTACGACTCGAACGTCGTCTCGGCGCCGCGCGCTTCCACGACGTGCACGTTCGTGCCGTTGTGGCGTAGCGGGTACGGGCTGTTGCGGCGGTGGTCGGTCTGCCAGGCCGTCACCTCGTCGCGACCCCGCACGTCGGCCCGGATGAACTCCTCGTAGTCGGTCGCGCCCGTGTCGGAGCGGCACGAGAAGTGCGCATCCGCGGTGAGGAGCCCGCGGAGCACGTCGAAGCGACCCTCGTCGTAGCTGAACCACCACTTGGCGAGCAGCTGCTGGAGCGCGGCCGGCTCGACCGGCTCGACCGTCGTGGCCGTCACCGGTCGCCGCCCTCGAACGACCCGACCAGCCGCTCCACGATCCGACCCCACGCGCCCGGCCTCGGGAGCTCGACGTCGAGCGCCTCGAGGAGCCCGAGCCCCAGCTCGGCCGCCCAGAGGAGCACGACGAGCGTCTCCATGTCGGCGTCGGGGTCGAGGCCCTCGTCGGACTGGATCCGCCGGTAGATCGCCTGCCACTCGCGGAGCTTCGCTTCCTGCAGCTCTCCGATCCGGGCCCGCACGTCGGCGTCGGTGCGTGCCGCCGCCGCGCCCTCGACGAGCAGTGTCCGCAGGGCGCGCCGGGAGCGGTAGTTGCGCCACTGGCGCCCCAGGTAGGTCCTGAGGCTGGTGGGCCCCGGGTCGCGGGAGGCGTGCTCGAGGTCGGTCGCGATGCGCTCCTCGACCACCTCGGCGAGCAGGTCGGCCTTGTTGCGGAAGTGCCCGTAGATGGCGCCGCTCGTCACCCGGTTGCGCCGCGCCAGGTCACGGACGGAGACCGCGGCGTACCCGCGCTCGACGAACTCGTCGGCCGCCGACCGCAGCAGCGCGGCCCGCGTCTCGCGGGCCTTCGGGGTGAGCGGCCCGCTCCTCGGCTCGGCTACCGCGCTCATGCACCGTCCTCGGTCTCGCTCGGTCTCGACGGATGGACGGCCCGGAGTATAACGTTGTTACGAAACGCGGTGGCGCCGGGTATCCCGGCTCGCAGGGAGCGGAGCCATAGAGGGAGGCGGCATGGCGGTCGTCGACGTCGACACGCACTGGGAGTCGATCGACT
>Ga0070741_10013645_pt1 | contig 14282 bp, 9 predicted proteins | sample Coa_R1_4_FD_66440 | JGI IMG/M metagenome (GOLD analysis project Ga0070741, IMG submission 66440) | Surface soil microbial communities from Centralia Pennsylvania, which are recovering from an underground coalmine fire - Coalmine... | ecosystem: Environmental > Terrestrial > Soil > Unclassified ... | reverse complement strand
TATAGGAAATTTTCGTCAACCCACGTTGAAGGCCGCCCTCAGTGGGAACCTCAACCTTGCCGAGTTGGGCACGCTGATGCGCGCTCCGCAATTCCGCGGCGGAGTCCTGGATCTCAACGGTACTTTCTCCTACAGTGGGGGCCAGTATGCTAGTGCGGGCAGAGTACTGGTGCGTGATGTCGACTACGCCATCCTTCCCGCCCACGTTCACCTCAGTAGCGCCGCTGCGGATTACTCCCTCGACAACGACCGGTTAACCGTTTCCGCCATTCACGGGCGGACAATGGGAGGAAGCATAACGGGCGATGCGCAAGTGGTGAATTGGCGCTCCGGTGCAACCCTCCACGAGAAATCTGCAGCGCTGCGTTCCTCGGTGGCGGCACAAAGCAAGGCCGCGGCCCTCGAACAACAGGGCAGTGCCAGCCTGCAACTCGGAGGATTGTCCCTGGAAGGCTTAGCAGATGTGTTCTCTACGCCCACATTGGCATTTAAAAACCTCAATCTCGCGGGCAGTGCTTCCGGCGGGGTAAAAGTTTCCTGGCACCGCTCACCGCAATATGCAGACGCGACTATGAACTTGAGCTTCGCTCCTTCGGCGCATCCGACGCCTGCACAGCTGCCGGTGGGAGGCGGTTTACGGGCAAACTATCACGCGGCAGCACAGGTTCTCGAGCTCTCCCAACTTACGCTTAGTACTCCGGCCAGCCGCTTATCGGCAAGCGGTACCCTGGACCCTTCTGCTGCCCACTTAAAACTCACAGCGACGACTAGTGATCTTGCCGAATGGCAAGCCATTGCAGCTGTGCGGGGACAACATCTTCCTTTCTTGTTGCACGGACCGGCCACTTTCCAAGGGATTGCCAGTGGAAATAGCGCGGAGCCAATTCTGGCCGGACATTTGCAAGCCACGAATTTTGAGAGCGTAGTGCCCCCGCATACGGTTCCCGCACCAGCGACCCTCAAGCGGGTGCACTGGGACCTGCTCTCCACCGATCTGACGGTTTCCCCAATGGCGGTGAGTGTGAGACGTGGAGTGCTGCGGCGTGGTAGGGACCAGGCCGAGTTCGACATCAGTGCCGCTCTCCACAATTTCCTGTTCACTATCGGCAACACATTCTCCGCCCGCTTGGCCGTTCATAATTCCAGCTTGGAGAACCTGGAGTCGCTCGCCGGATACAACTATCCTGTGACGGGGGTGGTTAATCTTTCGCTCAACGCTTCTGGCACACTGCTCGATCCACATGGCAACGGCCAACTCAGGATCAGCAATGCCACCATCGCGGGCGAGCCCGTGGACTCCCTCACCGCTGATTTACTTTTCGCAAACGGCGAGGCGCAGGTGAATGATATTGTTCTGCGTCGCGCGCCGGCCAGCGTGGTCGGGAACGCGGCGTATAGCCTAAAAACCAATGGATTCCGCTTCAACCTGCAAGGGTCGAAGTTCGACCTCGCGAAGATCCGGCAACTCCAGACCACACGGCTGAGCGTGGAAGGCGAGTTGGGCTTTTCCGCACAAGGCACGGGTACTCCCCAGGCCCCAGTGGTGAACGCAAGCTTGGACCTGCACAACGTGTTGTTGGACGGTGAGTCCGAAGGCGACTTTAGAGCGGACGCAGTCACTCATGGTGCAAACCTTCATCTGGCTGCCCGATCCAACTTCGAACACGCAACTCTCAACGTGGATGGTGATGTCAGACTGCGCGACGATTTTCCCGCCAACCTCACTCTCAACTTTAGCCGACTCGATATTGATCCCTTGCTGCATGCTTACCTGAAAGGCCGCATTACCGGTCACTCTTCTACCGTGGGCACGATAACGCTGAGGGGCTCCCTACGCCGTTTCCGCGATTTAACTATGAAGGGGAACGTTGACCAATTCTCCTCTGATGTGGAAAACGTTAAGCTACAGAACAGTGGACCGTTCCGCTTTGCATTGGAACAGCGCACACTTACCTTGGAAAGTCTTCACCTGGTCGGTAACGGTACAGACGTTACTGCTTCCGGGTCGGCTCAATTCAGCGGCGAACGCAAGGTTGATCTGCGGGCAGACGGCCAGGTTAACCTGACCATTATTCAAACCCTGAATCCGAATTACCTCTCTTCAGGTCTCATGATGGTTCGAGTGCGGCTTGACGGAACCATGGATGAGCCGCACCCGCACGGACAGGTAAGCATTCAGAACGGCGCCATTTCCTACATTGACTTGCCCAGTGGCTTCAATGAAATCAACGGGACCCTGGCGTTCAATGAAGATCGTTTACAGATCCGCTCCCTCAGTGCCCGCACCGGTGGCGGCATGCTCAATCTGGGAGGTTTTGTCGCTTACAACAATAAGATCAACTTCGACCTCACAGCCAAGGGGAACGATATTCGGCTTCGCTATCCGCCTGGCATGAGTTCCACCGCCGATCTTGACTTGCGTCTGAGTGGATCGCCTTCGGGTTCGCTCCTCTCGGGCAACATCCTGGTCACGCGTTTTGCGGTAAACCGGGACTTTGATTTCGCTCAGTACCTGGCGCGTGTGAAGGAAGCGGCAGTTACTTCTAATCCCAAGTCACCGCTCAATAACCTGAAAATTGACGTGCATATCACCACCGCGCCGCAACTGGAGGTGCAAACTGCCTCGGCGAAGCTTTCCGGGGATGCTGACCTGCGAGTGCGAGGAACCGCAGCTACCCCGGTTGTTCTGGGCCGCGTCAATATTGCGCAGGGTGACATTTCCTTCAATGGCACGAAGTACCACATGGAGCGGGGTGACATCACTTTCGCGAATCCGGTCAGGATCCAGCCAGTGCTCGACCTGCAGGCTACATCCCGTGTCCGCGACTACGACATCACTCTTGGTTTCCACGGACCGCCCGACAAGTTGAGCATGACCTACAGTTCCGATCCACCACTGCCCCCGGCTGACATTATTGCGCTGATCGCCATGGGACGTACCCGCGAGGACACCGCCATACAACAGCAGCCCGGCACCAATTTCACCCAAAGCGCCTCCAGCGCGATTCTTGGCGAAGCTCTCGCCCCGAGCAGCAGCAATCGTCTGGAGAAGCTGTTTGGGGTGGGCCGAATCAAGGTAGATCCAGAGGCAGGGGTCGAGAACAACGCCACCGGTACGCGGGTCACAATAGAGCAGCAGGTGTCGAATAATCTGACCGTAACCTACATCACGAACGTCTCCCAGACCTCGCAACAAGTAGTCCAGGCAGAGTTCTGGCTTACACGGAGTATATCCGTGATCGGTCTCCGCGATCAGAACGGCGTGGTCAGCTTCGATGTGCGGATCCGGCAGCGGAAGAAGTAACCAGAAAAGGTGGGCTCGGCCCTTCACTTGCCAGCATCTGGCGAAAACCGGAAAGTAAGGCGGAACCTGAGCTGATGTCCGGAAACGGCCAATCCGATCCATTTGCCGAACAGCGCCTGCGCATGTGCGAGGAGCAGTTGGTCAGTCGCGGCATTCGCGATCCGCAAGTGTTGGCTGCGATGCAGAAAGTTCCTCGACACGAATTTCTCCCTCCCAAGTATCGCGACCAGGCATATGGAGACCATCCCATTCCGATCGGCGAGGGGCAGACCATCTCCCAACCTTATATCGTGGCCGTCATGCTTCAGATGCTAGCCCTTAGGCCAGTTCACACCGTGTTGGAAGTGGGAACAGGGTCCGGGTATCAGACGGCGCTGTTGGCTGAAATTGCTTCACGGGTCTTCACCATCGAACGACACGCGTCCCTCGCCGGTGTGGCTCGCTCAACCTTGACGCAGCTAGGGTACGCCAACGTTACTCTCCAGATTGGAGATGGCAGCCAGGGGCTGGAGGCTTTCGCGCCCTTCGATGCCATTATTGTTTCCGCAGCTTCGCCCCATGTGCCGCCTGCTCTTTTGTCCCAATTACGCGAAGACGGCCGCATGGTGGTGCCCGTGGGCAATTCACAAGCCCAGGAACTGCAGCTTGTCCGCAAGCAGAACGGCTCGCCTGTGGTGACTGCAACGGAGGGCTGCCGCTTTGTCCCGCTGGTGGGGTCACAAGGTTTTCCCTCGGGATGGTGACCGGCGATTCTCGTTTGGCTTTCACGCACTTCTGTTGTTTCTTCAGAAAACGTTTGAGCTCACATTCACATCTAGTCTATCGGTTCATAGTTAGCTAGGAGGAAAGACAATGATGCGGAGAAAGCGATATTGGCTTTTGTTGCTGCTGGTTGGCGCGATGGCGCTGCCCTTGCTGGCACAGAGCACGAACAGCACACCCGCGATGGGTAACACTCAAGATGCCAGGAGCACCGGGGGTGGAAAATACGATCAGCAGATCCAAAGTGATATCAACAAGTACCTCCAAGGTCGTAGCCAATTTCAGGGAGTTCACGCCACGGTCGAGGACGGTGTAGTCACCCTCACCGGGAATGTTAACCGGCTGATTGACAAACTGGACGCCGAGAAGAAGGCCCACAGTATTGACCACGTACAGGGCGTTCGAGACGAAATCCAGGTGCAGAGCAATGTTTCCGACGACGACTTGCGAAAAAAACTGGCGGAAAGGTTGCGCTACGATCGCGTCGGGTACGGGGTCGCCTATAACGCTTTATCCATTGACGTTCAGAACGGAATCGTGACCGTGAGCGGTTCGGTGCACGATTATCCCAGCCGCGATTCCGCGCTGGCGATTATCGAGACCACACCCGGGGTAAAGGGTGTGATTGACAACATCACGGTGCAACCGACATCACCCTTCGATGACGACTTGCGCATCCGGCTGGCCCAAGCCATTTACGGCCACCCGGCCCTGCAGAGGTACGCCATGGATCCACAGGCTCCAATTCGCATTGTGGTTGAGAACGGACATGTAACGCTCTATGGCGTGGTGGATAGCCAGATGGACAAACAAATCGCCGAGACCCAGGCCAAATCTGTGCCCGGCGTCTTCAGCGTGGATGACAAACTGGTAGTTGCGGGAGAAAACAAACAGAAGTAAGGCGGCGATTCGATCAAGGGCACGGCACACTCTGCCGTGCCCTTTTTTGCTACCATCTTCAAATGCCTCACACCTTCACAACCTCGTATCTCGAGGATTCGTTTGCCGTTTTCGGGTATTACAAGAAACTCGCCGAGCGGGCCATGGAGCAGATCACCGACGAACAGTTGTTCGCAGTGCAAGACAATGAGATGAATTCCATCGCGATCATAGTGAAGCACATGGTCGGGAACATGCGATCACGCTGGACAGACTTTCTCAACAGTGATGGAGAGAAGCCGGACCGCAACCGCGACAGCGAGTTTGTAGATCCGCCAGCAACTCGTGAAGACGTTATGAAACTCTGGGCAGAGGGTTGGGGCTTGCTCTTTGCAGCGCTACGGCCACTCTCGGATGCGGATTTGGGTCGCAAGATCACCATCCGCGGCGAGGCACATTCGGTGATGCAAGCCATTAACCGCCAGATCGCCCATTATGCCTATCATGTCGGGCAGATTGTGTTTCTGTGCAAACATTTTCAAAGCGCCCAATGGAAATCATTAACTGTGCCACGCAACAAATCCGCTGCTTTCAATGCTAAAGTGCTGGCGGGGGAAGCCAGCCAGCGCTAGCGATCGCCACTTGCTCGCGCGGATCGCATTTACCGCTCAATAAATTAGAATCTTCTTGTGCCCGCCTTTCGGAATCTGCGAACCACACTGGAGATGATCAAGTGGGAGCACTCGGTGTTTGCGCTTCCATTTGCGTTGTGCGGGGCAATGCTGGCGGCAAGGGGATGGCCGGCCGGCCGGCAACTCGGCTGGATTGTGGTCGCCATGGTAGCGGCGCGCTCAGCAGCCATGGCATTCAATCGCTTGGCTGACGCTAATCTCGATTCCATTAATCCGCGCACCCAGACTCGCGCTTTGCCGGCAGGCACTCTCTCTCGCGGTTTCGTGAGCGGATTTGTGCTGCTCTCCTGTACCGTCTTCGTGGTAGCCGCGTCGCAACTCAACCGCCTGGCGCTACTGCTCTCACCGGTGGCGCTGGCGGTGCTGCTTTTGTATTCCTATACCAAGCGCTTCACCCGCTGGTCGCACTTGGTGCTCGGGTTCGCCCTGGGAATTGCGCCGGCCGCGGCCTGGATTGCGGTACGCAACTCGCTCGATCCTAGAATTCTGTTGCTTACCGCAGCTGTGACCTTCTGGGTAGGCGGTTTCGACGTGCTCTACGCCTGCCAGGATTACGATTTCGATCTGCGCCATGGGCTGCACTCAATTCCTCGCTATGTGGGAATCCGCCGCGCTCTCCTGCTGGCGCGACTGTTTCACTTTGCAATGCTGTTGTTATTGGTGGCGCTGATCTGGGCTTTTCATCTGGGGGTGGTTGCGGCTCTAGGCGTCATCGCTGTTGGTCTGTTGCTCGGCTACGAGCACTCGCTGGTTTCTTCGGATGACCTCAGCAAGCTGAATGCTGCGTTCTTCACCATGAATGGCGCGATCTCGGTGGTGTTCTTCCTTTTCATTGCCGCGGACGTGCTACGCCGGCGCTAGCTGTGCCTAGGACCTGCCGTGCGATATCATAGTTGCGTGGCTCCTGCGCAAGCGCTTCCGGCACACGCCTTTCAGACTGACGATCCGCGGCTGAATTCCATCGCGGAAAAAGTGCTCAATCGCCAGCGGCTCGATAGTGACGACGCGCTCACGCTGTATCGTTCTTCCGACATTTTGGCCATTGGTTGGCTAGCCAATCACGTGCGTGAGCGATTGCACGGCGACCATACTTACTTCAACGTTAACCGCCATATCAATCCTACGAACGTATGTGTGGCGGCATGCCGTTTGTGCGCCTTTGGCCGCAAGAAAGACGCGCCAGGCGCCTACACCATGGCGCTCGAGGAAGCCTGGCAGACGGCCGCTTCCGGCTATAGCGAGGCGGTAACAGAATTTCACATCGTCGGTGGGCTCCATCCCGACCTGCCGTTCCAGTATTTTCTCGATCTGGTGTCTGGCCTCAAGCAGCGCTTTCCCAACGTTCACCTGAAAGCCTTCACGATGGTGGAGGTTGCCTACCTTGCCAAGCGCGCCAAGCTCTCTATCCGCGAAACGCTGCAGCAATTGAAGACAGCGGGCGTGGATTCACTCCCCGGGGGTGGCGCTGAGATCTTCGCCGACCGCATTCGCCACATTATCTGCGACCACAAGATTGATGGCGACCAGTGGCTGGAAACTGCGCGAACAGCACACCAGCTGGGGTTGCGGTCCAACGCCACCATGCTCTATGGGCACGTGGAAAACGACGAAGACCGGGTTGACCACTTGCTGAAACTGCGTGCTCTGCAGGATGACACTGGAGGATTCCAAACCTTCATTCCTCTGGCATTCCATCCTCCCAATACCGCACTTGAGCATCTGCCCGCGACAACCGGAATGCTCGACATCCGCCAAATTGCTATCGGCCGCTTGGTGCTCGACAACTTCCCCCACATCAAGGCCTACTGGCAGATGCTGACCCCGCGGATAGCGCAGATCTCGCTGCGATTTGGCGCCGACGATCTCGATGGCACCGTGATCGAGGAGAAGATCTATCACGACGCTGGCGCCACTACGCCGCAAGGCCTGCGCCGCCAAGATCTGATTCGTCTGATTCGCGAAGCCGGGCGTACTCCCGTGGAGCGCGACACTCTGTATAGGCCGGTGGAGCGGACAGAGACCTCGGTGACGGTTGCCGTCTAGAGCAATCTATTAACCACCCCGCTTTTTTCCCTGCGCTCCCGATTTAGCACTCTATCCCAGCTCCGAAAAGCAACTTGTGACTTCTTACGCGCTTCTACAGAGACAGGTGTAAAATCCCAATTGCAGGGACTTCAGCAACACGGGTCCTCCACCCGTCTTCGAGGCTGCATGAACGTCCACGTCAGTTACAAGGTTAATAAGACTCCCGATATCGAAAAAGAAATTAATCACCACGTCGAGAAGCTGCAGAAAAGATTGCAGGTGTTCCGCCCCGAGCTCGTGCACTTGAAGGGAGTCATAGAGCACAACTCTGTCCGCGAGGGTTTTATTGTTTCGCTCAACCTGCGCTTGCCTTCGGGCCAAATGGCGGTCCAGCAGAGTGCCCCAGTAGCGACGGCAGCCCTGAAGTCGGCGTTCGACGACCTGCTCCAGCAGCTCACCAAGCACAAGGACCATCTCCGCAGCCATCATAAGTTTCCTCGTTGGCGCGGGCGCGAGGAACGTAGCCGGCGCGAGCCGGAAGTGCCATTTGAGCAGACGGTAGCGGCGGTTCAGCCGCCGATGGTTTCGCCAGAGGACATCAGGAGCTACATTGACGTTAATCTCGACAATCTGAAGAGCTTTGTCGAGCGCGAATTGCGTTATCGGGAGAGTGCTGGCCAGCTGCGGCCGGATTCACTCAAGGTAGAGGAAGTTATTGATGAAGCCATAGCTGACGCTCTGGGAGAGGGCATTGAAAAACCGGAGCGGCTGGCGCTCGAGCCATGGCTTTACCGGTTGGCGATCCGCGCCATTGATCGCCTTTCTCGCCGAACCAGAGACGGATCGGAAGATGTTCCCCTTGAGCACTCTCTGCGGTCCCAGAACATCCTCGCGAGTGACGAGCCATTATTGGAATTTCACCAGCCCGATGAGCAGCTACTGGCAGAAGATGTCATCCCCGATCCGCGGATCGCTACCCCCGAAGATGTGGCCGCCTCTGACGAGATGATTACATTGGTGGAATCGGCCCTCTTGAGCGCAGCTCCCCCGGACCGGGAAGCATTTATTCTCTATGCCATCGAGGGTTTCACCGTGGACGAGATTGCTGCCATTACAGACCGCAAGCCGGAAGAAGTGCGTGCTTCTATTCTTGCCGCTCGCGAGCACCTGAAGAAATCGCTACCTATCCCCAACGAGTTCAAAGATTTGTTGCTGCAGCACTCCAAGATTGCATAGCATCCGTCCATTCGGAGATAAGGAATGATCCGTCGCGAAGACATCCGTGAGTTGGCACAGTTTGAGTCAAAGCAAGGTTGCGCTCTTAGTTTCTACTTTCAGCCGCAAACACCGCAAAACAAATCGCACCGTGAAGAGGCCATACTGGCGAAGGACCTAGTGCAGAACGCGCTCCGCGAGGCAGGGAAGGACGGTAAACACCGTTGTGCGCGCGCCGATCTGGACCGAATTATCCAGGTTGCGGAAGCACTGCAGAACGATCATTCCCATGCGAAGGCGGTATTTGCATCTTCTGAGCAGGGATTCTGGCGCGAGTTCGATCTCCCGCCCCTGCTTTCGGGGAGCAGCCTTGCCCTGAACCGGCGCTTCCATCTGCGGCCGCTAGCGCGGGTGCTCAGCAATCTTTCGCATGCATGCGTGGCCTTGGTGGACCGCCAACTGGCGCGATTCTTTGAACTGTCGTCGGATGAGATCGAAGAACGTAAAGACATCAAGGACAACCTGCCTCGCAGACGTAGTGACGGGTTCGCAGGGTACGACGCCGGCCACATCGAACGCCATGTGGAGCACGAGGCCATGCATCACTTCAAGAACGTTGCTGAGCGATTGAAGGCGCTATACGACATTGGGACATGCGAGAACTTCATCATTGGCTGCCGTGACGAGACCTGGCCGGAGATCGAACCGCATCTGCATCCGTATGTCCGTGAGCATCTGGTAGGACGCTTTGCCGCAGATACTGCAACCGCGACGCTTGAGGAAGTACGGGATCGGGCCAGCGAAGTCTTTACTGATCACCGTAACACCTATCGCGAAGCCGCGATCCGCGAGGCGATTGGCGAAGCCCGTCGCGATGGGCGCGGCGCGGTCGGATTGCGGCATGTGTTGAACTCACTGGAGATGGGAGAAGTGCAGACCCTGTTGTTGGGTGATAAATTCCAAGCGCCCGGTTCCGAGTGTACCAATTGCGGGCATCTCGATTTCCATCCCGGGCCCAATTGCGCGATCTGCGACCATCCAACCAGCGAATTGAGCGACATTTCCGATGCCCTGGTCGGCAAGGCGGTGCGCAATCGCATCGGGATCATCTACGTTGAACAGGACCCGGAGTTCGAGAAAGTCGGCCACATCGCGGCGTTGTTACGCTTCCGCGCCGACCAAAACACTAATCTGAAACAAGCCGGCGATTGAAAAAGCACTCGCGCTCCAGCGAAAACCGCACTGGAAACCTCCAACTGAACCCGCCCCACTGGCGACTTCCCATTCGCCCTGATATGCTTCTGCGTTTTCCGCTCAGGAGGGCTCATGTCCATCTCGCGACGGGATTTCATTGCCACCACTGCATTAGGAGCCGTTGCTCTCAGCGCTGAAGCCAAACAAATCGCAAAGGGTCAGCCCTCGGCTGCCGGCGCCCAGAAGGTCGCGAAAAAGCCAGTGTTGGTCTGCGCCGCCAACGGATTTAACTACCTCGACGATGGATACAAGATCCTCAGCAGCGGCGGCGACACGCTGGAAGCCGCATTGCGCGTAGTGAAGGGGCCCGAAGACGACCCCAACGATCAGAGCGTCGGCCTGGGCGGCCTGCCGAACGAAGAAGGTGTGGTTGAGCTCGACTCATGCTGCATGCACGGGCCGACGCGACGTGCTGGGTCGGTGGGCGGAGTCCGCGAAATCAAGAATGTTTCGCTGGTCGCGCGCGGCGTGATGGAGCACACCGGCCACGTGATGCTCGTGGGCGAGGGCGCGCAGAAGTTTGCAGTCGCGCTGGGATTTCCTCGCGAGAACCTGCTCACGGAGCCTTCGCGGAAAACCTGGCTGCTATGGAAAGAGTTTAATTCAGAGCGCGACTGGTGGGGCCCAGGCTTGGCGGATCGGCGCTGGCGGCCACCGGAGCAAAAGCAGGCGGCTTCCTGGTCGGCTCCGCCGATCTCCGCGATTCAGCAAAAGATACAGAAGCTGGAGCAGATCGCTGCAGAGTTGGGCATTGCGCCCGACCATCGCATGCGTGCGATCCGGCAAGTCTTGTTCCCGCCAACCGGCACGATCCATTGCTCCGCATTAAACGAGAAAGGTGAAATGTCCGGCACCACCACAACCAGCGGCCTCTCTTGGAAGCTTCCGGGACGCTGTGGCGACTCGCCCATCATAGGCGCGGGCTGCTATACCGACCAGGACGTGGGCTCTGCGGGCGCGACCGGCAGTGGGGAAGAAAACATTAAAGTCGCCGGTGCGCACACCATTATCGAGAACATGCGCCATGGGATGTCGCCGTTTGATGCCGGCATGGACGCGCTCAAGCGCATTGTTCGCAATTACAACAATGACATGACCCGGCTGCGTTTTGTGGACATGGTCTACTACATTTTGCGAAAGGATGGGGCCTACGCAGGTGTCTCGCTTTGGACTGGCTACGAGCCTGGGAAACCCCACAAGATCGCAATTCATGATGGGACGAAACGGCTGGAGCAAACCGTGGCCGTGTTTAATGGCGCATCGCAGGAATGGCCGCCCATGCCGGAGATCCCCAAATAGACGCTTTGGAATAGACGTGTTGGAAAAAGACGAGGCGTCAACCACGCCGCGGGCACGCTATCGGCAGAGCTGCTCTAGCCGCTGAGGATGATCTAAGCGAACCTGATTTTGATGTCCGGCTTATTCTCCAGGTGAATGCTGTCTACAAACCGTACTTTCCCCGTAGCCTTGGTGACGATCAATGACGACGTTCGCGTGCCCTCTCCAAAGAAGCGCACTCCGCGCATCAGCGAACCGTCAGTCACGCCGGTGGCAGCGAAGATGATCTGCTTTCCAGGAGCCAGCTCTTCGGCTTTGTAGATTTTGTTCTTGTCCTTGATGCCCATCTTGGCGATGCGTGCCTCAAGTTCCGGCGTGTTAATGATCAACCGCCCCAGCATGTAGCCGTTCAAACAACGCAAGGCCGCAGCCGTAAGCACGCCTTCGGGTGCACCACCAGAGCCCATTACGACGTGGACGCCAGTCCCGATCACCGCGGCAGCAATACCCGCCGAGAGGTCGCCATCGCCGATCAAGCGGATGCGCGCGCCCGCCGCGCGAATATCGGAAATCAGTTTCTCGTGGCGAGGCCGGTCGAGTACCACGACCACCAGATCATCAACATCTCGGTTGAGTCGCTTGGCAATACTCTGAAGATTCTCTTTAACCGGCGCATCCAGGTCCACAGCACCATGACAAGAGGGTCCGACCACAATCTTGTCCATGTAGCAGTCAGGAGCATTCAGCAGCCCGCCCCGCTCAGAAGCCGCCAGCACCGTAATTGCCCCCGGCTGGCCGGTCGCACATAAGTTCGTGCCCTCCAGCGGATCCACCGCAATATCCACTTCCGGGACGCCAAACCCTCCGGGAAACTCAGCCCCAACATTTTCGCCGATATAGAGCATGGGGGCTTCATCGCGCTCGCCCTCGCCGATAACGATGGTGCCGCGCATCGGCACCGTATCCATGGTCTTTCGCATGGCCTCAACCGCAACCTGGTCCGAAAGATGGCGATCTCCTTTTCCCATGGTCCGGGCGGAAGCAATTGCGGCCTTTTCCACCACGCGCAGGAATTCCAGGGCCAGGTCGCTCTCCAGATTGTGACCATAGCTCTTGGCGAGCGCCTTCGGGTTAGTTGTTACCTGAGTAGCCATGATTGCCTCCACTGCTAGTATGCTCCGCCGATTGGCGCAAAGCATCGCGCATCATGCGCCTTTGGATGCACCCTGGTCAAGGCGAGCAGCTCTGCCCCCTGGGCCACGCGTTCGGCGGCAAAATGCAGAATTCCGACGACAGCAATCCACTTTTCTGCTTTACACTGGAGTATCCCATTTGAGATATTTGATTGTGGAAGCCCACTCTATTGTCGTCCTTGATTTCGGAGCCCAATACTCGCAACTGATTGCGCGCCGCATCCGCGAACAAAATATTTTTTCGGTGGTTCTTCCCTGTAATTCTTCGCTAGAAGAGATTCGCCGTTACTCGCCTGCAGGAATTATTCTCTCCGGCGGCCCCTCGTCCGTGTATGACCAAGACGCACCCGCCGCCGATCAACGTGTCTTCAGCATGGGTGTGCCGGTGCTGGGCATCTGTTATGGGCTGCAATACATGGTTCACAAGCTGGGAGGTAAGGTGCGGCCCGCGGCTAAGCGCGAGTATGGCCATGCCAATGTGGAACTGCAGAATGGCTCGCGACTCTTTGAGGGACTGCCCAAAGCGATGGCCGTCTGGATGTCGCACGGCGATGAAGCCGTCGAATTGCCCGCGGGCTTCCATCTGACGGCGAAGTCCCCCAATGCGGTGGCGGCAATCGAAAATCCAGAGCAGAAATGGTGGGCTGTGCAATTCCACCCGGAGGTACACCACACCCGTCTGGGAAACGAGATCCTGCGCAATTTCGCGCTCAACATTTGTGCTGCCCAGCCGACCTGGACAGGGCAGCGCTTTATAGAGGACAGCATCGAAGAAGTCCGCAAGAGGGTGGGCCCCACAGGTCGCGCCATCTGCGCTCTGTCCGGAGGGGTTGATTCCTCGGTGGCGGCCACACTGGTACACCGGGCTATAGGCGACCGACTCACCTGCGTTTTCGTCAACAATGGGGTGCTGCGCAAGAACGAGTTTCAAAAGGTACAGCAGAACCTGCGTGACAAGCTTGGGCTGCACTTGGTTGCGGTGGATGCCTCCGAGCGTTTCCTCTCCAAGCTGGCGGGGGTGACCGATCCGGAGAAAAAGCGGCGCATCATCGGCAACGAATTTATCGCAGTCTTCGACGAGGAAGCTGACCGCATCAGGCATGAACACAGCCACGTAGAGTTCTTAGTTCAAGGAACGCTTTATCCAGATGTGATCGAATCCCGGTCCGTGCGCGGGCCCTCGCAGACCATCAAGACCCATCACAACGTCGGCGGCCTGCCGGAGAAGATGAAGCTCAAACTTATCGAACCTTTAAAGGATTTGTTTAAGGATGAAGTCCGCAAAATCGGCCGCGATCTTGGCATGCCAGAGGAAATCCTTCAGCGGCAGCCATTCCCCGGGCCAGGTTTGGCCGTGCGCATTGTCGGCGAAGTTACCCCGGAGCGTATTGCTATTCTTCAGGAGGCCGACGACATTGTTGTCACGGAGATTAAAAACGCCGGACTCTACCATAAGATCTGGCAATCTTTCGCGGTGCTCCTACCGGTGATGTCTGTGGGCGTCATGGGCGATCAACGAACATACGCATACACTTGCGCGATCCGTGCGGTACACTCCGAAGATGGCATGACTGCCGACTGGGTGCCGCTCCCGCATGAAGTCCTGAAGACCATCTCCAGCCGATTGGTGAACGAAGTCAAAGGTATCAACCGCGTGGTTTACGACATTACCTCCAAACC
>Ga0070741_10013644_pt1 | contig 14283 bp, 11 predicted proteins | sample Coa_R1_4_FD_66440 | JGI IMG/M metagenome (GOLD analysis project Ga0070741, IMG submission 66440) | Surface soil microbial communities from Centralia Pennsylvania, which are recovering from an underground coalmine fire - Coalmine... | ecosystem: Environmental > Terrestrial > Soil > Unclassified ... | reverse complement strand
CCGAGATGCTTGTCGGGACCCTCGCCAGACCGGCTAAAAGACCAGGTCAGTGGGCACAACTGGGTTCGAACCAGTGACCCCCCGCTTGTAAGGCGGGTGCTCTACCGCTGAGCTATGCGCCCTGGCGTCCCGGCCCGCGCGTCGCGGCCGGAACCCCAGCTAGCGTACCGGTTTCCGGCGGGTAAGCCCACCGGGCGCCGCCGTGCGAGCGCGGATTCCTGTCAAGCATCTCGGTGCTAGGTCACTTATCTTGACGCTTAGAAAGTGACCTAGCTCCCCCGGACAGGATGGGAGTTCACCATGGTCAGCACGACCAAGACCGCCCAGCGCCGGGCCACCGGCCGCCCGCTGCGCAGCCCGCTCGCCGCTCCGGCCGCATGGAGCGCCCCAGATCAGCAGGCGGGCAGCACCCGGCTCAAGGCCGCTGAGGATCTCAGCGACCGGCAGGCGACGATCGCCGAGTTCACGGATTACCTGCGGACCATCACCAACCGAGATAACCGCCCGTACCAGGAAGCCAGCATCAACGCATACGTCGGCCCGGCCAAGAACCTCGACGCGTGGCTCACCGAAAGCGGGATCGACGGCGACTTCGACGTGGTGGACACTCACCTGCTCAACCGGTACTTCCGCGACTACTTCAACCGGCACGGCCAGGGCGGCACGCACACCCTGCAGCGCAACCTCCTCCAACTGTTCAACTACCTCCAGGCGGAGCGTGACATCCCGAGCCCATGCGGAAAAGGTCTCTACCGGTACGCGGAAGTGAAGGGGCGCCCGAGTACGCTCTCCGCCAGCTTCATCGATGACCTCCTGGAGCGCCGCGCGCAGGGAGAGCCGAGCTGGCCCGCCCTTGCTGCGGCGCTCCGGCGTGCCAGCATCGCCGGGCACGACCCGGCCACAGTGCTCATCGCCGTGGCGCGCAGCCGTGAACTGCGCAGCGCACGCAATATCAGCCAGACCCTCGCCTGGCGCATCGGCCGCTACCTGACCGCCAATCCCAGCCCATTGGCCGACGCGCTCTGCGGTAAGGGCAGCGTTTCTGGGCGGGAGACCTGGCGGCTGCTCGCCTGGACGCTCAAAGCAGCCGAGGACAACGGAATCCCCGCCGAGCAGATCCTCGCCACCGCCCGCCGCGCACGTGACATCCGCGACGTGATCGCTGTCGTGTCGCAGGCCGCGCTGCGGCACTCGGCAGAGCCAGCCGCAGCGTCCCTGCCGCCATGGCTACGATCCCCTCCAGCTCACGCAGGTGGCGGCATGGGGCGCTACCTTGACGACGCCGCGACGTTGATCAGCGCCCGGGTCCGGGTTCTGGGCAGCCGACGTCGAACACGACCGGCCCGCCTGGATGAACCTCCTCGGCATCATCGCCGCCTACCGCGACCAGCACCAGGTCATCACCGACGACCCGCAACAGGTCCTCGGCCCTTACCCGAACCCGGCAAGGCCGGGCACGCCGCCTATTGGCACGCGGCCGACGCCGTGCTCGCCGCGCGCCGCATCGCGGCCGTCGACACGGCTCCTGGTCCGCGGCAGCCCGACCAGATCGGCGCACAGATCGCCGCCGACATCTACCGCGCCCTGCCCGACGGCGAGCGCCGCGACATCGCCGCCACCATCGCCTCCCGGCCCGGACCGGCCTGGCTCGGCCACCCCAGCGAACCCGACGAACACGCCGTAACCTAGCCCGCCCACGCCGCTCATCTCGCCCAGCTCCTCACTGCACGGGGCCACCTCAGCCCGGCAGCGTCACCCCGGACCGTCCGGGACGACGGGGCTGAGCCGCTCGAAGCCGCGCTCGGCCGCCGACGCGACAACCGCCCCCGTCGCCTAAGCGCCACAGCAGGTCCGGTGACAGCTCCCCACACCGGTGCCCTGCTGCATACCCGGAAGCCCGGCACCGCGCCAAGACCACCAGCCGACAGCGAGCCTGACAGGATCCTGCCCGTTGCTTAGTCGGTGCTTCGGTAAGCCTGGTCCCTGGTGGGCGAGCCGCACGCTGGCCCGTGCAGGTGGCGGGAACGGTGCGGCTCGACCACCTGGCCCGGTCCAGGTCACCGCCGTCGAGCCCGCGGCAGCCGTGGCCAGGAAACGGTCCGAGCCTGCGGGCTCATACGGTGAAGACGGGCAGCGCACCGCCGCGGATGGCGGTACCCCCGGCGCCAGCAGGTCACTGACTGATACATCACCGGGACACTTGATCCCAGGTCCAGTCCCACGAGCTGGTGGGCTGCACGCATGCCACCCCTTCACCCTGGCTGGGCGGGTTGAATACTGCCAGGTAGCAGTTGCCGTCGGCATTCTTATAGTGGCCGTTCGTAATTGTCCACTCTGCCGAACGGCCCCCGCAGCTGGTGCTTGTTTCCACGATGCTGCCGTCGGCCACGAGACAGTGTCCCAGTTCATTTGCCACGAAGATCGTGAAGCCTGTGTCGATATAAGTAGTGCGGTCGTTGTCTGTGATCGTCACCTGGGCGCCGATGCCCTGGCTGGAAAGGCACTGGTTGCTGTTCAGATGCGTGCAGATCTGAAATGAGCTGGCAGATGCCGACCGGCCTGATGCCGGGCTGGCGAAGGCAGGCGCCGTGATACCGCCCAGCATCACCACGGTGAACAAGACAGGCAGGATTTGCCGGAACATTGAGATTCCCTTCTGCGCGTACCGGTCAGATTTCTTGTCAACGCAGCGTACGGATGCCGAGGACGGCAATGGGACCCTTTAGACCAGAACTGAAACGTCGCTTAAAGGAGACGAGGAGCCCGGCTTTGCTTCAAGTCCATCTGACCGCCGAGGACCTGCTGCGCACCAAGTTCGCCAGCCAGCCCGCACCGCTCATCGAGCTCAGCCTCGCGCTGGCCACCCTGCAGCGCCGCGATCCGGTCTTCGGCACATGGCGCCGCAGCGCCGCTGCCCGGCTGCCCGCGGCCGCCCGGCCACTGCTCGACCTGATCCAGCCCACCGGGGCCGGGCCCGTGTTCCTGGACCCGATCACCACCAGCCTGGCCGAAGGGCTGGAGGAGGTACAGCACTCCCCCAGCAAGCTCGTTCTCGACGAGCTGCACTGGCTGTTCCCCGCCGGGCCGCCCGCCCCGTGGATCCGCCTGGTCGCCACCCGCGACCGCCAGACCTGGCGCGAGCTGCACGCCGCTCAGCGCCTAGCCCACCGTAACCTGATCGACGGCACAGCCACACGAGCCCGCCACGGCTACCAGGCCGAACTTGCCTGGCGCGGCCAGATGATCGCCGAATCCGGCGTCCAGGCCACCCTGTCAGCGCTGCACCCCTCGATCAGCTGGCACGGAGCCATTCTGCAGATCAACACCCCTGGCCACTGGGAGCTCCGCCCAGGCGGCAACGGCCTGACGCTCATGCCTTCGGTGTACTGGACCGGCCACCCCACGTTCACCTGGCACCCCGACGGCTCGCTGGCGATCATCTATGCCGCCCTCACCCCGCTCCCGCTCATCAGCCAGACCCACGGCGACCCGCTGGCCAGCCTGCTCGGCCACACCCGCGCCGCGCTACTGCACCTGACGGTCACCGAGCAGACCACCACCAGCCTAGCCCGCGAACTGCACGTCAGCCCCGCCACCGTATCAGCGCACACCAAGACGCTGCGCGCGGCCGGGCTGATCACAACCGTCCGGGCAGGCAAAGCGGTGCTGCATTCAATCACCCCGCTAGGCAACCGCCTGCTGCGCAGTTGCGCACAGCATTGAACCCCCAGCCACATGCTGCTACATAGTGACCCCGCCGATCTTCCGGATCGCGCGGCCTGCGCAGACCGAGCCCGCCGATCAGGTCGACGTAGTGCCGAGCCACGGCGGCTACCTGCCCTGGCGATTCGGATTACTGGCGCGCAGCTCGCTACCGGCATGGGGACCACGTCCGGTCAGCGCCAGCCACCTCGGTCATCGCCTCGGCACGCACTGGACATTCCAGAATATCGAATACAACCCCGGGCCCGGCTGCGGCCTGGCCATTTCCGACGGACCAGTAACTGATGTAGTCATGACCGGAAACGGGCCCTGGACATACCAGGACTGCGTCCGCGCGGCCTACAACCCGGATGACAGCCCGGGTAACCCGAATAACATCAGCACGTCCGATCTGAGGCCAGGACGCGGGATCTGCGTCCACACCCGCGATGAACCTGTCAACAATCCTGGGAAGACCGACGGCGGACATTACGTCCTGCTCCCCGGCAGTGAGGGCCAGCAGCCATTCACTTAGGTCCGTGCAACCGCGTACGTTCCGCTTGTACTTGCCCCGGTGACCGGTCAGCGAGGTTCGCGGCGAAGCTTGAGGCCGGCTTGTTCTTCCAGCAGAGCGACGGGCAGCAGTTCGCCTTTGACCGGGCCGAAGCGGCGCAGTGCCTGCTGGTAGGTGTCTTCGACGAGTCCGGTCAGCTGGCAGGGGACCGCGAGGTCGCGGGCCAGCTGGGTGATGGCGGCGAGTTCCTCCCAGCATCGGTCCAACCCGAACGAGGCAAGGTAGTCCCCGTCCAGCAGGGCGCCGAGGTCGTCGCGGATAAATGCGCTCGATCCGGCGCTCGCGCCCAGTACCTGGTGCAGGGTATCGATGTCGAGCCCGGCTCTCACGCCGGTGAGCAGGGCTTCTGCGGTGGCGATAGCCTGCCCGAACCACAGCAGGTTGACCAGGAGCTTGGTGATGTACCCGGCCCCGGTGCCGCCGGCATGGGTAATGCAGCCGGTGCCGGCGAGTGCCTCAAGGACCGGGCGAGACCGGTCCAGGACCTCCCGGTCGCCGCCGGCGAAGATCTGCAGTGTCCCTGCCCGGGCGGCCGCGATGCCTCCGCCGACCGGGGCGTCGAGCGTATCAATCCCGCGGGCCCTGGCCGCCGCGACCAGCGCCCGGCCGGCGGCTGGGGAATTGCTGGTCATGTCGATCCAGACCGCGCCGGCAGACAGCGCGCCCAGCACACCGCCAGCCCCGGTCATCACCTCGGTGACTGCGCCCGCGCCCGGCAGCATGGTGATCAGGAACCCGGCGTCAGCGGCCGCCCCGGCAGGGCTGAGCGCCCAGCGCGCTCCGCACCGCAGCACTGGGGCCTGCCGGTCCGGGCGCTTATCGGCAGCGGTGACGTCGAATCCAGCGCAGACCAGGTTGGCGCACATCGGCAGGCCCATGCTTCCCGTGCCGATGAACCCGACCCGGGTCATGACGGCACACCAGCCAGGGTCCATGCACGAGCCCGCCTGCTGTCCATGGCGGGCAGCTTCCACCGGCCCGGCGGCCGAAACATCGTGCACCGGCCCGGGATGCACCGCCTGAAGCCCATGATCATGAGCCAGGTCAGGTCAAAGGTGTCGGATCGGCTGACCTGCCTTTGGGCGCACTGGTCAGGCGGGTTCGAAGATCAGCTGCTTGCTGAGTGTCGCCCGTACCGGCGAGCGTTCGATGCGTTCCGTGACTGCCAGCCGGTGAGGTTCGAGCGCCGGGTCGAGGGCGAGCTCGTAGCGGAACCGCGTGGCTGACTCTTCGCGTTCCAGATGCACCCGCACGCCCACGCTCGCCTCGCCGTGTACGAGGCCCAGGTCCGCGAGCGCCATCCGCGCGGAGATGGTCATGCAGGTGCCCAGCGCTGCTTCCAGGAGTTCATGCGGCCGCATTCCCGCGGCGCCGCCGGCACCGTTCTTGACGGTGTCGGCCACGCCCTCGTTTTCCCCGGCCCGGAACCTGACCTGCCAGGCTGCTGGAAGCGCCATTGCCTCGATCATGGATGCTCCTGTTCCGCCGGGACGGGCACATGCGATCCTAGCAGAACGGCTCACATTCCAAGACGTGTTGTCCGCATACTGGAACATGCCGGAGCGCCGCGGCGCTCGCTGGGATGCAGGCGACCAGAACCACCGGAATCCCGTCGCGACCATGTCGCCCAGGGCAAAGACGGTCCCACACTTGAACTCGCTCACCTCCGAAGGCACACCGCCGCGGCCGCGCGCTTTCAAGCCAGGTGTCCCCGCAGACCGGGAGAGCGCGCTTACCGGGTGTTGCCGAACGCGCGGGCGAGGAAGTCGCGGGTGGCGGCGAACGAGAGCGTGTCGGCCTGCTCGTGGTATGCGACGCCAGGGATCGCGCAGGGCTTGGCATCGGTGTGGGTGAAGCCGTGCTGGGCACCGCCGTACATGTTCAGCTGCCAGTCCGCGCCGGCGGCGTTCATCTCTTCGGCGAACGCGGTGACGTCGGCGAGCGGGACGTGCGGGTCCATGGCGCCGTGGCAAACGAGCAGTCGCAGAGGCGCGGACACGTAGCGCTAGGAGATGGACTGGTAGCGGACCGCGAGAGTAGAAGGCCATTGCGGTTGATAGCACCACTGGCCGTTCGATGGAAAGGGCGAATCAGCCGAACGGACGGTGGTTACTCACACGATCCCTGCCTCCCCCATCGATGGCAACCAGCAGCTTGTCCAGTAGGTGGCCGCGCGGATGGGAAGCAATCCGGATTGCCAGCAGCGAGACGCCGACGGCAGCGGCGTCCGCAAGATAGTCCGCACCTGCCGCGAAGACGGCCAGCGAGTGCGCGTCCAGCCCCATGACCGCGAGGGCCGTGACGAGGCCGAGGTTGGGCAGCAGTACCACAGCCAGGCGCCGCGTACGGGACACGCCCCGATAATATGAGGGCCTGCCGGCCGTGGGCCGGCACGGCGGCGATCGCTCCGCTCACCTGATGCGGACGACGAGGAGGCAGGAGTCGTCTCCCGTGTCGGAGGTCGCCTCGTCGATCAGGTGGCTGGCGAATTCGCTGATGTCGCCGGCGGGCCGGCTGGCAAACCGGATCAGGTCGGTGAGCGCGGCGTCGAGGGTCCGGTCGCGGCGTTCGATGAGCCCGTCGGTGAACAGCACCACGGTGTCGCCGAGCTGGAGCCGCAGGGTGGCTTCGCGGTAGGCCGCGTCTGGCCCGGCTCCGACCAGTATCCCGGCGGGCAGCGTCGGCAGGCGGGCTTTCCCGCCGCGGACGACCACTGGTGGCAGGTGTCCGGCACGCGCCCAGCGCAACATCCGGGTGGCCGGGTCGTAGATGGCACAGATCACGGTGGCCATGGTGCCGTCCAGGTGGAACGCGGCGCTGTTCAGCCTGGTCAGCAGGACGGCCGGGCCTACGCCGGTGATGGCCAGGCCGCGCAGGTAGTTCCGCAGCGCGACCATGCCGGTGACGGCGCTGATCCCGTGCCCGGCGACGTCGCCGACCGCCAGCAGCACCTTCTTGTCGGGCAGCAACACCGCGTCGTACCAGTCGCCGCCGACTTGATGCTCCTGGCTGGCGGGCCGGTACCGCGCCGCGACGTCGATCCCGGCGGCCTCGACAGGGTGGGAGACCTGCGGGGTGATGGCCTGCTGCAACTGCACCGACAGCCTATGCTCCGCATGTGCTCGCTGCTCGCTCCCGGCGAGTTGTTCCCGGGCGAGCGTGAACGCGGTTTCGGTGTGGTACCGGTCTGAGACGTCCTGGTAGGCCCCGCGCACCACCGTCAGTTTCCCGCCCGGCTCGGTCACCGGCTCGGCGAAGGCGCGCAGCTGCCGGATACCGCCGTTGTCGGCGCGGATGATCCGGAACGCGGCCGAGGCCGCCTGCTGGTTCCTGGTGATCCGGTCGCGGAAGGCTGTCACCGCGGGCACGTCCTCGGCCGGCACGTGCCGGTCCAGTGCGGCAAGCGGTACCGGATGTCCGGGAGGAAGGCCGAACAGGAAGAACGTGGCCGTGTCCCACCGGACCTGGCCGGTCCGGACGTTTTCCTCCCAGGTGCCGATCCGGCCCAGCCACTGGGCCTGTTCCAGCAGCGCGGTCAGCCGTTCGGTCTCTGCCGCGTCACGCCAGGCGATCACCACGCCGTCGAACAGCGGTGCGATGTTCACCTCAGCCGCACCGCCGGCCGCGGCCAGCGGCATCGCGGGAAAGTGCCGCGGCTCGCCGGTGGCCAGCACGTCGGCGACTGCGTCGAGCAGGCCGCCGGGCCGCGCCGCGTCCGAATGCACCTCCAGCAGCTGGCGCCCAGCCGTGCCGACGCTGGGGGTGGCCCACCCGATCACGAGGCTGGGCGGCTCCCCGTGACCGTCGCGGATCGTCCGCGCGAACAGCACGTTCGCGTGCAGTCCTTGCAGCAGGCTGAAGACCCACGCCTGGGAATAGGGCGGAGTGGCCGGCGGCAGCCCTGCGGTGAGCGCCTGGACACACGATCCGGCCAGCGCGGTCAGCTGGCTCCGGACTGATGCGGAGAACGCGGTCATCGGCGCCGACCAGCAGGCTTCGAGGGCACCGATGCAGGTACCCGCCTGGCGCAGCGGGATGACCGCGCGGGCGCCGTCCGGCCGCCGGCCGATCACCACGCTGTCGTCACCGTGCGGCCTCCCGGCAGGCCACCAGATCGGTGAGTCCTGCCGCGCTACCCGCAGCGCCAGGAACGGCATGTCCGGCGTGATGCGCCGCCAGCGGCTGGCCTCCCGTCCCCCGAAACCTGCCTCGCCCGCCAGCTCCATGCCGCCGTCGGGGGCCAGCAGCCAGATCGCCGCGGCCTCGGCGCCTTCGGCCGACAGCGCTTCGGTTAGCAGCGCCTCGGCCAAGCGCCCCGCATCGGGAGCGGCCGCTATCGCGGCGTCCGCCGCGGCTGCCCGGCGCCTGGCCGCAGGCGCTGCCGCCAGCGATTGCCCCGCGATGTCGGCGGCTATCTCCGCGCGGGCCATCCCCGCCTGACCGGCGAGCGTGGCCAGTTGCTGCCTAGCGTCCGCGGCGGTGCAGCCGAGCCGTTCCATCAAGATCCCGGTAGCGCGTTCGACCAGCCGCCCGGCGGCTGCCTCCGCGCGCAGCTGGTCAAGCTCCCGGCGCTGCCATTCGGCAAGCGCGGTGAGGCTGGCGATCTCGTCACGATCGGATTCCTGCACGCCTGCGAGCCCTTCGACAGCAAACCGCAGTGGTCGCCATGCTGGACCGTCCGGCCGGCCAAGGACGGTCGTGGTTACCCAGCCGACGGGCGCGGTGGCATGATCGTACCGTAACCCGATACGGCCTTGCTGGTGACGCGCGCTGCCCGGCAGCGGGAGCCCGCGGCGTGCCAGCGGCCCCGCGAAGCTGAGGTGATCGCGATGGCAACGGCGACCCAGACCAGACGGCACGACGACGCCCAGCTGCGGCAGCTGCTGGCGGGGCTGACCGCCGTGCGCGGCGGGGATTTCAGTACCCGGCTGCCGGATGGCCGGGATCCGCTGATGAACCAGATCGCGGCCGTGTTCAATGCGACAAGCGAGCAGCTTGCCGTGTTCACCTCAGAGGTAACGCGGGTCGCCCGTGAGGTCGGCACCGACGGGCAGCTGGGCGGCCAGGCGCAGGTGGCGGAGGTCACCGGTACCTGGAAAGACCTGACGGATTCGGTGAACGCGATGGCCGGGAACCTGACCAGCCAGGTGCGCAGCATCGCCCAGGTGACCACGGCCGTGGCCCGCGGCGACCTGAGTCAGAAGATCAGTGTCGAGGCTAAGGGCGAGGTCGCCGCGCTGGCCCAGACGATCAACGGGATGGTCGACCAGTTGTCCGGGTTTGCCGGGGAAGTCACCCGGGTGGCGCGGGAAGTGGGCACTGAGGGGCGGCTTGGCGGGCAGGCGCTGGTGCCCGGGGCGGGCGGCACGTGGCGGGACCTGACCGACTCGGTGAACTTCATGGCCGGGAACCTGACCAGCCAAGTCCGTAATATTGCACAGGTCACCACCGCCGTCGCGAAGGGCGACCTGAGCCAGAAGATCACCGTGGACGCGCGCGGGGAGATCGCCGAGCTGAAGAGCACCATCAACACGATGGTCGACCAGCTATCCGGATTCGCGGACGAGGTCACCCGCGTCGCCCGGGAGGTCGGCACCGACGGACGGCTCGGCGGCCAGGCCGCCGTGCAGGGAGTGTCCGGGACATGGAAAGACCTGACCGAGTCCGTGAACGTGATGGCGGCCAACCTTACCGCTCAGGTCCGCTCGATCGCCGAGGTCACCACCGCGGTCGCGAGAGGCGACTTGAGCCAGAAGATCCGCGTCGACGCGCGCGGGGAGATCGCCGAGCTGAAGGAGACCATCAACACGATGGTCGACCAGCTCTCGTCGTTCGCCGGTGAGGTCACCCGGGTCGCCCGCGAGGTCGGCACTCACGGCAAGCTCGGTGGGCAGGCCGTCGTCCCCGGTGTATCCGGGACCTGGGAAGACCTGACCAGCAACGTCAACGTGATGGCCTCCAACCTCACCGCGCAGGTCCGGTCCATCGCCCAGGTCGCCACCGCGGTCGCCCGCGGTGACCTGAGCCAGCAGATCACCGTTGAGGCCAAGGGCGAGGTCGCAGCGCTGGCAGGCGCTATCAACACAATGGTGGACACGCTGTCCGCGTTCGCCGGGGAAGTCACCCGCGTCGCCCGCGAGGTCGGCACGGAAGGCATCCTCGGTGGCCAGGCCACCGTGCCGAACGTGGCTGGTACCTGGAAGGATCTGACCGACAACGTCAACTCGATGGCCAACAACCTGACCGGGCAGGTCCGGAACATCGCACAGGTCACCACCGCGGTCGCCCGTGGCGACCTGACCAGGAAGATCGACGTCGACGCGCGAGGGGAGATCCTGGAGCTCAAGACCACGATCAACACCATGGTCGACCAGCTGTCCTCGTTCGCCGCGGAAGTCACTCGGGTCGCACGCGAGGTCGGCCGGGAAGGGCGCCTCGGCGGGCAGGCCGAAGTCGAGGGAGTGTCCGGCACCTGGAAGCGGCTGACCGAGAACGTCAACGAACTGGCGGCCAACCTGACCCGGCAGGTCCGCGCGATCGCGGAGGTCACCAGCGCGGTCGCCTCCGGCGACCTGACCCGCTCAATCTCGGTCGACGCGCAGGGCGAAGTCGCCGAGCTGAAAGACAACATCAACACGATGGTCAGGTCGCTGCGCGAGACGACCGAGGCCAACCAGCAGCAAGGCTGGCTGCAGACCAGCCTGGCCAGGATCGCCGGGCTGATGCAGGGGCAGCGAGACCTCACTGTCGTCGCCGACCTGATCATGAACGAGCTGATCCCGTTGATCGGGGCGCAGCATGGGGCGTTCTTCCTCGCCGAGGACGACGGCCACGACACCCGGCTGCGCCTGATCGCGGGATACGGGCTGCGGCCCGGCAACGGGACACCGGATCACGTTCAGGTCGGCCAGTCGCTGATCGGCCAGGTCGCCAAGACACGCAAGCCCGTCGTGCTGGAAGACATCCCGGCCGGGTATGCGCGGATCTCCTCAGCGACCGGCGAAGGCCGCCCGGTCAACATGATGATCGTGCCAGTCGTGTTCGAAGGCCAGGTCCTCGGCGTCATCGAGGCGGGATCGCTGTGGCCGTTCACCCCGGTGCACCGCGACTTCATGGAGCAGCTGATGGAGACCATCGGGGTGAACGTCAACACGATGATCGCCAACGCGCGCACCGACGCGCTGCTCGAGCAATCGCAGCGGCTGACCGCCGAACTCCAGGCCCGGCAGGCTGAGCTTCAGCGGTCCAACGCCGAGCTGGCCGACAAGGCCGCGCTGCTGGCCGCGCAGAACCGCGATATCGAGACGAAGAATGCCGAGATCGAGCGAGCCCGCCAGGAAATCGAGCAGCGCGCCAGGGACCTGGACCAGGCGTCCCGGTACAAGTCGCAATTCCTCGCGAACATGTCCCATGAGCTCCGCACCCCGCTGAACAGCCTGCTCGTGCTGGCCCGGATGCTCGCCCAGAACCCGGACGGGAACCTGACAGCCAAGCAGGTCGAGTACGCCACCATCATCCACTCCTCCGGCGCCGACCTGCTCCAGCTCATCGGCGACATTCTCGACTTGACCAAGGTAGAAGCCGGGAAGATGGACATCCACCCTGAGCGGTTCGCACTCGCGGGCCTGGTCGAGGACCTCCGCGGCGTGTTCGGGCCGCTCACGGCCGACAAACGGCTCCAGTTCAGCATCACCACAGCACCCGACGCGCCCGCCGAAATGGTCACCGACAAGCAGCGGCTCCGCCAGATCCTGAACAACCTGCTGTCCAATGCGGTCAAGTTCACCGAGCACGGCTACGTCGAGCTGCACATCGGCAGCGACACTCCGAAGCAGCCCGGCTCCGGGCCGCGGGTGGTCTTCTCCGTGACCGACACCGGCATCGGAATCAGCTCCGAGAACCTGGTCAGTATCTTCTCCGCGTTCCAGCAAGGCGACGGCACCACCAGCCGCCGCTACGGCGGTACCGGGCTGGGCCTAGCCATCTGCCGCGAAGTCGCCGCCCAGCTCGACGGCGAAGTCACCGTGCGAAGCGAACCCGGCAAAGGCAGCACCTTCAGCCTGTACCTGCCGTTCACCCCGCAAGGCCCGGCGCAGCCCAGGCGCGGCGCTCCGGCCGCGCGGGCGCACGGTGCGGGCCCCCACCCGGCGGCGGCAGCGGTCCCGGACCCGGCACTGCCCGTCCGCCCGGTCCCGCCAGCCGCCCGCCATGAGGCACTATCCGGACGGAAAGTACTGATCGTCGACGACGACCCGCGTAACGCGTTCGTCCTCACCGATGTGCTCGAACTGCACGGCATGATCGTCGCCCACGCCGCCGACGGAAGCACCGCCATCTCCGCGCTGGAGGCGGGTGACATCGACGTCGTCTTGATGGATGTCATGATGCCGCAGATGGACGGGCACGAGACCACCCGGGCCATCCGGCAGATGCCCCGCTTCGCGGACCTGCCCGTCATCGCCGTCACCGCCCGCGCCATGCAAGGCGACCGGGACAAGGCCATCGACGCCGGCGCCACTGACTACATCACCAAACCCATCGATGTCGAAGAACTCCTCAGCTGCATGGAACGATGGCTCACCCCTGCACCGGCCAGCTTGGGTGAGGACAGCTGACGCGGCGATCAGGTTTACCTCGACAAGCACCACTGTCGTTCGGGATAAAAGAATTTAGAGCCGAACGGCACGTGGTGCTTGGTCATCCAGGTACCTCAGCACCCCGGCAGGGACGCGCGGATTCCCCGCCCATGTCGGCGCGGGAGGCCGGCCGGAAAGCTAGCGCGCGACCGCTGTCCATGGTGGCGGAAGTGCCGCCAGGCAGCACGGTAATGCCCGGACCCCCACGCGGATGCTGCTCACGCTGGATGGCGAGATCGGCTGACCACCGCTGCATTGGTCCGTGACCCGGTCGCCCGCTGCCTGCGCAATCAGCCGTGTGCCTGTTGCTGGACCGGTGAGTTTCCTGCGGCTGAGCGCGGCACGGGAATTGTGGTGGGCGCTGCGGGACGGCATGTCACGTCTTGTATACAATGACTGCGGACTGTAAGGTTACGGTGAGCGGCGGTGCGGCTTCCCGCCGCCTCCATCGACGACCTGCTGGCCGACTCGATAGCCGCGGCCTTCGGCGCCGGGCAGCCGTGACCGGGATGGTGCTGCGGCTGGCCGGGCCGCTGCAAAGCTGGGGAGAGCACAGCACCTTCGGCGAGCGCGACACGCTGCGGTTCCCGACCCGCTCCGGGATCATCGGGATCTTCGCCGCCGCCCAGGGACTGCACCGCGGCGAACCGCTGAGCAGGTACACCCCACTCAGGTTCACCGTGCGCGTGGACCGGCCCGGAGTGCACCTGACTGACTTCCACACCGCCGGCGGTGGCCTGCCCCGCGAGCTGACCGTACCGACCGCGGCCGGCGGACGCCGCGAGCAGGGCAAAGACACCATCGTGACGCGCCGCATGTACCTGGCCGACGCGGTGTTCAGCGTCGCTGTCGAGGGGCCGGACGACCTGATCGGGCAGATCACCACCGCCCTGCGTGCTCCGCACTGGCAGCCCTACCTCGGCCGCCGCTCCTGCCCGCCCGACCAGCCACTGCTGCTGCGCGAGCATGCCGATGACCCCGTCGCGGACCTGCGCGAGCGGGTCCCCCTGCCTGCCCGCACACCCGGCGCTGACCAAGTCACAGTCGACCTCATCACCGAGGAGCCGCGTGCCTCCCTCCCCGCCGCGCTCGCCCGGTGGCGCAGCCGCCCGGATTACCACCGTGCCCTCGCCGATTACGCCAGGAGGCCCGCGTGACGACATGGCTCACCCAGATCACCCCGGACTACCGCAACGACTATGTCCGCCGCGACCTGCGCGACGTCACCGCTATGCACAAGCGGGTCATGCTGCTCGCCCCCAACGGCCTCGGGGAGCAGGCGCCCAGCGCCAGGCCACCGGCCGGCCGCTGCGTAGCCTGCTACGCAGCCAGCTGCGTTGCCCGCTCGCCGCGTGCGCCCGGGTGCCTGCC
>Ga0070741_10013643_pt1 | contig 14284 bp, 13 predicted proteins | sample Coa_R1_4_FD_66440 | JGI IMG/M metagenome (GOLD analysis project Ga0070741, IMG submission 66440) | Surface soil microbial communities from Centralia Pennsylvania, which are recovering from an underground coalmine fire - Coalmine... | ecosystem: Environmental > Terrestrial > Soil > Unclassified ... | reverse complement strand
GAGGCCATCCGCAAGGACAGTGTCGCTCGGGAAAACGTCTACGTCTTCATCGACGAGGCGCATCGGTCTGTCGCCAAGGACCTCGGCACCTACCTGATGGCGGCGCTGCCGAAGGCGACCATCATCGGGTTCACCGGAACGCCGATTGCGCGCACCTCGCAGGGCGAGAGCACGTTCAAGATCTTCGGCGCCGAGGACGACCAGGGCTACCTCGACAAGTATTCGATCGCAGAGTCGATCGCGGACGAGACCACGCTGCCGATCAAGCATGTAATGGCGCCCTCGACAATGACGGTCCCGGCGGAGCGGCTGGACAAGGAGTTCTTCGCGCTCGCCGAAGCCGAAGGCGTAACCGACGTGGAGGAGCTGAACCGGGTGCTGGACCGCGCGGTCGGCCTGCGCACGTTCCTTGCCGCGGACGACCGGATCGAGAAGGTCGCAGCCTTTGTGGCGGAGCACTTCAAGGAAAATGTGCTGCCGCTGCACTACAAGGCATTCCTCGTCGCTGTGAACCGCGAGGCGTGCGCCAAATACAAGAGGGCCCTGGACAAGCTGTTGCCGCCGGAGTGGACGGAGGCGGTCTACACGGAGAGTGCCACCGATGCCGTCGATCGCCCGCTCGTCGCCGAACTGCAGTTGAGCGCAGAGCGCGAGGCGGACGTGCGGTCGTCATTCAAGAAGCCGAAGGAGGAGCCGAAGATCCTCATCGTCACCGACAAGCTTCTCACCGGTTACGACGCGCCAGTTCTTTATTGCATGTACCTCGACAAGCCGATGCGCGATCACGTCCTGCTGCAGGCGATCGCGCGCGTCAACCGTCCGTACGTGGATTCGGAAGGCATCCAGAAGAAGGTCGGCCTGGTCGTCGACTTCGTCGGCGTCCTTCGCGAGCTGAAGAAGGCGTTGAAATTCGATTCGGACGATGTGAGCGGAGTGCTCGAGGACCTCGACGTTCTTCTGGAGGACTTCAAGAAGAAGATCGCCGTCGCGAAAAAGGACTTCCTCGAAGCGGGGGAGGGCGGAGCCGACGAGAAGCTCGAGCGCCTCGTGTACGGACGTTTCCTCGTGCCCGAAGCGCGCAAGGAGTTCTTCGAGGCATACAAGGAAATCGAGGCGCTATGGGAGATCCTCTCTCCGTCGCCGGAGCTGCGCGACCACATCGAGGCGTACAAGCATCTGACGAACCTGTACGCGGCGGTGCGCAACGCTTATGCGGAAAAAGTCGGATTTATCGCGGATCTTGCGTACAAGACAAGGCGCCTGATAGAGGAACGGGCGACTCAGGAAGGCCTGGGGAAATTCACCAAGAGCGTCACCTTCGACGTGAAGACACTGAATTCGCTTCGAGGCGAGAAGGGCCCTGACGAAGGGAAAGTCTTCAACCTCGTGCGCGGCCTGCATCAGGAAGTGGAAGAGAACGCCGACACCGCGCCGGTGCTGCAGCCCCTGAAGGAGCGCGCCGAGCGGATCCTCAAGGACCTGGAAGAGCGCAAGACAACCGGTATTGCTGCCCTCGAACAACTCGCCCGACTCGCTGCCGACAAGGAGATCGCGCTCAAGGCCGCACAGGATAGCGGGCTCTCCTCTCGCGCCTTTGCGGTGTACTGGTCCATGCGCGAAGACGCGACGCTCAAAACCTCGGGTATCGACGCGATGGGCCTCGCACGGGAAGCCGAAGATCTGGCGGCCCGCTTTCCAAATGCGGCAGTCAATCCCGATGAAGAACGCCGTTTCCGCGCCGCGCTCTACAAACCTCTTCTCAAGCTCCCGAAAGATCAGCGCGCGGGTCTTGTCGAGCGGATCGCAAGCCTCTTGTTGCGTTGAATAGAACTGGACTTTATCCCGCCCAGCTTCTCAGGCGCCGCGCGCTTGCGTGGGCGCTTCGCCTGGGCGTGAATCCCCGGGTCATCCGGGTACAGGACATGAAGCGCAAATGGGGTTCATGCTCGTCCGCGGGCACGGTGACGTTCGCCTCGGACCTCACCGAAAAAGACGAGCGCTTCCAAGACTATGTCATGGTTCACGAGCTGCTACATCTGCGCTATTCCACGCACGGACGTGTATTCAAGGCGCTCATGGGCGCATACGTTCCAGGGTGGAGGAGATTAGCAGTCGCTCGCGACTAGAGGCCGAGATAGGCCTGCCGCACGCGGTCGTCGTGCAGCAGCTCAGTCCCGGTTCCGGTCATGACGATGCGTCCATTCTCCAGCACATAGGCCCGGCTGGAAATCCTGAGCGACACGGCCACGTTCTGCTCGACGAGCAGGATGGTCAGGCCGGCCTCGTTCAGCAGGCGCACGGCGTGGAGCACTTCCTGCACGACGAGCGGCGCAAGGCCGAGCGAGGGCTCGTCGAACATGATGAGCTCGGGCGCCCCCATCAGGCAGCGGCCGATGGCGAGCATCTGCTGCTCGCCGCCGGAGAGCGTGCCGCTCACCTGCGCCTGGCGCTCCGCGAGGCGGGGGAAGAGCTCGAAGACATCCTCGAGCTTGCGTTTCGCGCCCTTGCGCGCGCGCGGCAGCAGGGCGCCGATCTGCAGGTTCTCGAGGACAGTGAGGCTCGGGAAGATCTGGCGGCCTTCGGCGACCTGGCCGATGCCGGCATCGCAGATGGCGTGCGGCTCGAGGCCGCCGATCTCGCGCTCCTTGAAGCGCACCGAGCCCGAGCGAGCGCGCTCGATGCCGGCGATGGCGCGCAGCAGCGAGGACTTGCCGGCGCCGTTCGCGCCGACGATGGCGACGATCTCGCCTTCGCCCACTTCGAGCGAGACGCGGTCGAGCGCCTGCGCGTCGCCGTAGTAGAGCTCGAGCTCGCGCACGGCCAGCATCAGACCTCCGCCTCCTCGCCGAGGTAGCAGTCGAGGACCGCGCGGTCCTTGACGACCTGCTCCGGCGCGCCGCGCGCGATCACCTGGCCGTGGTGCAGCACCACGATGCTGCCGGCGAGCGCCATGACCGCGCGCATCACGTGCTCGATGAGGAGGATGGTGAGGCCGTCGCGGTTGAGCGCGCGGAACACCTCCACCATCTGGTCGCATTCGGTGGGGCGCAGGCCGGCCATGACCTCGTCGAGCAGCAGCAGGCGCGGCCGCGTCGCAAGCGCGCGCGCGACCTCCAGGCGCTTGCGGTCCGGAAGCGTGAGCGAGGAGGCCGGGAGGTCGCGTTTCGGCCCGAGGCCCAGGCGCTCGACGATGCCGCGCGCGCTGCTGCGCGCCTCCGCCGTGGAGCGTGCGCGCAACAGCGCGCCGACGGTGACGTTGTCGAGCACCGAGAGCCCGGCGAACGGCTTCACGATCTGGAAGGTGCGGCCGATGCCTGCGCCGCAGATCTCATCCGGGCGCAGGCCGTGGATCGGCCTGCCGTCGTACAGGATCTCGCCGGCGTCGGGCACGTAGACCCCGGCGATCATGTTGAAGAGCGTGGTCTTGCCGGCGCCGTTCGGCCCGATCAGGCCGACGATCGCGCCTTGCGGAACCTCCAGCGTCGCGCCGTGCACGGCGCGCAGCCCGCGGAACGACTTGCCGGCGGCGCGCACTTCGAGGAGCGCCGTCATGCGCCGCTCCGCAGCCGCAGGCGGCGCGCGAGCGCGGGCCAGATGCCGTGCGGCAGGAACACGATCACGCCGAGGAGCACCACGCCGTAGAAGACCTGCTTGACCCCCGGAATTTCGAGGCCGAACGCGCCCAGCGCCTCGGTTATGGCCTCCGAGAGAAGCGTAAGCACCGCGGCGCCGAGGACCGGGCCGAACAGCGTGCCGACGCCGCCGATCACCGGGCCGAGGATGATCTCGATCGAGCGCCCGATGTTGAACACCTGCTCCGGGAAGAGGTTGTTGTAGTAGAAGGCGAAGAACACCCCGGAAACGGAGGTCATCGCCGCGCTCAGGACGACCGCGGCCATCTTCCAGCGGAACGTGTCGATGCCGAGCGCGCGCGCCGCGTCCTCGTTCTCGCGGATCGCCTGCCAGTAGTAGCCGGCCTTCGTCCGCAGCAGGAAAAAGCAGAGCGCAAAAGCCGCCGCGCAGAGGAAAAGGATCGAGTAGTAGTACATGAGCGGCGGCCCGCGGAAGCTCGCCAGGTCCCAGGCGTCGCGCTGCGCCACCTTGAGGAACATGCCGCCGGGCCCGCCGAGCCAGTCGAGGTGGTCGAAGCCGACGCGCGTGAACTCGGCGAACGCGATCGTGAGGAGCGCGAAGTAGACGCCCGAGATGCTGAAGCGGAACGCGAGGAAGCCGATCAGCGCGCCGAGCAGCATGCAAAGCAGCATCGCGAGCCACAGTCCCGCCCACGGCCCGATGCCGTAGTGGAAGAAGAGCGCGCCCGCCGCGTAGGCGCCCACGCCCACGTACAGCGCATGGCCGAGCGAGAGATGGCCGGCGAAGCCCATCAGGATGTTCCACGCCTGGCCGGTGTAGGCAAAGTAGAGGATCAGCGTCGCGACGGCGAGCGCGTAGGGGCCTGCGAAGGCGGGGAAGGCGAGCAGCACGAGGAGAAGTCCCAGCAGCAGGACCGTTTCGCGCCTCATGTGCGTTTTCCGAGGAGTCCTTGGGGACGGAAGAGCAGGACGAGAATCAGGAGGCCGAAGCTGAACATGCTCTTCGCCGACGGGTCGATGAACAGGCCGGCGAGCGCTTCCGAGACGCCGATCAGGATGCCGCCGAGGAGGGCGCCGACCATGGAGCCGAGGCCGCCGACGATGACGATGACGAACGCGAGCAGGGTGAACGCGGGGCCGAGCGGCGGCGTCACGTCGACGAGGAGCACCATGGCGCAGCCTGCGATCGCGACGCACGCCGCGCCCAGGCCGAAGGTGAGCGCGTAGAGCCGCTTCACGTTCAGGCCGACCACCCGCGCGCCGAGGTAGTTGTCGGCGCAGGCGCGGATCGCCTTCCCGGTGAGCGTCCACTTGAAGAAGGCGAAGAGCGCCGCCGCCGCCGCGACCGCGGCGCCGGCGCCGTAGAGCCGCGCCTTGTCCACGAGGATCCTGCCGATCTCGAAGGAGTCGAGCTGGTAGTCGACCTGGACGTTGCGCGCGTCCGGGCCGAAGACCATCAGCATCACGTTGGTCAGGATGATCGCGATGGCGACGAGGAGCATGAACTGCGAGTGCTCCGGCCGCGTGATGAACGGATTGATGAGCGACGCCTGCAGCGCGTAGCCGAAGATGAAGAACGCCGCCGCGATCGGCAGCATGCTCAGGAAGGGATCGAGCTTGAGCGCGGCGAAGAGCACGGTCGCCGCGTACATCGCGATCGTCATCATCTCGCCGTGCGCGAAGTTGACCACCCGCACCACGCCGAAGATCACCGACAGCCCGAGCGCCATCAGGCCGTAGACCAGGCCCGTGAGGACTCCGGCGACGACGACGTTCGCTACGAGATCAAAAGACAACTATGCTTTTTTGTAGTACGGCGCGGGGAAGACCGGCTTCGCCGTGGCGGCGCTCGCGGGCAGCACGACGGTCGGCAGCAGGTTCAGGTTCTGCACGCAGGCCGAGCCGATGCCCTCGACCTGGCCCTTGGCGTTGAACTTGATCGGCCCGCCGAGCATCATCTTCTCGGTGATGTTGGTCTGCCGGATCGCGTCGGCCAGCACCTTCGGATCGGCGCTGCGCGCGCGCTTGAAGGCGTCGGCGGCGATGAGGATCGCCTCGAAGGTGAAGCCCGCGTTCAGCCCGTGGAACACCAGATTGTCCTTCGGGTTCTGCTTCTTGAACGCCTTTTCCACGATCTGCGTGAGCTTGGCGCGCGGGTTGTACCAGGGCACGTTGGAGATCGAGTACTCGGAGAGCTTGCCGAGCGTCTTGAAGTACTGCTCCTCGTACATGCCGGGCGAGCCGGGGCTCACGATCCCCATCGGGTTCCAGCGCTGCTTCACCATCTCGCGGCGCAGGATGATCGCGTCGTTCAGGCGGCAGACGAGGAGCAGGAAGTCGGCGTTCGAGGCCTTGGCCTTGGAGACTTCCACGGTCAGGTCCTTCGCCGCGGGATCGTAGGAGATGGTGTCCACGATCTTGAAGGGCAGCTGGGTGCGCGCCGGCAGCATCGCGCCGATGCCCTTGGTCATCGCCTGGCCGAAGGTGTCGTTCACGTGCATGTAGACGGCGGTGCGCGGCACCGTGTTCGTCGCGCGGAACAGGTCGCCGATCAGGTCGAGCCCGTTCCGCACGATGTCGATCGCGGTCTGGAAGTTGCGGAACACGTACTTGTAGCCCTGCTCGGTGATCTGCGGCGCGGCGGCGATGTTGATCACGAACGGCACGCCGCGCTGCTCGGCCACCTGCGCGATCGCGGCGGCGGCGCCGGAGTCGAACGGCCCGACGAGGACGTTGGCGCCTTCCTGGATGAGGCGCTCGGCGCGGGTGCGCGCGGTGTCGACGTTCGACTCGAAGTCGGCGTTCATCAGCTCGATATCGACGCCGAGCATCTCCTTGATGACCCCGGGGGCGAGGTCCGCGCCCTTCTGGCAGGACTGGCCGATGAAGCCGAGGTAGCCCGAGCGCGGCAGGATGACGCCGACCTTGAGCTTCTGCGCCTGCGCGCGCACGATGCCGAAAGGCGAGAGCGCGGCGGCGGCGCCGAGGCCGGCAGCGGCGCGGGTGAACTGGCGACGGTCCATGATTCCTCCTCCTCTGGTGTGGGGATTGTTATAGACGATTACAATTTCCCGGTCAATGACGCCCCGGCTGCCTTCGCCGCATCGCCCCCGCGCGCTCGCGCCCATCGCCCGCGTGCGCGGCCTGGATTACGACGTGCTGGACGAGCTGCTCGGCTACACGCTGCGGCGGGCCCAGGTCGCCATGTTCGTCGCCTTCCACCAGGCGACCCGCGGCATGGACATCACGCCGCCGCGCTTCACGGCGCTCGTCATCGTCGGGGCGAATCCGGGCATCAGCCAGACGGTCCTCGGCAACGTGCTCGGCATCGCGCGCTCGGGCGCGATGCTGCTCACCAAGTGGTTCCAGGCGCGCGGCCTGATCGAGCGGCGGCGGCGTCCGCGCGACGCCCGGGCGTGGGGCCTGCACCTGACGCGCAAGGGTGAGCGGCTGGTCGAGCGCCTCAAGACCGACGTGCTGCGCCTGGACCTGCGCAGGACGCGGCACCTGAGCGCGCGCGAGCGCCGCGAGCTGCTGCGCCTGCTCGAGAAGCTCGCGCGATGAGGCCGGTGCGCTCCCTGCGAGTCGGCCCGACCGGGGTGGTCTCGGAGCGGCGCCGCGACGGCACGATCCTGCTGCGCTCGGCGAGCCCGGCGCCGGCCTACCCGGCGAAGATCACCGAGCGGCTCGACTACTGGGCGGCGCAGGCGCCGGAGCGCGTGCTCTTCGCCCAGCGCGGTGAAAGCGGCTGGCGCACGATCACGTACCGGCAGGCGCGCGCGCGGGTTCGGGCCGTTGCGGCTTCCCTCCTGAAGAGGAAGCTCTCGCCCGAGCGGCCGCTCGCCGTGCTGTCGGGCAACGACCTCGAGCACGCGCTCCTCATGCTCGCGGCGCTCTACGTCGGCGTGCCGTACGCGCCGGTATCGCCCGCGTATTCGCTCGTCTCGTCGGACTTCGCGCAGCTGCGCCGCGTGATGGACCTCGTCACGCCGGGGCTGGTCTACGCCTGCGACGAGGCGCGCTTCGGCGGCGCGCTCAACGCCGCCGCGCCGCGCGATGCCGGCGTCCTGTTCGCCGCGGATTTCCCCGGCCTCGAGAAAGGCGAAGACCGCGCCGTGGACGAGGCGCATGCGCGCGTCGGGCCGGACAGCATCGCGAAGTTCCTCTTCACGTCGGGCTCGACCGGCGCGCCGAAGGCCGTCATCAACACGCAGCGCATGTGGTGCGCGAACCAGGCGATGGTGCGCGAAGTGCTCGCCTTCGTGCAGGACGAGCCGCCGGTGATGGTGGATTGGGCGCCCTGGCACCACACCGCGGGCGGCAACAAGGACTTCGGGCTCATCCTGTACAACGGCGGCACGCTCTACATCGACGAGGGCAAGCCGCTGCCCGGCCTCATCGAGACCACGGTGCGCAACCTGCGCGAGGTGGCGTCGAACTGGTACTTCACGGTGCCGAAGGGCTACGAGATGCTGCTGCCCTACCTCAGGGACGACGCCGCGCTGAGGAAAACCTTCTTCGCCCGCCTGAAGGGCCTGTGGTTCGCCGGGGCCGGCGTCTCGCAGCACGTCTTCGAGGCCTACAAGGACCTCGCCTACGAGACCTGCGGCGAGCAGATCCTCTTCATGACCGGCTTCGGCTCGACGGAGACCGCGCCGCATACGCTGAGCCGCACCTGGGACACCGCGGACGCCTCGAACATGGGCGTGCCGGCGCCGGGCGCGGAGCTGAAGCTCGTCCCCTTCCAGGACAAGTACGAGCTGCGGCTCAAGGGCCCGCACGTCACCCCCGGCTATTGGCGCCAGCCGGAGCTGAGCGCGCAGGCGTTCGACGAGGAAGGCTACTACCGGCTCGGCGACGCGTTCGTGTTTGCCGACGAGGCGAACCCCGAGGCAGGCCTGCTCTTTCGCGGCCGCATCTCGGAGGACTTCAAGCTCTCCACCGGCACCTGGGTGCACGTCGGGCCGCTGCGCGCGAAGTTCATGGAGCACTTCGGCCCAATGGTGCGCGACGTGGTGATCGCGGGCGAGAATCGCCCGGACCTCGCCGCGCTCGTTTTTCCCGCGCCAGGCTTCTCAGCGGAGGAATTCGACAGGAAGTTCACGAGCCTTGCGAGCACCGGCAGCTCGAATCGCATCGCCCGCTACGCGATCATGAAGGAGCCGCCCTCGCTCGACGCCGGGGAGATGACCGACAAGGGAACCCTCAACCAGAAAGCGGTGCTCAGGCGCCGCGCGCAAATCGTGGAAGACCTCTACCGATGAACCTCGACGAGCTGGTCGCGATCGACGTGCACACGCACGCCTGGAAGTCGGCGCTGCGCGTGGCGGAGGCGCCTTCCGAGCAGCAGGCGGCGATGGGCCGCTATTTCCGCTACCAGCCGCAGCACCAGACGGTGCCCGAGATGGCGCAGATGTACCGCAAGCTGAAGATGGCGTTCGTCGTCTTCACGGTGGACGCGGCGAAGGAACCGCGCAAGATCACGAACGAGGAGATCGCGGAGCTCGCGCACGAGAACCCGGATGTCGCGATCCCCTTTGCCAGCGTCAATCCGCACCGCGGCGCCGAGGGCGTTGCCGCAGCGAAACGATTGATCCGGGACTACAAGGTCAAAGGCTTCAAGTTCCATCCCTCGGTGCAGGAGTTTTTCCCGAACGACCGCCTCGCGTATCCGCTGTACGAGGCGATCGCGGAGGCGAGGCTGCCGGCGCTCTTCCACACCGGGCAGACGGGCGTCGGCGCCGGCACGCGCGGCGGCGGCGGGATCCGCCTCAAGTACTCCAACCCCCTGCTGCTCGACGACGTGGCGGCGGATTTCCCCGACATGCCGATCGTGCTCGCGCACCCGTCCTTTCCCTGGCAGGAGGAGGCGCTGTCGGTGGCGACGCACAAGCCGCAGGTCTACATCGATCTCTCCGGCTGGTCGCCGAAGTACTTCCCGCCGCTCCTGGTGCAGTACGCCAACACGCTCCTCAAGGAGAAGATCCTCTTCGGCTCGGACTACCCGGTGATGGCGCCGGAGCGCTGGATGGAGGAGTTCGACAAGCTGCCGATCAAGCCGGAGGTGCGGCCGCTGATCCTCAAGCGGAACGCCGCGCGCCTGCTGCAGCTTGGTTAGCGAGCGCGAGGGCGGCGATGAAGGTCTCGTAGGGCGGGTGCGCCTCGCCGGCGAGCCACGCTTCCACGTCCGCGAGCCTCGCGCCTAGCGCCGCGGCGAGCTTCGCCTCGCCGCCTGCCGCGCGCGCAGCCCGCCGCAGCGTGTTTTGGTACGCCGTCTCCATTGCCATCGCCCGCTCGCAGCGTGGGGCCGGCGCCCCGCGCGCGCAATAGCCCGGCAGGGCGGCTCCCCTGCGTCACTGGACGGTTATAGTCCCCCTCTTTCGACCCATCCCATGCCCGTGCGCCAGCAGATCGAGGAAGGCAGCGTCCCGGTGAAGGCCTACGCCGCCGACATCGAGCCGGCGGCGCGGCAGCAGCTCGTCAACCTCTCGCGCCTGCCGATCGTGCATCACCACGTCGCCGCCATGCCGGACGTGCACCTCGGCATCGGCGCCACCGTGGGATCGGTCATACCCACGAAGCGCGCCATCATCCCGGCCGCGGTGGGCGTGGACATCGGCTGCGGCATGATCGCGACGCGCCTGTCGCTCGCCGCGAGCGAGCTTTCCGAAAAAGCGCTGAGCAAGGTGTTCCACCAGATCGAGCGGGACGTTCCGCTCGGTTTCCGCCAGCACGGCGAGCGCGAGGTGCGCAGCGCCGCTGCGCGTCCTTTCCAGAAAGAGCTCGCGAAAATCATGCAGAAGCACCCGGGCATCGAAAAGCGCATGGGCAGGAGCTCGAGCTGGGTGCACCAGATGGGCACGCTCGGCGGCGGCAACCACTTCATCGAGGTCTGCCTCGACGAATCGGACCGCGTCTGGGTGATGCTGCACTCCGGAAGCCGCGGCATCGGCAACGCGATCGGCACCTATTTCATCGAGCTGGCAAAAAAGGATTCTCAACGAGACAACCTCCAGCTGCCGGACCGCGACCTGGCCTATTTTCCGGAGGGCGCGCGGCATTTCGACGACTACGTCGACGCGGTGGGCTGGGCGCAGGACTATGCGGCCGCCAACCGCGCCGAGATGCTGGAGCTCGTGCTCGAGGCGATGCATCGCCACCTGCCGCCGTTCGAGCAGACCGCCGAGGCGGTCAACTGCCACCATAACTACGTGCAGCGCGAGCGCCATTACGGCGAGGACGTCTGGCTCACACGCAAGGGCGCGATCCGCGCCGGGAAGGGCGAGCTCGGCATCATCCCGGGCAGCATGGGAACGCGGAGCTACATCGTGCGCGGCAAAGGCAGCGCCGAGAGCTTCGACTCCTGCGCGCACGGCGCCGGGCGCCGGATGAGCCGCAACGCGGCGCAGAAGACGTTCTCTTTGAAGGATCTCGAAGAACAAACGGCCGGAGTCGTCTGCCGCAAGGACAAGGGTGTGCTGGACGAGATCCCCGGCGCCTACAAGGACATCGACGAAGTGATGGCGAACCAGTCCGACCTGGTCGAGACGGTCCACACGCTGAAGCAGGTCCTGTGCGTGAAGGGGTAAAGGCGAAGGTAGATACGGGGATCGCCCGCCTTACGCTCGTCCTGGGCGCGGTGATGGCGACCGGGCCGCTCGCGGTCGATATGTACCTGCCGGCGCTTCCCGGGATCGCTTCGGAATACGCGGTCCAGGCGGCGCGCGTGCAGCACACGCTCTCCGCGTACCTCTTCGGGCTCGCGATGGGGCAGCTCCTCTTCGGGCCGCTCGCGGACCGCTTCGGCAGGAAGGGGCCGATGCTCGCGGGGCTCGGCCTCTATGCGCTCGCCTCGGTCGGCTGCGCGCTCGCGGCGAACATCGAAAGCTTCGTCCTCATGCGGATCGCGCAGGCGCTCGGCGGCTCCTCGGGCATGGTCGTGATCCGCGCCATCATCCGCGACCGCTTCGACGCGCTGCAGTCGGCGCGCGTGCTCTCGCTCATGATGCTCGTCATGGGCGCGGCGCCGATCCTCGCGCCGCTCGCCGGCGGCTGGATCCTGGTGAACAGCTCCTGGCACTGGATCTTCGGCTTCCAGGCCGCTTTCGCTTTGCTCTGCATCGGCGCGGTGGCGCTCTTCCTGCCGGAGTCGCATCCGCACCACCGCCGCACGCCCTCGCTCGGCCACGCGCTCGCCGCCTTCGCGCCGGTGGCGCGCGACGTGCGCTTCCTCGGCCCGACGCTCGTCTTCGTCTTTGCCTTCGGCGGCTTCTTCGCCTACCTCGCGTCCGCGCCGTTCGTCTTCATCGAGCATTTCGGCGTCGACGCGGCGAACTTCGGCTGGTACTTCGGCGCCGGCGCCTGCGGATTCATCGGCGTCTCGCAGCTGAACCGCCGCCTCGTCATGCGCGGCGGGCCGCGCCGCGTGCTCGGCTGGGGCGTGCGGCTGCTCGCGGCGGCCGCCGCGGCGCTGCTCGTTTCCGCGCTCCTCAACCTGGGCTTCGCCTTCGTCATCGCGCCGATCTACGTCGCGGTCGCGAGCCTCGGCCTGATCGCCTCCAACGCCTCGGCAGTCGCGATGCAGCCGTTCGCCGCCAACGCGGGCGGCGCCGCGTCGCTCCTCGGCTCGAGCCAGTCGCTGGTCGGCGTGCTGGCGAGCGCCGCGGTCGGCGCCGTGCCGGCGGCGCCGCCGGTGCCGATGGCAGTGATCATCGCAGCGTGCGCGGCGATCGCGCTGCTCTCCTACGAGCTGCTGGTGCGGAAAGCCGGATGAGCTGCTAGGCGGCGGGCGCGACGGCGACGCCACGCACGCCGTGGCGCTCGACCGCCTTCGCGACCAGGCCTTCGGCCTTCGCCGCCTCGACGAAGTCGCGCACGTACTTCGCCGCCGCGCGGCGGCTCTTCGGGACGCCGACCGACTGCTGCACCGCCGTGACCTGGCCTTCGAGCACGCGCGAGCCGGGAAATTTCTTCGCCTCGTCCATCAGCCCCGGCTTGAGGCCGGCGAGCGCGTCGAGCTTCTGCTCGCCGAAGGTCTTCACGGACGCGGGGATGCCCTCCGAGCGGACGAGCTGCGCCTGCTTCAGGTGGCGCGTCAGGAAGAGATCGTAGGCGCTGCGCGCCGACACGGACACCTTCACGCCGGGCCGGTCGACGTCGGCGAGCGCGCGGATCGGCGAGCCCGCCGGCACGAGATAGGTCACCGGCAGCTCGAGGTAGGCCGGGCTGAACTCGATCACCTCGGCGCGCTGCGGCTCGTTGCCGATGAAGCCGACGTCGACGGCGGCGTCCTTCACCGCGTCGGCGAGCTTGCCGGCGCCGTCGAAGCTCACGTACTCGCAGGGCACGCCGAGCCGGCGCGCGAGCTCGGCGCCGAGGTCGGGCGCGATGCCGCGCGGCGCGCCGTGCGGCGAGCCGGGGTTCACGAGGAGGAAGTTGCTGTGGTTGATGCCGACGCGCAGCTTCCCCGTCGGCGCGAGCTCTTTCTTCGCCTGGTCGTCACTCATCGGCGGCCATCGTACCAGCTATAGCAGGCGTCGCGGCTGCGCAGGGTTTTTCGCGGCCGGAGGATCACCTTCAGGACGAACGCGCACAGCTCGCCCCAGCCGTAGAGCGCGACCTTGCGCGCGCTGGTGACGATCGGGTGGCGGTGCAGGATCACGATGCGCCGGCCGTCGCGTCTCGCCAGGCGCTTCAGGCGCCGGTAGAGATCGAGCTCCTCGGAGGCGAACAGCTCCTCGCTGAAGCCGCCGACGGCGCGGAACGCCGCGGCCTCGACGAACATGAACGAGCCGGCGGCCCACCTGCCCATGCGGCTCGCGAGGTTCCACAGCGCGAGCACGGCCCGCGGCGCGAGCGGCGCCTGCGCGAACGCCACCGTGGCGCCGCCGGCGAGCACCCGGCCGCCCTGGATCTCTTCCGCCACCTCCTCGAAAAGGGCGGGCGAGACCGTCGAATCGGCGTCGACGAAAACCAGCCAGTCGCCGCTCGCCGCGCGCGCACCGGCGTTCCGCGCCCGGGAAATCTGGTTCACCGGCTCGAACACGACCCTGGCGCCGGCTTGGCGCGCGATCTGCGCGGTGCGATCGGTCGAGTTGTTGTCGCAGACGACCAGCTCGAACGCCCAGCCCCGCGCTTCGAATTCAGGCCTCGACAGGAGGATCTTTTCCAGGCAAGCGCCGAGCAGTCGCTCCTCGTTGAACGCCGGGACGACGACCGAGAGCCTCACGGATCCTGTACGACGAGCGCGAGCGCGAAGCCGTCGTAGCCCTTGGCGCCGACCGTCTGGATCGCCGTGGCGTTCACACGCGGCTCGCGGGCAAAGAGCTCGTAGAGCCGGCGCACGCCGCGGACGCCCGCGTCGCGGCTCTCGCCGTCGAGCACCCGGCCTTCGCGCACCACGTTGTCGGCGATGATGAGGCTGCCGCGGCGCGAGAGCTTGAGCGCCCAGGCGAAGTACTCGGCGCTCGACTGCTTGTCGGCGTCGATGAAGACGAGGTCGAACGGGCCGAGTCCCTCGGCCTGGAGCTGCGGCAGCGTGTCGAGCGCGCGCCCGACGCGCAGCTCGACCTTGCCGTCGAGCCCGGCGCGCGCGATGTTGGCGCGCGCCACCTCGGCGTGCTTCGTGTCGGCTTCAAGGGTGACGAGACGGCCGTCGGGCGGCAGGGCCCGCGCGAGCCAGATGGTGCTGT
>Ga0070741_10013642_pt1 | contig 14285 bp, 17 predicted proteins | sample Coa_R1_4_FD_66440 | JGI IMG/M metagenome (GOLD analysis project Ga0070741, IMG submission 66440) | Surface soil microbial communities from Centralia Pennsylvania, which are recovering from an underground coalmine fire - Coalmine... | ecosystem: Environmental > Terrestrial > Soil > Unclassified ... | reverse complement strand
GGGCACTGGTTCGGCAACGTGCTCAACATGCTCCGGCTCCAGGACGAGCACGACTGCTTCTACTTCATCGCCGACTGGCACATGCTGACGACCCACTACGACCGGACGGACAGGCTCCGCGAGTACGTGCGCGGGCTCGTCCTGGATCTGCTCGCCGCCGGGATCGATCCCAACCGGGTGACGCTGTACCGGCAGTCGGACGTCCCCGAGATCGCCGAGATGGCGCTCTTGCTCGGCATGTTGACCCCGCTCGGCTGGCTCGAGCGGGTTCCGACCTACAAGGAGCGCCTGCGCGACATGGCCGAGCGCGACGTGGCGAACTACGGCCTGCTCGGATACCCGCTCCTGCAGGCCGTCGACATCACGATCGTGAAAGGCGAGCTCGTCCCCGTGGGCGAGGATCAGGTGGCGCACCTGGAGCTGTGCCGCGAGATCGTCCGCCGGTTCAACCGGCTCTACGGACCGGTCCTGGTCGAGCCCCAGCCGCTCCTGTCGGAGTCCCCGCTGATTCCGGGCTCCGACGGTCGCAAGATGTCCAAGTCGCTCGACAACGTCATCGGGGTGCGCGACGACCCCGACCGGATCCGTGCGACCGTACGGACCTTCATCACCGACCCGAAGAAGGTCCGGCGGGGCGACCCCGGCCGGCCGGAGATCTGCCCGGTCTTCGCGCTCCACCGCCGCTTCTCGCACGACATCCTGGAGTGGACCGACGAGAACTGCCGGAGCGGGGCGCTGGGGTGCGTCGAGTGCAAGAGCAACCTCGCGGACCGGATCGTGGCCTACTACGAGCCGTTTCGCGAACGCCGGGCCGAGCTCGAGCGGACGCCGGGCGTGGTCGAGGAGGTGCTCGCCGCAGGAGCCGCGAAGGTCCGGCCGGTCGTCGAGGAGACGATGAAGGCGGTCCGCACCGCGATGAACCTGGTATGAGCGAGCAGACCGGGGAAGCCGGAGGATTCGCGGTCGAGCTGCCGGTCTTCGTCGGCCCGTTCAAGCTCCTGGCCGATCTCATCCTGGATCAACGGATCGACGTGTGCGACGTGTCGATCGCCTCGGTGACCGACCGGTTCCTCGCGTACACGAGGGAGGCGGAGCGCTGGAGCCTGGAGGAGGCGACGTGGTTCCTCGCCGCGTGCGCCGTGCTGCTCGAGCTCAAGGTCGGGCGCCTGATGCCCCGCCACGAGGTGCTGGATGAGGAGGACCTGCTCGGCGTCTCGCCCGACCTCCTGTATGCGCGAAGCCTCGAGCTCGGGGCCTTTCGCCGGATCGCGGTGGAGCTGGCCCGCCGGATGGAGGACGAGGCTCGGCACTTCCCGCGGGAGGTGGGGCCGCCGCTCGAGTTCGCCCACCTGTATCCCGACGTGCTCGAGCGCGTCTCGGCAGCGGACCTCTGCCGGATCGCCGCGACGCTGCTGCGCCCCCCGCCAGTGCTGGATCTGTACCACGTCACGCCCATCCGCTACTCGATGGAGGAAGCGGTCCAGGCGGTCACCACTCGGCTCGGGTCGGTGGGGAGGGCGAGGTTCCGGGATCTCGTCGCGGACTGCCGGGAGCGCATCCACGTCGTGGTGCGGTTCCTGGCGCTGCTCGAGCTGTACCGTGAAGGAAAGGTCGATCTCGAACAGGCGGAGACGTTCGGCGAGATCGAGGTCAGATGGCAGGGTGAGGTGGAGGGTTGAACGATCGCTCCGGACTCCTTCGAGCGCTCGAGGCGCTCCTGTTCGTCTCGGACGAGCCGGTGCCGCCGGCCGTGTTGAGCCAGGCCCTCGGGCTGGAGCGGCGCGAGGTCGAGGAGCTGTGCGAAGAGCTCGCGCGCACGTACGAGGAGCGCGGAGCCGGGATCGTGCTCCGGAGCGTGGCCGGTGGGTGGCGGCTGTCGACGCACCAAGACGCGGCGCCGTTCGTCGAGCAGTACCTGCTCTCCACCCGCCACGCGCGGGTCACGAAGGCGGCGCTCGAGACGCTCGCGATCGTCGCCTACAAGCAACCCGTCACGCGGCACCAGATCTCGGCCATTCGGGGGGTGAACTCCGACGGGGTCCTGCGCTCGCTCGTGGATCGCGGGCTCGTGGCGGAGGTCGGTCGCGAGGAAGGGCCCGGTCGTCCGGTCCTGTACGGAACGACCCCGGCGTTTCTCGAGCGTCTCGGGCTGCCGTCGCTTGCAGCCCTCCCGCCGCTTGCTCCGCTCCTTGCCGAGGACGGAGCGGAGGGCCCCGGCGGCCCGGAGGTGGGAGCGTAGCGGGGGGATGGAGCCCGAGCGCCTCCAGCGAGCGCTCGCGCGCGCCGGGTTCGGCTCCCGGCGCTCCTGCGAGCAGCTGATCCGCGAGGGCCGGGTGGAGGTGAACGGCCGGGTGGCGGTCCTCGGCGACCGCATCGACCCCGAGCGGGACCGGGTCGTCGTCGACGGCCACCTCGCGAGCGTGAACCCGGGACTGCGCTACTTGGTCCTGCACAAGCCGGCGGGCGTCACGACCACCACGCGGGACCGCCACGCGTCTTCGGACCTCACGGAGTACCTCCCGCGGAGCCCGCGCCTGTTCCCCGTCGGACGGCTGGACCGGGACACCGAGGGGCTGCTGCTGCTCACGAACGACGGCGAGCTGGCGCAGCGGCTGTCGCATCCGAGGTACGGCGTGGAGAAGGAGTATCTGGCCGAGGTGGAGGGAGCTCCCACCGCGCGCCAGCTCGCCCGTCTCCGGCGCGGGGTGGAGCTCGAGGACGGCATCGCCCGAGCCCTGAAGGTCCGGGCCATGGCGGGACCGGGAGGCCGTGGGGCCGTGCGGCTGGTGTTGGGGGAGGGGCGCAAGCGGGAGGTTCGTCGGATGCTCGCTGCGGTGGGGCTCCCCGTGCGGCGCCTCGTTCGCGTTCGTCAGGGCCCCCTCCGGCTGGGCCGGCTCGCGCCAGGCGAGGTCCGGGAGCTCTCGCCCGGGGAGGTGCAGGCCCTGTATCGCGCGGCGGGGCTGTGAGCCGGCCCGACGGCCTGTAGCCTGTTCGCGCGCGGCGGCGCGTCGTGGTTCGGCGATGGAGGAGGTCAGGGTGCGCGCGGCCCGGGGGGCCATCCGTGTGGCGGAGGATTCCGCCGATGCGGTGCTGGGCGCCACCGAGCGGCTCCTGGCGACGATGCTCGAGCGCAACGGGGCGACGGGCGCCGACCTCGTGAGCGTGTTCTTCACCGCGACGCACGACCTGCGATCGGCGTTCCCCGCCGAGGCGGCGAGGCGAATGGGCCTGGGGCGGGTGCCCCTCCTGTGCGCGCAGGAGATCCCGGTCGAGGGCTCCATGTCGAGGGTCGTCCGCGTGCTGATGCACTTTCACACGTCCCGCCAGCAGGCGGAGGTCGCCCACGTGTATCTGGACGGCGCGGAGTCGCTTCGCGATGACCTCGGGTGAGCGCGTTGCCGTTCTCGGGACCGGTCTGATCGGTACATCGATCGCCCTGGCCGCGACCCGCGCGGGGAGCCGGGTTCGCGGATACGACCTCGATTCTTCGGTCCTCGAGCGGGCCGCCCATCGCTCGGGACTCGAGCCCGTGGAGGGGGTCGAGTCCTGTGTGGAGGGGGCGTCGCTGGTCTTCGTCTGCACTCCGGTTCCGAGCATCGCCCGGCTCGTCTCGCAGGCGCTCGCGGCCGCCCCGGGGGCGATTGTGACCGACGTCGGGAGCGTGAAGGCGCCCATCCTGGCCGAGGTCCAGGCGATCGCGGCCGGGGAGTGCCTGCCGCGGTTCGTGGGGGGCCACCCGATGGGCGGGTCCGAGCGCTCCGGACCCGACTGGGCGTCGGCCTCGGTCCTCGACGACATCGTGTGGGTGCTCGCGCCGGCCTCGGTGACCGAGGAGGCGGCCACGGAGCGTCTGGAAGCCTGGATCGAAACGATCGGGGCGCGCCCGGTGCGGATGGACGCCGAGCGCCACGACCGGTTGGTGGCGATGGTGAGTCACCTCCCGCAGGTCGCGTCCACGGCGCTCATGGGGCTGGCCGCGACCGAGGAGGCGGGTGAGCCGGACATCCTGCTCCTGGCCGCGGGAGGGTTTCGGGACCTCACCAGGCTGGCGGCCTCGAGCCCCCATCTGTGGAGCGACATCCTCCTCGCGAACCGCCGCGCGGTCGCCGAGGCGATCGACCTGTACATCGGGCGCCTCCAGGAGCTGCGAGATCTGGTCCTCACCGAGTCCGCGGAAGGGGTGGCACGGTCGTTCGCGGAGGCGAAGGCGGCGCGGCTGTCCCTCGCGGCCAAGCCGCAGGTGCGAACCGGTGTCGCCGTCCTGCAGGTTCCGATCCCCGACCGGCCCGGTGCGCTCGCGGACCTGACGGCGGGGCTGGGGCAGGCCTCGGTGAACATCGAGGATCTGCAGATCGTCCACTCCCCGGAGGGAGGGCGGGGGACGGTGCACCTCACCGTGTCGGCCGACGCGGCCGACGAGGCCCGGCGCGCGTTGGGCGAGCGGGGGTTCGAGCCCCTGCGTCTCGCGTAGGAGCGCGGATGCGAGTCCGCATCGTGCCCGGGAGGACGGTCGGGGGTCGGTCCCGGGTCCCCGGAGACAAGTCGATCGCCCACCGCTGGCTGATGCTCGCCGCCACCGCCCGCGGAACCTCTCGCCTGTCCGACCTTCCCGCTGCGCTCGACGTGCGATCGACGGCGCATTGCCTATCTCGACTCCTTCCGAGGGCTCGATCTTCGCTCGAGGGTTGGATCGCCAAGAGTGGCCGGCCGGCAGAGCGTCACGGTTTCACGTGGGACGCGTCCTCGCGAGATCCCTCCGCCTTGGATCTTGTAGTGGAGGGTGAGGGTCGATCCGCCATGGTTCCACCGCCCGGACCGCTGGACTGCGGGAACTCGGGGACGACGCTGCGCCTGCTGGCCGGGCTGCTCGCTCCGGCGGCGTTCACGACCACTCTGACCGGCGACGCGAGCCTCGTGCGCCGTCCGATGGAGCGCGTGGCCGAGCCGCTTCGCCTCATGGGCGCGGACGTTCGCACGACCGGCGGCCACGCGCCCGTCGTCATCCGGGGGGGGCGGCTGACGGGCATTCGCTACGAGGTTCCCGTCCCGAGCGCCCAGGTGAAGAGCGCCGTGCTGCTTGCAGCTCTCTCGGCCGAGGGCGACACCGTCCTCGTCGAACGGGCGCCGACCCGCGACCACACGGAGCGCGCGCTTGCGGCGCTCGGCGCGCCCCTTCGGAGGGAACTGGGGGTGGTCACCATCGGCCCGTACCAGCACGGCCCGCTCGAGGGCGCGGTCCCGGGCGACGTCTCCTCGGCGGCGTTCTTGGTGGCCGCGGCCGCCCTCACCGGCGGCACGGTGACCATCCAGGGAGTCGGGCTGAACCCGAGCCGCACCCACTTCCTGGAGGTGATGGGACGGATGGGCGTCCGCACGCGAGCACGGCCGACGGGCGAGGTGCTCGGGGAGCCCGTCGGCGACCTCGAGGTCCTGCCCTGCGATGGGCTGTCGGGGATCGTCGTGACCGAGCGGGACCTACCGCTCGTGATCGACGAGGTCCCGGTGCTCGCAGCGCTGGCCGCCCACGCGCGCGGCGAGACGTCCTTCCAGGGGGCGGGGGAGCTCAGGCTGAAGGAGAGCGATCGTCTGGCCGGACTCGCCGAGGCCATTTCGGCCCTCGGGGGTGAGGCCGGTGTGCTGGGCGACGACCTCGTGGTCGCGGGGGGCGGGCTGCGCGGGGGGTCCGCCGACGCTCGCGGCGATCACCGGATGGCGATGGCGCTGTCCGTAGCGGCCCTGGCCGCCGCCGGGCCGAGCCAGATCGAGGGAGCGGAGTGGGCGGAGGTCTCGTTCCCGGGGTTCGTCGACACGCTTCGCCTGCTCGGCGCCGAGATCGGAGGCTGACAGCGGTGGCTCCCGTGATCGCGATCGACGGCCCCGCTGGGTCGGGCAAGAGCACGCTCGCCCGACGCCTGGCTCGGGCTCTCGGGCTGCCGTACCTGAACACCGGGCTGATGTACCGGGCCCTCACCCTCGAGGCGATGCGGCGAGGGATCGATGCCGGGGACGAGGACGCCCTGGCAAGGCTGGCTCTCGAGTTGAGGTTCGATCTCAGCTCGAGCTCCTTCCCGCCCGAGCTGCGCATCGACGGAGTCGAGGGCCCGGACGAGCTCACGTCGCCCGACGTGGAGCGTCGGGTTTCGCTGGTCTCGAGCCACCCTCGCGTGCGCGAGGTCCTCCGGGCCGAGCAGCGCCGCCTCGGCTCTGCCGGAGGGGTGATCGAGGGTCGAGACATCGGCTCGGTCGTCTTCCCGGACGCGGACGTGAAGGTCCTCCTGCTCGCGGATCCGAAGGAGCGCGCCCGGCGCCGAACGAGAGAGCGGGAGCGCTCGCAGGACGCGCGGGAGCTGGAGGAGGCCCTCGAGACGCGCGACGCGATGGACTCCCGGATCAACCCGTTCGTGCCGGCGCCGGAGGCCGTTGCCGTCGACACGACGGGCAGGGGCGCGGACGAGGTTTTCGCAGAGGTGCTCGAGCTCGTTCGCGAGCGCCTCGGAGGTCGAGCGTGAGCCGAGCGAGGCTTCCCGTCGTCGCCCTGATCGGTCGACAGAACGTGGGCAAGTCGACCCTCGCGAATCGCCTCGTCGGACGGCGCCAGCAGGTGGCCCACGAGTCGGCAGGCGTGACGCGAGACCGCGTGGAGCTCGAGACCTCGTGGCGCGGCCGGAGATTCGTGGTCGTGGACACCGGTGGATACCGGCCGCGGGGGCGGGGGGTCGAGGCGCTCGTGACACAGCAGGCGGACAGGGCCGCCGAGTCCGCAGACCTGATCCTGCTGGTCGTCGATGCCCGGACCGGACCCCTCGACGAGGACGAAGCGATCGCGCGCCGCCTCCGGCGCGTGGCCGCCCCCATCCAGGTCGTGGCCAACATGGTCGACACCGAACAAGCCGAGCCGGACGCGGCCGCCTTCAATCGCCTCGGGCTCGGAGAGCCCCTGCCGGTGTCGGCGCTGCACGGGCGGGGCGCGGGGGAGCTGCTGGATCGCATCATCCAGCTGCTCCCCGATCGAGGTCCCGTCCCGCCCGAGTCGGGGGAGCCGCGGTTCGCGCTCGTGGGGCGCCCGAACGTCGGCAAGTCCTCCCTGTTCAATCGCTTGGTCGGCGAAGAGCGTTCGGTCGTGTTCGAGGAGGCCGGGACCACCCGCGACGCGGTGGATGCGGTGGTCGACTGGCCGACCGGCCCGGTCCGCTTCGTCGACACCGCCGGATTCCGCCGGCCGTCGCGCGCCCGAGGGATCGAGTACTACAGCTTCCTCCGCGCGTCGAAGGCGATCGAGCGGGCCGACGTCGCCGTGCTCGTGCTCGACGCCGCCGACGGATTCACCGCCGAGGACCGGCGCATCGCCGCTCGCGTGATGGAGATGGGGCGGGGGCTGTACGTCGTCGCCAACAAATGGGACCTCGTGGAGGAACGAGAGGCGATCCTCCACGATCTGACCGAGCGGGCTCGGCCGTTCGGCGACCCGAAGGTTGCCCGGGCCTCGGCGCTCACCGGCGCCGGCGTGGGAAGGATCCCCGCCGACCTGGTGACCCTGCACGAGCGGTGGTCGATGCGAGCCTCGACCGCCGAGGTCAACCGGTGTCTCGAAGAGGTGCAACGCACGCATCCCATGGGCGTCCGGTATCGGTACGGCACGCAGGTGCGGTCCGGTCCCCCGACGATCATCATGTTCGGAGGCCGTGCTCCGGGAGCCGCCGAAGAGCGGTTCCTGGAGCGCCGGTTTCGAGAACGCTTCTCACTCTGGGGCGTTCCGATCCGCCTGCGTTTCCGCGAGGGTTCGGCGCGGGCGAGGCGCTAGCGGTCCTGCGGCTACAATCTGCTGGCCGGGCCGTGGCGCAGCTTGGTGAGCGCGTCTGACTGGGGGTCAGAAGGTCGCCGGTTCAAATCCGGCCGGCCCGACGAATCGTGGGAGGTCTCGCCCCACGCATGCTGCTCACACGCGAACGCCCCCGGGGCAGGGAATGACCCCGGGGGCGAACCGCATCGAGCGCTCCGTGCTCATGGAGGCTTCGGCGGCTCCTCCAAGTGTCGATGAGCCGAAGGCTCGGGTCAAGTGTGTGCGCAGAGCGAGGTCGGGGTCCCGCTTCGCCAGGCATGGAGACATCGAAGACCGTCTGGCGCCATGATGCTCGAGTGGACGGTTCGACATAGCTCGAGGATGAGATCGGACGCGTTCCCTGGTGATAGGGTCCACTGCACGATGACCCCCTGCTCGTCGACACGATGACCGCGGGTGCACGATGAACGGCTCTTCGGATGAGGGTGCGTCCTCCGCACTCCTCACGCTCCCGAACGCCCTCTCGGCTTCGCGGATCGCCCTGATTCCCGTCTTCGTGTGGCTGATCGTCCATCGGGGGACCGAGCTGGGGGGCCTCCTGCTGTTCGCCGGGGTCGTGGCCACGGACTGGGTCGACGGCGCGATCGCGAGGCGTACCGGCACGGTCTCGGAGCTCGGGGCCGTGCTGGACCCGACGGCGGATCGTCTGGCGATCGGGGCCGGCCTGATCGCGCTCATCGTGCGGGACGCGTTTCCGCTCTGGGCCGCCCTGCTGATCCTGGTGCGCGATGCGCTGATCCTGCTCGTCGGCGGCGCGCTCCTCCTGCGCCGGGTGCGCCTGGAGGTGCGGTTCCTGGGAAAGGTGGCCACGTTCGGGCTCATGACGGCGGTTCCGCTCGTCGCGTGGGGCAGCTTCGGCTTCGCGTTCGCGCCCTCCGCCCTGGCGCTGGGGTGGTGCGTGTTCGCGGTGGCGATCGTCGAGTCGTATGCAGCCGCCCTGCTGTACGTGGGGGACCTGCGCCGCGCCCTGGCGGGCCGCACCCGCTCCGGGTGATACGGTGCTGATCACACGTGAGGCAGGGGGAAGCACATGGAGTTTCCGGAGGATCTGCGGTACACGCGAGAACACGAGTGGGTGCGCGACGAGGGCGGCGGACGCGTGCGCGTGGGCATCACGGACTATGCGCAGGACGCCCTCGGCGACGTGGTGTACGTCGACGTACCCGAGGTTGGCACCCGAGTCACCGCGTCGCAGCCCTTCAGCGAGGTGGAGTCGACCAAGTCGGTCTCGGACGTGTTCAGCCCGGTGACGGGAACGCTCGTCGAGCGGAACCCGCTGCTCGACGAGCGGCCGGAGCTCGTGAACGATCAGCCCTACGGCGATGGCTGGCTCGCCGTCCTGGAGATGAGTGACCCGTCCGAGCTGGACGCGCTCATGGACGCGGCGGCCTATCGAGCGTTCGTCGAGGAGACCGGCAAGCACTGAGTCGGCGGCCACGCCTCACCGTCGGGCGCACTCCGACATAGCGCTCGGTGAAACGATCCTGCCTGTCTTCGGTTGACCCTCGTAAAGCGTTGCGCTAACGTCGAGCTTTGGTCGAGAGTTCGAGTCTAGGTTCAACCTCCATGCTCAGCGGGAGGTCGGCTGTAAGGGGCGCCGGAGCGTGTTCTGCACTCGCTGTGGACATCCAAACAGGGACGAAGCGCGATTCTGCGCCAACTGTGGTGCTCCGCTCCAGGAGGACACGACGCTCGGCATCACGCCGATCGAGATCGAAGAGGAAGGTCTCGAGGACGTCTCCGTACAGACGGCAGACCTCGAGCCCGGACAGGCTCTCCTGGTAGTGAAGCGTGGTCCCAACGCGGGCTCGACGTTCCTGATCGAGAAGGAGTCGACCACCGCCGGCAGAAGCCCGGACAGCGACGTCTTCCTGGACGACGTCACGGTGTCCAGGAGGCACGCCGAGATCCGTCGGCTGGGGACCGAGTTCTGGATCCACGATCGCGGAAGTCTGAACGGAACGTACGTGAACCGAGAGCGCGTGGACTCGACGAAGCTCGCCTCGGGCGACGAGATCCAGATCGGAATGTTCAGGTTGGCGTTCTTTCAGGCGGGGGAGTGAACGGGCGATGGCGACGCGCAACTATCAATCCATCGGTGAGGTGCTCGTCTCGGTCAAGACCGAGTTCCCCGACATCACGATCTCGAAGATCCGGTTCCTCGAAGCCGAGGGGCTGATCCAGCCCGAGCGGACTCCTTCGGGCTACCGGAAGTTCTACGAGCAGGACGTCGAGCGGTTGAAGAGCATCCTTCGGATGCAGCGGGACGAGTACCTGCCTCTCAAGGTCATCAAGGAGCGGCTGCTGCAGCAGGAGACTGGAGACGGCGAGGCGGCGATCGCCGCTCCGCCGACCCCAGCGGCGGACGAGGACCTCGCGGAGCCTCCGACGGGACTCCAGATGTCCATCGAGGAGATGGCTTCGGCGACCGGGATCGACCGGGACCGGATCAAGGAGCTGGAGTCCTTCGGGCTGGTGTGCTCGCACGGGCCGGAGTCCGCGACCTACTACGACGGCGACGACTACGTGGTCCTCTCGATCGTGAAGGATTTCTTCCGGCACGGTGTGGAGCCGAGGCACCTCACGATGTACCGGCACTTCGCCGAGCGGGAGGCCAGCTTCTTCGAGTCGATCATCATGCCGCAGCTCCGACAGCGGAACCCGGAGGCGCGCCGGCACGCGGCCGCGTCGCTCTCCGAGCTCGCGCGCGCCTCTCGCAAGCTCAAGCAGGCGCTCCTGCGCCACAACCTGCGCCAGTACCTCCAGGCGCCCTAGGGTCTCGCCGTGGCGGGGCAGCGGGCGGATCGACGGCACCGGCTCGTCGCGGCGCTCGCCGGGCTCGCGCTCTGGCTGTCTCCGCTCGCTATCGCGGGCGCCCTGGCGGAGTCGCCCACGCCCCAAGCGCCCCCGCCCACCCCCGTTCCCGTTCCCGGAGGGGGAACGTCTCCGTCGCCGTTCCCCACGCGGCTTGCCACGCCGCCGCCCTCCACCCGGCCGCCGGAACTGTCGGCTCGAGCGGCGGTGCTCGCCGACCTCGACACCGGACAAATCCTGTTCGCGCAGGACGCCGACGAACGCCGTCCGATCGCAAGCCTCACGAAGATCATGACCGCGCTGCTTGTGATTCGCCGCTCGGATCCACGCGAGGTCGTGACGGTGAGCCCGGAGGCCGCGGCTCCCCACCCCCGAGTGGGCATCTCCGAGCTCGGACTGCTCCCGGGAGAGCGGATCTCCGTGGAGAACCTGCTCTACGGGTTGCTGCTGCAGTCGGCCAACGACGCGGCGGATGCCCTCGCCGAGCACGTGTCGGGGTCGGTCCCGGCCTTCGTGGACGCGATGAACGCCGAGGCCGCCCGGCTCGGCATGCGTGGCACGCACTTCGCCTCGCCGAACGGCCTCGACGACAGCGGGTACTCGACGGCGCGGGATCTCGTGACGCTCACCCGGGCGGCCTTCGAGCATCCGCTGTTCGCTCGGATCGTGCGAACTCGGTTCCGCGAGATCCCATCTCCCTCGGGCGTCCCCAGGATCGTGCAGAATCGCAACGCGCTCCTGTGGCTCTACCCGGGGGCACTCGGCGGAAAAACCGGCTTCACGAGCGCCGCGGGCTTCTGCGTTGTCGGCGCGGCAGCGCGCAACGGCATCCGGCTCCTCGCGGTGGTCCTGGGGGAACCGGGCGAGCCGTTCTCCGACGCCGCGGCTCTCCTCAACTACGGCTTCGCCGGCTTCCGTCGCGTCCGACTCGCGACCGAGGGGGAGGGGGTGGGTTCCGTCACGATCGGGGGTCGACGCGTGCCGGTGAAGGCCGGGGCGTCCCGCTCGGCCCTGGTGCCGGTGGGGGCCTCACTGCGTCGGCGACTCGTGCCCGAGGCCGGCGTGTCCTTCCCGCCGGCCGTGGGCGAGCGCGTGGGGGCGCTCGTGGTCTCCACGCCGGGCGGGACGCTCGGTCGCGTTCCGGTGGTCGTGAGCTCCGTCCCCGGGCCCCCCGTGCCCGCATCGGGCCCCTGGTGGCGGCGGGCGGGCGTCGCGGTCGTCCACGCGATCACGAGCCTGCTCACGGGGGTCTTCGGCTGAGGCTCTGCTACGATCGGTGCGGATGTCGCCGATCGCCAGCGTCCTGTTCGGGCGCGAGGACATCCGCCGGCGGATCGAGGAGCTCGGCCGCGCCATCACCGGGGACTATGAGGGGCGGGCGCCCGTCCTCGTCTCGGTCCTGAAGGGCGGCTCCGTGTTCCTCGCGGACCTGATTCGAGAGATCCGCCTTCCGATCTCCATCGACTACATGTCGATCTCGCGCTACGGCGGCGCAACCGAGTCGATGGGGCGCGTGCGCATCGTGAAGGACCTGGACCAGGACGTCGGCGGCCGCGATGTGCTGGTCGTCGAGGACATCGTCGACACGGGCCTCACGCTCTCGTACCTGATCTCCGTTCTGGAGTCCCGGCGGCCGACCACCATCGAGGTGTGCGCCCTGCTCGACAAGTCCGTGCGGAGGATCGCCCCGCTCGAGATCCGGTATCGGGGATTCGAGTGTCCGGACGTCTTCGTGGTCGGATACGGACTGGACTTCGATGAGCGATATCGGAACATCCCCGATATCCTTGCGGTGCAGGACCTGTCCGTTCTGATCGCCGACCCCGACGCCCTCACCCCGTTCGTGACCGGGGGCGCCCCGGCCGGTCCGGCGGATCTGGGCGCCGAGCGTTCCGAGAGCCAGGTTGTCGGACCAGTGGGGGAGGGCTACAGTCGTTTCGAGCCATGATCGAGATGAGCCTGGCGGGCGTCCGGATCGAGCTGCCGACCAATCAGCCGATCGTGCTCCTGCGAGAGGCGGACGGCGAGCGGTACCTGCCCATCTGGATCGGGCAGGCGGAGGCGGCCGCCATCGCGCTCGCCCTCCAGGGGGTGGTCACGCCCCGCCCGATGACCCACGACCTGCTGAAGAGCATCCTCGACGAGATGTCGGTGCAGGTGCAGAGCATCGTGATCACGGAGCTGCGCGAGGGTACCTTCTACGCCGTGATCAACATGCAGCGAAACGGGACCTCGTACGCGATTTCCTCCCGGCCAAGTGACGCGATCGCCCTAGCAGTCCGGATCAACTGCCGCATCTTCGCGAGCGAGGAGGTCCTGGACGAGGCGGCGATCCTCATCCCGAGCGGCATCGAGGAAGAAGAGGTCGAGAAGTTCCGCGAGTTCCTCGAGAACGTCAACCCCGAGGACTTCGGTCAAGGCGAGTCTCAGCCGTAGAAGATCTCGGTGACCCAGAAGGCGTTCCGCCCGCAGGGGGACTTGCCGTTGACCCGGATGACGCCGATCCCGACGCGGCGCGCTTCACGCGAGAGCAGGATGCTGCGGTGCACGTCGTCGCCGAGGAACGCGCGATGGATCTGCGCAAGCGAGCCCCCGCACCCGACGATCGCCCCCCCCATCGTCCAGCGGTACGGGCTCAGCACGCGCGTCAGGTCGCTCACGTCCTCGAGACGGCCCTGGCGAATCATCTTCCGTGTGTGTTCCTTCGCGGTCTTGGAGAGCCGAAGGCTGAGCCTGACCGGGTCCACGTCGTGCGCGAGCCGCGCGGCGTTCACGAGCTCGAGCGCTCGACGCCGGTAGGTCGAAGCTTGAGCCGGAGTTGATCCAAGAGTGAGGAGGACGGCCGCGATGGCCGCGAGCGCGACCAGGCGGCGGGCCCGGCGCGTGCGTTCGGTCGGGCGGCGAACCACGGCGCCGGACTCTATCAGAACTCTCCGGGGAATGCCGAATCGCGCCGGCCACCTGGTCGCGTCGGCCCCCGGCGGTGATTGACACGCCCCGTCGCCAGCAGTAGCGTACCGACGCCCGCGTAATTACGGAGCTGTGATGGTCGAGCAGGGGTACCGCGTTCCCGAGGTCTGCCGGATCGTCGGCATCAGCTACCGGCAGCTCGACTACTGGGCCCGGACCGGGCTCGTGCGCCCGTCCGTGAAGGACGCGCAGGGCTCGGGCACGCAACGGCTGTACTCGTTTCAGGATCTGGCACAGCTCAAGGTGATCAAGAAGCTGCTGGACACCGGGGTGAGCCTTCAGCAGGTCCGCAGGGCGATCGGCACGCTCCGCGAGCTCCGGGAGCCGGCAACCGGAACCACCCTCGTGTCCGACGGGTCGCGGATCTACGCGGTGGAGTCTCCCGAGGCGGTCGTCGACCTCCTCGCGAAGGGGCAGGGCGTGTTCGCCGTCGCCGTCGACAGGGTATGGACCGATCTCGAGGGCAGCCTCGCCAAGGGCGGTCGGAAGCGGGGCCGAGAGGTCGCTCGGGCCGGAGGCGCGTGAACGCCAACGCCACGGCGGCATCGCAGGTCCTGAAGAGCGACACCGTCAGGTTCGCGCACGCGAGCGAGCGTCAGTTCGCGAGGTTGCTCGACTTCTACCAGATCGAGTGGGAGTACGAGCCGACCTCGTTCGACCT
>Ga0070741_10013640_pt1 | contig 14288 bp, 19 predicted proteins | sample Coa_R1_4_FD_66440 | JGI IMG/M metagenome (GOLD analysis project Ga0070741, IMG submission 66440) | Surface soil microbial communities from Centralia Pennsylvania, which are recovering from an underground coalmine fire - Coalmine... | ecosystem: Environmental > Terrestrial > Soil > Unclassified ... | reverse complement strand
GTGGCGTCGTCGTCTGTCATCGCGCGAGCCTAGCTCTTTCGTAGAACGCCAGCGCTGCGGCCGTCGCGACATTCAGCGAGTCGGTCCCGCGTGACATCGGGATCCGCACCCGCATGTCGCTGGCGCGCAACGCGTTCGGAGTCAGCCCGGGCCCCTCGGCGCCGACCAGGATGGCCACCTTCTCCTCGCGCACCTCGGCCATCGCATCGTCCAGCGCCAAAGCATCCGCGACCGGTGTCATCGCAAGGAGGCGAAAGCAGTTGTCCCGCAAGAGTTTCAGGCCGTACGGCCACTCGTCCATCCTGGCGTAGGGCACCAGCAGCGCGTGGCCCATCGAGACTCGCACCGCCCGGCGGTACAGCGGGTCGGCGCACCCTTGCCCGAAGATCACAGCATCAACACCGAGGCCTGCCGCGTTGCGGAAAATCGATCCTAGGTTCTCGTGATCGTTGACGCCCTCGAGCACGGCAACGGTGCGTGCGCCGTCGATCACCTCCGCGACCGTGAGTTCCGGTGGCCGGCGTGCCGCGGCCAGCACGCCGCGGTTGAGATGAAAGCCAACGACGCGCGCCATCACGTCGGCGGCCACGCGGTAATACGGCACGTCGACGCCGGCGACGTCGCCGCGAAGCTCGCCGAGGCGCCGGTCGTTACCCATCAGCGCGAACGGCGTGAACCGCGACGCAAGCATGCGCTGCACTACAAGCACGCCTTCACCGATCACCAAGCCCTTGCCGCTGGGCAGGTCGGGTCGGCGATCGATGCTGTTGAGGTCACGGAAGTCGTCGAGCCGCGGGTCGCCCGGATCGGCGATGTCGACGACGTCAACCATGGGCGATCAGGCTACGTTGATCGCGATGGACGAACCGCAGCCACCGCCGCTGCCCGACGCGCTGACCGACCCTCGGCCGGTGATCGTCGTGTTCACGCTAGCCTGGGCAGTCGCCGTCGTCCTCGCGTTCACCGTTCCCGCGCTGCACACCTGGCGACCGATCACGATCGCCGGCCTCTGCCTGTCGGCCGTCGGGACGTCCGTGTTCTTGTGGCAGCGCCATGCCGCCCGCCGCGGGTCGCGGGGGGCACAGACCGGCCTGCGCTGAGACCATCACCATGAATGCCGCAGGTGCATTGGTCGATCGAGGGGCAGGTGCAGCGCATCCCCCACTCGACGATCGCCTTGGCCGCAGCGAGTTCGGCCATCCTGGAGTCGATTTCGGCGAGTTTGGCCTCGGCCAGAGCACGGCTCGCTGGTCGGCCCGGCGCGTCGTCGGCGAACAGCAGCCGGACCTCGTCTAACGCGAAGCCGGCCGTCTTGCACAGCCTGATCACCTCGAGTCGGCCGAGGACCGACTCGTCGTAGCGGCGCTGGCCGCCGATCCGTACGGGCGGCGTAATGAGCCCAATCTTCTCGTAGTAGCGCAGCGTCGTCGCAGCGACGTCAGCGCGCTGCGCGAGCTCGCCGATGGTCAGACTGGCAGCCATCCACTCTCCTCCTGTCGGGACTTGACTTAGAGTCAACTCTAAGTCTTTGACTGAACGGCATGGACGAGTTGCGCAACACGCACTACGCCTCGCTGCGAACATTTCGCCGTGACGGCAGGCCCGTCGATACGCCGATCTGGTTTCGGCTCGACGGCCACGTACTGGTATTCCGCACCAAGGTCGGCCCCAAGTCCAAACGACTGACGGCGCGTCCCGACGTCGAACTCCGCGCCTGCGACTGGAGGGGTCGAGTGGATGCAAAGGCGCCGACGGTCACCGGACGCGCGACGATCCTGTCGGGAAGCGAAGCCGAGTCGGCCAATCGCGCACTGCACAAGCGCTACGGGTGGCATTGGAATGTCGTGCCGCTGTTGAGAATTCCGGGCGTCACGAACGTTCACGCTGAACTGTCGATCCTTGAAAAGCTGCGATGGGCGCGGAATCGCTCGGTGTGGCCGGACAGTGTGATCGTCCGGGTGGATCTCGAATAGCGCAGCGTCGGTATCTTGTACCAATGGCCGAACCACTGCTGCAAGCACAGGCCGACATCGACGCCCCCGTCGACAAAGTCTGGCAACTGATCACCGATCTGAAGCGGATGCCCGAGTGGAGTCCCCAATGCCGGGTGATGCGGCCGATGGGTGAACTCCGGCAAGGCACGAAAACGCTGAACCTGAACCGGCGCAACAAATTGTTCTGGCCGACGACGTGCACCATCACCGAGTTGGTGCCGCAGCGCAAGCTCGCGTTCCGGGTCAACCAGAACAACACGGTCTGGAGCTACGAACTGGAACCGATCGCCGCGGGCACCCGTGTCGTCGAATCACGACATGCCGAAAACGGCGTCAAGGCCAGCTCGAATTTCCTCGTCAACCTGATGTTCGGTGGCGTGCCGAGCTTCGAGCAAGAGCTCGTCGACGGCATGAACGCGTCGTTGGCGCGCATCAAGGCAGCTGCCGAAAACGCTTAGCTCTCTAGGGATTCCACCAGGTCGAGCACACCGTCGTCGTATGGGTCGTAACGCGGTGAGCCGCTGCCGGCTGGCGCTGGTGTGTCCGAGTGCGCCCCGCACCCGTACTCGGCGTCGACGACGTGCCCGTCGGCGGAGAGCTCGTTGGCGCACACCCCGAACATCCTGCCGAGTGCGCCGGCCAGCGGCAGATAGAACGCGCAGTCGCGGCACGCGCGTCGTACCGACCGTGCCATCGGCGACTGCGGTCCGTACTCGCCGTCATGCCAGCGCTGGGCGGTCTCCGCGCGACCCCATTCGCTGAGCACCTGCTTGCGACCCAAGCCGAGTTCGACTGCGACATCGTCGATTTGGGGGTCGCCCGTGGCGGTGTACCCGGGAACCAGCCGCGGATCGTCGCGCGGGGGAGCCAACAGGTCGCCGGGGCCTAAGTCGCCTGGCCGCACCCGCTCCTGCCACGGCACCCAGCGCGGGGCCAGCAGCGCCGTCGGCCCCGGGATCAGGACCACCTCGCTGACCGTCGCGTGCTCGGCGCCGGGATGCGCGGCAACGACGACCGCCCACTGCCAGCCTTGGTAGCCAGGCAGTTTCGCGAGAAAACGATGCGTGGCCGAGGTGGCGTCCTCGTAGGCCACGCCGAGGTATTCGCCGACAGTGTCGCCGCTGTGCTCGACGATCGCCGCGCGTGCCTGTTCCACGGCGCCGCCCAGCAGGGTGTCGAGGCCTTCCGCCGGCCTTTCGGCAGCCTCGGTCGCCACGAACACATCCCCATAGTGCCCGACGCACCGGCCACGAGCCACACCGGCCAGCTACCCAACCCGGTGCCGACGGATGGTGGACAATCGACGCTGTGAGCGGACCGCGGCGCGACGCCCTCGGCGGTGATCCCGGGGCGGATCGCCGATACCATCCGCCGCGACCAGCACCCGGCCCCGACGACGAGCATCCGGGAATGGCGAACTACCCCACCGACGCCAACGCCCGTCGCAAGGCCCGCCGGTCTCCGCTGCCCAGTGCGAATCGCTATCTGCCGCCGCTGGACGAGTCGTCGCAGCCCGAGTACGCGCGCCCGACGTCGGGCTCGACGCCACCAGGTGGCCAACGCGTCACCGTCACCCGCGCCGCCGCGATGCGCAGCCGGGAGATGGGTGTGCGGATGTACGACCTCTTCCAACGGGCTGCAACCGCGGACGGTGCCGACAAGTCGGGTCTGACGGCGCTCACGTATCCGGTGATGGCGAACTTCGCGGTCGACGCCGCGATGGCCGTCGCGCTTGCCAACACGCTGTTCTTCGCGGCCGCCACAGGCGAAAGCAAAAGCCGGGTGGCGCTGTACCTGTTGATCACGATCGCGCCGTTCGCCGTGATTGCGCCGCTGATCGGGCCCGCGCTGGACCGAGTGCAACATGGTCGCCGTGCCGCGCTGGCGTTCTCGTTCGGATTACGCACGGCGCTGGCGATCCTGTTGATCATCAACTACGACGGCGCCACCGGCAGCTACCAGTCGTGGGTGCTGTATCCGTGCGCGTTGTTGATGATGGTGTTCTCCAAGTCGTTTTCGGTGTTGCGCAGCGCTGTGACACCGCGAGTGATGCCCCCGACGATCGACCTGGTACGGGTCAACTCACGGCTGACGGTGTTCGGGTTGATCGGCGGCACGATCATCGGTGGTGGCATCGCGGCCGGCTTCGAATTCGCGATGACCAAGCTGTTGCACCTTCCGGGCGCGTTGTTCGTCATCGTCGTGATGACGATCATCGGCGCATACCTGTCGATGAAGATTCCACGCTGGGTCGAGGTGACGGCCGGTGAAGTGCCGGCGACCCTGAGCTATCACGGTGGCAGCGGGCCGTTGCGGCGAGAAACGCACGGCGCCAACGGGTCTCACGCTCCGAAACCGCAGCGGCGACGACAGCCGTTGGGCCGCAACATCATCACGTCCCTATGGGGCAACGTGACGATCAAGATCATGGTCGGCTTCCTGTTCCTGTATCCGGCGTTCTGGGCGAAATCGCACGACGCCAGCGGCCTTGAACAGGTGGCGATGCTCGGCCTGATCGGCGCCGCGGCCACCGTCGGCAACTTCGCCGGAAACGGGCTGGCGGCGCGGCTCAAGCTGGGCCGGCCTTCGGTGCTGGTGGTGCGCTGCACGATCTTGGTCACCGCGGCGGCGCTGGCGGCGTGTTTCTTCGGCGACTTGGTGGTGATGGCGATCGCCGCACTGATCACGTCGGGCGCGGCCGCCGTGGGCAAGGCGTCGCTGGACGCGTGCCTGCAGGACGACCTGCCCGAGGAGTCGCGGGCGTCGGCGTTCGGCCGGTCCGAGTCCCTGCTGCAGTTGGCGTGGGTCATCGGCGGCGCTACTGGCGTGCTGGTGTACACCGATCTGCGCGTCGGGTTCACCGCGATTTCGTCGTTTCTAATCGTGGGCTTGGCTCAGACCATCGTGAGCTATCGCGGCGACTCGTTGATCCCGGGCCTGGGCGGCAACCGGCCGGTGGTCGCCGAGCAAGAGGGAAGTCAGCCGAACGGGCCCATGGTGGCGCCCGCGTGAAACGGGTCATCACCGCGTTGGTGACCGTCGTCGTGGTGATGTGTGGCGTTGCAGCCGTTGGCATTTGGCTGCTGGTGCGCGATCAGCCGCAGCAGCTCCCCGAGATCAGCGCGTACTCGACCGGCCACACGATCCGCGTCGGACCTTACAAGTACTGCAAGGTGTTGAACCTCGACGACTGCGAGTTCGCCCAAACCGTCGGCGAGCTTCACGTCAGCGACCGCTATCCCGTGCAGGTGTCGGTGCCCGGGGTGATCAGTCGTGGGCTGTGGGGGCTGCTTCGGTTGTACGACAACCCCGCCGACAACGGCGAGGACAGAATGCGCCCAGGCACTTTCGCTTCCACCGTTGCCACCGTCGGCCCTCACGGTGGCCGGTTGGACAAGATCGAGGTGCACCTGTTCACCCGAGCGCGCACGCCGACCGGCGAAGAGTGGTTCGTCGCCCACGCCGTGTGGTCGGTGAGCATGGTGTGGCGTTAGCTCAGCGGCGAGTGACCGTGCGGCACGCGTTCGCCGTCAACCGGTGGACCAGGCGGCGTGCCGTCACCGAAAGGCCTGCCACCCAACGCTTCTCGCCCGTGCGACGTCAACCAGTTGGACAGGTCTGGCCCTTTCGGCACGATCTGCGTCGGGTTGATGTCCTTGTGCACGATGTAGTAGTGCTGCTTGATTTGCTCGAAATCGATGGTGTCGCCAAATCCCGGCGTCTGGAACAGATCGCGGGCGTAGGCCCACAGCACGGGCATCTCCGTGAGCTTCTGACGGTTGCATTTGAAGTGGCCGTGGTAGACGGGGTCGAACCGAGCCAGCGTGGTGAACAGCCGAACGTCGGCCTCCGTGATCGTGTCGCCGACCAAATACCTTTGGCCGCTTAGCCTTTCGGACACCCAGTCAAGCGCGGTGAACAGCCGGTTGTAGGCCTTGTCGTAGGCCTCCTGTGATCCGGCGAAACCGCAGCGGTAAACGCCGTTGTTGATCTCGGTGTAGATGCGCTGGGCTACCTCGTCGATCTCGTGGCGCAGGGCTTCCGGGTAGAGCTCGGGGGCACCGTCCCGGTGGTACTGCCTCCACTCGGTGGACAGGTCGAGGGTGATCTGCGCGAAGTCGTTGGTGACGACCTTGCCGGTCGGCACGTCGACGATCGCCGGCACGGTGATGCCCTTCGGATAGTCGGGAAAGCGCTTGTTGTAAGCCTCCCGCAGCCAGTGGATTTTCAGCACCGGGTCGACACCGCCGGGATCCAGGTCGAACGTCCAGCTGCGCTCGTCGTGGGTGGGGCCGCAAAACCCAATGGAGAGAACGGGTTCCAGGCCGAGCAGCCGTCGCACGATGATCGCGCGGTTCGCCCACGGGCAGGCCCGCGCGACGATCAGGCGATAGCGGCCAGGCTCGACAGGATACCCGTCGCGCCCGTCCGCAGTGATGCGGGTAGTGATGTAGTCGGTGTCGCGTTCGAACTCTCCGCCACCGGCGACGTATGCCATACGTCGATACTGCCCGAGCGTCGACTTTTGGTCGATGGATCGGCCAGTCTGGAACCACAAGTCGACGTTCGGCGTCGTTGCAGAGTATGCGACATGATGGTCCGTTTCTCGGCACGGAAGCGCTTGCGGCTGGCTTGGTCACCAGGTATCAGTTGCGCACTGAGTACACGGCCTTGTACCGCAATGTCTACGTCCCGATCGGCCAGGAGGTCACCCCGGTAACGAAGGCCGTCGGCGCATGGCTGTGGTCCAGCAGAAAGGCCACGGTCGCAGGCCTGTCCGCGGCAGCACTCCACGGCTCGAAATGGATCGACGCCGGCCTACCGGCGGAACTCAACAGGTCGAGCCGAGACAAGGTCGACGACATCCTGCTCCATAGCGACGAGCTCTGGGACGATGAAATATGTACCCGCGCAGGAATTTCCGTGACCACGCCAGCGCGGACTGCCTTCGACATAGGGCGCCGCAAAGGTCTCACGCTGGCGGTAATCCGACTAGACGCACTGATGCAGGCCACCGATGTCAAGACGGTCGAGGTCGAGACCATCGCAGCACGACATCCGGGGACTCGGGGAATCGTCCAACTGCGGCGGGTCGTTAAGCTTGCTGACGCCGGTGCCGAGTCACCGCAGGAGACGCGAACACGGCTGCTCCTCGTAACCGCCGGGCTTGCGCCTCCAAGCACACAGATCAATGTGTACAACGCAGCCGGTCAATTCGTCGCACGAGTCGACATGGGCTGGCCTCAATGGAGAGTCGCCGTCGAGTTCGACGGGGCCCAACATTGGACAGATCCTGTGCAGCGGACTCGTGACATCGACCGACTAGCCGAGCTGGAAGCGTTGGGCTGGAAGATTATTCGTGTCAGCAGCGACATGTTGCGCTACCGCCCTGGCGTTATCGTCGACCGGGTGCGCGCCGCCCTCCCTCGTTGATGCCGAACGTCGACTTATGTTCGACCAAACCGCGAATTATCGACCAAAAGTCGACACTCGGCGCGCGAAGTCACGCGTCGAGTTCGCGCGCGACCGCCCTGACCACCTCGGAGACCCGCCGCGCCGTCTTGCGATCGGGGTAGCGGCCCTTGCGCAGTTCGGGCTGCACCGTGTCCTCGAGCAGCGTGATCATGTCCGACACCATCCCGTGCAGCTCGTCGGGCGAGTGCTTGTGCTCGGGGGGCCCGCTTTCGCGACGCGGCCGCAGCGGCGACGGCGGAGGGTCGATCAGCTTGAGGCTCAGCGCCTGCGGGCCACGACGCCCAGAAGCCACGCCGAATTCGACCCGCTGGCCGGACTTGAGCGCCTCGACCCCGTCAGGAAGCGCCGACGACCGGATGTAGACGTCTTCGCCGTCCTCCTGGGACAGGAAGCCGAAGCCCTTCTCCGGGTCGTACCATTTCACCCTGCCGGTCGGCACTGTCTCACCTGCTTGTCTCGTAACTGAAAAAGAACGCGCCCCACCATACTCGGCTCGCGTCAGGCTGAGCAGCCCTGTTTACTCGGTTACGCTGGAAGAACCGCTGGAGGAGTCATGCGCCTGATACTGAACATCATCTGGTTGATCTTCGGTGGCCTCTGGCTGGCGCTGGGCTATCTGCTGGCGGCAATCGTCTGCTTCATCCTCATCATCACCATCCCGTTCGGATTCGCTGCGCTGCGCATCGCGGCGTTCGCACTCTGGCCGTTCGGCCGGACGATCGTCGACAAGCCCAACGCCGGCACCGGCGCGCTCGTCGGCAACATCATCTGGATCGTGCTGTGCGGTTTCTGGCTCGCGATCGGTCACATCGCGACGGCGATCGCACAAGCCGTCACAATCATCGGAATTCCGTTGGCGCTAGCGAATCTCAAGCTGATCCCGGTCTCGCTGATGCCGTTGGGCAAGGAGATCGTCGACGCCGACGACCACTCGAAGGCGTGGATATGACGGTCACCGCTCTGGGCTTGCCGTCGGTCCTTCCGGCGGCACCCAACGAGAGCGCTCCTACCGACGGCCCGCTAGTCGACCGCTTCGGCCGCATCGCGACCGACCTGCGGGTGTCGCTGACCGACCGCTGCAATCTTCGATGCACCTACTGCATGCCCGCCGACGGCCTGGACTGGCTACCTGCCGAGCGGCTGCTCCGGCCGGACGAGCTGATCCGCCTGCTGCGGCTCGCCGTCACCCGACTAGGCATCACCAGCGTGCGCTTCACCGGCGGCGAGCCACTGCTGTCGAAGCATCTGGAAGACATCGTCGAAGCGACGGCCGGCCTACAGCCCCGCCCGGAGATCGCGCTCACGACCAACGGAGTCGGGTTGGACCGACGCGCACGCCGGTTGGCCGACGCCGGCCTCGACAGGATCAACATCTCGCTGGACACCGTCGACGCGGCCCGGTTCGCTGCAATCACCCGCCGCGACCGGCTGGCCGACGTTCTCGCCGGCCTGGCGGCCGCCCACGCCGCCGGGCTCGACCCCGTCAAGGTCAACGCGGTCCTCGACCCAGCCACCGGCCGCGACGACGCTGTATCCCTTCTGCGGTTCTGCCTCGCCCACGGCTACCAGCTTCGGATCATCGAGCAGATGCCGCTGGACGCCGGGCACACCTGGAGCCGGGAGCAGACGTTGACGGCCGACGACGTCTTGGCCGCACTGCGGCAGCACTTCACGCTCGAGCCCGATCCGGCGCCGCGCGGGTCGGCCCCCGCGGAGCTGTGGCGGGTGAACGGCGGCCCGGCGACCGTCGGCGTGATCGCGTCGGTGTCGCACGCGTTCTGCGCGGCGTGCGACCGGACCCGGTTGACCGCGGACGGGCAAGTGCGCAACTGCCTGTTCGCCACGCAGGAGACGGACTTGCGCGGACTGCTGCGGGCCGGCGCCGACGACGCGGTGATCGAGGCGGCGTGGCGGGCGGCGATGTGGGCCAAGGCCGCCGGCCACGGCATCAACGACCCCAGCTTCGTCCAGCCCGCGCGGCCGATGAGTTCGATCGGCGGTTAGCTGTGACCGAGCTGACGACGACGCTGACCGTCACCGTTCGCTATTTCGGCGCCGCGCAGGCCGCTGCAGGTGTCGAGTGCGAGATGGTGGCCGTCGAGCCCGGCACGACCGTGGCCGACGTGGCGAGCCGGATCGCCGACGGGAATCCGCGCCTCGCCGCCGTGCTTACACGCTGCACGTATCTGTGCGACGGCGTGGCGGTGCGGAACGCGAGCAGCGAGGTCCGTGCAGGGCAGACGATCGACGCCCTTCCGCCGTTCGCCGGCGGTTGATCGTGATTTGCGTCACATAACGGATTGATCACAGCGCAGACACAGGCCGGTGTCGGTGGTAGATCACCTGCACTAACGCCGGTCGCTCTAGGGGATTTCCCGTTCGTCGTGAGCCAAAACGCCGAGTACGGCAAAAGGTGACGAACATGACCCGAGTTGTTACGGTCGTCCGCAAGCCAGCCGCCCCGTAAGTGGTTGGCCCTCCTTCCCTTTCGCGCCAAGCTTCATCCGTGGGGGAAGGACAACGACGAACACCGTGGATGAAGGCGGGGGACCCATTCGGTCCACCGATAGCGGACCAGGAGCCGACGGCTCCTTGGGGTGAAGCCGGAGTTGAACCCAACACCGGCCGGGCTACCTCTCTTGCCCGAACCCGACAGCTGACCTCGCAGGCGCATGCAGAGAGGACAGAACAGGCCTATGAGTGGACGGCATCGCAAGCCCACCCAGTCAGGTATCAACGTCGCGAAAATCGCTTTCACCGGTGCGGTCATCGGTGGCGGCGGTCTTGCGCTGAGCGCTCACGCCGCGGCTGCCACCGACGGCGAATGGGACAAGGTGGCCCGCTGCGAATCCGGCGGCAACTGGGCCATCAACACCGGCAACGGCTATCAGGGCGGCCTGCAGTTCTCAGGCGGCACCTGGGCCTCGCACGGCGGCACGCAGTTTGCTCCGGCAGCCAATATGGCCACCCGGGAGCAGCAGATCGCAATCGCCGAGCGGGTCCTGGCCAGCCAGGGCCGCGGCGCGTGGCCGGTGTGCGGCACCGGACTGTCCTCGGTGACGCCTCGCACCGTCGCCCCGCCGTCCAACCAGGTGCAGACTCTCGACGCGCCTGCTGTGAACGGCGAAGCGCCACCCCCGGACGCGCCCGCGCCCGACGCTCCTCCGGCTGACGCACCGCCGCCTGACGCTCCGGCGCCCGATGCGCCGCAGCCGCTGCCCGACCCTGCGCCCGCCCCGCCGCCGCCGGCTGACCCGGCTCCCGCGGTCGAGGACGTCGCGTTGCCGCCCGCTCCCAACGATCCGGCCGTGCCACCGCCGGACGACGCCGTCGTCGTCGACGCCTCAGCGCCGGCTCCCGACGCGCCCGCTCCAGACGCACCGCCCGCGCCCGACTCGGCCGTCATCAGCCAGACCTCACTTGAGGTGCCCGCGCCCCAGGACACTCCGGCGCTCCCGGACGTCCCCGCGCCCGTCTACGACGCGGCGAACCAGGCGATGACCGACGGCGTTCCGCACCTCGACGGCCTGGACAAGCTGCCGTCGCAAGGCGACTCGGCGTACCTCACCGACCTGCTGACGGCGATCCGCAACAACGACATCCCGATGAACGACGCGATCCTCGGACTCGCGCCGGCACCGGCGCCCGCGTCGTAATCAGCTGCGGCTCAAGCGGATCCGACCCACTCGTCGGATCCGTCGGCAAAGAATTGGTGCTTCCACACCGGTAGTCGCGCCTTGACGGTATCGACGAGCTTCGCGCATGTCGCAAACGCCTCGGCGCGATGGTCGGCGGCGACCGCGGCCACCAACGCCGCGTCACCGAGGGCCAGCGTGCCGATCCGATGGCTCGCCGCGATCGCACGCACGCCGCGTGCCTCGCGGGCGATCTCGGCCAGCACCTCGGCCAGGGTGTCCTGCGCACTCGGATGCGCTGAGTATTCGAGGCGGATCACCGGCCGGCCGCCGTCGTGGTCACGGATCACCCCCGCGAACCCGACCACGGCGCCGGCACCGTCGTGTGCCACCAACGCCTCGAGCTCGGCGAGGTCCACAGGGTCTTCGGTGATCTCGGCGCGAAGCACCTGCGTCACGAGTGGTCCTTTCCGCGGAGCTGATCCAGCGCGTGGTCGAGCACCTCGGCCAGTACGCCGAGGCCGTCGCGCACACCGCCCGGCGAACCCGGCAGGTTGACCACCAGCGTGCGGCCGGCCACCCCGCAGATGCCGCGGGACAGCACGGCCGTCGGCACTTTCGGCAACCCCGCGCGTCGAATCGCATCGGCCAGCCCGGGAATCTGGTGGTCGATGACGGCCGCCGTCTGTTCCGGGGTGGCGTCCGTCGGCGAAATCCCGGTGCCGCCGGACGTGATGACGACGTCGACGGGCTGGGCGATCGCCGCACGCAATGCATCCCCCACGCCCTCGCCATCTGCCGTCACGACAGGATCGGGCGCGGTGAAGCCGCGCTGGGTCAACCAGTCGAGAATGATTGGGCCGCAGCGATCTTCGTATGTTCCGGCCGCGGCTCGAGTCGATGCGATGACGACGCGAGCAGATTTCATGGGCGGGACCAGGTGCCCGTGCGGCCGCCATCCTTGTGCAGCACGCGCACGTTGTCGATGCGGGCGGCCTTGTCGACGGCCTTGATCATGTCGTAGAGCGTCAGTGCAGCCACACTCACCGCGGTCAGAGCTTCCATCTCGACGCCGGTGCGGTCGGTGCTGCGCACGGTCGCGGTGACCTCGACCGCGGAGGCGCCGATCGCGAAGTCCACGTCGACACCGGTGAGCGCGAGCTGGTGACACAGTGGCACCAGCTCGCTGGTTCTCTTGGCGGCCTGGATGCCGGCCACCCGCGCGGTAGCGAGCGCATCCCCCTTCGGCAGGCCGCCAGCAGAGATCAGCGCCAGCACCTCCGGCGTCGTCACCAACTCCCCGGCCGCGACTGCCGTCCGCTTGGTGACGGCCTTCTCGGTCACGTCGACCATGTGGGCCGCGCCACGGTCGTCGAGGTGCGATAGTCGGCCGGCGTCAGAGCTCACGGCCGGCTACTTGTTGACCACCGTGATCGGGTGCGTGTACGGCAACTCGTCAGCGGGCACTGGAAAGGTGATGTCTCCGAACGGCGACAACGCGCCCGTGCGGTCGGTGGCGAGCTCACTGACGGCGTGATCGTCCTCGCCGTCGGTCTCGGGCCAGCCTCTGTCGACGTAACGGTTCTTTTGAGGTTTGTTGTCAGCCACGTGGTCATTCTGACAGGCCCGACGGCTCGCCGCGACACTGACGGCCTGCTTTACGCTGGTCAGCGATGAAGGAGAACACCCCGCGGGTCCCGCTGGGTGCCTGGCTGGCCGATATGCCCGACGACGGGTTGGTCCGGCTGCTCGAACTGCGGCCCGACCTCACCCAACCTCCGCCCGGCAGCATCGCCGCGCTGGCGGCCCGGGCGCAAGCACGTCAGTCCGTCAAGGCGGCCAGCGACGACCTCGACTTTTTGGCGCTCGCGGTATTCGACGCGCTGCTGACACTGCACGCGGACACCGCGCCGGTTCCGCCGTCGAAGCTGACCGCGCTTCTGGCCGACCAGGTACCCGGGCCCGCGTTGGACGCGGCGCTGGCGAGCTTGCAGGAACGCGCGCTGGTGTGGGGCGACACGGCCTTGCGTGTGGTCGCCGAGGCTCCCGCGGCGCTGCCCTGGCACCCCGGGCAGGTCACGCTGGAACAGGTTGAGCGTCCAGTTGAGTCGATCGCGTCGCAGGTCGACGAGCTCGACGATGCGCAGCTCCAGATCCTCGACCGGCTCGTCGAGGGGTCACCCGTGGGCCGGACTCGCGACGCCGCACCAGGCACGCCGGCCGACCGTCCGGTGCAGCGGCTGTTGGCGGCCGGGTTGCTGCGCCAGGTCGACGAAGACACTGTGATCCTGCCGCGCGTGGTCGGGCAGATACTGCGCGGCGAGGAGCCCGGCCCTCTGGCTTTGGTCGAGCCGACGCCCGCGGTCTCGATCACGACCGCCGCCGACGTCGACGCCGCAGCCGCCGGCGCGGTGATCGACTTCCTGCGCGAGACCGAGGTGGTGCTCGAAACCCTCGGTGCCGCACCGGTTCCCGAGTTGCGCAGTGGCGGACTCGGCGTGCGTGAAGTTAAACGATTGACGAAGGTCACTGGAATCGCCGACGCCCGCCTCGGGCTGATCCTGGAGGTCTCGGCGGCCGCGGGCCTGATGTCGGTGGGCACGCCACGACCCGAGCCACTGGACGGCGATGGGGTCTACTGGGCGCCGACGGTGCAGGCCGACCGGTTCACCGAACTGCCGCCCGCGCAGCGCTGGCATCTGTTGGCGACGACGTGGTTGGACCTGGTGTCGCGGCCCGGACTGACGGGGCGGCGCGGGCCGGACACCAAGCCGATCGCCGCGTTGTCCGACGGACTGTTCTCCACGGCCGCACCGCTGGATCGCCGACTGCTTCTGAAAGTGTTGTCCGAGTTGCCCGTTGGGACCGGGGTAGGTGCTGTCGAGTTGTCACGCGTACTGCTGTGGCGACGGCCCCGCTGGGCACTGCGATTGCAGCCGGCCCCCGTGGCCGACCTGCTCGACGAGGCGACGGCGCTGGGGCTGGTAGGCCGCGGCGCATTGAGTTCGCCTGCACGAGTGCTGCTTTCGGGTTCCTCAAGTGATGACGTCGTCGCCTCGATGGTCCGAATCTTGCCCGCGCCGATCGACCATTTCCTGCTGCAGGCCGACCTGACCGTGGTGGTGCCCGGCCCGTTGCACCGGGAGCTGGCCGAGCAGCTGGCCTCAGTCGCCACGGTTGAATC
>Ga0070741_10013639_pt1 | contig 14289 bp, 14 predicted proteins | sample Coa_R1_4_FD_66440 | JGI IMG/M metagenome (GOLD analysis project Ga0070741, IMG submission 66440) | Surface soil microbial communities from Centralia Pennsylvania, which are recovering from an underground coalmine fire - Coalmine... | ecosystem: Environmental > Terrestrial > Soil > Unclassified ... | reverse complement strand
CGAATTCCCTACCAATCAAAATATTCAAATCAACGCCGCGCGTGATCACATTGCGCCGCGCCGCAGCCGGCGAACAATTGTGCAGGCCGAGTGCAGCGCAAAGTTCCTCGAAAACCTCGAGTGAAAAAAATGTGATCTGCCCTTTGTAGTCGTCTTTAAAATCGAAATAGCGATCTCCGCGAATCCCGCGGCCCGCGACACATTCGATCGCGGGCACTTCGATCATGGGATGCGTGTCGGGCTCCCGACCGTGATGGCCAACAAAATTGTGTCCCGGCGAAATGTACAAGTGACAGATTTCCACCGGCTGCAACAATATCTGAAATCCTCATTGATGAAAGAAGCGCCGAGCATCGGTCCGGGGAGAATCATCCGGCGAAAAAAGGACGGTTCGCTCGAATATTTGCGGGACGATCTAACTATCGAAGAGCCGCTGGAAATTCGGATTGGCGACAAAACTCTGGCCACGACGATGCGCACGCCGGGCCACGACGATGAGCTCGCCGCCGGGTTTCTCGTTTCCGAAGCGATGGTGCGCGATCGAAGCGCGATCGCGGGAATTTCGCGAGATGGCGCTAATACAGTGATCGTCCATCTCGCACGCGGAGTGAAATTGAAGCTGAATTCCGCGCAACGTTTTGGGACCATTTCCAGCAGCTGCGGACTGTGCGGCAAGACGAGCATCGAGGCGATTCGGCAAAATTTTTCGGCAATCGAATCAACCAATGTTCGAATCGATATTGAAACGCTGCTCTCGCTTCCAGAAAAATTGCAAAAGGCGCAGGGCGATTTCTCGCGCACGGGCGGAATCCATGCCGCGGGAATTTTTGATTCCAGAGGTGAATTGAAAATGGTTCGCGAAGATATCGGTCGCCACAACGCTGTAGACAAGACGATTGGACGCGCATTCCTCGACGGATCACTTCCACTGGATCGACATGTCCTGGTGGTCAGCGGCCGCGCGTCATTCGAGATCGTGCAAAAAGCACTCGCTGCGGGCGTTCCCATCGTCGCTGCGGTGTCAGCGCCTTCGACGCTGGCCGTCGATTTTTCGAGGGAAAACAATCAAACGCTGATTGGATTTCTGCGACCGCCGTCGTTCAATATTTATTCGCACATCGAGCGGGTGATTTTTGAGCCGCGGTAGCCGAGGACGCCACCCTCGGCAATCCAAGCCGTGACCACCCGCCGCGGTCAGCGCCCACGGCTACAGCATCAGTGCTGCGAAGCGAACACTGCTTCGGGATCGCGCGCGCAAACTTTTCCCACCCAGATCCAACCGAAACGACTGATCAGTGCGCCAAGCAAAAATGAAATCGCAGCGAACGGAACGAAATTCGTCAGCCGCAAAGTTAATGCCAGCGGTCCGCTCAAGATCTCGCCGCTCCGGATGAACCAACCGGAGCGCGATTCGTGTAGGGCGCGATCAGCTTTGCCGTGTTTGTCGATCTCAAGCCAGATCCAAAGTATCGTCTCGATACCCGCGGCGAGAAATCCAAGCGCGCCAAGCGGCGCGATTCCATGGCCAAGCAATTCGAGCAGGGCGGCCGCCGACCCCAATCCTGCAACGCCGAAATGAATCGGCAGAAGCGCGCGATGCAAAAACCACGCAGGAATCGCAGTTGCCCCTAACAAAACACCTGTGTAAGTCGCCAGGAACATTCCCCAAAACGCCGCGCCCAGAATCAGAAAAAACGCAATGACCTGGAGAAACTGGTCGAAACGTCCGTCGAAGAGTTGCTGCGCGTGAATCTCAAGCGCGATTAAACCCGGAACAGCGCAGCCGCCGAACACAAACAGAATCCAAGCGCCGACGGACATTGGCGACCGGTGCTTGAAGACCCGCAACATGTTCAGGAATAAACGCGGCCGCCCGAGATCCATAATGAGCAAGACTGGGGAGACCATCGCGCCAATTGCTGCGAGCCACATTGCTGTGCGCGCAAGATCGCCCTGGTGAAAAACGAATCCGACTAATGCAATGACGGCCGCCATTCCCGAAAGCCCGCCCACAAAAAAGTAAAGCGGAATCTCCCAGGTCCACACGGGCGGTTTAACGACTGCTTCGCCATAATAACCCGGTCTTCGCGGGATTGGTCCGCCGGCGACATCCACGCCTCGGCCTTCGACGACCCCTTTGTCCCAGGCTTGCTCACGTAGCTGATGGAGACGCTGTTCGTTAGGCATACGGCTTTAGGCGCGGGCGCTCACCGCGGCGGCTCAATGCGTGAAAATGTCCAGCGCAACCGGGGTCAACGCCCCCGGCTACAACTTGTTGAGTTGTTTGGCTCATAGAAACGCGAATGCACAAAAAGTTGCGATCCCTGCGCCGATTGCCGTCGCGATCGCTGACGTCCACGCAGATTTCAAATAAATCGTTGGCACCTGCGGTTTAGGCGGAAGCCCGTAAGCCTCCGGTTCGCCAAGAATCAGGAAGAACGCGTGGATGCCGCGGACGGATGTTTCGGTCGGATCGTAAAGTTGCGCGTCGTTATAACCGTGTTGGCGCAGTTGTTGCACGCGCCCCGTTGCACGCGCGCGCAAATCATCGAGCCGGCCAAAGACGATCGATTCGGTTGGACAAACCTTCGCGCAGGCGGGCACGAGGCCGCTTTTTTGCCGGTCGTAGCAAAACGTACACTTGAAAGCGCCGCCGGCGTTAGGGAGCGATTGCGGCCGGCGATCGATCACGCCAAATGGGCAGGAGACGACACAGTATCCGCAGCCATTGCACACATCGTCTTGCACAAGGACAGAACCCACCTCCGTCCGCACGATTGAGCCTGTTGGACACGCTTCCAGACACCCTGCTTCCTCGCAATGCTTGCAAACATCGGAAAGGAACACCCAGCGGAACGGGTCTTCACCGCTGCCGCTGCCTAACGAGTGAGTACCGACGATCTGATTTCCCTTTTGCTGGTCCTGTTCAAGAAATAAAACATGCCGCCAGGTGGAAGCGCCGAGATGTCCGGTGTTGTCGTAAGAGTTTCCCGACCAGGTGAAGCCGTCATCAGGCACTTCGTTCCATTCTTTGCAGGCGACCTCGCACGCCTTGCAACCGATGCAGACTGTTGGATCGGTGAAAAAGCCGACTTCGACATTTTCCTGCACATAATCGTGCCGGCGCTGGTTGGTGCTGTGCGTACCTTCGCCGATCATGGCTTTTGATGGGGCCGGTCGCGCCTTACCGTTCTTGCCCTCATGTTTTGCCTTCGTGCGCGTGACCGCCACCGCTTTTGCCGGCACCGATTGGCGGTTCTTCTGGATGCACTTTCGATTTACCGTCCGGCGACGCATGCTTCTTCAGGAATTCGGCAAACGCGGGACCGCGTGGTAATCGGCCAGGCACGATGTTGCAGGTGAGCGCCTTGGCTTCCATGATGGTCACGTTCGGCTCGCCGGACACCGTGAGAAGATCATTCGCCGCGCTCCCGCGCACGAGGCCAGCCGTACCATAGTGATAAGGCAACGCGACCTGGTGCACCGTTTTCCCGTTGAGGTGCAATGGTCGAATGCGGCGACTAACAAGTGCCCGTGCCTCAATGGCCGCGCGTAAGGTAACGATGCAAATGTAATCGCCGTTGCTGACCTTGAGATCGCGCGCAAGTTGCGGCGACATTTCGGCGAACATCTCCGGCTGTAACTCCGCAAGATGACTCAGAAAACGCGACATGCCGCCGGCTGTATGATGCTCAGTCAGGCGATATGTGGTCAGCACGAATGGAAATCTGGAATCGCCGGGCGGGGCGAACTGATTCTCACGACGTGGAAACCAATGCTCCGCGGGATTAGTTTCGCGCGAATACAGTTCATTTGGCACGGGAGACTCGAGCGGCTCGTAATGCGTGGGAAACGGTCCGTCCTTCAAGCCTTTTGGCACGTAAATCCAGCCCAGGCCATCCTCATGCAGGACGAACGGCGCATCGCCCGGAATTGCATCGAGACCTTCAGCGCCTACCTCCGGTTCGAAGTCGGGGGGTTTACCTTGTACAAATCCAGCAACATCGATGCCGGTCCATTTTTCGGAGTCCCACCAGATTAATTTCTTGCGTTCGCTCCAGGGATGCCCGTCCGGTCGCGCGCTGGCGCGGTTATAGATGATGCGGCGATCGCTTGGCCAACTGAAACCCCAGCCATGACCGAGGTAATCTCGTGACTTTCGTGAGTTCGCCTTGTTCACGCCATCGCGACCAAACACACCTGAGTAAATCCAGGCGCCCGATGCAGTGGATCCGTCAGCTTTTAATTCGGCGAAACCATTTAGCTGTGGGCCATGATGAGGATTTCCTTCGCGATCGACACCGCCGAAAAGAACACCCTCAGTTCCGCCGCGCTCGGCGTCCGCGGCTACGGGGTCTGTGTACCAGCCGTTGATCTCTGCAAGCACGGCATCCATTTTTGGATCGCCCAGCTTATCTTGTGGATACCACCAGTCGAGTGCGCGCAGGGCTTCGTCGATGGGGTCATTAGATTCCTTTGCTTTGGCAATCAAACGCAGCGCGAGCTGATGAACGAACCAGGCATCAGAACGCGCATCTCCCGGTGGATCCACCGCTTTTTCGCGCCACTGCAAAAGCCGCTGGGTATTTGTGAATGCGCCCTCCTTTTCGGCGTGCCCGGCTGCGGGGAAAAAGAACACTTCCGTCTCGATGTCCTCGGGCTTCAATTCACCGCGCTCTACTTCAGGCGATTCGCGCCAGAAATTTGCTGATTCAATTTCAACCATCTCGCGCACAACCAGCCATTTCAGTTTTGCCAGCGCTGATCGCTGGAGCCGCGAATTAGGAGCGCCCACAGCTGGGTTCTGTCCCATGAGAAGCATGCCCTCCATTTTTCCGTCGAGCATGGCGTACAGGAATTCGAAGAACGAATGGTTGCCTGTGAGTTTGGGAAGGAAGCCGTAGCCGAAATCGTTTTCAGGAGTTGCGTTTTTCCCATAGTAAGCCTTGAGCGTGCTGACGAGGTACTTCGGATAATTGGACCAGAGACCGGTTTTCTTGGTGTAATTGTTGAGATACTGCTGAAGGGTCTCGTCTCCTTTGCGCGGCATTGTGAGATAGCCGGGCAGAATGTCGTACAACGTCGGAATATCAGTCGAACCCTGGATGGAGGCGTGACCGCGCAACGCCAGAATTCCGCCGCCTGGCCGGCCGATATTTCCGAGCAGCAATTGCAACACCGAAGCGGCGCGAATAATCTGCACGCCTTTGGAATGCTGTGTCCACCCCACCGCGTAACAAATTGCTGCGGTGCGCTCCGGGCCGGACGCGGCAGCGAGGGTGTGCGCCACCTTGTGAAAAAGATCGGGCGGAATGCCGCACACTTTCTGCACCATCTCCGGCGTGTAGCGAGAGAAATGCCGTTTTAATTTCTGAAAAACACATTGCGGATCTTGCAAGGTAAGATCGCGCTGTGGCCGACTCAGATCGCCGCCCTTGTAAATCCAACTGTCGCCTTCGTAAGCGCGGTTCTCTTCGTTCCAGCCCGAAAAATAGCCGTCGCCGCTATCTTCCGGGTCGCGGTATTCGTCAGACAAAATGCAAGACGCATTGGTGTAATGAACAACGTACTCATGAAAGTACAGGTTGTGTTCAATCAAATGCCTGATGAGTCCCCCCAGGAACACAATGTCTGTGCCCGCGCGGATGGGCACCCAGATATCGGCTAGCGCGCTCGTGCGAGAAAAGCGTGGATCCACATGAATAATTGTGGCGCCCTGCTCCTTGGCTTTCATGACCCACCGAAAACCGACCGGATGTGCCTCGGCCATGGATGAGCCTTCGATTAAGATGCAATCGGCATTGGCCAGATCTTGTTGCGCGGTCGTAGCTCCGCCCCGGCCAAAAGAAGTGCCCAGACCGGGCACCGTGCTGCTATGTCATATGCGGGCCTGGTTGGACACACAGACCATGCCCAGGCCTCCGGTGAACAGTTTTTTGATTAGATAATTTTCCTCGTTATCGAGTGTGGCGCCGCCGAGGTGGCAGATTGCGGTCGTATGATTAACGACTGATCCGTCAACCTGCTTGACGAATGTGCGCTTGCGCGATTCCCAAACACGCTCGGCCACGATGTCCATCGCGCGCTCGAGCGAGATTTCGGTCCATTCCCTGGCGCGCGGTGCGCGATATTTCATTTTTGTTTCCCGCCGGGAATGCGTAAGCAATTGGTAGGACGCGGCGCCTTTGGGACAAAGGTTTCCCTGGCTGATCGGCGACTCCGGGTCGCCTTCGATCGAAACCAGTTTGCCATCCTTGTGATAAATCAGCTGCCCGCAGCCAACGCCACAATATGGGCAAATGGAACGCGCGACTTTTGCGTCATCGAGACGTGCATGCATCGCCCGCGTCCTGTCCGACATGGACTCAAGGCCGGTGCCATCTTTGCGTTGGAGGATTTGCCTAACGAGCGGCCATTTCGAAAGCAACGCAAACATATTGTCCATCCAGTTCTTCGCCGCTGGAGCGATTTTCAGTCGCTTGAAAATGTCATGCTGCGGCGAGCCGAGCCAGCAAAAACAAACCCAGCCGGACCCCAAACATTGTCGTGTAAGGCCACATAGAGCGCGCGGGTCAGGGATTCCCCGATACAACAATAATAATGATGCTCCATTGCGTTGGAGGGCTCGTGGCCGGATTTTACACTAAGCGATACGCGGGGACCAATGAGCCCCGTTCGTGACCGAAACGCCGGGGACGGTCGCCCGAAGTCGCAAGTTCTGAGGAAGGAGGGAAAAATGGATAATCGGCCAATCATCAGCGGCGGCACGTTTCAAGAAACCAACGCAGGAGCCAGCTGGGTGAATGTCCTGTTGGGCATTTGGGTGATCCTCTCACCTTTCGTGGTCCAGTTTGCGCGGCTGCCGGCGGCGATGTGGAACAACGTGATCGTCGGCATTTTAATTGCGCTTCTCGCGCTCATTCGCACGAGCATGCCACGACAATCAGGCTGGAGCTGGGCCAACGTAATCGTCGGAATCTGGATGATCATCTCGCCCTTTGCGCTCGGCGTCATGACCACTGCGATACTTTGGAACAACATCATCCTGGGCATAGTTATCGCACTTGTTGCCGCTGGCAACGCCAGTGCGAGAACTCCCGCGCCTGTTTAAAATCGCCGGAAGAATGCGCGCGGGTCTCTCGGCCACGTCCACAGCGACAGATTGGGTCGCTCGCGCGCCCCAGGGCGATGTTACATTTGTTAATGATTCAACGGCACCCAGCCGCGGGTGAAGTAATCGCCAAGTGTCAGGGAAATCAGAAATAGCAGCCAAATGACGCCGGCTATGGCTGCGAGATGCAAAAGGCGGCTGCTTCCCTTTATGTGCATGAAGAAAAGCGCAATGATGATCGCCTTGGCAATGGCCACGGCGAGCGCAACGATCAGATTGTATGGGCCCAGATCGACGTAGGCGATTGAACAGGTTATCGCCAGCAGTACCAGCAGGGCGATGCAGGTGCGCACATAAACTTTCGGTTGAACGACTTCTTCCATCAGCGGTGCGGAGAATGGCAGGGCGCGGCCTGTCCGAGCCGGAGTGGCACTTGGCACGCCGCGAAAGGCGGCAGACGCCCAACGCTCAACGCTCCGCACTCAGCGTCCAATTTACAGGGAGGCTTCATTACCGGTGGCCCACCAGGTACAAAAGTGGAAATAGAAAAACCCAGACGATATCAACGAAATGCCAATACAGGCCGGCGATCTCGACGGTATTGTGGTTTCCATGAGAAAAATTTCCAAGCCGGGCGAGCAATGCCAGGACCAGCATGATCCCGATCCCGACAGTCACGTGAATCGCGTGCAGCCCGGTCATCGCAAAATAAATCCAGAAAAATAATTCGGCGTTATGCGGATCGGAACCGCGCCACTCGAACTGCCGGCCGGGAACCAAATGATCCACATAGTCCTTGTGGTACTCGACGCCCTTGACCGACATGAAGACGCAGCCGAGCAAGGCAGTGCCGATTAGTAACCAGGTCAGCATGCGCCTTTGATCAAGTTTTGCCGCGCGGACGGCGAGTGCCATCAACAGGCTACTGATCAATAATACCGCCGTGTTCGTTCCGCCGAGAACAACGTCGAGCTTGCGGCTCGTCTCCACGAAGACCTGACCGTATGTAAAGCGATAGATCGTGTATCCGAGAAAAAGTCCGCCGAAAAGCAACACCTCGGTCGCGAGGAAAATCCACATCCCGAGCCTGGCTGCGTCGCGCTGTTGTTCGATGTCATCGAACTGCTGACCGACGAATGGCGCGCCCGGCGGTCGCGCCCTGCCTTCAAATGCTGGCGAGGTCAAGGTCGACATCTTTTTCGGCTGAATACGAGTAGGGGGGCCCGGTCACCACCGGGGTTTGTTCAAAGTTGTGTTCGGGTGGCGGGGAAGGAGTTTGCCATTCCAAGCCAGTCGCACGCCACGGGTTTGGTCCTGCTACGCGACCATGTTTCCACGCCCAGATGAAGTAAATGAGTGGCATTAAATATCCGATGCCCAGAATGGAAGCGCCGGCAGTCGAGAGCACGTGATAGATTTGGAATTCCGGCGGATAAACGTGGTAGCGCCGCGGTTGCCCCAGGTAACCGAGGATAAACTGCGGAAAGAAGGTCAAATTGAAGCCGATGAATGTGATCATGGCTGCGAGTTTGCCTGCAAACTCCGGATAGAGCCGTCCGGAAATTTTTGGCCACCAATAGTGAAGGCCGCCCATGAACGCCATCACCATTCCGCCCACCATGATGTAGTGAAAATGAGCGATGACGAAATAGGTATCGTGCACATGAACATCGACCGCGAGCGCAGCGAGAAACAGCCCGGTTAGACCACCTATTGTAAAGAGCCCGATGAAACCCAACGCGTAGAGCATGGGCGTTGCGAAGTGAATCGAGCCTTTGCGCAGTGTTGCCGTCCAATTGAAAACTTTGATGCCCGAGGGAACCGCCACCAGAAAACTGAGGATCGAAAACACCATGCCGGCATAAACCGACTGACTGGAGACAAACATGTGGTGGCCCCAAACAAGAAATCCAAGAACAGCGATCGCCATGCTCGCCGATCCAACCCAGGCGTACCCGTAAATCGGTTTGCGCGAGAAGCAGGTAATCAATTCGCTGATTACGCCCATTCCCGGCAAAATCATGATGTAAACCGCCGGATGCGAATAGAACCAGAAGAGATGTTGGAATAAAACGGGATCACCGCCCAGTTTTGGATCAAAGATTCCGACGCCCCAAAAGCGTTCAACGGACATCAGCGCGAGCGTGATGGCGAGAACCGGTGTAGCGAGCACCATGATCAAGCTGGTGGCATAGAGTGACCAGACAAACAGCGGCAACCGAAACCAGGTCAGACCCGGCGCCCGCATTTTGTGGGTTGTCACCATGAAATTCATGCCGGTGATGATGGTGGAGAACCCGGCCACAAAAACGCCAGCCGCCATCGAGATCACATGCGTGTTTGCGTAGGTGGTGCTGTAAGGCGTGTAGAACGTCCAGCCGGTGTCCACGCCGCCGTGGACCAGCGACCAAAGTGCAAGCGCGCCACCCGCGACAAAAATATACCAGCTCATCAGGTTCAGCTTTGGGAACGCAACGTCCCGTGCGCCGATCATCATTGGCAGAACAAAATTACCGAGCACGGTCGGAATGGATGGAATGAGAAAGAACCAAACCATTAACACGCCGTGGATGGTGAAGAGCTTGTTGTAAGTCTCAGACGACACCAGCTTCGGTTGAGGGGTGACGAGTTCGATCCGCATCAGAGCCGCGGCAATACTCGCGATCAGGAAAAAGACGAGGATCGTGAAAAGATAAAGAAGACCGATTCGTTTGTGGTCCTTGGTCAGCAACCACGAGCGGACGCCGTGATGGACGCTCAGATAATTCTCGCGCGCAAACTCGCCGCCAGTTTTGATGTCGATTTCTGTCGCCTCTTTTATCATGCGAAAGAATCCCTCACCTTCATCCTCTCCCTTTGAGAAAGGGAGAGACGGATCTGTGCCGCGCTCGCGAGCGTCTTCGCCCCGTCCTTGCACGCCCGGCGTTGACCGATCTGCCTCTCCCCGCCTACGGGGAGAGGATCGAGGTGAGGGGTCTCGACGGCACCGTTCATCGCGATGGGGCTGGCTGATTGCCGATGTACTTCAGATAGACGATGAGCTGCATGACCTCTTCCTCGCTCAAATGGCCGGCGAAACTCGGCATGATGTTGTCGTAACCAGCGGTGATTTGTTTGCCGGGCTGCAAAATCGAATCGCGCAGATATTGATCGTCAGCCGTCACCGTTCTGCCATTGGCAAGCGGAACCGGGTTTCTGTAAAGACCCTGTAGAAGCGGTGCGTGGAACTGGGAGTTTGGCGCGTGACAGCCGCTGCATCCGCGGTCGTGAAATAGCCGTTCTCCTGTTCGCACGATGGATTCGGTTGGTTCGCCCGATCTTAACCAGCGCTCGTAGGCTGCAGGCTCCATCACCACCACGCGACCAGTCATCCGCGAATGTTGCGTGCCGCAATATTGGGCACAGAAAATATGATATTCACCTGTGCGCGTCGGCTTGAACCACAGGCCGGTGAATTTCCCCGGCACGACGTCCTGTTTCACCCGAAACGCCGGGACAAAAAAACTATGGATGACATCCTGAGACGCCAGGGTCATTGCGACGGTTGTATTGACCGGCACGTGCAGCTCGTTGATCTCTCTTTTTCCTTCGGCGTGTTGAAGTTTCCACATCCATTGTTTGCCGACGACTTGCACATCGATCGCGTTCGTTGGCCTTCGCTCGATTCGAAAATAGACGATCGCTCCCCAGGCAAAGAGGCCCAGCGAAAGGAAGATTGGTCCGATCGTCCAGCCGCTCTCGATCAGAAATGAACCAGAACGTGGATTGGAACGATCGGCTGGCGATCCGCGGCGATATTTTACGGAAAAGAAAATGATCGGCAGAAAAATGACCGTCATGAAAAAAAGCGAGATCAGCGTCAACGCGAAGAACAACGCATCCACTTCATGGGACGTCGTGGAAGCCTGCGGCGGGAAAAGACGGAATTGATCCATGTTTCAATTGCTTTGCGCGTGCTGTTGTCCCGCGGGTCGGCGCGCCATCAAAAAAATCCAACAGGCGATCGCTGCAACAAATCCCAGACTCGCGACGCGCAGGATCGCCAGGATTAATCCGCCGTATCTCCCGGTGATGGGATTGTAATGGTAACAAAGCAGAAAAACCTGCGAGATGATCGACGACGATTTCTCTTCCTTTGCGGCAATAATAGCGTCGCGCAGTTCTCTCGCATCCAATCTCACCCCAAAGACGTAGCGGGAAATTTTCCCTTTCGGGGTCAGAACGATTACTCCGCTTGGATGCGCGTATTGATGTATCTGCGGATCATAAGCGTAACGGAATCCTGCTTGATCGGCGAGTTCCGTGATGGAGCGCTCGTCGCCCACGAGAAAATGCCAGGCATCCGCCGAATCTGGTCGTCCGTATTGCCGCAGATACTCTGATTTCTTCTGCGCTGCAGCGCTCGGAGTTTCTGCGGGGTCGATACTGACATCGATGACTTGAAAGTCTTTGCCCGCGTTCAGAGGCAACTCGTTGAGTGCATGGATCAGCCCATCATTGATCAGGGAACAGAGCATCGGGCAGCCGTAATAGCCCAACACAAGGATAGTGGGCTGTTTCTCAAAGTGATCGCCGAGCCGGAACGGCCGATCATTTTGATCGCGAAAAACGAGATCGGGCGAAATCCGCACGCCGGGGTGTTGCTCAAAAGTCACGCGACTTAGATCGCCCGGGGTTAGGCCGTAGATCGAAGCTACCCAGCCAAAAAGCAAAAGGAATGACGGAATTTTCCTCATGGGCTTTCGAGTAACTGAGGCGGCGTAGCGCTCTCCGCCGGTCGTGCCTGCATCAAACTGAGCGGCGTTTGCCCAGCGCCGACATCGGGTAAACCGCGTTCCAGCAGCAATTGCATGGCGCGATCGATCGGGATACGGGCTATTCCGGAATTCCGATTTACCCAGCCGTAGGAATTGAGATCGGTCTCTTCCGCGGCGCGGAACGCTGCCAAATCTGCCGGTCCCTTAATTTCCAATCGCGGCTTGGGAAATTTCCCGGCGGTTGTGACCGGAAGGATTGCCTGACCGCTGGTTTTGGCCGCCTCATGCACCCGGAGGTAATGCATCATTCCCCAGACAACCAGGAAAATGATTACACAGGACAGAAACAGAACGAACGCGATGGCAGCCACCGACAGAACGTCGACATCTTTTCGTTCGTGATCGCGTTTCCCGGTGGTGACATTCATGTTGGCACAGCGACCGCGAGCCGCGGGTCGTTTTGTGGAACGAGGCGCTTCGTTTCCAAATTCTTCAGAAAGGCAAACGAGTAGATACCGCCGATGCCGAGAAAAGCTGCAGGAGCGAGCCAACCGACGTAGACGTGTCTGGTGTAAACGCTCGGCGCGATCGTCCACCAAATGGCGACAATGTGCGCGGCCAACACGCACGCTGCGATGCTCGCCAGGATGCGCCGTCGCTTTTTGGCCGGGCGCATCAGCAACAGGAAAAACGGAACGAAAAAGTGGAAGAGCGCGATGAAGACGGCAATCCATTTCCAGCCGTCGCTGATTCGGTGCAGGTACCAAGAGATTTCATGCGGCAGATTTCCTGACCAAATGACAAGCAATTGCCCGAACGCGAGGTACGCCCACATCATCGTGAAGGCGAGAAGCAGGTTGCCGAGCTTGTGAAAGTTCTTCTCACTCGCGAGTGAGGCAAGGGGCGATGAGTGGGCAGCCCAGGCAAGCAGCAAGATCGCGAGCGCAAGCGCGCTCAGGATTTGGCCGATGCAAATAAGAACCGGAAACATGGTCGAGTACCAGCCGATTTCCATCGACATCAGCCAGTCGACTGCCGCGAACGTCATTGTGACCGGATAAATCACAAGCCCCGGTCCGCTCAACGTTCGCATCCTGCGCGTCGGCTCCAGCGAAACAGTCGCATCTTGTTCTGCGGACCATTTCAACAACTGCCTGGCCATGAGGATCCAAATGGCAAAAACAATTACTGTGCGAAGAACAAACCCCGCTGGGTTCAAATAGATTTGCGTTACCCGCAGGGTTTGATCCGCCGCAACGACAGTTGGATTTTGCCACGGGTACAGTTGCGCCAATCCGAAAAAAATCGGGACAAAGAGAAGGGCCAGCAGCGGCAAGTTGCCAACGGCGGATTCAAGAAAGCGCCGTACCGCATACCCCCAATCGCCGGCCGTCAAATGATGGATCATAAGTAGTGCCAACGATCCAAGCGAAAGACCAACAAAGAAAAAATGGCCGAAGAGATAAGCGACAAAGAAGTCGCGCGGCGCGATGAGCCAGCCGATGAAACATCCGGCCAGACCAATGGCGCCAAGGCCTAACGAGATTTTTTTCGCGCGACCAATGGAACCATTGAGAATCGAGTTCATTTTTTACTTTCCAGCGTTGCGCGTTCAGCTGGATCGACTTCAGACAACTTCGCGTTATGGCTAAGCTGCAAAGCGCGAATGTACGCGGCGATAGCCCATCGATCCTCCGGTTCCACCCGGGTGGCATACGAGTACATCACACCGTAGCCGTTCGTAATCACATCGAAAAAATGGCCGATTGGCGCATTGCGCAATCGATCGACGTGAAACGATGGCGGCTGTGGAAATCCGCGTTGCACGACCATGCCGTTTCCGCTGCCGGTGCGGTCGTGGCATTCGGCGCAAATGGCGTTAAAGCGTTCGCGGCCGCGAACCAGCAGGTCACGAGTCAATTTTACAGGCAGCCGCGTCACATAAATTCCATTCGTTTGTCCGGTATAAAACGCTGTCTCCTCGCGCGCATCGCCGCGGGGAACAGTGTGGGCCGGAATCTGCCGCGCATTTGCTCCATTCGAGAAAAAATCGCTTTCCGAGAGAGGTTTGGCTTTGGGTTGATTCATCATGTCCGGGCGACAGGACGCAAATAAGAGCGCAGCAATGAGGAGTGGCAGGGCGCGACCGCCGGGCGCGCCGCCACGCAGAGCTGCACTTTCACGACTCGTGTTCTCCCGGGGATTAGCCGTCCAAAAATAGGGCCATGCTTCAGGTTGACTAATCAATCCCGCCCGAACCGGATTGGCCCGAATATAGTCTGCCTTTTCCCTGTAACCTTCTTCTTTCCCCCAGCGGTGATCGAAGAAGTCGCGTTGCCAGTCGATCTTTAGCTTCGTGGCCAAGAACCGCTTCCAGTCAGCGATAATTTGTTTCATCGCGCGCTCGTATGGAAACGAGAT
>Ga0070741_10013638_pt1 | contig 14289 bp, 12 predicted proteins | sample Coa_R1_4_FD_66440 | JGI IMG/M metagenome (GOLD analysis project Ga0070741, IMG submission 66440) | Surface soil microbial communities from Centralia Pennsylvania, which are recovering from an underground coalmine fire - Coalmine... | ecosystem: Environmental > Terrestrial > Soil > Unclassified ... | reverse complement strand
GATCGCTATAGAACTTGAGCGCTTCGTACGCCATGACCGGCCCGAGATCGGATCCGCCGATACCGACGTTGACGACGTTGACGATGCGTTTTCCGGTGTGCCCGCGCCAGTCGCCGCTGCGAACGCGGTTGCAGAACGCCGCCATTTTATCGAGGACGGCGTGGACCGCCGGTACGACGTTTTCGCCGTCAACGAGAATCGAGGCGCCCTTGGGCGCTCGCAGTGCGACGTGCAGGACCGCGCGCCGTTCCGACACGTTGATCTTCTCTCCGGCGAACATCGCGTCGATCCGTTCGCGCAGACGAGATTCGTCCGCCAGGCGCAGCAGCAGTGCGATCGTTTCGCCGGTGATGCGGTGCTTCGAGAAGTCGAAGTAGATGCCGGCGGCTTCGACGAGCATGCGATTGCCGCGCTCCGGATCTTGTGCGAACAGATCCCGTAACTGCACGTCGCGAACGGCATCGTAGTGTTTTTGGAGCGCCGTCCAGGCCGGCGCTCCTCCACCGCGATGCGCACCCTGTGCGTCGCTCCGCTCAGGAAGACTCGGATTCATGCTTGGGTTCCTTTTCCCAGAGACGAAAACCGCCGGTAAACGCGTTGGCGTTGTCGCCCTCACGACACCCCGGCGGCAGGTTGTCGAGTTTCTTGACGTTCCCGCCGCCGATGACGACGTCGTCGGGCTCTAAGGCGGCAACGAGTGCATCGACGACCCCCGCGACCTTCTTGCGCCACTTCTTCTTTCCTAGCTTCTTGAGGGCGCGTTCCCCGACGTAGTCCTCGTACGTCGCTTTCTTGTACGGAAGGTGCGCCAGTTCCATGGGTTCGACGATCCCGTCGGCGATGAGCGTCGTACCCAACCCGGTGCCTAATCCCAAGAAGAGCATCTTGCCGCCGCGGTAACTTCCCAAGGCCTGCATCGCCGCGTCGTTGACGATCTTCACCGGCTTGCCGAAGGCGGCTTCGAAATCGAAGCCGACCCAACCGCTTGCGAGGTTGCGCGGCTCGGCGACGGGTGCGCCGTGCAGCACGGGTCCCGGATAGCCCATTGACACCGCATCGTAGTTCCAATCGGATGTAAGCCGCTTGACGCCGTCGATCATGGCCTGCGGCGTCATTTCCGGACCCGACTCGAACTCGCGCTTCTCGGTCGCTCCGGTGACGAGCACTTTCACGTGCGTGCCGCCGATGTCGATGCTCAAGACGTTCATGTCGCGTTATGCGCCTCGCTGGGCCTCAGTGACCTTCTGGCGCCCGGTTTCGAACGGATGCAGTCCACGTTGGCAATACTCGCCGTGTTGCTGAATGAGTTTTGCGACCAATCCCGTCCAGCCGGTTTGGTGGCTTGCACCCAGTCCCTCGCCGGTGTCGCCGTTGAAGTACTCGAAGAATAGAACGTTGTCGCGCCAGTGCGGATCGGTCTGAAACTTCTCGTTCGAACCGTAGACCGGTCGCCGTCCGTCGGGACCGGCGGCGAACAACTCGATTAAGCGGTGCGAGAGTTCCATCGAAACGTCCCAAAGCGTGAGCATGCGCCCCGATCCGGCCGGACATTCGACTTTGAAATCGTCGCCCGCCTGATAGTGAAACTTCTGCAGCGCTTCGACGAGCAAGAAGTTCATCGGAAACCAGACCGGACCGCGCCAGTTCGAATTGCCGCCGAACGTGCCGGTCGTCGACTCGGCGGGCTCGTAATCGACGCGATAGCTTTGGCCGCCGATTTCGAGCTCAAACGGATGCTCCCGATGGTACTTCGACACCGACCGGATTCCGAACGGGCTCAGGAAATGGTTCTCGTCGAGCGCACGCGCGAGAATCCGCTCGAGGCGCTCGTGATTGACGACGGAGAGTAAAAGGCGTCCGTCAAAACCTTCGCTGTCGAGCGACGCAACGTTGGCACAGAGCGATGGCGAGTTTTCTAGAAACCACAGCAACCTCGCGCGGAATTCCGGAATTCGCAAACCCATACCGCGTTCGCCGACGGCGACGGCAAAGAGCGGCAGCAATCCCACCAGCGACCGAACCTTGAGCGGAACGGCACGCCCGTCTTCGAGTTTCAGCACGTCGTAGTAGAAGCCGTCTTCGTCGTCCCAGAGCCCATCCTGGCCCGCGAGGCTGTTGAGCGAGTGGGCGATGTAGAGGAAGTGTTCGAAGAACTTGGACGCAATGTCTTCGTACACGTGGTTCTGCTGCGCGATCTCGAGCGCCATCGCCAGCAGGTTGAGCGTGTACACGGCCATCCAAGCGGTGCCGTCGGACTGATTGATGTGGCCGCCGGTCGGAAGCCGTGCCGAACGGTCGAAGATTCCGATATTGTCGAGCCCCAAGAAGCCGCCTTGAAAGACGTTGTTGCCCTCGACGTCTTTGCGATTCACCCACCACGTGAAGTTGAGCAGCAGCTTCTGAAAGATACGCTCGAGGAACTCCCGGTCGCCCGGACCTCCGAGCATCTTCTTCTCGATCTGGTAGACGCGCACCGCGGCCCACGCGTGCACCGGCGGATTGACGTCGCCGAAGTTCCACTCGTAGGCCGGCAGCTGCCCGTTCGGGTGCATGTACCACTCGCGTGTGAGCAGCACCAGCTGCTGTTTTGCAAAGGCTGGATCGATGAGCGCAAACGCGACGACGTGGAATGCGAGGTCCCAAGCGGCGAACCACGGATATTCCCACTTATCCGGCATCGAAATGACGTCGCCGGCGTAGACGTGCGTCCACTCAGCGTTGCGGGTGCGCGCCCGCTCGGGAGGCGGCGGAGGCGTAAGCGGATCGCCGTTAAGCCAATCTCCGACGACGAACGCGTAGTATTGCTTGCTCCAGAGCATACCGGCAAACGCTTGACGCTGAATCGACCGCAGGTCGCCGGTCATAGGGTGCGGGTTGACTTCACGGTAGAACGTATCGGCTTCGGACTTGCGCAAGTCGAAGACTGCATCGAAGTCCTTCCCGAACGGCTCGTCGACACGGGTGCGGCTTAGCCGTACGCGCACGGCGCGCGCTTCACCCGGCGCGAGCGCAAACGCGTGGTGCGAGGCCACTTTCGTTCCGAACTCCGCGCGGTTGACGGCAGCGGCATCGCCGTGAACGAGGTATTGGTTGATAGCGTCCTTCACCCACGGCGCCGGATTGGGGCTGCCAAAGAGCCGTTCGTTGTTCGTTTCGTTTTCGGTGAACAGCAGTTCGTCTTCGGCTTCGGTGTAGTAATAGTACTCGCCGATCTTGGGATGGGAGGCGGTTACCAGGCTGCCCCACGGGCGGCGTCCCTCGAGTTTGAGTTCCGGACGCTTCACCGAAGGTTTCCACGACCAGTCGTTCCGGAACCACAGCGTCGGAAGTACGTGGAGCGCATGCGGCTGCGCTCCGCGATTGGTCACGGTGATACGGCAGAGGATGTCTTCGGGGTCGCGTTTGGCGTACTCGACTTCGACGTCGAAGTACGCGTCGTCGTCGAAGATGCCGGTGTCGAGGAGTTCGTACTCGGGATCGGTGCGCGAACGGCGCCGGTTCTCCTCGACCAACTGCGCGTAAGGAAACGCCCGATGGGGATACTTGTACAGCATCTTCATGTAGGCGTGCGACGGCAGATTGTCTTGGTAGAAGTAGTATTCCTTAACGTCCTCGCCGTGGTTGCCTTCGTTGCCGGTCAGCCCGAAAAGACGTTCCTTGACGATGGGGTCTTCGCCGTTCCACAGTGCTAATGCCAGACACAACCGCTGGTGCAAATCGCTGACGCCGGCGATGCCGTCTTCGCCCCAGCGGTACGCCCGCGATCGCGCGTGATCGTGGGGCAGGTATTCCCAGGCCGATCCGCCGGCGCTGTAATCCTCGCGGACGGTTCCCCATTGGCGCTCGCTGAGATAGGGCCCCCATTGGCGCCACGGCGCGTCGGAACGCGCCATCTCTTGGAGGCGTATACGCTCCGCACTCTCGTCAGGCATTGGTCTTCTACAATGCGATTTGGGACCGCCGCTTCCTTTGGGAGACCCGTCACCGGTCTTACGGCTGCCTGGTCTCATCCATTCTTAGCCTCGGCCGCAGAATTACGGCAGTTCGCAGGCATACCGCCCGGGAAGATGAGTCCCGTGATCTTCCGCTTTTATGGCCGAACGGTCGTCGCCATTTTTCTCGCCGGATGTCTCTGGCCGCAAGCGGCACGCTCCGATACTTCGTACCAACAGCGAATGTGGGAAACGCAGATCGGCCAACAGCGGTTCGTGCAATACGCGCAGCGCGGCGAGATCGTTCCGCAGCAATCGCCACTCTATCAAACGCTCGATCCGATCGCAAAAGCGATTGCAGCCGTGGCTAATCCCCAATACTTTACACCGTTCCACTTCGTCGTTCTCAACGAGCGCGCTCCGAATGCCGTCGCCATGCCCGGCGGCAACGTCTACGTGACTGCCGGCATGCTTTCGTTTTTGAGGAATCAGGACGAACTCGCGGGCGTCCTTTGTCATGAGGTCAACCACGACATTCATCACGACGTCTTCGACATCTACCAAGCGACTCAAGGCGGACGAACTGCGCAGGACCCCAACGCAATTGCATCCGAGCGCCAAGCGGAAACGAACGCCGATCGCGGCGGTGCGTACACGTGCGCAAAGGCGGGCTTCAATCCATGGGGCATGGTCTGGAACCTACGGCTGCACGGCCAAATGGTAGGCGGCGCGCAACAGGCGAATTCGAACGCCGACCATCCTAGTGACGCTCGCCGCGTCGCCGATCTCATGGCGCTGTTCCAAAGCGACCCTGCGACGTTCGCGAGATTTCGAGACGACGTCGCGATGGCAAAACCACTTAAGGTACCGGCGCAGATCTCGCAGCAATACCCGCAGCAGTACGGGCAATACCCGCAGCAATATCCGCAATACCCGCAGCAGTACGGGCAATACCCGCAGCAATATCTGCAATACCCGCAGCAGTACGGGCAATACCCGCAGCAGTATCCGCAATACCCACAGCAACAGTATCCGCAATACCCGCAGCAGCAGGGGCCCTACCCGCCGCCTCCGCTGCCGCCGTGCTATCCCGGCTGCTAAGCAAAAAGAAGGCCACGCCGCGGACGGCGTGGCCTTGCAATGCTCGAGACGCTTGCGCTACTCGGTGACGGTGATCTTCTTGGGCTGCGCTTCGGGGCGACGCTGCAGCGTGAGCCGCAACATGCCGTCCTGAACCTTCGCGCCGATGCCGTCTTCGTTGACGTCCTCGGGGATCGTGAACGACCGTGTGAACGAGCGGCGCTCGGACTTGCCGGCAACGCTCAGTATGCCGTCCTTCACGTTGACGTCGATGTGCGACGCGTTAAAGCCCGGAACCGGGAGCTCGATTTCGTAACCGTTCTCGCTGCGCGAGACGTCGTAGTCGAAACCGTAGGAGCCGCGGACGTTACCGAAGGGATCGAACCCGAACAGATCGCGGAACGAGCTCCAGGGGAGCGGGCGCTCCGAGGCGCCATTACCGCCGACGCGGCTAAGCGAGTTTGACACGAACCAATCTTCCTTTCTACTCAAATTCTCAACGCCGGAGAGCCTCCGGCTGCCCGAATTATAACGAGGATTAGCAGTCCTGTCAATGGAGTGCTAGAAGCGCCAGGGCTGCCTCACTCCAAGCGGGCGTATGCTCGCTTCATCTGCCGCCAAATCGGCTTCCAGTGCGGCGGTGGCGGCGCCTCGGCATGAGCGTGCGCCGCCGCGGCAGTGGCGTCCCGATGATCGCCGAGTACCGTTTGAAGGCACTCCGCGCGCTGGGCCAATGTCTTCGCGCGCTTGCCGGCGAGCGGTTCGAAGCACTCGGCAGCATAGCGCACGTGTTTGGCTTTAATCCGCACCTCGTGGAGCGCCCGCTCGTTCGGACGACGCTCGTAGTCGGCCACGGACCGGCGCGCGCGACGCCAGACCTTACGGACGAGTTTCCGGGCGGATTTGCGCGCTGGAGCGTTCGCTGCTTTGGTGAACTGCGGGGCGCGGGCGGCGCCGACGATCTCCTCCATCAACGCGAGATACCGAGGCTCGCTCAACGCGGCGCGGACGGCGGCGTGGCGCTCGTCGCGCTCGGCGCGCAGCCGCCGCAGCTGCCCGTACGACGGTTTGCCGTTGGTCGACGGCTCCGACGCGCGTCTTTCGAGCGAGTCGACCAGCACGTCGAGATCGCGCACCCGGCCCAGATGTTCGTCGAGCCACCGCATGCGCTCGCGCAGCGCGTTGGCCCACGTAGAATCGAGAATCGGCCGGAACGTATGGAGGTACGATCTCAAACGCCGCAGAGCGACGCGCGCGTGGTGCACGGCTTCCGGATCGTTGGTCGAGCGTACGCCGCGGTCGCTGGAAACGAGATCGACAACGCTTCCGGCAAACGCTCTGCGGTAAACTTCTCCGATCACGCCGGCGGCGCGACGTACATCATCCGTTGTGGAATGTCGAGCGTAAAAACTTTATCCGCCCAAAAATCGTTGCCCACATTGCAATCGTAGACCAAGTCTTCAAACACAACGGGTGGATGCTGCATTGCCGAGCGATGGTCGTCGGCCAAGCTGAGCGACCCGATCGTGGCGGCGATGCCGTCGCCGAGCGGAGTACGGACGTGTTTCAAGCTGGGGTCGGCGAGATTCACGCCGAGTTTCGCGGCAAATCGCCGGTCGATCATGATGTCGCGCGTTCCCGTCGTAATCGCGCACAAACCGGTCACACCGTTGCCGAAGTCGAAGGTCGCAAAGATACCGACCGACGTGTCGAGCTCGTCTTGCAGCGTTAGCGGAACACGATCGGTAAATTGCTTGCGCTGGGGCAGCGACACCGCGTCCTCGATCAACAGCTGCTTCTGGCGAAAATCGAAGGTCGCGGTCACGTCGCGAAACGCCGATGCCGATATCAAGCCGTCGATGCCGGTGCCGTCGAGACCCTTCCAGATGCCGACTTTCTTGCTATTTACCGTAAACTGACCGAGCGCCATCGAGACGACGTTGCCGACCGGCAAATCGACGCGCTGCCCCGTGAGGTTCAGCGTCACGAATTTACTGGTGACGTTCACGTTTCGCGACCCGACACTCTGCGACAAGACGTCGATGCCGGCGCCGAGATCGATGCGCATCGGATAAGGCTTCCCGTTGACCGTGCCTTGCACGCGGACCGTTCCGTCGTCGAAAGCAAACGGCACCGTTTCGAGCGCACGAGCGGTGTAGGGGAGCGCCCACGCGAGTGCGGCCGCCATAACGGGTGCCGCACGCAACCAGCTTCGACTCATATACGCCTCCTTTAGCCTTGTTTGTGCTTGATGGGAACGGTCCTTCGAGGCGGACACCCGCATCATCGCGGAATCACAAAAGCACTACCCGTCCAATTCAACGGATTAGCGCCTTAATTGTTTCTGCGACGCACGACAGGCACCGGTTCCTTCAGGTCATCGCTAAGGTTTTGCGAGGCTGATGCCGACGTCCTGAACGCCGGGTTGGTTGTTTAACAACTTCGCAGGCTGGCCGCCGGCCGGATAATGCCAGAATCCGATTGCCGGATATTTCGCGTGCGGCGGGCGATGCGTGACGATGACGCGATTGGCCTGGATCCAAAAGTCGTCATCACGCCGAGCCGGTTCGATGCTGGTGCGGCCGGCGATGCTGGCATGCGAACCCGAGATCGCTAACCGGTAGATCCAATTTCCGGAGTCCGCCATCACTGCTAAGTACTTGCCGTCCCAGCGGATATCGCCGACCGCGTCGATCTGTTTATCCAGCGTAATGTCTTTGAACGTTTGAGCGCCGTTCGCAAGCTCGGCTAACCCCGACTGACTTCCGCCCATTAAGCCTACGGCAAATAAGTTGCCTTTGTCATCGTAGCTGCAGGTTGAAAACGACGTGAAGTTGGGATCGCCGTAACGCGTGGGCACGGTTACCCCCGCTGAGAAAACGGCGACTTTGGCCGGGGCCTGATCCGTATAATCGGCGACGGCGAGATTCCCCGTTGAAGCGTCGACCGCGCAGCCTTGAGGATTCTTTGAGTCGGGCAACGTTCGAATCGGGCTCGTGCCGCCGTGCGAGTACTCTTGAATCCGATTGGCAAGGACGTCCGACACAAAAATATCGCCGGTGCCTTGGTTGATGCAAATACCCGCCGGAAGAGCGAATCCCGTAAGGTTTCCGACCCGGCTGCCTCCAGGATACGAAAACACCCACACCTCGTTGAAAAGCGTGTTGGAAACGTACAACAGGTCCCGGCTCCTGGCTTCCGGCGCCATCCAGCTGCGAGCGTATCCGAGCCCGTGCTGAGCCGCTTGTTGCAGGGACACTCCCGATTCGGCGATCGGCGGCTGCGGGCTCCCGCAGGCCGATAGCACGATGGCTGCAGCGATGTGCGCCGTGATGGCTGATGGTTTCATCGGAAGCCCCCAACGAATAACTCGAGACTGCGACGGCCTTCTCGAAGCACTGGATTTAATGTTAATACCGGCGCTATTGCCGGTATCTCTCGCGGCAACCAGCGCTGGTCTTCGAAAACGAGCGCCGAAATCCGCCCTTCGCGACGTGCGGGGACTTCTATTTAAAAGGGCGGATGCTTGTGCGCCCGCCCTTGGTGTTGGCCGTCGAGGTAAGTCTCGCTAAAGCGCTTTGACGTTCTTCGGTGAGCCCCAGCCGCCCGGACCGGAATACGTTTTATATTGATGCGTACCGGCCGTACAGAGATAGCTTCCGCCACAGCTGCCGTCGTCGCCGCTCGTGATGTCGTGTAGCCGGTGGGGACGTTCTCGTCCGGTGATTTGCCAAACAAACTCGCCGCCGTTTTGGCTTGCGGCGTTCCCTTCGAGCGCGACGATGCCGGAAAGGAGCGGTGTGGAGACGCTCGTGCCGCAAACGCCCGTCCAGCCGCCGTACATGCCGATATACACGGACACGCCTGGCGAGCAGCCCGCTTGGCCCGAGATGTCCGAGTCGGTACGGCTCGTACAGCCCGGATCGTGCTGCCACGAAGGCTTCGGAACGGCTGTGCCGACCTGCGTCGCGTCGGCGCAACCTGCGCCGGCATCGTTCCAGATACTTTCGGTAAATCCGGAACCGTTTGTCGCCAACTGCGTGCCGCCGACGGCGATGACGCTGTCGAGTGCTGAGGGCGCACCGATGTTGTCGTACCCTGCATCGCCGGAGCCGGCGAGATACGCGATCCCCGGCGTGTCGAAGTAACTCGAGAAGTTCGAAATGCCGCAGTTGGAACTGCCGTAGCAAATCCAGCTGTTGCTGAGAATCGTCGCGCCCAACGTGACGGCTTCCGCTTCCGCCGTCGCGAGATCGCTGAAGAAATGTCCGCCGGCCTCCATGAGAATGATGTTGCACTTGGGGCACGAGGCCGACACCATGTCGAGGTCGAGATCGGTTTCAAGGCACCAACCGTAGTTTTCACAACTCGGTGGATAGTTGCTCTGTTGTCCCGCTTCGTTGTACTTCACGAGATTGGCGGTGCCGAGGCCGAACTGGGAGCGGTACGCGGCAAGATCGGAGGCGGCATTGGCAAGGTCCCCGACTTCGATGACCGCGACGGTCGTCCCGGAGCCGTTTCTCAACTTCTTCGTAAGGCCGTAGGCGCTTTCGAGTTGCTGCGGCGTAAAACCGCAGGTCGTCGGCGAACACGCCGGGACGATGCCGCCCTTCAACACTTGGAGCGCCAAGCAGGTCGGCCTTCCAACGACTTGAGGACAGGTGGTGCGCGCTTCGTGCCTCGCTGCCCATTCTGGAAGGTGTTTGAACGGGACTAATCCCGTTTGGGATGCGCCGGACGATACCGGCACGTTCGTCGTGCCGCCCGCACTGCATGCGGCGATTGCGATCGTCGCTACAAGCGGCGCCGCAAGGTTCAACAATCGGTTCACAAGCACTCCTTCGATCGGAAGAGTAGTCTGGGTTTCCAGCTGCCGTCTCGCGTGGAGCATCGCCTCGATAAAGCGGTCGGAGCAGAACCCTTCTCTTCGCCAAAAAACCGATCCTGTGGTAAGGCCGCGCCGTGTTTCGAGCGACGGTTCTACAAGCGGATTGCTCCTACTCTCCTCTCATCGAGAGGCCAAGCTTGGCGTGATACTGTTCGTTCCGCGCAAGGGCATCCACGATGTCGTCGCGGTTACCGTGCTCGCTGAGCAGCTCTCGCAACCGTTCGCGACTTTCGCGTAAGTCTCGCGCATGGGCTTCCAGCGTCGCGCCGGTTGTATCGTCCTCGGCGTCGGGCGGACGCGCAACCCAACGCTCCATCGCCTCGTACGCAGCGCGTCCGGCCCGCTCGGCGTCTAGGAGTTCCTCGCGATAGACCGCCATGGATTTCTAGTAAAAGAACTGCTGCAGCTGGCTGAACTGGGGTCCGAAGGCCCAGCCCATGCGCTTTCCGGGATTGAGCGCCGGTGCCGGTTCGGCAATCGCGAAAGCAAAGCCCGTAATCGTCTCCACAAGGTTCCCTTGTTCGTCATAGATGAGCAATGCGCTGCCTTGGCTGCCGCTGCAATAGAATGGATCGGTGACGAGAAAGAGCTTGTGCACGGGATCGACTGCGATTCCCGCGCCGCTGTTGCTCTGGCTGCTGCTTCCCGTGCACGGTAACTGCACGGCGGCGATCCCCGTTTTCTTATTGAGATCGTAGAATTCCACTTGCGCGTTGAGCTCCGTGGTCGTCGCCGCAATGCCGGTATTCGGGTCCACGGCGAGACCGTTGACGAATCCGGCATGGAACGGCCCGTTGTTATAGCCGTTGAACTTCGTCTGGCTGCCGCTCTGGAGATTGATGAGCACGTTGACCGGTGGTACCCCGCCGACCGCACCGCCGTCTGGTGATAGCGCGAACACGGCCTCGTTGGCGGCCGTGTATTGTCCGAGTTGCGGACCGTTCGCGCCGCCGAACAGATTCGGATCGAGGTGAATCACGTTACTGAACGTATTCGCCGCAACGTTGGAGACGAGGAGGTCGGGATTGTCCTGGTTTTTCAATTCGATCGCAAAGAGTACGGCGGTGGACGTTGCTTGATTTTCCGCACCTTCTTGGACGTCGATGTCGGCAATCGGCGGCGTCCAGTTACCGGTGAACTTTCCGGCGGTGACGGGAGCAACCGTCCGATACTTGCGCGTCGCGTAAATGGTGCCCTTCGGCGTCACGAAATGCGTGACGAGCGCGGCGTCGCCCATGTAGATGCCGTCGACGGCATACGAGTTGCGCTTCCCCGTCGAACTCGCGAACGATTTGGTAATCTTGCCGGAGTTCTGATCGAACGTCTCGACCGAAACTTTAAACACGCCGGGCTGCGACGTGTCGGCCGCCGACGCCAGGATGCCATCGGTGCCGTTTTGATTGACGTCGAACCCGAAGATTTGTCCGCCGTCTTTCGTATTGAGGATTTTCCCGAGTCCGACAGTTCCTGGAAACGCGAGTCCTGCAGCGCGGGCGGGAGCCGCCGGGCGCGCGGGAAGCGATAAGCCGGCGGGACCGCCGGGCCCTTGCGAGCAGGCCGAGAGTACGAGGGCGATTCCTATACCAATCGCCGCGCGGGAAACGGAACGATGCATGCTTCCTCCAACGGTGAGTCGAGTCAAGCCTAGGCAGGCATCATGAAGAATATCTGAAGGCCGGAGTCGCGAGCCAGGCGATCGTGCAGTGAATCTGCCGCCGTACTTGCCGTATCGGTGGTCCTTGCGTTCTCGCCTCGGAGCACCATGACTTAGGGCCGAACACTATCGCATTCGGCCAGTTCACTCCGTCAGCGATCGTCCTCAGGAGCGTTTTTGTCCCTTTACCATAGACGGTGATGGTGTCACCAACCAGATTTGCGGCAACGCATGCCGCCAAAAGCAATGTGCTCGCGCACGCGGCGACGAGAGTGCGGAAGCGTCCCATAGGTTTTCCCCGTTCAAATGCAGACAGTCTATTCCGATGTCTCCCGCAGGCTGTGGCTCCAGTGAAATATTTCAGCATCGGGGCAAACGCGCCTGGTGCGGCGTGGCTCGCGATCTAAGACCAGGTTTTCGCTCTTGGCCTGTTGGTGCGTTCGGCGCCGGAACGCGGTTCAATGTCACAGGTCTATGCCTCGTGGTCCAGAACCAGCCCGCAACGAGTATCATGAGACGAACTGCCGTCCGGCCTCACCTCTTGCCAGCATAGCCAGAACACGAATGTGTACGCGTTGTGCGTTTCTTGCGGGAGCAACCGCGCTCGTCGCGGCGCCGGCCGTCGCTCTCGCGCGCACTGGTGACCCGCAGTATCTCGAGACCGCGATGCCGCGCATGCAGCGCACGAGCGATACCGTTTGGTTCGGTCAACTGACGGCCAACGTGTGGATCTTCACGACGACGAAAATCCTCGACGGCGATACCGGCTATTATCCGGCAAACGGGGCGATCGTCGTTCAGGGAAGTGAATCGCTCATCATTGATGCGGGGTGGCTCCCGAATCAGGCCGCGGTCGTGCTCGATACTTGGAAGTCGACGGGGAAACCGCCGATCACCAAAGCCCTCGCTACGCACTTTCATGGTGATCGCACCCTCGGGATTCCGGCATTGAAGGAGCGCGGCATCCCCGTGTTCGGAAACCCGCTCACGATCGGCCTCGCCCAAGACAACGGCCTGCCATCGCCCCGTCCGCTACACGACGTCGAGAAGCACCCGGTGCAGATGGGGAGCGTCGAAGTCTTCTACCCGGGCGCGGGGCATACCATTGATAACATTGTCGTCTCCGTGCCCGGCGACGACCTCCTCTTTGGGGGTTGCCTCGTCAAATCGGTGACCTCTAACGGACTCGGCAACGTCGCCGATTCCGATATCCCCGCGTGGCCCGCAACGATGCGGACGCTCCTCTCAAAATATGGAACTCCCCGGTACGTCATTCCCGGTCACGGGACGATCGCGGGCGATCCGCTTGCGCACACGCTCGAACTTGCAACCGCCGGAAAATCCTAGATCGTCGCAACGAGCGGGTTGTGAAAATCGGTCGGAAAGCAGCCCGCGCGCGAAAAGAGCCCAGGCTACGGAGCGGCTAGTCAGAACGTTGTAAGGTCCTGGTTCGCTTATGCGTTAAAGGAGCAAACGCGAGATGGAGATTTTCGACCGTGGTCGCAATGCATTCAGCATGAGCGTGGCCGTCGCGATGCTCGCAGGCTGCAGCGGATCGCCGCCACTCGGGGCGCCCGGCTCGACCCCGCAAACCTCGGCGATGGCGCCGGCCCGCGCGCTTGCGCACCGTATGCTGCCTGCGTCGTCCCATAAGGTGCTGCATAGCTTTTACGGGCATCCCGATGGAGAGGCAGCGACAGGGGGCCTGGACAACCTGAACGGCACGCTGTACGGCACGACCTTTTATGGCGGCACGCATGCAGTTGGGATCGTGTACAGCATCAGCACGGACGGCGTGGAGACGGTGCTGCATAGCTTTGGCGCCGGCTCCGACGGAATTTTCCCTTACGCGCGCTTGATCCACGTACAGAACACGCTGTACGGGACGACTCGGGACGGCGGCACGTCGGACAAAGGGACCGTGTACAGCATCAGCACGGACGGCGTGGAAACGGTGCTGCACAGCTTTGGCGGTGGGCCCGACGGAGCGAAGCCCTTTGGAAGCTTGACCGACGTGGACGGTACGCTGTACGGCACGACCTCCGAAGGCGGCACGTCGGACAAAGGGACCGTGTACAGCATCACCCTGGACGGCACGGAAAAGGTGCTCTACAGCTTTGGCGGCGGCTCCGACGGAGCGCAGCCCAGTTCGAACGTGACCGATGTCGACGGCGTCCTGTTCGGCACGACGCGCTACGGCGGCACGTCGGACAAAGGGACCGTGTACAGCATCACCAAGGGCGGCACTGAGAACGTGCTGCACAGCTTTGGCGGCGGCTCCGACGGGGCTTACCCCAGCGACGGGCTAACCGACGTGGGCGGCACGCTGTACGGCACGACCGACGAAGGCGGCACGTCGGACAAAGGAACCGTGTACAGTATTGAAAGCGCCGGCACGGAGAAGGTGCTCCACAGCTTTGGCAGCGGCTCCGATGGCAGTGGCCCCTTTGCGGGCTTGACCGACGTCAACGGCACGCTGTACGGCACGACTTTTCTTGGCGGCGGCATCGGATGTTTCCGATACGGCTGCGGAACCGTGTACAGCATCAGCACAGATGGCACTGAGAAGGTGTTGCATAGCTTTGACGGCTCCGATGGAGCGAAGTCCGAAGCCCGCGTGCTCCACCATAACGGCAAGTTGTACGGCACGACTGCCGAGGGCGGCGCATATAATCTCGGAACCGTGTACGAGTTGCCGCTCTAGTTGAAAGCTGCACTGTTTACCGGCGACATCG
>Ga0070741_10013637_pt1 | contig 14296 bp, 12 predicted proteins | sample Coa_R1_4_FD_66440 | JGI IMG/M metagenome (GOLD analysis project Ga0070741, IMG submission 66440) | Surface soil microbial communities from Centralia Pennsylvania, which are recovering from an underground coalmine fire - Coalmine... | ecosystem: Environmental > Terrestrial > Soil > Unclassified ... | reverse complement strand
TCAATGCGGCCTTCCAACGACTTCCGGCTTCGGCACCCGCGATCTCCGTCAATCCCACATCGGTGACGGTGGGGAGCTCCGCGACGCTCACCTGGAATGCGATCAATTCGAACGGCTGCACGGCTTCCGGGAGTTGGTCGGGCTCGCAATCGGCGAGCGGGACACAGGCCGTTACGCCGACGGCGGCAGGCACCAACACCTACACCCTCACGTGTGCTACCGCGAGCGGCACTATGAGCAGCTCGGCGACTCTGACTGTCACGGGTGCCAGTGGCGGCGGCGAAAGCGGCAGTCATGGCGGCGGAGCCTTCGACGCGCTCACCCTGTTATCCTTGGCCGGAACGCTGTTAGCCTGCGGCGGGCGGCGCGCTCGCTCGCGGCTCGTCGCGTAGGACACGCCTCTCGTCGCAGCCCTGTGGCGGAAAGTCGAATCGCGGACCCTCGCGCCTTCTATAATGGCGGTTTACCTCGAGTCAGGTGACGCCGAATTTATGAATCGCCGCTATATTCGTGGCACAGCCACCCTGGGTTTGTGCGCGCTCCTGCTTGCAGCCGGTGCCCTGGCGCAAGCCAAAAAAGAGAATCGGGAAAACGAGCACCCGTGCGCCAAGTCCGAGACCTGCCCCGATGAGACGGAATCTCCCCGGCACCTCTCGGATGAGAGTCAGCTCACCCCCGGCTCGATTACCGTAGGCGGTCACAAGATCGCCTACCAGGCCGAGGCCGGTGTCCTGGTCGTCCATCAGAAGGATCCCCTCGATGATGATCCGCCACCCCCGGGGGATCACGGCGAATCGTCCCACCCGCAACTGCCTGAGGCGACCATGTCTTACGTCGCCTACTTCGCCGGCAACTTTGGCCCAGGCGAGCACGAGAACCCCCAACGGCCGATCACGTTTCTGTTCAACGGCGGACCGGGCTCATCGACCGTCTGGTTGCACATGGGAGCGTTCGGACCGAAGCGGGTCGTCACAACCGACGATGCGCACAGCCCGGCGGCCCCCTACAAGATCGTCGACAACGAGTACAGCCTGCTGGATGCCAGCGACCTGGTTTTCGTCGATGCACCTGGTACGGGTTTCAGCCACCTGCGCGGCACTGACAAGGAGAAAGCCTTCTACGGTGTCGACGAGGATGCGCACGCCTTCGCCAATTTCATTGTGGAGTTCCTCTCGCGGCATGGGCGCTGGAACTCACCGATGTACCTGTTTGGGGAGAGTTACGGAACCACGCGCGCCTCGGTTCTAGCGTATGTCCTGGAAAACGAGAAGGCGCTCGACCTGAATGGCCTCATCCTGCTATCGGCCTTTCTCGCCGCCGACGATAGCGTGGACGCTCCGCAGTTCAACCCCGGCGTCGATCAACCCTACGTGCTCGCCCTGCCCACCTATGCCGCGACCGCCTGGTATCACCACAAGTTGCCCAACCAGCCCGCGGCGCTGGAGCCGTTCCTCACCGAGGTCGAGCAATTCGCGCTGGGCGACTACTGGCGCGCCCTCATGGAAGGCGACCGGATCTCCGCGGAGCGCAAAGCCGCGATCGCCGCGAAACTCCATGACTACACCGGCCTGCCCGCCGACTACATCGAGCGAGCGAACCTGCGTGTCAACGGCGGCGAGTTCGAGAAGAACCTCCTCGGGAGCGAAATCACCGCCGGGCGCCTGGACAGCCGGTTCTCCGGCCCGAGCCTGGATCCCATGAGCAAGGAAGCCGAGTACGACCCGCAATCGGCGGCGATCTCCTCGGCCTATGTTTCCGCGTTCAACGACTACGTGCGCCGGACGCTCAAGTTCGGGGAGCACAAGATCTACAAACCGGAGCTGGACATCGAGAAGCAGTGGGACTTCCTGCACCAACCACCGGGAGCCACCATGAAGGTTCCCCAGAGCATGAACGTCATGCCGGACCTGGCGGCGGCCATGAAGCAGAACCCCAACCTCAAGGTGCAACTCAACGGCGGCTATTTCGACCTGGCCACGCCGTTCTTCGCCGCACTCTGGGAGTTGCAGCAGCTACCGATGCAGGCGACGCTGCTGAAAAACACCGAGGCGCACTTCTACACCTCCGGGCATATGGTGTATGCGCACGAGCCGGACTTGAAGGCCTTGCATGACAATGTCGCGTCGTTTATCGGCAAGACGCATCCGTGAGGTGTGACCGCTAATTTCTCCAGATCGCGGCGGTGTTCAAGGGGGCCGTGGTCAGCAGTTTGCTGTCCACATTGGTCCCCTCCATCCCGTAGACCTCGTAGAGCGCCTCGAAATCCCGGCGCGCCCCGATCTGGCGGGTGAGCCGCTCCATTGAGTCCGGGCGCGCGGCGGCCTCGGCGGTATTGGTGAGGGCGACATCGCGGGTGCCGGCGACGATGATCACCCGATTGCCGTTGGATCCCGAGAACGTCGAGAAATAACCGTAGTCGCGGTAACTCGGGTCGCCGCGCCAGAGGCTGCTGCTCTGGCTGATGTAGTGATGGCCGCTCTTGCGATCGATCAGCTCGTCATAGGTGTCCCCGATCGCAAACTGCGATCCGGCGAACACGATCCGCTGGAGCATGCCCAGACCACTCAAATAACCCACGTAAACGATATCGCTGCGAGTCAGGAGATCGGGCGTCATCTCGGAAGCCAACACGACCCGGACGCGTTTACCCGCCGATGCAAGAATAGGCATCAGCGCACGCAGAGCGGGCGCCACCGACGTCGGTAGATAGCTCAGCCCGAGATCCATGTAGCGGTCCGCGACCTCGGGGTGAGTCTGCGTGTACTCCTCGAGCTCGCGGTGCGAGTTGATCGCGAACTCGCGGATCATCCGCGTGACGTTCATGGAGTCGTCGGTCTCGCCGAAAATGTAGTAATCGCCCACCACGATCACGATCGGCAGATCATCCTGCAGCAGGGGCGCCCAGATCGGGCTCGCGCGCACTCGCGCAAGCTCCGCTTCGGAGGCACTGAGTCGGAAATGTCCGAACGCCAGCAGGAGAATGTTGATCGCCAGCGAGACCCCCAGCGCCAGGATCAGTCCCTTCTTCCAGCGAGTGCGGTCGGTCGGCGGGAGCACGGGCGCCGAATCCGTCGAGGCGGCTTCATTGGGCTCGAGCGAGAGCCGATACTCTCCCCTGGCGATGACGATGCGTTGGGTGTCGGTGCGACCGGGCCCGCTGTAAAAGTCGTCGAGCCGCCGTCGCAGCTTATGGACGTAGACGCGTACGACGGCATCCTGAGTCACGTCGAATTCAGCTCCGCGCCCGAGAGCCTCGACGGCAATGTCGATCTCCTTCGGGGACTTCCCCAACACGGAGCACTCGACGAGGTAATCGAACAGACGGCTGAGTTGGCCGGAGCGCCCCAAAAGCCCACTCGCCCGGATACGATCGGCACGCGCGGCAAGTTGCTCGGGATCCAGCATGGGCGCGACTTTAGCACCCTGAAGCAAGGCGGCGCGTCCTCGAGGGAAGACGCGCCGCTAATGGGGCCACCAGGCCGTTAACGGTTGGCCGGTGCAGGCTGGTCGGCTGCCGAAACCCGCTCGGCGGCCTAGACTGGCTCGGCGGGCCTACGGTGGCTCGCCTAGCGGCTCGGGGCCGCCGCCTGTCGCTGGCAGCTCAGGTCCAGTCATCTCCGCCGCCACCGCCACCGCTGTCGCCCCCAAAGGAGCTCCCACCGTCGTCCCAGGAGCCGCCATCGGAGACGCCGAAGTCGTTTCCGCCCATATTGGGGTTGTCATCCGGCGGCGGGACGTAATCGGCGGGAGGGGGTCCCGCGACGCGATTCCCATCCTTGTCGATCCAGTGGTGCACCAGCTCTTCGCCGGCGGCGACGCCGGCGCCCAGCGCGAGTCCGCTGGCCAGGCCGCCCACAATCCCGGAGCCCAGGCCCCCTCCGCCCATGGGCGCGCCATAACCCGCGGGACCATAGCCGGCCGGTCCACCGTAGCCACCGCCCGGGGGTGGCACGTTACCCGGATACTGCGGATAGCCGCTTCGGCCATAGCCCGAAGCATTGCGCCTGCTGAACAGCGCCCAGGCAATGACGACTCCCGCGATCACCAGGAGCACGATGCCCCAGGGGAAAGAGGAGCGATGCTCCGCAGGCCGCACGTACGTGCCCGGCGGGGAAGCGCGATAAGTCGACGAGTTGCCACGTGCAAGCTCACGCTGCAACGCTGCCAGAGCCTCTGGCTTGGCGTAGGAGCCACTGGGATCGAGCTGTTGTGCTCGGGCGAGCTCTGATCTTGCCCGGCCAAAATTACCCGCCCGGGAAGCGATCTCGGCTTCCACGTAGTGGGCCTTGGCGCTGTTTGGCTTGTCGCGCAGCACCTCGTCCATCATCTGCTGCGCCTGGTCGAGGTGGCCCGACCTCGCCGCCTGGTAAACCTGATCTACGGTCGGAGTCGCGGCCAGCACCGGACCGGTGCAGGCAAGCGCCGTGACCAGGACCAAAGGAGCTGCAATCCGCTTGAGCATTACCATGTCTGAGAGCCTCAATGTGAAGCTGGGGGTTCCCAGCACCTAGATGCGGCCGAAGCCACCGTCCACAAGGGCCGGAAGACCCCTGGGCCAGTCACTTCGAGCGCTCGAAATCGATAAAACCCCGTCCGACATCGGTGTGGACGAGCTCGACGCGCACGTGATCGCCCACATCGAGCCCCCCGTATCCTCTGATGACCCGCCCTTCAGCCACAGGTTCCGCGATCCTCACCCAGGTCCCCTTCGGTGACGCGCCCGTGACAATGGCATCGAAGCGCTGGCCGATCCTGGACGACAGCAGCAGTGCCGCGGCGGCCTTGCGTACGGAACGCTCTACCTTGTCCGCATTGGCTTGTTGCTCGGTGCAGTGTTGGGCAAGTCCTTCGAGCTCAGCGACCGTGTAGGGAAGTTTAGCGCCATTCAGGGCGGCCTTGAGCAGTCGCTGGGTGATGAGATCGGGGAAGCGACGGTTTGGCGCGGTGGAGTGAGTGTAGTCGTTCACGGCCAGCCCGAAATGTCCCTGCACGGGCTGACCCGGGCGCTTGAGCGCGTATTCGCCTTTGCCAAGCAACTTCACCACGCCCAGTGAGAGATCGGGGAAGCGCTCCGGATCGGCTTTTCGACTCTGTTCGAGAAACGCATTCAGGGCGACCGCGTCCGGCGTGGAAGGCAGATTGGCGCCGTGCTCGCGCGCGAGCTCCACGATGCGATTCCAACGCTCCGGTGTACGAAGGATCCGCCGCAGCGACGGCAAGCCCTTGCTCTCCAGGAATCGCGCGGCCACCCCGTTGGCGGTCACCATCAAATCCTCAATGAGATCCTTGGCGCGGTTACGTTGGTCGAGCCGCAGGTCGCTCAGCCTGTGAGAATCGAATACGGGGCGCGCCTCGAGCGTTTCCAACGTGAGCGCGCCGCGCTCGCGTTGTGCTCGACGCAACCTTTGCGCTACCTCATCCTGGATCCGGATCTGTTGGTCCATTCCGGGCACCGCCGCGAGGGGCGGCGGAGGTGGCGCTATGCCGTCCAGCCAGGCGGCGACACTGTTGTAGGCGAGTTTCGCTCGATTGCGCACCATGGCGCGGTAGAGGGTGGATCCCGTGAGGGCGCCGGCCCTGTCCACCGTCATCTCGATCACCATGCTGACGCGGTCCTGGTCCGCCGCGAGGGAAGTCAGATCCGTGGACAGCTTCTCGGGCAACATGGGGAAGATCTGCGCGGCCGTGTACACCGAGGTCGTGTTGATTCGCGCATGGTCGTCGACCGGCGAACCGGCCCGCACAGTGGCATCGACATCCGCAATCGCCACAAGGACCTTTACGGTACCGTCGCCGAGTGGCTCCGCGACCGAGAGCTGGTCGAGATCCAGCGAGTCGTCGTTGTCGATGGAGGCCCACAGCAGGCCGCGCAGGTCGCGAGCCTGGACGCCTTCCGCAACCGTGGGCTGGGTGATGGCGCTCGTTTGCGCCACTGCCGCGGCCGGGAAATCCGGCTCCAGCCCATGATCCAACATCGCCTGGTGGGCAATGCGTCTCAGGTCGTTCACAGGTTGCGGGGGCACTACTTTGCCGGCGCGTAGAAGTAATAGTCGGCGGTATAGCTGCTGCGCGCCTCGCGATTCGCCTTGGAAGCGTCGCAGTCAGCGGTCGGGGGCGGCTGTCCGCCTTGTGTGTTCAGGCGTTGGATGCTGCTCACGTTGACGAACGTCCCTTTTCCCGCGTGGCCCGTGGCGGTCAGCAATAGCCAGGGGATCGCGTTCGCGTCGGGTGAGTCCACGTGAGCGACGGCCTTGCCGGTGACCTCACTACCGTCTTTGTATTTCCAGGTCGGGCCGACGAAATGATGACCGATGACTTTGCCCTTCGGATCGTGCAGGGCCGCATCGGGTCCTTTCAGCGTCCACTTGGGCTTACCCTCGGCATCCACACCGCAGGTATAGACCTGCCAACCGGAAGCGTGCGCCCGCAGAACGAGCTTCTCGCCGCTCGGGGCCCGTAGGGTCGGTGGGATCTCCGCTCCCACGGCAATGGACATCGAAAAAACGAGTGCGCAGATCTGGGGTAGTCGTGCCTTCACGCGGTTAGTTTAGCACCCGGAAGATGACGATGCGGAGTCATACGCGCTACCGCATGACTCCGCGATCGTGTGCCGGCTAACCCTGTGCTGGCTAGCTCGCGGGCATGGTAGTTCCCGTGAAGTACACGAGGACGTACGCCTTGAGCGTTCCATCCGCCTGCGGAACGCCGTAGACCTTCACCGGCGCACCGACCGTCAAGCCAGTTTTAAGGGTAGTCAGGCCGGCACTCGTGGTGATGTCGACTGGGCTCAAAGTGACGATCCCGTTCGTCCTGTCGATCTGGTAGACCAGAGTTGCCGAGCCGGACGTCGTGCTCACGTCAACTGTGGCGGGCATCGTCCCACCCGCAACCGTCATGGTAAACGCGTTGTTGGCGTAGCCGGTTGCGACCGCTCCCAGCGGGACCGGGGTGGGTACGAGGATCGTCCAGGGTACGGACCATCCGGTCGGATTAGCGGGATCACCCCAGATTGCGGCCGAAACTCCCCAGGCGGAGATCGAACCAACAGTGCCGCCGAAGCTCACCCCGCCATTGGTCGCCGCGACGAACTCCGCCGTGGCGTTCGCACCGGTGATGGCCTGCGTGGGATAAGCGAAATCCCAATACTTGAACCCAGTGACCGGGTTGCCACCCGAGTCCTTCCCGTTCGCGGTTGCGCTGCTGATGTAGTTCAACGACACGGTGTAGTCATCGGAGGGAGTGGCAAATTTGCGGGTATCCGAGAAACCCACGCTGTTGGCTGAAGAGAGCGTGCCGGAGTAGACCGCGCTTTCGATATCGATCGTCTGCGCGACCAGGGGACTCGCCAGGGGATCAACTGCGCTGACGTGGACCTTGAAGCCGCGGACGAGATTCTTGCTGGCCAGGAAGCCGGTGCCGGTAGCGATCGGCGTGGCATCCGCTTGCCCGTTTTGCGGCGTGCGGAAGAAGAACTCCGTGTTGGCATTCACAGTGACTTGAACGGGCTTCCCTTGCTCATTCAGCACGGTCAAGACATTGTTCGTCGCGTCGGCGTGGAGCACGTGCCCTTCTGGGCTCAGCCACACGGTGTTGAAGCTACTGCTGGCCCATACGCGTACCGCGACCAGCGTGCCGTTCTCCTGGTAGCGCGCGGCTATCCGTACGTACTTTCCCACCAAGCTGGACGCTTCGGTTGAGAAGCTCTTGATGGACGTAGAGGTTTTCGCATCCAGATCGTAGAAGAGCGTACCGTTGGTGGCATCCGCCAGGATCTGCAAGGACTGTCCGGTGGCTACCGATGTCTCCGGGCTGACGACCGGAATGGTGGGCAGATCCCGCGTGATCGTGATGGAACTGCTGTCGGTAGCAACCGCCGTGACGTTTCCATACATGTGCCGCAGGACAAGGTGCGCGACGTCAGCAATCGGATGATGGCGCACAGGCCCTTTGAAGTTCACGGCCCAGACAGTCGCGCCACTTCCGGGCGGCGTGTGTCCAACAATGAAGGCCGGATGAGACAAGTCGAACTCGAGGTCGAGCGCGTTGTTGCTACTCGTCGTCACTACGAGAGGCGACGCGAACGTCACGTTGATGGGTACCGTGAGGCTGCCGGATGTGCCTTGAGTCCCTTGGATCTGGATCTGACTGCTCGGGATCGTGCTGCCAGGGCTTGCCGCAAAGCCGGGCTCCGGATCCGCCGACGCGACCAACGCAACATCGCCCGGGTTGCCGCTCAACGTGAGGGTCGCGCCCGTGTAGGTACCCACCGGGACGGTGACATTGCCCAGGATCTCGCCGATCTGATCGAGCTGCTCGAGATTCACCATGGGAGCCGGATTGGACGCGGTATAGACGATGACCGGACTGCCCCCGCCCTGCGGCATGAGGGCAATGCTCAGGATCTTGACACCGATGGTCGCCCAGTCGTCCGAAGAGGCATCACTGACGACGAGGGGTACGCTTCCGGTCTGCGCGCTCGAAGTCCCGCCAGTCATGGAGTTGGACGCGCCACCTCCACACGCGGCCAGCGTCACCGCCAGTCCGGTGGTCAGTGCGCCGCGCACAGCGCGCTTTACAAAGTCGACCTGCATAACCCTACCCTCCGGTGTCGTTTGGTTGTAAGACCTAAGTTGGCCTGCACCCCAGAGCGCCGGTACCGGGAGTTGGTTGACTCGATCGTGGTGTTATTTGAGCGATTTCACGCGCCGCGGTTACAGTTGTCGGCGGGCGCCGACAGAAAGGGCTACCGCGTGCAAAGGCTTGTCAACCGGAGGGAAGCGCTTGCGTTTATCGCTTTCCCGTGCGGCTGGGCGTCCTGCGTGGCGCACGCCGATAGGACTACGCCGAGCGCGTCAGCATGTTCAAAACATAGGTCTTCGCATCGCGGCAGGCGTCCGGGAGGGATTTCCCCCTGGCCAGACCCGCGGCGATCGCCGAGGCGAGCGCGCACCCCGTGCCCCGGCTGGAGCCGGATACCCGCGGTGACGAGATCCGATCGACCGTGTCGTCGCCCGCCCGAATCAGCAGATCGACCGCATTCTCGCCGGTGGCGTGTCCGCCCTTAAGTAAAATCGCGCCGGCTCCAAACCTCAACAGCCGCCGACCCTGATCCGTCAGGGTGGCTTCATCGATCAGAGTGGCTTCATCCATCAGAGTGGCTTCATCGATCAGGGGGGCCTCACTGATCAGGTTGGCCTCGTCGGTCGCTGTCGCCTCCCCCAGCAAGGCGGCTGCTTCCGGTACGTTCGGGGTAACCAGGGCGGCGAGTGGAAACAGGCCTTTGAGGAGCGCCGCGCGCCCAGCGTCATCGAGCAACAGGCCACCCGAGGTTGAGACCAACACCGGATCGATGACGAGGCGCGTTTCGCTCTCGACCCGTGCCGCGGACAAGCCTTCGATGACCGCTTCGACGGTTGCCGCGGTCCCGAGCATTCCAACCTTGATGGCATTGATCGCCCGCGTCGCGAATGCCGCCGCGATCTGCGCCCGGATGATTTCCGGCGGGACGTCGTGAACCGCTGCCACGCGTCGGTCCGACTGCGCCGTGACCGCGGTGACCACGCAAAGCGCGTCGATGGCGAAGTCGGTAAGGACTCGAACGTCGCGCGTCAGCCCCGCGCCGCCACTCGAGTCGGTCGCGGCGATGACCAGCACCGCCGGAGACTGCTGCGAGGATTCCGCCAGCTTCATCACTCGCCGAAGGCGATCAAGGCAAGGTTCTGTCGGCCTTGTTGATGCAAGGCCTTCGCCGCGCGCCACGCTCGCACGCCGGTGCGGCAGCAAAGCACGACACGCGGTGCGTTCGGCAACTCTCTGGCGGCTCCTTTCTCCACCGCATCCACATCGAGCCGCAGCGCCGCGGCAATGGGCGACACCGGAGCTTCGGAGAGGCTCCGCAAATCGATCACCACATCGGCGCTCTCCACCTGATCAGCCGCGATGAACGGCCATACGGTCCCGGTAGGCTCGCGCGCGCCGGCGAAGGAAAACCCACCAAACCTCATGCTCTGAAAGTCTACCGTGACGAGTTGACCGGACACTCCAGGTTTCAAGTCCAGCAGCCACGACAACACCATGTGAGCTTGCAAGGTCCCCATGACTCCTACAGCCGTGCCGAGCACCCCCGCGGTTGCGCAAGACCCCGCCTGTCGAGGCATGTCGGGAAATACCGCTCTGTAGCTCGGAGCCCCACCGCAAAACGCGCCAACATAGCCCGACAGCCCGAGTACGGACGCACTGATCAGCGGCTTTCCCACACGCAAGCACACGTCGCTCACCACGTACGTCACGGCGAAACTATCCGCCGCGTCGACCACCAGATCCGCCCCATCGATCAACCGAGCTGCATTCGAGGGAGTGAGGCGCTCACGAACCGCCTCGATTCGCACCTCAGGATTGGCGGCGAGCAAGGCCTGACGCGCGGCCTCGGCCTTCGGGGCCCCGATGTCGCTCATCCTGTAGATCGGCTGCCGATGCAGATTGGACTCCTCGACCCGATCGTGATCAACAATGATCAGGCGTCCAACGCCCGCGGCGCAGAGGTACTGCAGCACCGCCGACCCGAGGCCACCCGCCCCGACGACCAACACGCTTGCCGACCGCAAGCGAGCCTGCCCAGTGGCACCGACTTCCGGCAGGATCGTTTGGCGGGAATAACGGTCCGTCATGCTCTCAAGTCCCACTCATGCCGTATCGACTCGCCGTGCTCAGCCACTCACGCGCCCGGGCTTCGGGGTTGGGATTGCTGACGATATCGTTGACGACCGCGGCCACGTCGGCGCCGGCTTCGAACACTCCGGGCAGGCGCTCGACGGTGAGGCCACCGATGGCCACCAGCGGCGTCTCCCCAATCCGGCGCTTCCATTCGGTAATGCGCTGCAACCCCTGCGGGGACCACGGCATGACCTTGAGAACCGTCGGATAGATCGGACCGAGGGCCACGTAATCCGGCGACAAGGCCAGCGCGCGCGCCAGCTCCAGGTGGCTGTGGGTGCTGATACCGATCCTGACCCCCGCCTTGCGAATGGCTGGTACATCGGCCGTGTCCAGGTCACCTTGCCCTAGATGCACGAAATCGCAGCCCTCGGCGATAGCGAGCAACCAGTAGTCATTGACAATCAACTGCGCGCCGGCGCGCGCACACAGTCCCTTGGCTTCCCGAATCTCCGCTCGGACCTCGGCTGCCGACCGCTCTTTGATCCGAAGTTGAACCAGGCGCACTCCGACAGACAGCATTCGCCCAACCCAGGCTGCGCTGTCGACGACCGGATAGACTCGAGGAAGCTTCATCGCAGAAACGCGGTTCCAATGACCGGGGTCGAAGGTGTGGCCATGTCGCGCGGCTCCATGGGACCGGCGAGGCGACCCTCGTATCCGGCCTCGACCGCCTGGGCGAAGGCTGCCGCCATCCGCACCGGATCGGCGGCTTGTGCTACCGCGGTGTTGATGAGAAGGGCATCGAAGCCGAGCTCCATCGCTTGCGTCGCGTGCGAGGGCAGGCCGATGCCCGCATCGATCACCAGCGGCACGTCGGGAAAATGCGCGCGTAATGCTTTCAACCCGAACAAGTTGTTGAGTCCACGTCCGGACCCGATCGGCGCGCCCCAGGGCATCAATAGCCGGCAACCCGCATCCAACAACCTGTCCGCCACCACGAGATCCTCCGTGGTGTAGGGAAACACCTGGAACCCGTCCGCCGCCAGTGTCCGTGCCGCTTCCACCAGTCCGAAGACATCCGGCTGCAGCGTATCGTCCTCGCCGATCACTTCGAGCTTTATCCATGAAGTGCCGAAGACTTCGCGCGCCATGTGCGCTGTGGTCACCGCTTCCTTCACCGAATGACAGCCGGCCGTGTTGGGCAGCACGCGCACACCCAGCTCGCGTATGATCGACCAGAAGCCTTGTCCAGCCCGCTCACCGCTGGATTCCCTGCGCAGCGACACCGTGACGACCTGGGCCCGCGAAGCTTTTACAGCGGCAGTCAACACTGCCGGAGACGGGTAGCGTGAAGTCCCAAGCAACAGTCGAGAGCGCAGTTCCGTGCCGTATACGTTGAGCATCAGCCCCCCTGCATCGGCGCGAGGATCTCCAGACGATCCCCATCGTTCAAACGAGCTCGCGGACGCGATCCGGCCGCTACGAACTCTCCGTTCAAAGCCGTCGCCACGACGGCATCCCCGTAGCCCAACTCTTGCAAAGCCGCGGCCAGGTCGCCCGCGTCAGTATCACGCCAGGCGCCGTTCACGAGGATCTTCATCCTGCACCTCCGGAAAATAACGCTCCTCCAGCAGTATTCCGGCGACGCGCCGCGCGAGCGCCGGCGCCAGGAGGAAACCATGTCGGTACAAGCCATTCACGTACAACGTTTCACCGTGCCAACGGATGCGCGGGAGGTTGTCCGGAAATGCTGGCCGCACACCAGTCCCGATCTCGATGATTTCCGCTTCACCAAAAGCCGGGTGCAACGCGTACGCGGCGCTCAGCAACTCCAGCATCGACCGCGCGGAGATCCGTGTGGGCTGATCGCTTTCGATCATGGTCGCACCGACCATGAACAGCCCATCGGCGCGTGGCACGATATACAGCGGTATCCGCGGATGTAACACTCGCACCGGTCGTGACAACGAGATGTCGCGCAGTCGAAGCAACAACATCTCCCCTTTCACGCCGCGCAGATCGGTGAGCACTCCGCGTGCTGCGAGGCCGGTGCAATCGACCACCTGCCGTTGACTCGAAGAAGCTCCCCAGCACGCCGGCGCGCTCATGGCGCCGACGACGCCGAAGCGGATCGACACTCGAAGCTCTTCGAGGCGCCGCGCCAGAGAGCCGAGCGCGGCACGCGGGTCGAGATGGCCCTCTCGTTTGAAGAAGAGCGCTTTGCTGAAGCGTCCGCGCAAGTCGGGTTCGAGTGCCGCGACGCCCTCCCCGTCGAGCCACTCGAACTGCTCCGTGCGGCGGCTGAAGTTGGCCAGCTCGCCGCTATCGCGTCCATGAGCCACGACCAGGCTGCCGTTCGAGACGGTGTCAGGTAGCCTCTCGCGCCACCACTCCATGCTTTCCAATCCCAACTTGGCGATCAGCGGCTCCGCGCTCTCCAATTCACACCACGGCGCCAACATCCCGCCGGCGTACCAGGAACAGCTTGCGGCGCCGAGCTTCTCACCACGCTCGAGAACCTCGACGTCGACGCCACGCTCCGCGAGCTCCACCGCGCAGGTAAGCCCCGCGACGCCGGCGCCGATGATGCTGACCTTCATGGGCGTCAACTGTTATTCGCGGAGGCCGTGGCCGCGGGCACGTAGAGTTCCCCGCCCACGGCCTTGAACTTCTCTGACATCTCGCGCATGCCCTGCTGCTTGGCTTCCGCGCGCACCTCGTGCGAGATGCGCATCGAGCAGAACTTCGGGCCACACATGGAGCAGAAGTGCGCGACCTTGTGCGCCTCCTTCGGCAGGGTCTGGTCGTGGAAAGCGCACGCCGTATCCGGGTCCAAGGACAGGTTGAATTGATCCTCCCAGCGGAAGTCGAAACGGGCGCGCGAGACGGCGTCGTCACGATCCCGAGCGCCCGGATGGCCTTTGGCGAGATCGGCGGCGTGTGCGGCGATCTTGTAGGTGATCACGCCTACCTTCACGTCATTGCGATCCGGAAGTCCCAGGTGCTCCTTCGGAGTGACATAGCACAGCATGGCCGTGCCGAACCAACCGATCATCGCGGCCCCGATCGCGGAGGTGATGTGATCGTAGCCCGGCGCGATGTCGGTGGTGAGGGGGCCTAAGGTGTAGAACGGCGCCTCGCCGCAGTGGGCGAGCTGCTTGTCCATGTTCTCCTTGATCTTGTGCATCGGGACATGACCTGGGCCCTCGATCATGACCTGGCAGTCGTGCTTCCAGGCGATCTGGGTCAGCTCGCCGAGCGTCTCGAGCTCGGCGAACTGCGCGGCATCGTTGGCGTCGGCGATGGATCCGGGACGCAGGCCATCGCCGAGCGAGAAACTGACATCATAGGTGCGGCAGATTTCGCAGATTTCCTCGAAGTGCTCGTAGAGGAAGCTCTCCTTGTGATGCGCCAGGCACCACTTCGCCATGATCGAGCCCCCGCGGGAGACGATGCCGGTGACACGGTTCGCGGTGAGCGGCACGTAGGGCAAGCGCACACCGGCGTGGATCGTGAAGTAGTCGACCCCCTGCTCGGCCTGCTCGATCAACGTATCGCGGAATACTTCCCAGGTCAGGTCCTCGGCAACGCCATCGACCTTTTCCAGCGCCTGGTAGATCGGCACCGTGCCGATCGGCAC
>Ga0070741_10013636_pt1 | contig 14296 bp, 18 predicted proteins | sample Coa_R1_4_FD_66440 | JGI IMG/M metagenome (GOLD analysis project Ga0070741, IMG submission 66440) | Surface soil microbial communities from Centralia Pennsylvania, which are recovering from an underground coalmine fire - Coalmine... | ecosystem: Environmental > Terrestrial > Soil > Unclassified ... | reverse complement strand
CCTGCGCCAAAATCTCGCGCCGTTCCGTTAATGGAGTGGGAAGTCGGCTGCTCACGCGACGGCCTCCTTATAGACCTCCGGGAAGAGCATCGCTAGCGGCATATCTAATGCCGACGCTATGGCGACGCGCTGCACCGGACGAAACGGTCGCTCATGGCTCTGCACCCGGCTGAGCGTCGATACGTCGATGCCAGACCGCTCCGCTAGCCAGGCCAACGGCAAGCGGCGATGGCGCAGCAATTCAAAAACCAGGTCGTCCGGGCCGCGTGGGGTGTCGTTCATCCTAGCACCTTCCATGCTTCACGCTACATTAACATGCTGCAAGTAACATGTACATCCTGATTGTAGCACGTTACATTGCTGATTGCAATAGCCCTTGCTCGGCCAGTAAGATAGAAAGGACAGAAGTGGCGCTACAGGTAGAGGTGGTAATGGCGAATCGTCAGAGCGATGACATGTCCACGCGGGGGCGCGATTCTAACGAGGCCCTCCTGAGCGAGATCGAGCGCATCGCGCGAAAGAAGGGGCTCCGTGCAAGCAGTCGCCCGGAGTTGTTTCGAGCGATGGAGCGGGCCTTGAACAAGCGTGGCAGCCTGACCTACGTTCTCGCCGGCAGCCAGCCGCGGGTGCAGACCTTGCTTGACGTGGCGTATTTTGGCGGGGAGTCGCCGCTTGGCCTCTTCGTCGCGGCCCATTGGATCACGACCGAGGACATTGCCGCATTTCAGGCGAATCGAGAAGAAGAAGAACGTAACGCCACGCTTCTACAACGGGCGCAGGAGGCCGCGGGCCTTAGCGACGAGGAGATGGATAAGGCGATCCAGGTGATGCAGGCCCTCTCGGATATCCTGGCCCAGATGCGCCAACAAGGCGATCCGCCGCTCGGCATAGACGCAGTGCACATTCCAGGGCCTCAGAGCCAAGCTGTTGCCGAAGACGGCGTCGCATGTCGGTCAGATGAGTAGGCGTCAAAAATTGGTTAACGGGCGCATTCTCATTATCGTCAAGTTCCCGCAATGCCTGACGGATTACGGGGTTCCCTAGCAGGCCGGCCGATTGCTGATTATTCATTGCCGCGTCCCATCACGTCAGTAGAACATTAGTTCTAGAATATACGATAGCGCACCGGGATACGTGTCGTCAATAGAGGAGCATTAACCATGCCGCAGCGCACTGAGCGTATCGTGGGTTATGCTCGCGTCTCGCTCGAAGATCAGGCTGAGGAGGGGTATAGCCTGGAGGATCAGGATCGCCAGATCCGCGCCTATGTCGTCGCCATGGGCTGGGGCGTTGTCGACCAGATCTATGTGGACGCGGGCGTTTCTGGCGCCACGCGCGAGCGGCCGGCGCTCACGCGTCTCCTCGCCGACGCGCATGCCGGCCACGTCCGCCGTATCGTCGTGACCAAGCTCGACCGCATGAGTCGGCGCGCTGTCGATCTGCTGACCATCGAGGGCGAGTTGGATGAGCTGGACGTCGAGCGGTCCTATATAAAGGATGGCATTGATACGTCCACGCCAACGGGTCGGCTCCTGCGCACCGTCCTCGCCGCGGTGGCCGAGCTGGAGCGCGATCTGATCCTGGAGCGCACGCGCGACGGTGCCTTGCAGAAGGTGCGCCAGGGCGTGGCCTGGCTCTCGCGCGCCAAATACGGCTATCGCTACGTCGCCGGCGACAAGCGCGCCGGCGTTCCTGATCGCTGGGAGATCGACGAGCCGACCGCCTCGGTGATCCGCCGTATTGTCAGCGAGATCGCCGCCGGCGCCTACACCGCGGCCGGGCTCGCCGTGCAGCTCAACCGCGAGGGGGTGCCCACGCTCCGCGGCGGCCGCTGGCGCGCTGGCACCATCAGCGCCCTCATCGCCGACGACGCCTATATCGGCGTGGCTGCCTATGGCCGCCGGCACTACATTAAGGAGAACGGACGACGCAAGCGCGTCTTTCGCGCGCAACCTCTGCTCACCTTCGCCGTGCCGCCGATTGTCGACCATGAGACCATGGATCGCGCGCGCTCTCAGCTCCGGGCCAACTTTAATTATGCGCGGCGGAATACGCGCAAGCCCTACATGCTGCGCGGACTGCTCTACTGCGGTCTCTGTGATGGTGCGGCGCGCATGCATGGTCGTGACGATTACGTGTATCAATGCACGCACCACGATGAGCTGAACCGGCAGCGCCGGCACCTGGTCAAGCGCCGTCCGCTGGAGGAGGCCGTCTGGGGCGTCATGTGTGTGGTACTCACTGATGTCGACCGCGCCGTCGAGGGCCTGGACGCCATGATCGGCACATCGCAGGCCCAGGTCGCCGGAGCAAGCGACGAGAGTGCGCGCCTGGAGCGGTCGCTGGGGGACATGGAGGCGCGTCGGCGGCGCCTCCTCGACCTCTATGAGGCTGGCGATCTCGACCGCGAGACCTACCGCCAGCGCGTCGCTGCCATCGAGGCCAACCGCCAGGCTCTCCTAGAGCAACAGGCCGTATTGGCGGCCGCCCGCGACACGGCGCTCGCCGACGTCATCAACCTCGACAACGTGCGGGAGGCGTGTCGCCAGTTGGCCGGATCGCTCGACGAGGCCACGGACGGGGATCGCCAGTGGTTCGCGCAGCTCCTGCTCAAGCGCGTGGTGGCCACGTCCCAGCAGGTGCAGATCGAAGGACGGCTGCCGGAACTCGACCGCACCATCTCTCTGCTACCGCCGAGCAAATCGGGAATTGCGTCTGGACCAGCGTGGTCGTGCAGACACAATTCCAATGGTGTGCCGTTTACCCGGACGGTCGAGCTAGGATGAAGGCGTCGGGATAATCGGGGTTATTTTGGCGACGGCAACGTTCAGCGATATGGCTGCTTCGGCGATCCAGGCCGACGCTAATGTCTCAGCGGTCTGCGCCGTCTTCGCATTATCGAGCAGATTACTTTGCGAAGCCAGGTCGCCGGGGCTTTGCAGGATGCTCTGTATGTTGCCCCACATGTCACTGCGCTCATTGGCCGCTGTGGCGGCATCCTGCACCGCATCAGAGAGATGATAGCTGTCCGCAGAGAGGGCGTCAGGGACAGAGAGCATAGCGAACGCCAGGCTGGCATTTGAACAGGCGTCGTGCGCTGTGCCGGCGTCCCGATAGGCCGTCAGGAGATCTCCGCCTTTGAGGACCGCATTGAATGAGGCCTGCGCCGTCTTGCTGGCATTATCGCAGGGCTGAGAAGCGCCGAAGAACTGCGCGGCGAAGGGGCCGAACGCCGCCCGTTGCGCGGCACGCTGGGCGGCTGGCGACTGTGACGTGCTCGCTGGCGGGGGCGCCAGCACAGAGATGATGGCGATGATAAGGCCGGCGACGAGCAGGCCGGCAATGCCTTGAGCGACCCGGCTGCCTCCTGTCTTCCGTTTCTGTCGTGCGCGTTGTCTTGCCGTCGCGAGTGCAGTATCGACGGTGAGTCCTGATGCAACGGGCGCAACAGTACGGCGGCGGCGGGTGGGTTCAACCGTTCGCGCAATCCTCTGGGACTGCGTTGCCGGCACCTCACGTTGGGTGATCTCCTTGCCGCAGTAGGGACAGAACTGGAGAATGTTCGCGACCGGGCGGCCGCAGTAGCCACAGTACGCCATGGGGTGCTCCTTTCACTGCTCACATCGCACCGATCATACACCCGCACGGGCGCGGTGTCTATGATGGTTAGGGGGCAAACGGGGGGGGCTAGCTCTTGGGCGAAGGCAGGAGGATCGGCGCCGGCGCGCTGCCGGGCAAGAGCGGCGGCAGCGCGCCAGTGCGCTCGGCGTAGCGGGTCACGGGATGCCGCCATTCTGGTCTTCGTCGTTATCCAGAGCGCGTAGGGCTAGCCGGCGTAATATCCACGATAGGCTGTGATCGTACCGCTTCGCCCAGGTCGCCAACCGCTCCTTAGCATCGGCCGGGATGCGGACGGCTACCCATGTCTCACCCTCTTTGACATCCTTACCATGTTCCTTCGGCACGTCACACCTCCTTAGCGAACATTATAGCAGGCATAGCCATACCTTGACAGTCTTACGTAAGATATGTTAAGATATAGTCAGATGACAGCGGCGAACAGCAAGGAGGCAAAAGAATGAATCCCCAGCTAGGCACCTACGCGGCGGTGGAAACGGCTTTTGCCGCGCTGCGCGTGGCGCAGATCGCGCACGGCGATCTCTCGGAGCCGGCGCGGCAGGCGCGCCAGCAGATTGAGCGGGCTTGGCAGGCATGGTACGGCGGTGAGAGTGTCAACCGGAGTGTCAATCAGACGGTTGCGGCATAGAAAGGAGAATGATCGATGGCACAAGGGAGTCAGGCTCAGCGCATCAAGTCGGTCAGCTACGGGCGTAACCAGCACGGGGAATGGGAGTGGCGCTGGCACAGGAATGACGGCAGCATCAGCGTCTTTCCGGCGACCGAGGAACTAGCGCGCAAGGACGCGGAGCGCGTGGCGGCATTACATAGCGTGCCCGTATCACGGCTTGACCACAACAACGCACCCCTGCCGGCCCTGCCCACCTTCGAGGAGATCATCGCCAGCGAGCCGGCCTTGCTTGACCTGTTTGAGGAGAAAGGAGAGTGAGAGATGACGGTCACTGAGCTACGCGCCCTGCTGGCCCCGCTCGACGGCGCGCTGCAGGTGGTCGTGGACTACGGCTGCCAGGAGGATCCGTTGACCGCCTGCCCCCTGGCCGGCCTGGACGTCGGGCACTATGTGCCGTCGGGCTCTGTGCCGGAGTTTGGCGATTTCTGGCCGGCGGAGCGCTCCGCCGAGAAGAGGGAGGTGGATGAGCCGATCAACGCGGTCTGTCTGCGGCCCCAGTCATAGCACCGTGCCGGTCACGTCCTGTGGCCGGCCGTTCCTTATAGAGAAGGAGATATCCCATGACATTAGATGAGATCCCCGACCTGGAGCGGAAGCGCTCCCTGTTTTGGGCTAAGGTGGACAGGGGGCCTAGTTGCTGGCTGTGGACTGGGGGAACGAGATCGAACGGATATGGTGCATTCAATGCCGGAATAATGGTCATTGGCGCCCATCGTTTCTCTTATCTGCTGGCGCATGGGCTCGTGCCGGACGCTCTCTATGTTTGCCACCATTGCGATATGCCGCTGTGTGTTCGGCCAGACCATCTTTTCCTCGGAACGGCCGATGACAATAACAAAGATGCAGCCCGCAAAGGGCGTATGGCCTCCGGCGCATGCAATGGAAGCGTGAAGTATCCAGAACGGCGGGTACGAGGGGATGACCACTTTTTGCGTAAGGAGCCTTCTCGGGTAAAGCGTGGAGAGGATAGTCCTACGGCAATCCTTACGGCAACCGCAGTTCAGCAAATCCGTAGGCTCTATGCGGCGGGTGGCGTGCGTCAGATAGATCTGGCCACGAGCTTTGGGGTTTCCGAGATGACCATAAACAAAGCGCTTCGCCGATTGACTTGGGCCCATATTAGTGAATAGGTGAGAGGAGGCGAATCCATGCAAGCTTGTGTAGAAAGTTCCATTGTCGCGCCACACTCAGTGTCGCCCCGTCCTGGGAAGCCATACATGTCCTGGGCGGCTCTTAGTGGAGATGTTGTGATTGTCATTGATGTTGCGAGCCAAGAGCGACAGTTCCTAGTTTCTCTGGCCTGGAATACGGCGTGGCCCCTGACCGCCCTGGAGATTCAGTGGGATCCCGAGCCCGCGATCGCGCAGATGCTGCCGGCCATCGACGCCCTCACGGCGCGCGTCTGGCTGGCCTACCAGAACGCCCGCGCCGACTATGCCCACACCGCCCGGCGCTGGCTCGACTGCCACACGCGCCTGGGGCTCTACCGCGACGGCTGGCAGCAGGGCGCCGACGAGGAGGAGATGGTCGACGAGAAAGGCGCCGGCGTCACGGAGCACGGCCCCATCTGCGAAGCGTGGCTGCCGGATGTGGCGCCACGATAGGAGGGCTGACAACCGCTTGACGCATTGCATCTCCGCATGCGACGCTAGTTTGTAGGCGAACTATCGAGACCGATAGCGCCCACGGTTCCCGGAGGCAACGCCTCCGTGAGCCGGCCAGCGCGAAGGGAGGTCACACCCCATGTCCGACCCAGATCGCACACCCGCGCATCCCGCGCAGCAGCAGACCCCGGAAGCGCGGGAGCGCGCGCCGACGCTGCCCTCTGACCATCCTGACCTGCGCGATCAGTCCGGCGACGAGATTCGCGCAAGCGCGCGCTCGCGACCACGAGGCCATGACCTCGAGGTGAGCCTGCCGCGCGCGTCCCCGTAGCATCCACGGGACGGCTGCCTCCCCAATGGCGCCGTCCCCTTTCTATAGACGGAGGCGCCCGATGGGCCGATGGACGCTCAGCGGCACGCGCGGCGAATTGACGCAGATCCTTCTCTCTCTCGAAACGATCCTCAAGGAGGTCCAGAACGTGAGTAGCCAGGTCACGGCCCTCGACAACGCCATCACCAATCTCACCACCACGGTCAATCAGGTCGGCAGTCTCGTCCAGACCCTCCAGCAGGAGGTCACGCAAAACATGGACGTGACGCCCGAGACGCAGCGCATCGTCGATCTCACCAACCAACTCGCCGCGCTCGTGCCACCGCCGGCATCCTCACCGCCTGCCGCCAGCGCGGACGCCGCTTCCTCATCGACCGATCAGGCCGCGACGTCTAGCGATCAGTCCGCCATCCCGACCGATCAAGCGGCCGCGCTGCCGGCCTAGCGATCCCGCGAGACACAAAAAAAGAAGCGCCCCGCTGCCATCACAGCAGCGGGGCGCTTCGACGTTACGGCGGTACCGGCGCTATCCCGAAGGAGGACGCCGGCGATAGCGGCCATCTCTGGCCAAACCCAACTTAGCCGCCACGGGTGTTGCGTTCAGTGGCGCGCATGGCACCGGCGTCAGTATATCATCCTTAAAGTGGCCGCACGTTAGCCTTATCAATCCAACTGGTCAGCCCTGCCTCTGTCCTGCAGAAAATCCAGTGCGCGGGATTGTACGCCATGGTGGTTTGCGGATATGGGAGCTGCTCCAGCTTGGTACCGGCCGGGATGAGCGGCAGTTTCGGCTCCTGCACGCGCGGGGCTGCGCGCCGGTCCTGCGCCGTCACCAGCAGCCAGTTTGCCTTGAATGGCGGCGGCGCGGACTTGCCGAAGGCGCGCAACTGCTCGACTGTGCCGCCGAACAACGATTCGTCGACGTTCCCGTCGATCCCGTTGACGCGCGCGGTCTGTGTATGCTGCCACAGCGCCGTGGCCGTCCAGGGCGCGGGCGTGGCCGGCTGCTGGCTGCCATATGCCGCCAGCCACAGCGGATAGGCTGCCAGCGTCGGCGCCGTCAGGTGCTCCTCAATGAAGGCCAGGTAGGAGTAGAACAGCGGGCGCACGCCGATCTTGTCCTCGACGCGGCGCATCCAGCGTAGCGCATAAGCGGACAGGTCGCCGCTGCCGACTTCGAGGTCAAGCGCCACGGCGTCGCCGGTCTCCAGTGCCGGCAGGGTGGCCAGGAAGTGGTCGGCTTCGGCCTCTGGCGCCGCGGCGGTATCGGCACGGGCGAAATGATACGCCGCGCGCCAGAGACCCTGCGCCCCCGCACCGTCCCAGTCGCGCCGAAATGTGCTCTGCACGTTGAACGTGCCCTCGCTGAGCTTGCAAATGAGGCCAGCCACGCCGCTCGCCTTCACCGCGGCCACGTCGACGCTGCCCTGCCAATCGCTGATGTCCAGAATCCTGAGTGGCGTCGTCATGAGAGTATCCTTCCGTTCGTTTGCCCCGCGCCCCAGCTCCACACCTGCGCCGGCGGCGCGGGCGGCTCAACGGGCGGTGTTTGCCCCCCCAGCATCTCCGGGCGCGTGTATCGTCCGCCCAGGTGATGCATCCAGACATACTCCAGCGCCCGCGCTTCGTGGCCGTCGCCATAGCCGACATGCCAGCGATCGCTATGTGCCGGCCCGGTGGCCGTCGTCTCCATGACCCGCAGCGCCGTCTGCGGGTCAACGCCGGCGGCCAGCAGCGTGCCGGCCTCCCCGGCGGCCAGCGGCGCCGCCATGCTGGTGCCGGAAAGCACGACCGTCGTGCTGATGCCGCTGATGCCCAGGTCGTCATCCAGCGCGACGTGATAGCGCGGGAAGGTGCTGCTCACGTTCACGCCGGGGAAGCACATCCAGACGTTGGGCGCCCAATCCGAGAAACTGGCCGCGTGCCCATCCGGCCCACAGGCCGCGATGCGTTGCACGCCGGCATAGCTGGCCGGCAGGATACCGCCATAGGGATCGGCCGCGCTGTCGTTGCCGCTGGAGGCAAAGAGCAAGACGCCGTTGGCCCTGGCCCACTGGATGGCCTGCGCGGCATTGTCATCCCAGCGGTAGCCCCCCACGCTCATGCTGATGATCTGGTTATGGTCCAACACGGCCTGGCGGATGGCGTTGGCCAGGTCCGCTTCGACGCCACGGCCGTTATCGTCCATGATTTTGTAGATCGTGATGTGACACGACGGGCACGCCTGGTGGATCAGCCCCGCCGTGTGCGTGCCGTGCCCGAAGCCGTCATAGCAGGGGTTCGTGTTCGTGGCCGCGCTGAAGGTCTGGCCCGGTCCCACGCTGCCGCCCAGCGCCGGCAGGCCGCAATCGGTGCCGGTGTCGAGCAGCGCCACGCGCACGCTCTGGCCGTAGTACGGCACCAGGCCCATCGCCGACCGATACCACAGGCCGGCCTCCGTCTCCACGGGCGGATGGATCGCCCCCTGTGTCAGCGCCTCCACCTGCGCCGTCGGACGGGCCAGCGCGGGCGCCGAGGCAGCCACGAGCAGCACGAGGGCAACGCACAGCCGCAGCAGTCGCGGCATTACTGGCCGCCTTCTGGCGCGGCCGCTACCTCCGCCGCCGGCGCCGGCGCCGGGGCCGGATCGGCCGGCACACTGGGGGCGGGCGTCTCTGGCGTGACCGCCCCTGCAACCGGCGCGGGCTTGCTGGTCAGGGCGCCGACGAGCTGCGCTGCCAGGGCCGTCAGTTGCGAGGGGTCGAGCGCCGGTAGAGCAGGCGGCGTCGGCGCCGTGGCTTCCGTGAACGTGCCGAGCTGCGCCTTGAAGCCGGCCACGCCGGCCTCGATCAGCGCGTTGATCTTGTCGCTGTTCACGCCGGGATAGGCCTGTGACGCTTGCTTGGCGACGTAGGCGTAGCGCGCGCTCTTGTCGGGAATCGTCTGCGCGGCCGCTTTGACCCAGGCGTCAATATCATCGCGCAGACTCTTATTCACCACGAGCTGATTGAGCGCCGTGCGCCCGAAGTAGATGGCCCATCCCGCCAGGAACGGCACGAGGGCATAGGCGCCTTTGACCACGATGTCGGTGAGCTGGTTGATCTGATCCGGTGTCATGATGGTGTCCTTTCGACACTAATCGTTTACGGCGCCACGGTTGGCGTTGGCGTCGGAGCCGGTTGGGTGAGCGGGTTGACGGCCGCCGCCACGAACGCCGCGGCGGTGGCTTGCGTCGAAATCGAGCCGTCGTAGGGGCCGAACTGTGACGGCGGTGTCAGCGGACGTCCGCCCGGCCACTGATGTCCGCCCGCCGTGTCGCCGGCGAGCTGACTGTTCGGCTGGAATGATAGGCAGCCCTGGTACGTCCAGACGTCAACCGTCCCCGAGGCTGAGCTTTCGCTGCTGCCGCCCGTACAGGCCGAGAGTGCGGGCGCCTCATTGGCATAGGCCGTGGGCACGGGTGGGGCGCTGGGCGGGAAACCGTTCCAGGGCACGATAGGATCGCGCATGCCGTTGACCGCGATGAACGGGATGCGGTGGTTATAGGAACACTCGACGGTGTTCTGCGGCGGGTAGGCCGCGACGCTGACGATGGAGGTGAGCCAGGGCTGATCGGTACAGGCCATCATGTCGGTCATGGCGCCGCCACCGCTCATGCCCACCATGCCCACATGGCGCAGATTCACGCACGTCTCGCTCACCACGGTCTGCTCGAGCGTGTTGAGGAACGAGACGTCGTCGACGCCTTGCCACTTATTGCCGTGGGAATAGCCAAAGTCCCACGGAAAGTACGAATCCCAGCCCAGCGTCTGATTCACATCGCTGCCGGGACTGCCCTGCGCGTAGACGAGAATAAACGTCTGGGCGTTGGATTCGGGCGTCAGTTGGTAGGTGGCCGTTCCGTCCAAGACGGTCATGCCGTCGGCGGCGAGCGCGATCATGAGCGGCAGCGGCGTGCTGGCTTGGTAGTGGCTCGGAATGTGGATCGAGTAGTGGCGCGTGATCCCGCCGCTGACCAGTGTGGCCGCGTTATCCGAGCCCGGCACCCAGCCCGTCGTGCCGCAGCCGCCACTCGGCGACGTGAGGCTGATCGCCGTGGCCGTGGCCGTGGGCGTGTTCGTCGGCGTACTGGTGGGCGTGTTCGTATCCGTGGGCGTGGCCGTCGGGGTGTTGGTCGGGGTATTCGTCGGCGTCGCCGTGTTGACGGGCGTGTCGGTCGGCGTGCTGGTCGGTCCCGGTGTATCCGTGGGCGTCACGGTCGGCGTCGGCGTCTCTGTGCTCGTCGGTGTCGCGGTGGGCGTATCGGTCGCTGTCGGTGTATCCGTCGGCGTGTCCGTCGGTGTATCCGTACTGGTCGGCAGCGGCGTGAATGTCGGACCAGGCACCGTGGGCGTGGGCGTGGCCGTGGGTCCGCTCGTATTGGTCGGCGTGGGCACCGGCGTCCTGGTCGGTCGGCGCGTCGGCGTGGCCGTGGGGGTATGCGTTGGACGCGGCGTGTTGGTGGCGGTTGGTGTCGTCGTCGCCGTCGGTGTGTCCGTGGGCGTCGGCGTGTTGGTCGGCGGGACCAGCGGCGTATTGGTCGGCGTGGGACTGGGCCCCGGCGTCGGCGTAGTGGTCGCGGTCGCCGTCGGCGTGGTCGTCGGTGTGTTTGTCGCCGTGGCCGTCATGGTCGCCGTGGGCGTGGGTGTCGGCGTGCCGCCAGCGGGCGGAAGCGCCGGCTGGGTAAAGAGCGTCGTCAGCGCCAGCGCCGTGATTGCTGCGCCGATGATGATGCTCCGTGGTGGCGCGGTCCAGATCATCTAGGAGCCCTCGATCCTGATGCCCGGCGACGTGCCGTTGACCGGGATCGCGGGATCAGCCCACACGGCGACCCACGTCACCAGGTCGGGGATCTCGTACATGGCGTTCTCGCCGCCCACGATCTCGTCGTCACCCTGCGTGGCCGCGCGCGACGTCCCCTGGCCGTAGGCGACGTACACCAGGTCGGCTTCGTTGACCTCCACGCGCGCGTGGACGGGGTACGGGAACAGATAGATGTCGCTCGTCGCGCCGTTGCCGACCGTGACGGTCGTGCCATTCTCCGGCGCATTGGTCGGGAACGTGGTCACTCCGCTCATGCTGGCTCCTTGGTTGGGGACATACGGTGGCGGTGTCGGCGGCGCCGGCAGCGCGGCCATCCCGATGATCGGCGGCAGCGTGGTGTGCAGCACCGCGCCACTGGGCAGCGGCAGCGTCACCACCACGCGGTAGATCGCTCCTGGCCGCGCGGCCCCATTGCCGAGATAGATGGAGAGCTGCGCGCCGCTCGTGCTGGCCGGCTGCACTGTCAGCGCGTCGGTCACGTCCTGCTCGGGCTCGCCCACCTGGCCGCGCTGCCACACGGCAACGGTGGGTTGAAACAGGAAGGGCAGCTCGGCGATGGCGCTATAGTCGAGGATGAAAGCGACAATCGTGTCGCTGGCGCGCAGCGTGGGTCGCAAGAGCGCCAGCGACGCCGGTCTGGCCTGGATGCGCTTGGGATCGACCAGGAACGTCCCGCCGATCCGCGCGATGATGGGCGCATGCAGACAGACGCGCGCGCCTACACCAGTGTTCCGCGCGCCGCACAGGCGAAATCGTGCCGCCGCGTCGATCCAGCGCGCCAGCGCCAGGCGAAAGCGCGCGCCCGCGTCGCGCAGTCCGGTGGCCTGGAGCTGAAGACGCAGGCCCGCATCGGCGAGACGCTGCGCGGCCAGCGCCAGGCGCAGACCCGCATCGTGCGTGCGCTGCGCAGCGAGCAGTATCCGCGCAGTGACCGCGCGCACCATCGCGGCCTGGACGCCAAACCGCACGCTCGCGGTCTGGATGTGTAGGGCCGCAAGCGCGACCCGTCCGCCCACATCACGCGTGCGCTGCGCCGCCAGGCCGAGACGCGCCCCCGCGTCGCGGATCTCTTGCGCCTGGAGACGGAGGCGCGTCCCCACGTCTCGTGTGATCCTGGCGGCGAGTGCGACTCGCGTCCCGGCGTCGAGGAGGCGCGACGCTTGCAGTCCAAAGCGCCCCACAGTGCCGACGATCCCGACTGCTTGCAGTCCGACGCGCGCTGCTTTGTCTTTGTAGGTCGCGGCCGCTTGCAGGCCAAAGCGCGCCGCCTTGTCTTTGAATCCCTGGGCCTGGAATGCAGCCCGGGTCGCTTTGTCCTTAAAGCCCTGCGCCTGGAGACGGACGCGCGCGCCCACGTCGCGGTCGCCCTGCGCCTGCAGCGCAAAGCGGACGGCCTTGTCTTTAAAGCTCTGCGCGGCCAGCGCGACGCGACTCGCCTTCGTCGTGAAGCCCTGCGCCTGTAGACGGAAGCGGCTCGACGTGGTGACGTATGCTTGCGCTTGCAACGCAAAGCGCGCCGCCTTGGTCTTGAAGCTCGCCATGGCCGCTCCTATCGCGCGGCGCGCGCCGCCGTCTTACGCCGCCAGTCCGAGATGCGCGGGGCAGAGAGGTCCGATCTGGTCAAATTGCATCTGATAGGGGCAATCCCGCCAGGTCTCTAGCGTGCGCGTGCGGTAGTCCCAGCGCGCGCACTGCGCGTCGCCGCTCACGTCGTCGATCATGCCGATCAGGTGGTAACGCAGCGTGCGCCGCTGGCCCTGGCTGTGGCCGATGCCAATCGAGGCCATGGCGCCCTTGGCCTGGAAGAAGCACCCCTCGTTGTTGCCGCTCATGCCGATCTCGGCCACCTGGCCGCTGGGGCAGACCAGACGCATGGCCTGGCGGCCGCGGTACGGGAGGTCCAGCCAATCGCACTGCGTCTCATTGATGATGCGCCCGCCAACGTACTTGACAACCCAGAATGAGCGTCCCGTCAGTTTGGCTCGTAGCACCAGCGGCGTGAAGCCGTCCAGTGCCGGGAGTCGGCCGAGCCCGAGCCCCGTCACGGCGCGCTCCGATAGCCGCGCTCCAACTCCTGACGGTACGACGCCGGTAACGCGTCACTGCCGTCCGCCTCGGCAATGTGCCAGGCGCCGTCGTCGCCCCATGTGGCCGTGCGCCCCTCTGCGCCGATGATCGGCCCCGCGTGCGCGGCCTGATCGGTATAGGCCGTCCAGACACGCGCCTCGACGTCGAACCGCGTCAGGCTGCCGTCACGCAGCAAGAGCGTATCCTTGCGCCCGCCTGCCGCCAGCACCAGCGAGGCCGCGTTATCGACGTGAGCGGCCTGGTCGGGCGTCATCTGATGCCCGCTGTCGGTTGCCAGACGTCCACGGTAGTCGTCTGCATAACTCATCAGTCACCTCCTAGACGAATAGGTACTTAATTGACAAGACAGGAGTATATATCCCGGTCGACATGCCCGGCCCGGTGAAGAGGGCATATTCGCCGAAGACAGCCTGCGCCGTGGTGGCGGTCGGCGTCGAGCCGTACATGATGAAATCGTTGTCGCCCTGGAGGCCCTGGTAGTTGGTCAGCCACGCGGACGCGCCCGGCGTGAGGACGCCGGTGGCGCCGTCGGTGACGACCGGCGCATTGGTGGGCGCGGCGGCCGGCGTCTGCGTGGTGGCGCCGGAGCCATACAGGTTCATCTTGAGATAGCTGCGCGCGGTCGCGCCCGTATCCGTCGTCGACCCGCCCAGAATAGTGCCGTCGCCCCTGGTCGGCGTGTCGTGACTGGCCGAGTTGTAGGCCGTGAACGTCGGAGCGCCGGCGAACGTGCCCACGGCATCCCAGCTCCAGCGCGCCATCAGATAGTTGCTGTTGGCATAGGCGATGGGCGTGCTCGACGACGTACCCAGATAGCCCAAGCTGGTCGTATCGGCCGTGAAGACGTAGAGGTAGGGCACGGCCGCCGTGGAACCGGGCCGCGTCATGTTGGGCCATGAGGCTGACGCCGTCGCGCCCTGATTGCTCTGGTCGCTCCAGCGCACCTCTTTGCCGGTGCCTGTGCCCGAGGCGGGCGCCGTGGTATACACGGGACTGCCCAGCGTCCCCGTATTTATTCCGAGCGTGATGCTAGTAAAATCAGACATGATAAACCTCCTAGGGGGCGCGCCGGATGCGTGTGACCACGCCACGACTGAGCCAGGGATGCGTGTGGTCGACGGG